>Ga0316204_10012686_pt1 | contig 10227 bp, 10 predicted proteins | sample 6monrhotite_MG_2_FD_205661 | JGI IMG/M metagenome (GOLD analysis project Ga0316204, IMG submission 205661) | Microbial mat bacterial communities from mineral coupon in-situ incubated in ocean water Damariscotta River, Maine, United States -... | ecosystem: Environmental > Aquatic > Marine >... | reverse complement strand
AAGTGCCGATGCTGCTACGAGACGATGGTATAATGTTGGTTTACGGGCCTTTTAATTATCATGGGCAATACACCAGTGAGAGTAATCGGCAGTTTGATGGCTGGTTAAAGCAGCGGGATCACGAGAGTGGCATTCGAGATTTCACTGAACTGAATGAGCTGGCAGAGCAAAATAATCTGCAATTTCTGGCGGATTATGAAATGCCGGCTAATAATCGTATTTTATGCTGGCAAAAACTGTCACCTGTCTGATTGGCCTGATTAAATGACAATAGATGGTGCATTGTCTATGCAAGGCTTTATTGCTTGCCTATATTTAACTTTATTCTGGAATACAGGCTCAAGGCAGCCACTAAAACAGCACCCGTTATCATACCGAATATAGTATTAAACATCATGGGAGTAATCGCCCCAAGAATATTTCCTACCGAGGGAATACTTTCTATCCAATGTTCTAATTGGTGTTCCTGTGAGGTTACATAGGGCAATCCGTGAACTAAAATGCCACCACCAACCAGGAACATGGCTACCGTTCCAACAACTGACAAGGTTTTCATTAAAAACGGAGCAAAGGATAACAGTCCCCGACCAAGCCCTCTTTTTAGCTTCCCCCAAATATTGTTAGCGGTATCTTTAATCAAATAAATTCCAGCATCATCAATCTTTACAATACCCGCAACAAAACCATAAACGCCAATGGTCATGAAAATTGCGATCACCGAAATAACCGAAATCTGCGTGACAAAAGCTGATGCTTTAACCGTTCCCAGTGCAATCACAATAATTTCAGCCGATAAAATAAAATCGGTACGAATAGCACCTTTTATTTTTTGCCGCTCATAAGCCACCATGTCAACATTTGAATCATGAAACGCTTGAACCACATCACTGTGCTCTTTTTTTTCTTCATCGGAATGAAATAATTTATGTGCAATTTTTTCGAATCCCTCAAAACACAAATAAGCACCCCCAAGCATCAATAATGGCGTGATTAACCAGGGCATGATGGCACTAATTAAAAGAGCAGCGGGCACCAGTATCAATTTGTTTTTAAAAGAACCTTTGGCGACTGCCCAGACAACCGGAATTTCTCTGTCTGCACTGACACCAGATACCTGTTGAGCATTTAAAGCCAGATCATCCCCCAAAACCCCTGCAGTTTTTTTCGCTGCGACTTTAGACATTAAAGCAATGTCATCTAAAACCGTTGCTATATCATCGAGAAGTGTTAAAAGACTTGAGCCTGCCATTATTTTTTACCTGTCTGCTTTTACTGAACTATCAGATGAGAATTGAGCCGTTATTAATTATGGTATTTTTTCTTGAGTTGATAAATTAAATCCAGAGCTGCTCTGGGAGACAGACTATCGGGTTCGATGTTATTTAAGGTGTTAATTAAATCGCGGTATTGCTCAGGTATTATATTCGGATTAAGGGGGGTATTAGCCACAGCCCGGGTGTTTAAATCCTGCCTTCCATTCGCTGGTTTATCATCCTTTTCTAATGAAGCCAGCTTGGTCCTGGCCAGTTCAATCACTTCTTTGGGTACACCGGCCAATGCCGCTACCTGAATACCATAACTTTGTGAAGCACAACCATCCTGAACCTGATGCAGGAAGACTATTTTTTCCCCATGTTCAATAGCATCCAGATGGACATTGGCAATGTGCGCAAACGTTTCTGGCAGGTGGGTCAGTTCAAAATAATGAGTGGCAAACAGGGTAAAAGCCCGGCTGGTGCTGGCCAGATAATGAGCGGATGCATAGGCCAGCGATAGACCATCATAAGTGCTGGTGCCCCGACCAATTTCATCCATTAAAACCAGGCTCTGCTCGGTTGCGTTATGCAGGATATTGGCAGTTTCTGTCATTTCGACCATAAAAGTTGAACGCCCCCCGGCCAAGTCGTCTGAGGCACCAATGCGGGTAAATATTCGATCCACGGAGCCAAACAGGGCGGATTGTGCGGGCACATAACTGCCGATATGAGCCATTAGTGTCAGTAACGCTACCTGTCGCATATAGGTGGATTTGCCGCCCATATTGGGGCCGGTGATCAAAAGCATGCGTCGGCTGTCATTGAGTTCAATATCATTAGCGACAAAAGGACTATCCTGAATATGTTCCACGACTGGATGACGGCCCTGTTTAATAACCAGACAGGATTCTGCTGTCAGTTGTGGTTTACACCATTGCAGGCTAAAGGCACGTTCGGCAAAATTGCTTATAACATCCAGCTCACACAAAGCTCTGATACAGATCTGCAGTGATTTGAGTTGCGGGGCGAGCAAATCAAAGAGTTCATCGTAGAGCGCTTTCTCTCTTGCCAAAGCTTTTTCATTGGCGCTGAGCACCTTGTCTTCAAACTCTTTGAGTTCTGGTGTAATAAAACGCTCATTGGTTTTTAGTGTCTGCCGACGTTGATAGTTTTCGGGCACCTGTTCGGACTGATTGCGGCTTACTTCAATATAATAGCCATGGACACGGTTATAATTCACCTTGAGGGTGGAAAGACCGCTGCGTTGTTTTTCCCGGCTTTCCAGATCAATGAGATACTGGTTGGCATTTTTTTGAATATTACGTAATTCATCCAGCTGCTGATCATAGCCAGAGGCTATAACACCTCCATCACGGATCAGGATGGGCGGATTGTCTATTATGGCACGCTTGAGCAAATCGTATTGTTCCGGAAAAACGCCAATATTTTGCGCCAGTTGTTTAATTAACGGATCGCTGATTGTGAGCAGTTCCGCCTGCAATAGGGGCAGCACGCCCAGGGAATTTTTCAGTCGTTCAAAATCCCTTGGCCGGGCTGTTCTAAGGGCAATACGGGTCAAGACCCGTTCAATATCACCGATCTTCTTGAGCAGGGGCTGAATTTGCTCATATTGGCTGTCCGCCTGAAGTTGGGCAATACTATGATATCGCTGGTTGAGCAGGGCCTGATCCCTTAGCGGTCGATTCAACCAACGTCCAAGCAGACGGCTACCCATTGCGGTACTGGCTCGATCCATTACGGCCATCAGGGTATGCTCTTTATTACCACTTATGGCATGATCAATTTCCAGATTGCGTCGGCTTATGGTATCCAGAATGACTGCAGTATGATGCTGTTCCGGTTTTAAACTATGGATATGGGGAAGTGCCATACGCTGAGTATTCTGTACGTATTGCAATAAACATCCCGCAGCACTTATAGCACTGTGAAAATCCTCACAGCCAAAGCCGCTTAAGTCCTGAGTGGCAAATTGTTGGTTCAGGCACTGGCGGGCAGACTGTTCATCAAACCACCACGGAGCCTGCTCAGAAAAGGCGGTTTGCTTGCCCAATTGATTGCGTAAGGCGTCTTTGATGACAGCGCCTTCCTCCAATAATAATTCGGAAGGTTTATGTCGTTCCAGTTCTGATTGTAATGATTCCAGGCTGCCAAGTTCAGATACTGTGAAATGACCGCTGGTCAAATCAAGAATGGCCAGACCATAGGGTTCTGAAGCGACTTTATGCAGCTCTTTATGCACATAAACTGATGCCAGCAGATTATCCTTTCTTTCTTCTAACAGGCTGTCTTCAGTGATGGTACCCGGTGTAATGATGCGAACGACTTTTCGCTCTACCGGACCTTTGGATGTGGCAGGATCACCTATTTGTTCACAAATAGCGACCGACTGATTAAGTTTGACCAATTTGCTCAGATAGTTGTCAACGGCATGATAGGGCAGTCCGGCCATGGGAATGGGTTCCCCGGCTGAGCGACCTCTGGCAGTCAGGGACAGATCCAATAATTGTGACGCCCGGCGGGCATCGTCAAAAAACAGCTCATAAAAATCCCCCATGCGGTAGAACACCAGCATATTGGGGAATTCCGCCTTGATCTTCAGGTACTGCTGCATCATGGGGGTGTGATTGCTGGTGTCTGATTCTAATGTCATTATGCTTTATGTTGTTACGTTTTCAATCAAAAATAAAGAAGGTTAATTTGGTTCTGGTTTATATCACAAAAGATCACATGGATCTGCAAGCAAACTCCATCATTATACACATCAATGAAAAAATCCCGAATTATGCACAGTGCTGCCGTCTCCAGGGGCTGCATATTGGCGATTAAACATGGTTAGATACAATTCTAACAAACCCCTGTCCCGGCAACAATTTTCACATTGTTTCAAAAACAGGATATTTTTTCAGAATGGAATAGTGGGTCCTTTCCAGTCAATATGGGTGCGGGGAGTAGCTCTTGCCAGGGCACTTTCAGCCTTATGCCAGCCTTCACAACTATTGTGTCCCTTACGGCCCCTGGTCAGATTAAGTAAGCTTTTGGCTTTGGCGTAAATCATAAAAAACAGGATAATAATTTTTTGTTTCCATAATGGAATTGGTAAATGGCTGCAGATCAGTTTGTCATCATAAAGTCCACGGTCGGTCAGACCAACAGCTCCCCAGGCGTAAACGGTTACTTTGGCGCCCAAAGGAAGACGAGGACCCAGTACGACGGCATCCAGGAGATCACCTTCAAGGCCGATAAATGCCGGAATTGAACCATAATTGAATGGGCAGGGTAAAGGCGAGATGAAATCCAGATCGCCAGTGGATCCCCGCTTTAAAAAACTGCCGCGCGGTATCTCAATAACGACTTCAACCAGAGGGGCTTCTTGATGTCTATTAACTGAATGCATTAGTATTGACCATTAATAAACCTGGATTAATCACTGAAAGTCCAGGTGTTTAAGATGATGTTGTTATTAAAGTGTGGCTTTACTTTTTAACGGTGGACGGTTCCAACACTTTGCCTTTAATAAATTCACCTTTTTTACTATATTAAATCAGTATAGTCATTGCCGCAATCTTGATTTGCTTTGCTCGGTGTTCAATTATAAGGATATATGTCATGACCGTTTTAATGCAGAGAACGTTTACATTCTTGAGTTTGTGTAGTTTATTGATTATTTTTTCTACAGGATGTGGCAAATCCGATGACGATGAGCCTTCGCTAGAGGATATTCCCCATTATCCCAATGCCAGCAAAGGTGAGTCAATGGAGCATTCTGCCATTGGCGGTTTTGTTGGTGGAAAACTGGAGCAATATACTACTACCGATTCTTTTGATAAAGTCGTAGAGTTCTATACCAATGCCTTAAGCTCATACCAGAGTGAAACATTAACTAATTCCTCTGAATTGGGGCAACAAATGGTTATTTCTATGCCACAGAAAAATGGCATAATGTCTGTCGCTATTCAGGAGTTTAGAAAAGGTGAGAAAGTGAATATCACTTTCATGTCGGTCAGTAATTGATTGTGACTTGTTATTTATAGTTCTGAAACATCGATTAAGCGCATATATTCATGCGTTTTTTGAATTCTATCGGGTTTTCTTTAAATAATTGAATACAATTGCGGCAGATACAGACCTTAGCTCTGGTTCTTTCTGGAGCTAACGCTTTAAGTTCCTCAGGTACATGAGTGTTATTACACCAACACGGTTCTTTAGCATGAGCCATACACTGATTTTTCTTCTGGCAAAAAAGACAGATGCTATCGTCTATTGTATCGTTCATATTTCCGGGTGATTAATGAGGTAAGTGCTCCATCCAAGAAAGGGATAGACTGGTTAATTATTTTTTTTGAACAGTAAATCGTAATCGATGCCAATGGTATCTAATTCTTCCAGACTGATGTCTTCAACGTCAATGCTGTTACTGGTATCCGGCAGAGTCAGGTCAGTACAGTTTTCAAGATTTAAGATATAGCAGTCGATGATATAGTCATAAAAATCATTTTGTTTGGCCTGGATATCATCAAATAAACTTCTAACGTCCAATGATAGTTCATCACCGTTTTTTTCGGTATTGATTGCAAATGCCCGCTTTTGAAATGAAAATCCGTATTGGAGCAAGGTATCTAAAATTTTCTGCCATACCATCGAACACTCGGATTGAGCTTTGTGAGCATAGTCCAGGTTGACAAATAAGCCAAACTTATTGGTCATGTTAAATTTCTCATCATTTGGTCCCACATGGTAAATCTACTGGCTTGATAATAAATCACCTGAAATATAATACGCTGAATACCTTTATCAGATAAATCCGGTCAGTACCTTGATTTTATCAAGCCTTATAGACAACCGGATGACCACTGTCTTTGGTGTAGTCGGTATCTTCAGTCGGTGGGATATATTCCAGCACACACCATTCATGATAACCATCTTCGTCTTTGCTTGCTGCCATATCAGCCAGGTTTTTGGCTTCTTCTAAATTTTCAAAAATGCCAAAAATACCATGACTATAGGCGCCAATTTTTGCTACATAATATAACATTTTCAACTAACCTCTTAATTTTTATATGTTAAGTTGATATTTTAAGATTACCACTTAATTTATTTTATTCTAAACTATTTTATACTTTATTTAGAGTTTAGGTTATTTTTAGTTTAAAAAAAACATTGTAAAACATCCAATTCATTTTGTTTATGCCCGTCACATAATGAAGGTACTGGCTATGAAATACTGACATTAGATGACGATATACAACAATTGCCAGATTCCCGGATAAGTTGACTCTTCAAACGGTACTATTAAGTGATTAGCTTAATAGCAGGTAACTCATCAATGCCTCAGAACCAACTGCTCCGGAAATATCAATATCCATGACCTCGTCAATATTCGTTGAATCCAGGCTGCCAAGATATTCAAAAAGTTCAATATGCGGATCAACGATACTGCCAGGCAAACCTTCAGTAGCGGCGGCGTATTCATCGGAAAAATCACCATCGGAATACAGAGCTACCGCCTGGGCAAGATCGTTATAACTATAAGTGCCATCTAACAAGACGAAGGTTTCTATTCTGTGATTAGCATCTTGCCAGTCAGGCAACACCAAGCCGATGTTATTGAGGCCGGATTCATCGTACAAAATAAGATCCTGACCACTATTTATGGTATAGAGTCCAATGTCGTCGTATCTTGATGGCATTGCCAGACTGTCATTTCCGGTACTATCAAAAACTAAATAGATACCCGTGTTACCTATGCCGTAAGAATCATCCCCGTTGCCACCTAACAACACACCTGAATTATTATCAATGAACAAGGAATCATTACCATCCAGGGCAATTAAAACTGGCGTCTCACTACTATCGGAAGTATAGCTAAGCGAATCAACAGCAGAAGTTCCCAGGATGGGTTGAAGAGAAAAAGTACCTGTAGAGGGCAGTGAAATTAAATTAGGCGTATCTGATATGGGTAAATTACTGGTATAAAAAATGATGGCGTTAATTACTTCTGTAACCGAATTTTCAAAGTTATCGACGATTGCAAGCAATGCCTGTGCAGCAGGAATACTACTGGCATCGTAGAGGGCATTCAAGTCATCAATCTGATCAGTAAAGCTATTGGCAGCTGTAATTTTGTTTTTGAGCGTATCCAGATCCGAATTTTGGGAGCCATCGGCAATCTGCTTGCCGATAGATGCCAGGGTCGCAGCGCCTGTTTCTAACAGGTTGGCATAAAAGGCTAAACCATCAGCGTCCGGATCTCTGCCATACATTTGCTGATAGAGATTATTGATGAGGCCATTTACAGAGAGTGCACCAAAAAGACTGGTAAATTCATCTGAATTGCCAAATGCATTTAGAGCCTGGCTCAAATCATTGGTGGTATCAAAAACACTGGCCCAATAGGCCAGGCCTCCAGGATCGGCCGGGCGACCATAGTAGACAACGAACATTTGCTGGGCGAGATCGATGGAAGCTTGAGTTGACATAGAATATCATCCTTGTTTTTTTGTTATTATTTCTGTTTAATAATGTTACTAAGTTTGCATGTTAGTATAAGCCAAATGTAAGTGTCAATTTTCACTGCCATACACTATGTAATATCTTTCCATTTTTTCTTCCATGAGGAATTTAGCCAAATCCACAGGTGCTTTAGGAAATGGATTTTAGGCCTGGAATGTTTAACTGCATTGGCTTCAGCTGTTTCCGTTTGCTGGTTTGCTTCTGCAATGATCGCTTCTACCTCTTCAACTACTTTAGCTTCACCAGACAATTCAATGCTTTCATAAGAAACTGGCATCTCATCAATAGCTCTTCCAGCTTCAAGATGTGCTGAATTTGCTTTAAGTTCTGAATGGATTTCGAGCAGTGTGGTTTTTATTTCATCAGGACAATCATCTCTTGCTATTAAAGAATTAACGTCAGTTTGCAAATTAGACATGTCTTCTTTAATGACTTCACGGCATTTGTTTTCCTTTTGATTTAATGAAACTATCTGTTTTTTTATAAAAGATTCAGGCACCGGCAGTTTAAATGACTTCACTATTGCATTTCGAGTTTTTAATGCGATACGCAAAGTGATTGATGTCTGTGATTTCTTATTAAAGTCATCGACATTCTCATGATAGTCTTCTTTTAAGACATCGATGAGTTTGTTTCCTGTCGCACCAAAATGCAGCTCAAGCAGCTCATCACTTTTTTGCGAGATTTCTAGCACGTGCTTAATATCGCGTTCTATTTTCTGATCGGTCGATAATAGAGTGTTTTGAAGAGTGTCTGTCGACTTGTTTTTTAGTCCTTCACTCAATGTTCTGAATTTGTTAATGACTTTTTGCGGAAGTTGAGCTGTCGGTCCCCCCATAAAGAGTACGGATTTCAGTCCATGATGCAGTCGATGAAGTGTCATGGTCAGTTTTATCAACTTTTGCAAAGCAGCACGCTTTTGCTTGATAATTTCAAGTTCGGCTGTGGGGCTGCGTTTATTGATGCCATCTTGTAAATAGGGCATGTACTGAGACTCTTAAAGGAATTGAAACCGATAGTTCAATGTAAATCTATCGTCTTTAATCACGTAAATCAAATACAGAAGTAAAGAAAATGGTACTGTAGTAAATAGCTGAATGCCGTTTTTTATCGATTTAACGATCAGGCCGTTAGCCGCTGGCAGCGACGTGGGTGGTATAAACGGGCAGGGAGGAAGCTGGGAGGAGCTAGTGAGATAAACTAGGCTCAAGAAAAGCAGCCATGGAATACCTTACAGATAACATGGGTTAAATGTATTATTAAATAGTGATATTAAAAAGCATAAGAAAAGCCAGCAAACCTATCAAAGCCGCAGAGGTTAAAGTAACTGTTTTAACGATGTTCAATGTAGTGGTCATTGTAAATACTCTTTCAGGATTTTTAAAAAATTTTATCTATTAATAGCTTATTATTGTATTTAAGCACTTGTTTTGGTGCTTTTTTAATGTTTATGCCTGAATTAGCTTCAGGCATAAACATTAAAAAAGGCTCTGAGGATAAAATCTCTCAAAGCCTTGTATGTATGGCTCCCCAAGCATGATTCGAACATGCGACCAAGTGATTAACAGTCACCTACTCTACCGCTGAGCTATTGGGGAATAATATGTCGTCGATATCTCAACAACGAAGCATATTCTATGCATTTTAACTTTAATGTCAAGAAACATTTTTTAAAATTTTTCTTAATCTAGAGACAAGACAATAAAAACAATAACTTATATGCAACTTGGCTCATTATTGCCAGGGAGACTACTGTCTATCCGGGCTCGTCCGGTGCGGGAGATAATGAGTGTTTTGGCATAGGCTTCAGCGAATTGATTGCATAGGGTGAATGTACCATTGCTGGTACTATGTCCGTCAGGAAAATAGCGTATGTATTTATCAGAACCAAATCCCCGGTAGTTTATGGTTAAATTGTTTTTCAAGGCTCCTTGAATATAAATCACCCGCTCATTGTCATTGACCTGTTTATTACGATCAATGTCCGCAAAGATTATCCAGCCATCATGCCAGTTGGCCTGGGCTGTGCATTGTTGGCCATTGTCGCTTCTACACATAAGAACCTGCTGATTGTTTTTGATCGCCTCTGAGCGTGCGAGATGATGATGGCTGAGTAAGGTATTCAATATTGATGTTTGCTGATTACGGGCAACTAAATGGGAAAAAGCTGGAATGGCCGAGGTAAATAAAATGCCGGCAACTGCCAGGACAATGAGTAATTCTATCAGAGTAAATCCAAAGTGTTTCTGGCGTGAGTATGGCTTCATGTGAAAATCCTTTTCAAAAATGAGTGTGCTAGAAATCATAGCATCCGTTTATTTTTCAAAAGAATAGGGGCGAACTGAGTCTGTTGTCGGATTTATAAGGGTGTTAATGTCAGATAAATGTGACAATTGGATCATGGGATTTTAATATATTTGAAGTTGTTCAAATATTTGAG
>Ga0316204_10012685_pt1 | contig 10227 bp, 4 predicted proteins | sample 6monrhotite_MG_2_FD_205661 | JGI IMG/M metagenome (GOLD analysis project Ga0316204, IMG submission 205661) | Microbial mat bacterial communities from mineral coupon in-situ incubated in ocean water Damariscotta River, Maine, United States -... | ecosystem: Environmental > Aquatic > Marine >... | reverse complement strand
CGCAGAAAAAAGGACGCCCCAACGGGACGTCCTTAAGGTTCACAATATAACCGGATCAGCCTTCGGTGGTCTCTGCTGCTTCGGTCGAGCCCTCGCCGACGATCACATCACGGATCTCGACCTTTGGAGCATCTTCGCCAGCTTCAACCTGAGCTTCGCCGGATACAGCATCCAGTCCAACCTCGGAATCCATACCCGTTTCGATCTCGGCCTGCATCTGAACTTCCAACTCTGCTTCGAGGATCATGGCTTCCGCCTCGTCCTCAGCTTCGTCGTAGTAGTCCTCGTCGAAGGCCATATCCTCGAGTTCTTCAGGCGACACAAGCGTCTTGACACGGATGTCTTGATACTTGCGGAAACCGGTACCCGCTGGGATCAGGTGACCCAGAAGGACGTTTTCCTTGAGCCCGACAAGGTTATCCTCAGCACCGCGGAGCGATGCCTCGGTGAGCACCTTAGTCGATTCCTGGAACGACGCACCAGAGAGGAACGAATCAGACGACAGAGCCGCCTTAGTAATCCCCAGCAAGAGCGTGCGACCCGAAGCAGGGCGTGCCCGCTTGGTTTTGGCAATCTCGCCACCCTCGGACTCGGCCTTGGCGTTTGCTTCCTTGACCGTGTCCTTATTAACGAGATCGTTCACACGAAGTGTCGTTGTTCCCGCATCGGTCACGCGGACCATCTCGGCAACCGCTAGGTTGGTCTTGCGGAATGTGAACTTATCGATAATCTCATGCGGGAGCAACTCGGTATCACCCGGGTTCTCGACGCGGACCTTGCGGAGCATCTGCGACAATATCATTTCGATATGCTTGTCGTTAATCGGAACGCCCTGTGCACGATAAACATTCTGCACCTCGTCGAGCATGTACTGCCAGAGTGCTTCTTCGCCCTTAATACGCAAAATGTCGTGTGGCACCAAAGGACCTTCGGTCAACGGATCGCCCGCCTGCACGAAGTCACCCGCGTGAACCAGCAACGCCTTATCGTTGGGCACATGGTGATCCTTCTCGATTCCGGAATCGGAAACGATCTTGATCGTCATCTTGCCCTTGCGCTTGTCGGAGTGGATCTCGACAATACCCGAGATCTCCGCCATGAATGACGGATCCTTCGGCTTACGAGCTTCGAAGATCTCGGTCACGCGTGGCAGACCACCAACGATGTCGGCACTGCCCGAAGCAGCACGAGGCTGACGAGCAACCATGTGACCCGCTTCGATCATCTCGCCATCGGCGACCTCCAAACGAGCCTTGGCGGGCAGGTAATGGAAGTCGAGGATGTGACCTTCGTCATCGACAATGTTGATCTGCGGATGGAGATCGCCCTTGTGCTCGATGACAACAAGTGCCTTCTGACCACGACCGGCGTCTTCCTCACGAACAGTCTCACCGATCTCGATATCCACGAACTCAATGCGACCCGGTTTCTCAGCAAGAATCGGCGTGCGGTGAGGGTCCCACTTAACGAGTACGGAACCACGCTTGGCGGTTTCTCCGCTCTTGACATAGATGAAACCGCCGTAAGGAATCTTGGTTTTTTCAAGCTCCTTGCCGTCTTCGTCCATGATTGCCAGTTCGCCGTTTCGCTTGAGCGTGACCGTGCAATCGTTGCCGTCTTCGTCCTTGACAGGAACCTCGTTGCAACCACGGATCTCAACGGTACCGTTATTGAGTGCTCGATACTCGGTATCCACAACCGCACGCGTACCAATACCACCAGAGTGGAATGTCCGCATCGTCAGCTGAGTACCTGGCTCACCGATCGACTGAGCACCGATGATGCCCACAGCCATGCCTTCTTCGACCATCTTGCCTGTCGACATATCCATGCCGTAATCAAGCGCCGAACATCCTGTGGATGATTCGGAAGTCAGAGGCGATCGCACGAGCACTGCATCAATCCCGATCTCATCAACGCGAGCTGCTTGAACATCCGAGATCATCTCGTTTGCTTCAATGATCTTCTCGCCGCTGACCGGATCGATCACCGCGTTGACAGCAACGCGACCGTAGATCTGAACAGTCATGGGGACATCAATCTGCTCACCCTTATAGATCGCACGCTTCATGATTCCTCGGCGTGAGCCACAATCGTGCTCGCCGACAATCACAGATTGTGCAACATCACAGAGCTTACGAGTGAGGTAGCCGGAGTCCGCCGTCTTGAGCGCGGTATCGGCCAGCCCCTTACGAGCACCGTGAGTCGACGAGAAGTACTCAAGAATATGGAGACCTTCGCGGAAGTTCGCGCGAATCGGGGTCTCGATGATCTCGCCGGAAGGCTTAGCCATCAAACCACGCATACCCGCGAGCTGCTGCATCTGTGAAACATTACCACGAGCACCCGAGTCGCTCATCAAATACACCGGATTCAGGAATGCTTTGCCTTCCTTCTCCGTGATGCTCGCGTACGAGCCGTCCGAATGTCTCCGGTCGTTCTTGAGTGTTTCGATCAGAACCACCGTGAGCTCTTCGCGGCAGTGTGACCAAATGTCGAGCAACTGGTTGTAGCGTTCGCGTTCGGTGATGATACCACGATCGAAGTTCTTCTCGACTCGGTCGACCTTCTTCTGGGCATCATCGAGCATCGGGAGCTTCTCATCAGGGATGCGAAGGTCGGTGACGCCAAACGACAAGCCCGCGAGTGTCGCGTTCTTGAACCCGATGTTCTTCATATCATCAAGCAGGTTGATCGTTGCAGCGCGTCCACAATACTCGTAAGTATCATCGATCACACGTGCACAGCCCTTCTTGCCGATCGCGCAGTTGTAGAAAGGCATGCCCTCGCCGAGGATCTCGGAGAAGAGCACACGACCAACTGTGGTAATCAATCGGCCATGCTCAGGCATAGGCTCAATCGGACCGCGTTCCTTCGTTACCACCTTGTCGATGTTCGGCAGGCGGACCGAGATCAGATCGTGGATATCGATCTTCTTGGAATCAAACGCCAAGATCGCTTCGTGGCGATCCTTAAAGCGAGGGATGTCCTTCTCGACTGTTTCATCGATGTTGTTGAGCGTCGTGGTGATGAAGTACACACCCATGACGATGTCTTGCGATGCATTAATAATCGGCGAACCATCAGCCGGCGAGAACACATTGTTTGTCGAGAGCATGAGCACATGCGCCTCGGCCTGCGCCTCGATAGACAATGGCAGGTGAACCGCCATCTGGTCGCCGTCGAAGTCCGCGTTGAATCCACCACAAACAAGCGGATGCAGCTTGATCGCGTTGCCTTCAACCAGCACAGGTTCAAACGCCTGAATACCCATACGGTGAAGAGTCGGTGCACGGTTGAGCATGACTGGATGCTGGTAGATCACCTCTTCGAGGATGTCCCAGACCTCTGAATCGCGACGCTCGAGCATCCTCTTGGCACTCTTGATCGTATCTGCCAACCCGTGCTCTTTGAGCTTGCGGATGATGAACGGCTGGTACAACTCGAGGGCGATCTTCTTTGGAAGCCCGCACTGGTTGAGCTTGAGCTCAGGACCAACAACGATGACCGAACGGCCAGAGTAATCGACACGCTTGCCGAGCAGGTTCTCGCGGAACCGACCCTGCTTGCCCTTGATCATGTCGGTGAGTGACTTGAGCGCTCTTGACGATGAGCCAAGCACAGGACGACGGCAGCGGTTGTTGTCAAACAACGCATCGACAGCCTGCTGAAGCATGCGCTTCTCGTTGCGGATAATCACTTCCGGAGCATTGAGATCCATCAGCTTCTTGAGACGGTTATTCCGGTTGATGATCCGGCGGTACAGATCGTTCAAATCGCTTGTCGCGAAGTTTCCCGATTCCAAGAGTACCAACGGGCGAAGATCTGGCGGGATCACAGGGATCACATCCATCACGAGCCACGCGGGGTCATTCTCGGAGAAACGGACCTGCTCGACGAGCTTGAGCCGCTTTGCCAGATCCTTGGTCTTCTGCTTCGAGCGTGTTGCCGCAAGACCCTCACGGATCTCAGCAGCCACAGCGTCAAGATCGAGCTGATCAATCAGCTCACGGACAGCGTCCGCTCCCATCAGCGCCGTGAACTCATTGCCATAGGTGTCAAGCGCCGCGCGGTGCTCGTCCTCGGTCAGAACCTGCTTGTAGGTCAGCTCCGTATCACCGGGCTTGGTGACAACATAATCCTGGTAGTAAATGATCTTCTCAAGATCAGAGGTCTTCATAGCCAACAGCGTGCCGAGGCGCGACGGGAGTGATTTGAAGAACCAGATGTGCACAGACGGAGCAGCAAGGTTGATATGACCCATGCGCTTGCGTCGGACGCGTGAATGCGTCACCTTCACGCCACAGCGATCACAGATATATCCCTTGTACTTTGTCCCGCGGTACTTGCCGCATGAGCACTCATAATCGCGCTCTGGACCAAAGATCCGCTCACAGAACAAGCCGTCCTTCTCGGGGCGGTATGTACGGTAGTTAATCGTCTCGGGCTTCTTCACCTCGCCGTAAGACCAAGCCCGGATGTCATTGGGTGACGCCAGGGTAATCTTAACAGATGAGTAGTCGTTGACGCGGTCGTATACGCTTTCAGCCATGATCGTTTCTCCTGCGAAGGAGTGAAATTCTCAGTTCGTTGCACACTCGAAGGAAACAAGCCATACGGGTCATCGACCCGAATGACGCTTCTGGAACTCTGCTTTTACAACAGACTCCCGCCCTCAAGCTGCTTCTTCTCCAGTGTCAGGTTCATACCAAGTCCCTTGAGTTCGTTGCAGAGCACATCAAACGCGACAGGCATGCCTGCCTCGAGCTTGTTCGTGCCCTTGACCATCGACTCGTAGATCTTCGTACGCCCTTCAACATCATCAGACTTCACAGTCAGAAGCTCCTGCAAGATATATGCAGCCCCGTACGCTTCAAGCGCCCAGACCTCCATCTCACCGAATCGCTGACCACCCGTCCGTGCCTTACCACCCAGCGGCTGCTGCGTAATAAGTGAATATGGACCAGTCGCACGAGCATGGATCTTGTCATCGACAAGGTGATGCAGCTTGAGCAGGTACATAAACCCAACGGTTGTCTTCTGATTAAATGCTTCGCCGGTGCGTCCGTCATACAACTGGACCTTGCCACCACGAGGCATCTCGGCGAGCAGCTCGCGATGATGAGGCCAAGTGCCCTTCTCTTCGCAATCTGCCCAACGATTCCGTACATATTCGTTCGCCTCGGCGACCGCAGCATGGATCTCGTCCTCGCGAGCACCGTCGAACACAGGTGTCACCGCCTGGAACCCAAGAACCTGAGCCGCCCACCCAAGGTGAGTCTCCAAGATCTGGCCGACATTCATTCGCGATGGCACACCCAGCGGGTTCAAAAGAACCTCAACAGGCGTTCCGTCGTCCATGAACGGCATGTCCTCTTCGGGAACGATTCGGGCAATCACACCCTTATTCCCGTGACGACCCGCCATCTTGTCACCAGCCGACAATGTCCGCTTGGTGGCGATGTAGACCTTGACCATCTCAAGCACGCCGTTGGGCAACTCATCGCCGCGCTTCATGTGCGCGACCTTGCGTTGCTTCTCAGCTTCGACCGCTTCGATTCGTGGCCAGTACTGGCGATAAATCGTCTCGGCGTCTTCCTTCGTGTCCTTGGAACCCTTGATCCACTTCGTGTTGAAGGTCTTGATCTGCTCGACGATAACCTCAGGGATGTCGGAAGCACCGACCTTCTGACGGGTCATCGGGTCGACCATCTCAGTGCCAACAACCTCGTTGATCGCATTGGTCATCTCTTTGAAGAGCTTGATCGCTGCGGTGTCCTGCTCAGCTTCATACGCAGCCATCTCGGCCTTGAGCGCCTTCTTCTGCGTCTCATTCATATGAACCCGGCGAGAGAACTTGCGAGTATTGATCACAATACCGTTCGTTCCTGCGCTGACTTCGAGCGAGTCGTTCTTCACATCCTCACCCGCACGACCAAAGATCGCGTGGAGGAGCTTCTCTTCCGGCGTCAGTTCGGTTTTGCTCTTGGGCGAAACCTTCCCGACAAGAATATCGCCCGGTCCGACTCGGGCACCAACACGGATGACCCCGCTCTCGTCGAGGTTGCGAAGCATCCGCTCGGAGACATTGGGGATATCACGGGTGAACTCTTCGCGTCCGAGCTTGGTCTCGCGGACCTCGACATCGTACGCATCGATATGGATACTGGTGAACACATCGTCCTTGACGAGACGCTCGGAGATCACAATAGCGTCTTCGAAGTTGTACCCATCAAAGGTGTTGAACGCGACCATCGCGTTTTTGCCGATCGCGAGCTCGCCCTGAAGCGTCGATGCGCCGTCAGCGATGACCTGACCTTCCTTAACCTTCTGACCCTTCTTAACGATCGGTCTTTGGTTCTGGCAGGTACGCTCGTTGAGCCCGACAAACTTGCGGAACACATACTCGTCTGCGTTATCAATAATGATCCGCATCGCGTCCACATAGGTCACCGTGCCGCCGCGCTTGGCCTTGATAAGCATGCCGGAATACTTCCCGACTTCTTTCTCCATACCAGTCGCGACACATGGAGGGTCGACCTTGATCAACGGAACAGCCTGACGCTGCATGTTCGAACCCATCAACGCACGGTTCGCATCGTCATGCTCAAGGAACGGAATCAACGATGCCGAGATACCGACAAGCTGCTTAGGAGATACATCGACATAATCGACCATATCCGCCTTCACTTCCGCGATCTCACTATCGCTGCGAGCGAGCACGAGCCCGGGCTTGAACTGCCCATCCTCGTCAAGAACATCCGCAGGCGAGAGCACCGAACGAATCTCTTCGTCAGCACGCAGATTCAGCACTTTCTTGGTGACCTTGCCGTCCTTCACCTCGCGGTAAGGCGTACGCAAGAACCCGTACTCGTCGACCGTCGCATAGATACCCAGCGAACAAATCAGACCGATGTTCGTGCCTTCAGGAGTTTCAATCGGGCAAACACGGCCATAATGGGAGGTATGTACATCTCGAACCTCAAAGCCGGCACGCTTGCGGTTAAGACCGCCAGGCCCGAGCGCTGAGAGTCGTCGTTCGTGGACGAGCGTCGAGAGCGGGTTGGTCTGGTCGACCACCTGCGAGAGCTCGCTTCGACCAAAGAAGAAATCAATCGCCGAAGAAATCGATTTCGAGTTTACAAGATCCGCAATCTTGGCAACCTCTTCAGGATCCTTCACGCTCATGCGTTCCTGGACAGTCCTGCGGAGCTTGAGCAAACCCTTGCGGACCTCCTCAACTGCCAACTCATCGAGCGTACGCAAACGACGGTTACCCAAGTGGTCGATGTCATCGATGTAAGCAACCGGACGCTGCGTCTCAGGATCAAGCCTGTTGCTCCTCAAGTCGAGCATGTATTGAACGACCTTGAGGAAGTCGAGCCCGAGCAGGAACAACTGATCCGGCGCGATGTCCATATCAAACTTGCGGTTGATACGGAAACGCCCGACCTTGCCCAGACGATAACGATTCTCATCAAAGAACTTCTCGTGGAAGAGCTGCTTGGCCTTCTCAACCTGCGGCGGATTGCCCGGACGCAAGCGAGAATACACCTTCAACATCGCGCGATCATAATCGCTCTCGACATTTGGCACATCGTCAAACTGCTCAAGCTTTTCTTCAGCGATGGTATTGAGAATCAACGAATCCGATGGGTTCTGCACCACACGGATGGTCTTGAGCCCGGAAGCCTTGATCGCCTCGGCGCCCTCTTCTCCAACCTGACAACCCACATGAACAAGCTCTTCGCCCGTTTCGGTGTCGATGATCGAAGCGGCTGCCCAATCCTCAGGATGAACATCCTTCGCCTTGATCTCGCTGACTTCGTAGAACAAGCCGATGATCGCATCGGTCGAAGCGACCGATTCATCGAGACAGCGCAAGAAGGTGGTCGCGGTCAGTTTGGTCGACTGGTCGATCCGCATCGCCAGCACATCTTTCTTGGTGACCTCGAGCTCGATCCATGAACCGCGCTCAGGGATAATCCGTGCGCTGTGCAGCGGACGGTCGCCCTCCGACGACACGATCGAGAAATCAACGCCCGGCGAACGATGAAGCTGCGAGACAATAACGCGCTCAGCGCCGTTGACGATGTACTCGCCGCCGCCCATAAGCACAGGGAACTCGCCGAGATAAATATCTTCCTCAGGCAAATCACCGTGAGTCTCACGCTTGAGACGCAACCGCAAACGGAACGGGTGACCATATGTCAACCGAAGTTCGCGACACTCGTCAGATGTATAGCGAGGCTGCTCAAGCGAGTAGCTCACATATTCAAGTGACATCGTCTCGTCGTACGATTCAATTGGAAATATCTCCCGCAGGAGCGATTCGAGCCCAAACTCGCCATCACGCTCATCGGGATTCTTCCGAGTCTGCAGGAATCGCTCGTAAGCGACCTCCTGAACCTGCCAAAGATCGGGGACTTTCGTTGCATCGCCTCTTTTAGCGAAACTTCGAACATTCCGTACACGCTCCATTTGGCGCACCTTGGTCGCTGCCATCCAAGCACCTCGTGATGGTTTTGAATCACATACTGCAACACGATCAATGTGCAGAATGGATTACTTCGTGAAAATTTTTGGGAGAGTTGTGTGTGCCCATACCGCTCAAGTATGCCGCCCGTCATACCGAAACTACAACTGAACCTTTACCCTGAACCAAACCGGATAAATATTCTAGCCTCGAACGCGCAACAAAGCTACCCGGCACCGGATTTGCTCCGCCCGCCGGGAAATCTCAAACACGATCATATGGAACTTGCTGCCCCATCGATCTCCAAACACACACAGTCGCCCAAACTTCAACCGTTTACCACCGCCCGAACATCACCCTAGCATACGCTAAAATAGATTGTACAGACGGACATTTACGCTCGACTTCATCATCCCTGACTGAGCTCCGCACTCACCCAAGGCCAAACAGTTGTCCCGTGTTTCCACGGAACAACCATATATTTGTATCAAATCACAACCATCAGGCCGTGATCCGAATACGACTCTCGATTAAGCGATTTCCATTTCGGCGCCGACTTCTTCGAGCTTGGTCTTGACATCTTCTGCCTCGTCCTTGCTCACGCCTTCCTTCACCTTGCCGCCTGCTTCTTCTGCGAGCGCCTTTGCTTCTTTGAGACCAAGCCCGGTGATCTCGCGGATCGCCTTGATCACCTGGATCTTGTTGCCGCCTGGGCTCTTGATGAGAACATCGAACGAAGTCTGCTCAGCAGCTCCGCCCGCGTCGTCGCCACCACCAGCTGCCATCATCACAGCGCCGCCTGCAGCTGCTTCGATGCCGTAGGTTTCCTTCATGTAATCGCCAAGATCAACAGCTTCCTTGAGGGTCAAGCCCGAAAGCTCGTCGCCGAGTTTGCTGATCTTTGCGTCAAATGTCTTTGTTGCTTCGTCGGACATAGCCCAACTCCTTCGTTTCAATGCATCACCGGGTTTACCCAGCAGAATGCCAAATTCGCTCATCTAAGAGGGGCCGAACGCTCGACTCTTTAACCCACCCGCATGAATACGCGGACATTAGGGCCAGTCAGATGAATACGGATGTCTCGTAATCCGCAGAGGCGAATCCATGACAGATCCACCCCGGCGGAAAAATACCTTGTTATACCTTGGCGATCGTCTCGCCGTCTTCGAGCTTGCTCTCGATCGCCTTGAGGATCCCGGCAAGATTTGAGCCCGGCCCCTTGATAGCACCGACAAGCTTCGAACCAGGACCAAATACCAATGCAAGGTCTTGGGCAATCGCTTCGTCGCGTGTCGGATACTTACTCAACTCAACAACACCAGCGTCGCCCTCGAAAAGCACGCCGCCAAGCACCGCACCCTTGAGTTCAATGCCAGGGAACTCCTTGACAATCTCGACGATCTCACGGGCGACCTCAACAACCGACTCGGCGCCATAAGCTAGAGCATTCGCCCCAACAAGCACTTCCGACAACGGAGCCAAACCGGTTTCGCCAAAGGCCTGACCAAAGAGCTTGTTGCGAACAACAGTCACCTTGATTTCCTTCTTGGCCAACCCAGAGCGGATTGAGTTATTATCAGTGGCAGCAACGCCACGCATCCCGATCACGAGCGCGTCTTCGTGGTCGCCAAGTAGATCCTGATACTCACGGATCATCATTTCCTTTACAGGCTTACTCATCGATGACCCTCCTTATTCAGCAGCTACTGCCGCTTTAATTTGGACACCCGGCGTCATTGTGCCGCTCACGG
>Ga0316204_10012683_pt1 | contig 10229 bp, 18 predicted proteins | sample 6monrhotite_MG_2_FD_205661 | JGI IMG/M metagenome (GOLD analysis project Ga0316204, IMG submission 205661) | Microbial mat bacterial communities from mineral coupon in-situ incubated in ocean water Damariscotta River, Maine, United States -... | ecosystem: Environmental > Aquatic > Marine >... | reverse complement strand
TGTTCGTCCCGGCCAGGTCCATCGCGCCTTGGTCCTCGCCGCTGATGTCGAACCTGACCCCTTGCACGGTGATGTCGGCGAGGCTCGAACCGTTCAGGATCTCCGCAGAGATCCCCGTGGCCGCCTGGAGCGTGCACGAGTGCGTGCCGACCAGCCGCACGTTGTCCTTCATCACCAGCCCGACTCCGCCGATCACACACGTGTGGTTGTCCGGACAGTAGACCGTCCCGCCTGCGGTCGTCGCCTCGTCGATAGCCGCCTGGAAGGCCGCACGGTCGTCCGTAGAGCCATCGCAGACCGCCCCGTAGGCCCGGGGGTCGTAGTAGTCTGGGTAGCCGGCCTGGCCCGTCTCTACCCCCCAGACCGGGGCCGCAACCGCCAAGGCAATCAGCCCCAGCGCCCCGGCCCAGATGCGCCTTCCCTGTCGCATTACGCCGTCTGCTTGATGGAGCAGTTGATGTAGCCCTTGTTCGCCATGCCGGATGCGCCGGTGTTCTCGATCTCGATCCGCGCGCATGTGTTCGCCCCACCCGTCTTGGATGCGTCCGAGCCGTTGGCCATCGTGTTGGCCGCCGCGGGCAGCGACGCCTCGCTCCCGTCGTAGGTGAAGCTAGCCGTGGTGCATGTACCCGTGCCTAGCGTGACCTTCACCTCGTCAACCGTCTGCGCCACCGTGGACAAGCAGTCCAGGTTGTTCAGTGTGCCCGTCCGGAAGGGCGAGTTGCAGTCCGCCTCCGTCGAGCAGAGCTTGCCCGACAGGCTCATGTAGATCTTGCCCAATGCGGCAAGCTTGACCCGCATCTCCGAATCGACAGACCGGTCGGGGTTGATTGCCACGCCGCCCCCGTCGTCGTCGATGTCCTTCCACCCCCCGGTGCCCGTACAGACGAACACCGAGCCGTCCGTGTCCGCATCGGTGTCGAAGTACAGCCGGCCAGCCTCGCCCGACTCGTCACACTCCGCGCTGGGCGGCGTAGTCGATTGCGCCAGCCGGGGGAAGCCCTCCGAAGCACCGCCCTCGTAGTCCACCTCTACGCCCGAAATGGTCAGGTTGGCCGTGATCTTCGTCGCCGCCGTGGCCCACGTGGCCTGGTTGCTCAGGTCGTCGATGTCTACCTGCCCGCCACCGGCGTTGTTCGAGTGGTCGTGCGTGGAGTTGCTGAAGTCGCCAATGGTGGGCGTCGTCAGCGTCTTGTTCGTCAGCGTCTGGGTCGCTGCCAACAGCACGAACGTGTCCGAACTCGCGTCGGGGATCGTATGGGTCTGGTCGCTGGTCGGGTTCCAGGCCAGCAAGCCTTCGCTGGTGTCTGCGGTCGCACCCTCGCAAATCAGGATACCGCCCGTGCCGTCGTTGGAGAACACGCACTCTTCCGAGCCCAGCGCCGGGTTGCCCGCCAGGGTGTCGGTGTCCTTGAACACCAGCGTCTCGCCCGAGGCGACGATGAACGCCGAGGCGTGCTCACTGGCGTGGGCCTCCTCCTCGAGGTCGGCGGTGACGTCCGTGCCCGCATCCTGCTGCTCACTCAGGAGGACCGTGCCGGTCGCGTCCGGGAACGTGATCGTGCGCTCTGCGGCCGGATCGGCGGGGAACACCAGCCGCGTCTCATTGGCATCGGCGGTCGACCCCTCGCAGATGATTCCGTTGGCCTGGAAAGCACACTCGTCCGAGGCCAGGCCCAGATCGCCAGAGGCGGCGTTGTACTTGAACGAGATGTTCTCCGTGCCGTCTGGGTTCTCGATCGACAGGTCGTCGGGGTCGAGTGCCAGGGCGGAGCCCGCAGATCCCACCAAGGCCGCCAAGGCTACTGCCATAATCTTGCCGGGCCGGGTGATGATCGACATCCTGCGATCTCCTATGACGGGGTGAACTTCAGAGCCGCCCCGTGTTTCGCCTTCGGCGCACTCCCCGAGCGCACCAACTTGAGGCTCATCTTCTGCAGCTGAGTGTAGCTGACGTTGGTCGTGATGGCCTTTTCCGTCTCCGAGCCGGTCAGCGTCACCGTCAAGCCCGTGTCCGCGCCATCCCGGCGCAGCGTATAGACGAACGTCCCGGGCGTGGGTGCCACGCTGGCACTCACCACCAGAATCGAAGCCGTGCCTGCCGCCACCGCGATCTCGGCTTCGGCCTCCTGGAGGTCCCAGTGCCCACCGCCCAGATAGGCCGTGACGTCGCCGCTGACGTAGTCGTCCGAGTGGAAATCCATCAGCTCTGCTGTCCCTGCCGCAACGGCTTCGACGATGTAGTAGAGGGCTCGGGTGACGTCGATACGAGCGGCATGGGCCGCCCCAGGGCCTTCCAAAGCCCCCTCAGGGAGAAGGACCCCAGCTGCACCGTTACCCCCCGGTACCGCGATACGGGCGCTGTGGGCCGCTCCAGGGCCTCCCAGGGCCCCGTCGGGGACCGAGATGCTGGCTCTCCCGTCCGCCACACCCTCAGTCTCCGTCCTCGGAGTAGCAAACATGGCCTGCGGCGATGTCGGCTAGCTGCGCCCTCTCACCGCATTCGGAGCAGACAAGGCCCTCACGGGCAGCCTGAGCCAGCACAGCTTCCGGGTCGCTCGCCGGCTTCACGTCCAAGCCCGGCGGGAGGGTCAGCGTACCCATTACGAAATCCCGGTTCATGCCGGGATAGGTACCACGCTACTCGGATCGGGGGAAATCCTGGGGGTCGGCACATCCGGCCAGGCCCCGCCCGCAGAACGGGCAGTAGTCAATCTCCATCTCCCCATCGGGGGGAATGCTCAGAGTCCACTCGGGGACGTCAGGCAGCGCATATGCCCAGACGTAGGCATCGCCGGCCTCACAGCATCCGGGCTTGATCCGCTCGGGGGCCTTCCGCTCCACGTGGGGGATCACCCCCGTCGCCTCTAGGTAGATCTCCGCCAAGATCCGACGAATCGGGTGCGGGCCGTCGGTCAGGGCCGTGGGGGGCGTCGCGATCATCGGTGTTGCCGGAATAATCGGATGCTCCTCGGCCATGAACTCGTCGATCTTCCGAGCTCGCTCCTCAGGGGTCATAGCTTCACTCACCGCGCCACCGCTCCCACGTTGGTAATTCGCCCGTCCACGTAAGCCACCTCCGTCTCTACCTCCGAGAACCCACCCTGCCGGAGCAGCTCGGCCAACCCATCCGGGGTGAACCGCCACAGGTCGGGCTTCGGCTCGTGCTCCGGGTACAGGAACGGCACCGTCACCAGAACCACCGGAGCAGCCCCCTTGAGCTGGGTCACCGCCGCAAATGGGTCGGCCACGTGCTCGAGCACCTCACTCACCACGCATAGGTCGTACCGGCCCGGCGGCGGACCCTCGCAGATGTCCCAGCCGATCACCGCATCATCGATGGTATCCTTGTCCGCCATGTCCCACCTGTTCACACTGAAGCCCATCTCGGCCCAGATACGCTCCGCACAGCTGCCCCCCACGGACGCTCCGTACGTCTCTCTGAAGCGATGCGGGATCACCCCCACCTCGACTACCGTCGATGGCGGATCGGCTGTCAGGCGGCCCATGAGAGCCTTCAGAACCATGGTCACGTTGCGGCGGTAGTTGGTGTCATCGCTCATCTGACTAAAAAGCCCCCCACGGGGTGTACATTATGATGTCGAAGAGCCCGCTTCGGCGAGTGCGCTCGGGGAGAATCTGACCTCGCGTATGCTCAGGGTGGTTGAGCTCCAAGGGCTCCAACTGGCGCTGGTCGGAAAAACGACCGCAGCCCTGTGGCGACCGAATGAACCCCCAGCCTTTTTTATAGAGAGCACAGTCCGCATGCACTGCCCACGCGTGGAGCTGCGCCATCGACCGCCCCGGGATGACCCTCTCGTGGTGGCTCTGCCACATCGCCGGATACACCCCCATCGCCGGATACACCCCCATCCCCGGCAACGGATGCGGCTCCCAGCACTTCGCCACGTGCGGCACATACAGCGTGCACCGTCGCTCAATCGGCTCCGTGCCCACCTTGAGGTGCTCGCTCAGCCACTCCAGCAACGCGAGATTGATGTGCCCCGGCGGGCGCGCCTCTCTCCACTCCGACTCAGTCAACGCAGCCACCCCGGCGCCTCGACTGGATGATTCTGATTGTCGGCCTCGATCACCTCCCGAGCATCCGCTCGGATCACGTGCCCCCACCGTCCGTAGAACCGCCCAGCGTTCTGCACTTCCTTCACAAACCGACCCTCCGTCCGACCCTCGTGGTGAATGAACCCAGCCTCGGGCTCGAACCACACCTCGGCACCGTGCTCGACACGGGCCCGGAAACACAGATCGACGTCCTCGTATCCGTTGACGTAGCCCTCATCCAAGCCGCCCAAATCGCGCCAGAGGTCGGCCTTGATGGCCATCGCCGCACCCGTCACGCACTGCAAGGGCTTGGCTCTCCAGCTCGGTGGGCACTTCCGAGCATCGACGTGGCGGTAGAGATGCACCAGCGGCTCCCCCACCATGCCGGCGTGCTGGATCGTCCGCCGGTCCGGGTACAGGAGGAAGCCCCCCGCAATGCCGTACTCTTGGGCCGCACCCGCCAAAGCCTCCAGCGCTCCGGGGTAAACCTCGGTGTCGTTGTTCAGGAGGACGACGGTTTCACAGCCGTTCACTAGGGCATGCCTCGCACCCTCGTTGCACGCCTTCGCGAACCCCAGGTTCGTGTCGTTCTCCACCCCGATCTCGAATGGCGAACATCGCGCGGCCAGCTGTGTCGCCGTTGCATCCGTAGACCCGTTGTTCACCGTAACCACGAGCGGGCGATCGCTAGGGCAGCCGACGGCTGCGTCGATCGACTCCAGGCACGCCTTCGTCAGGTGCCAGTTGTTGTAGACGGGGATGACTATGCCGATCGCCATGGGTCAGCCCGCTTCGGCTAAATCATCGGGGGGAATGTCTGCCGTCAACTTCTCTGCGTACCCGCGGATTGCTCGCACTAGCTCCACTGGAAGCCCCAACTTGAGCAATGCACTTGCGTGCTTGTCTACTTCTTCCGCTGCGCCTTGCAGCATCTGAATCGCTTCATTCGTCACGTAGCCCTCCTCCGTTCGTCGTCACCGTAGTTACGATGCCCTCTCCCGTGCTGGCGGTAGTTGAGCATCACCTCCCTGCCCCCGACCTGCACGCCGCGGTACCCGGCCCGAGCCATCTCCACCCACAACGCATGGTCCTCCTCGCGGTCCCGCTCCGGGAATCCCCCGATCCCCAAGAATACCTCGCGCCGGAACATCGCCGAGCCGTTCACGAAGTTCCCTCCCATGATGGCGTCGCTCCACCTCTGGAACCCAATCACGTGGCCGTCGAGGTCCATCCTAGGGCCGGGCTCGGTGCAACGGTAGGCCATGGTGCAGTAGGCGAGCGCAACGTCCGCCTCGGCGTTCTCCAAGGCCGCCGCGTGCTTCTCGATGAACCCAGGCTCTAGCCAGTCATCGGCGGAGAGAACGAACGCGAGATCCGTGCCCAGGGCGGCTATCGCCCGGTTGGCATTCTCGACGAATCCCAGCCGTTCGCTCCGCTGCGCGATGCGCCACGGCATGTGCGCCCACCCCTTGAGCCGGCTTACGCTGCTATCCGTCGAGCAATCATCCGCAACGACCACCTCGTCAGCCGAGCGCGTTTGGCCCGCAAGGGACGTCAGGGCCTCGTCGATGAACATCCCGTAGTTCCAGGACGTGACTACGCAGCCCACTGTCAGGCGGCTCACGGCGTCCACCTAAACCCTACCCTGGCCTCACCCGGGACTAACTCGACCCGTCCCTCATCGAACCACACTGCCTCGGCGGGCTTGCCGTCGTCGCCGCAGAACTCCGGCTGTATCCGAATCTCGGGCGGCCCGTGGTAGTTCTCCAGTCGGCCCGTCGCGACCCCCTCGAAGCCGGTAATCATGTCACGCGCCCTCAGCCCTAGAACTATGCAGTGCTTGCTCAAGGCGTCCACAGGAAACCCTACGGCGTCGGGAGTGTCTTCAGCCATTCGCTCATCTCCTCGGTCATGTCCTGGGGCCGGATCCAATGCGTCCCCGCATCGATGTGCCGCAGCACTAGCGTCCCGTCGTCCTGGGGCAGCAGCCCTAGCGGATTGTTCGGCGGCTCCCTCAGCCCAAACGCGAGCCCCACGTACAAGCCCACGAGGTCCACCCCCTGCCCCCAGGGCAGCAAGCCAACGTGCGACGTCGTGAAGAACCGCCCGGCATTGATCTCCGTGGGCTGCGCTATTCCCTCCTTGTCCTCCCGGAGGTCGACACAGAACACCCCATGGGGCGCCTCTCCTGCGGCCGAGCAGAGCTGGTCCACAGCCATCTGGGCACGCCACAGAATCCCCCGGTCGCAGATCAGACGCGCCACCGTGGGCGTCCCCGTCCGGCCCGACACCGCATGCTGCGGGTACAGGTACTCCAACCGCTCTCGAGCCATCTGACCCACCAGCTGACCGTGCCAGTAGACCAGCGTCACGCCGTAGTCCCGGCCGGGCAGGTACGTCTCGGCAAGCAGGTCGCTCTCTCCGAAGCGCATGCCAACGTACCGGCACCACAGGTCGGCTTGGCCACGGTGCTCCGCCAGGCTCGCCAGACGGGCCCCAGCCCCCGTCCGGGCCCGGAGCCACATCGGGTACCCGACCTCCTCCAGCGCAGTCCTGCGGGCCTCTACGGCGCTCTCCGAGCAGGGTACGACAGAGAACCTCCTGCCCTGCCGCTCGTGCCAGACCAAAGCCGTGGATGCCTTGTCTTGAGCGAGCGCGATGGTGTTCGGGCCGGGGAGAGCAACCATGTCCTCCGGGTACCAGGGCCCACGTTTCGCCAGCTTCGCTACCAGCGCGTCAGGCTGCGCCACGATCAGATGACGACCACCCCCAAGAGACTGCACTTCCAAGTCCATCTGGCCGGGCGACCCATACTCGTCCGCTTCGGCTACAAGCCCCAGATGGTGTGGCTGGTCGTCGTAGGCCACAACGCGGATGGGCCGGTCCTTCAGTACCCCGTGCTTGAGGCAGTGGATGAAGTTCACACCCGCTGGGCCACCAGCGCCCAGGACGTGGACCGTCAGCGGGCCAGGCGGGGGGGTCTTCCCCTCGAACGGGTCAGGAGCCGACAGGCCGCCGGGGGTCAATCTTCGCTCCCGATTCCAAGCTGCTCACAAAGCCGCCCGACCACTGCGGGCATACTCAAACCACCCAGGTCAGTCTGACCCTTCGTGTCGTTGACCAGCACCAACCGCTCCGCCGTGTCCCCGCTGCGATTCACGAAAAGCGTGGCAACCGCCCTACGAACAGCATCCCTCGTAACGTCCATCTCTCGTCTCCTTCCGGGCCATTGGGCGCCCGGCTGGGGCGCCTCCGCGACTATGCCGCAAGTGCCCCAGCCGTTTCAACCCACCTACACTTTCCGAGCTACGCGGGCAGCCTTACGGCGCCGGCGTCTCGTCTTCTGGGTCCCCGCCTTGCCCTGCCGGTGCCGCTGGTGAAGCTTCCGCTGCTCCTCCACCATCGCCTCCAGCCGGCCCATCTGCTCTGCCTGCATCAACGCTTCCTGCATCGTCCGCTTCCTCCGTCTCCGCTTGCATCAGCTCAACGCCCAGCGTCACCCGGTACGTCTCCTCACTCTCGGCCGTCTCCTTCAGGATCAGAGCATCCGAGCCCGCCTCCCGCTCCACCACCATGCCCTGGTTCTGCAAATCCAACAGCAACCGCTTCGTCGCCCACTCCGCCATCTTGCCCATCTTCATCGCCCCCCTTCAGCCCGGCCCAGCACATCGACCAGACTCTCGGCCGCATGGTCCCAGGTGAATTGCTCGGCCGCTCGCCGAGCTCCACGTTTCGCTCGCTTCAGATACGCAGGGTAATTGCGCATCACGTCGTTCATCTTCGCCCGAAGATCCCAGACGTCTGGCCGCATCGCAAACGCCTTGCCAAACCCGTCCTCGTCCCGGTCGACGTCCAACTCCACCTCCGAGTACCCGCAGAACGCAGCCCCGTGCTTCTCGTCGAGGAAGTCCCGCATGCCCGAATAGTCGATCGTCACTACGGGCAGCCCCGTCGCCAGCGCCTCGAGTGCCGTCAATCCCCAGCCTTCGCCGTAGCTGGGAAACACGAACGCATGGGCCCCGTCGTAGAGACCCGCCAGGTCGTCCCGGGATAGCCGGCGCTCGTCGTAGCAGACGTTGTCCACGCTGAACGTCCGCTCGTCGCCCCCGTCCTGCCAGCGGGTCGTCTTCATCAGCAGACACACGTCTCGCCTGTCCTTGAATGCCGGGTCCGGGTGCGGCTCCAGGGTCGAGAACATCGGCTTGCCATCCGCGCCCACTAGACCGGCGTTGGTCTTGCCGTGGTCGGGCTTCGGATCCAACGCCCAAGCCACCATCAGAATCTTGTAGCCCTTGCGCTCGTTCGCTGCGCCCAGCCACAGCCACCGGAACGGCTCTACTCCCTCTTCGGGGGGCTGCCTGCCCTCGTGGAAGCTGAACCGCTCCGAGTCGTAGCCAAGCCGCGAGACCGCCAGCGGGACCTTCCCCACCAGGGGCTTGAACAGCTTGGCGCAGTACGTCGAGGGCGTGACCACCAGGTCCGCCTTCTTGAAACTCTGGCTGTAGTACGGCGGCGGCGGGTGCATCTCGTACATGGTGAAGATGGCGTTGCGCCTGCCCGGGTAGTTCTCCGGGTGGAAGTTCTTCGGGTGACAGAAGTGGACGACCCAGTCGTCCTCTCCGCCTTCGTCTGCGAGATCCACGTCTGATCGTCGCGAGAGCGCATCCATCAGGTTTCGGCTGGCCGCTGTATAGCCGAACGCATTGCCTTGGAGGATCTCGCGGTTGACTGCCCAGGTGAGCTTCCGTCGCCGGGAGAAAGAATGCCCATTCACGCTTTCGATGCGATCACCCCCCGGGGTCAGGCGGGATCGGGGGCGAAGTCGACCAGCGACTCTAGAGCCCACAGCTGCGTCCCGATCTCGTCTATCACCAGCCGGACCCTCACGGACTCGGCTTCGATCCGGATCGCATCTACGCGGCCAGTGATCTCCCCCTTGTAAACTGCCGCATCGCCAATCCGGAACTTCAGTCGGTACTCTACGTCACTCATCTCCAGGTTCCTCCCTACCAACGTGGTATGCATTTCGGTCAGGTTTTGCGGCGGGGTCACATGGGGGACCACTGGCCCGTCCAGTGAGCCGATTCCTCTGCCCCCGGATACGCGGGGTCGATGCCAAGGATGGTCGGGGTCTTCCCTACCCACGCGCGCAGGCATGGCACGTCCTCTGGACTGCGGGCCTTGATCATTCCATCACCGAGGTTCCGCCATTCCACCATGCGCGAACAGTGATCCCCGCACGGAAGCTGCTGGTACCAGCCCTCAAAGCCATCATGCACCATCACCGAAGCGTGCAACGGGCCACCCAAGACGATCAGGCTTCCCCTCTCCTCTGCCCCGGACGCCGACCGAAATGCCGCCAGGAGCCCAGGGAGAGCCGCTAGAGCCTGTACCAGTGAGCGTCGCTTCATGATCTCTCCTCCATCTCGAACCAGTTACCCTGAGAATCCAGCAAGACACGCCGGCCACAGTCCAGACAACGGCCCTCGTGGCTACACCCGTCGAAGCCGCTCCGCTCCACGTTCAGGTGCCAACCAGCAGGGAATCGGCACCACCACGGGACACGCAGGCCCTCGGGCCCCCCGTCTACCTTACCCCTGAGGGTAGCGACGGCGACCCGGACCCAACGGGCTACTCGCTGACCGGGAGTACGCCTCGCCATCTCCCCATCTCGTTGCCTTCTCATCTCGTCTCCCTCCAGGCCAAGACCGGTCCCCCTCAGGGAGCCAGTCGCTTCGCTTCCCGCGTGGCTCGCTGCTTCGCGATCCTCCGCGACTGCTTCAAAGAGTGCCCCACACCAGACGCGGCACACCGGGCAATCACCTCCGCCAAGGGCTCTCGCTTCGCCTCTGGGAGCACGATGGCCGGGCCAGGGGTTGGCCCAGCCTCCATCTCCCGCACCGTCTCGGGGCTAAACGAGGCCGCCGTAGGGGTCAGGATCAGCCAGCGCTCTGCCAGCTCGTCTGCGAGCTCCCCAAGCGGAGGGTTGGCCCACTGACACAAGCGCCTTGCCTCCGTGCCAGGCATCCGCACCACCGAGCCCTTGGCCACGTTCCCCACCACGGTAGAGACGTCCCGGACGGTGATCTTGACCCAGTGCGGAGCGTTCCAGTTCACGTGCTCCCACCACTGCATCTCTCTAGCCGCGTCACTCATCGCCGTCATCTCCG
>Ga0316204_10012682_pt1 | contig 10229 bp, 8 predicted proteins | sample 6monrhotite_MG_2_FD_205661 | JGI IMG/M metagenome (GOLD analysis project Ga0316204, IMG submission 205661) | Microbial mat bacterial communities from mineral coupon in-situ incubated in ocean water Damariscotta River, Maine, United States -... | ecosystem: Environmental > Aquatic > Marine >... | reverse complement strand
CGGAGAACGACGAGACGACGGCGGTTTGCCTGTTGCCGGCAGGCATTGAAGATGAACAAGGGGTGGATCTCACCGACCGCGCGTTTCATTTGCGGATCCGTGAGCCGGTCGAGTTTCCGATTTTTGTATCGAGTACGCGGCTGACCGATCAGCCGGGCGATGCGGTGCCTTTTGATCGCGAACAGATGTCGGCGCTGCCCCCCATTCGAACGGTGCTCAAGTCGCGTAGCTCCGACGGGAATATCTTGCCGGTGCATTTGCATGCGAGATTGACGGCGATCGGCACGATGGACATGTGGTGCAGTGAGGTCGATGGCCCGCGGACTTGGAAGCTGCAATTCGACGTCCGCGCTGCCACGCACACCGACCGTGAAGCGCATACCGGTGGCGGCGAATCGGCGGGGTTTGTGGATGAAGAGACCATCGCCACCTGCCGGGCCTTGATCCAAGAAACCTTCACCGATGCGGGTGATCCAAAATCATTGGTCAAACGGCTGGCGGCCGCAGCGGGGATGAGCCGGCATGAATGGCCGCCGTCGTTGTTGCGAGAGATGTGGGAATGCTTGATGGAGGTCGAAGCGGGCCGCAAGTTGAGCATGACGCACGAAGCGCGTTGGCTGAACTTGCTGGGCTATTCGCTGCGGCCCGGGTTCGGCATGGCGGTCGATGATTGGCGCGTCGCGCAGACGTGGCGGCAATTGCAGGGAAAGTTGATTCATGCCAACCCGACTTGTCAGGCGGAGTTTTGGATTTTGTGGCGGCGGATCGGCGGCGGCTTAGCGGCGGGGCAACATTGGACGTTGGCCGCTCCGTTGCTCGCGGCGGTACGCAATCGACCGAAGTCCTCGAAGAAAAAAGGCAAACCCTCGGGCGGCGCGGGGATCGTCGAAGTGTTGCGGCTGCTCGGTTCGCTCGAGTCCTTAAGCCTCGATGTCAAAAAGGAACTCGGCACGGTCTTGTTAAAGATCATCAGCAACGAGGGCGCGGTCGCGATCCGTGAAGCAGCCGCATGGGCCTTAGGCCGCGCCGCTGCCCGCGTCCCCTTGCACGGTCCGCTCAATGGCGTGCTGGCAGCGACGACCGTGGAAGCTTGGATCGACAAGTTACTCAAAACCCGCGATCCCGATCCGGTCCTGGGCTTCACGCTGATGCAACTCGCCCGCAAGACCGGCGACCGGTACCGGGACGTATCGGACGAAACGCGACAGCGGGTGGTCGATTGGCTGGAAGACCACGACGCCCCGGCACACTTCGTGACGCTGGTGCGCGATGGTGGGGAGTTGGAAGCGGACGAACAAGGGATCGTGTTCGGCGAGAGCCTGCCGGCGGGGTTGCGGTTGGGGTAGTGTGGCACAGCAACGAGCTTTCATCCCCATCTACGTTTCCGCGACTGTTTTTTGGGGGATGAAAATCTGCCGTCCTACGTAAGAAAGGTGCGTCGCGACGCATCCTACGGGCACAGTGGTTGGAGCTTGCTTGGGGTGCGGTTTCCGGTTTGACGGCGGTGTCTTTGTTGGGATATGGTAGGCGTTTCTGGCGGCCAGAATCGGTGGCTCGCGTATTTCTTCTGAATACGTTTGTATTCGCCAACGTGCTCTGGGATGGAATAGCCGAAGGAATCAAACGATGGCAATTATCGCGGAATGTTTGACTTGCGGGAAGATTTACAAGTTATCGAAGGACAAAGCGGGGCGGACGTTTCGCTGCCGGGACTGCAACGCAACCGTCCAAGCCCCCCAACTACATAGTCACGCACAGGCGAGTCCGCGCAACCGTTTGCCATCTGACCAGGGGTCGGGTATCGACAAACGGGTCTTGTTGATCGGTGGTATCGTGGGTGGTTTTGTGCTTCTGCTGGGAATTGGCACGATCATCGGCATGGTTGTCTCTTCGCGGAATCGAGCGGAGGAGCGAATTGCTGTTGAGGCTGAACCAGGTTTGTCGAACGAAGGGATCGCTGCTGAGGATTTGAGCGAAACGGAGAAAGCCAAGCGGCAAGAAACGTATCAGGCGAACCTGGAAAAGCGACGCCAGGCACGCGGTGATCGTGACAAAGAGGCGCTCATTTCCAATTTCGGCAAGGACAAAGTAGCGACCGTGGTGATCAATAACGTCGTGGGGGATACGGCCGCTGCGAACCGCTATCTGAATCGAAAAATCTTCCGCGCCGCTTACACCATCTATGCAGGGGCACAGGAGCGCGCGTCGCAACAAACCAAACAGAACAAGGACGCAGCTGCACAAAAAGCGTTGCAAGAACACAAAAAACAGTGGGGCAAAGCGGGCCCCGGATTTGTTCGCTTTGAATACAAGGTGATCCGCTCCGACTTGCCTTACCCACGCGTGATCAATGTGGGGCGGCAGGACAATACGTTTACGTTCCTCGTCGGCCCGGCGATTAATCTTCGCGAATTTGCTGAACAAATTGGTGTGGGGTCCGTGTCGGACGTGCAAGGTCGCGAGATCCAAATCCGCGCGCAACTGCCGACACCGATTCCGGATCCCGATATTGAAGAACTCGTACTCCAACATGGCGACGAGAAAGTGGTACGCGTGGAAGTCCACGGCGCTGAGGGAAGCCCGGAATTGGTGCAACTGTATCTGCAAAATCAAACCGAGGCGCTCGATAACGGCAGGAGCAAACTTTCACTCGTCGCCATGGAGGCTTTGGGGAACGGCAGGTATCAGTTCGTTGTGGCACCGGTCGAGAATGCACAAGTGTTTGCCGAAAGCCTTGATTGGGGGCAACCGGAAAACGTCGATGCGGATGCGGGACTGGTGACCATAGCGGCCCAACTGCCCGAGGACCTGCCCAGCAGAGCCGAACTGCAAGCGGCCGAGGCAAAACTACGGGCCGACGAAAGAAAACGACAAGCTGAGGAAAACGCCGTTCGCAGCGCCGACATTTCTGGAAAAGCACGTCCGGGTGAAGCGGAACTAGGCTGGGCCCTCCGCGTTCTGCAAGAGGAAAATGTCGGCCGTCCCGAAAAGGCTCTCAAAGCATTGGCTCGGATGGATGTTGATGACGAGCGGCGCGAGGAGGTTGCCAAGGTGTTGCAACAAACCATCGGCAAACCCTTCTTTCGTCTGAAGGATCAGATCCCGGCGATCCTGCATTGGAAAACAGATGACACCGAACAAATGATTCTGCAAATGGGCGGAAAACATCACTCGCCTGACGATGGCGCCGCCTTGATGCAGGCCCTTGTCGAGTTAAACACGCCCACCACCGCGCGTGCGCTCGCCACCGCACTGACGGACTTCTTTTCCGGCGATGATTCGGTGCGGTATTTGATTCAAATGGGACCGCTCGCCGAAGGTCCGGTGCTGCCCTATCTAAAACATAAAGACGCACGCATCCGCCGACGGGTCTACGCGGTCCTCATCGAGATCGGCGGCCGCAAATCGATGGGCAGCGTTCGCTCCAACGTGAAGTTGGAAAAGGACCCCGTGATGAAAGCCCTCGCGGAAGGGTGTGACGAGGAGATCCGTGCGCGGGTGGCTGCGGCTGAGGAAGCGGCGAAGGCGGGTGCGGAGGGGGGAGATGGGGAGTGATTGGGCGTAGTTGTTGCACGCTTCACTCGTCGAAGGGTGAAGCAGGGAATACACTGCTGGGCAAGTCAGCATTGGCACCCTGCGTGGTTAGTGTATCTGTCAAACGAGTGATCGTGATACTCACTATTATGATGCCGAATGAAACACTTGGATGAAGTATAATGGGTGTCAACAAGGTCGTCGATTTCATTCTGATAATTTTTGTTGTGGGCACACCGTTCATCTCGGTGTATGGCAATGTAATATTATTAATCCATTCGAACAAAGTGATCGCGCACCTATTTCCGGATAAAGTGTCCAAAAATTGTGAGCCAGCCGTTCTCTGTATTGGCCTTAGCCTAATTGTATGGGTTTTGGCGTGCTGTGTTGTGGCATATTGTCTTAATGCAACTATCCGCCCACTTTTCTTGACTGCCCTGGACCTCCCTCCTACCGACCAAAATGGCCTCCTGTTGAATTTCTTCAGGGGGGTTTATTCGATATTACTGGTTGGTGCGGCCATCGGTGGGCCACTTTCATTGTATATAACCGCGCGTTCGCCTCAGACGCTTACGATGCTGGCGAGTTTACTCTCGATTATTGCTGTTTCCTTTCTAGTGTGGGATGCTTTTTATTCGTTTTCGTTTCTGAGAAATGCCGTGTCTGGCGTGGCTGGTTAATCTAGCGGCGTAGGTCAGGCAGCCTCCTGACGGGAATCACGCGGGGCAATCAACCGCGCATTGCGTCAGGCGGCTGCCTGCCCGACATACCGCTCTTTGGCGGCCAGTGTGGTGCGGCGGCTTGGCATTCGCGGGGCGGTGCGGTTCAATGGAGTGTAATAAACCTGCCGCCGAGAACTCGTGAACTGCATCGAGGAGCCGACTATGACCTCACCATCACATGAGACACACATCCCGCGCCGCACCTTACTCGGGTCGATGGGGGTTGCCGCTGGGGCGGCGCTGTTTGCTGGGGATGCTCGGGCGGCGGATCCGGCGGCGGCGGTTTTGGACCGGACTTCTTCGATTCGGATCACGCGGTTGACGCCTCATATTTGTCGGGATCGGGTGTACGTTAAAGTCGACACGAATCATGGCATTAGCGGGTGGGGGGAGATCAAGGGGGTTGTGCCGACGGTGGCGGCGGCGTTGGCGAGTTCGATGTTTGAGATGTTGGACGGGCAGAATCCGACGCGGATAGAACATTTGTGGCAGGTGCTGTACCGGGCGGAGCGGAATCAGCGCGGCGGGGCGTTTATGCTGCACACGATCGCGGGGATCGATATGGCGCTGTGGGATATCACCGGCCAACTGTGGGGAGTGCCGGTGTATCGCATGCTGGGGGGGCCGCTACGGGAGAAGATTCGCGTTTATCCCACGGACAAGGCGATCAAGGTCGGCAGCGGGCCGCAACCGCAGTCGGGCAATCCCGATCAAATCGAACGCATGGTGCAGTCGGTCCGCGCTGCTCGCGAGAAGGTCGGACCTGATGGCACGGTGATGTTCGATGCGCACAGCGCCGTCCCGCCGGCGATGTTGATTCAATTCGCCGCTGCCATCGAACCATACAACTTGCTGTTCCTGGAAGAGCCGGCGGTGCCGGGAAATATTGAGGTGTTCAAACGGCTGAAACAGCAAATCCGCATTCCGTTGGCCGCCGGGGAACGGGACCGCACGATTTGGGGCATCCTGCCGTACCTGGCGGAGAAGGTGTTGGACATCGTGCAGCCCGATTGTGGGTATACGGGGGGCATCAGCCAGATGAAAAAGATCGCCACGCTGGCCGAGGCCTACATGACCCCCATCGCGCCGCACTGCACGCAATCGTATTTGGGCATGACAGCGAGCTTCCACGTGGCGGCCTCGGTGCCGTTATTTTTGATCCACGAAGCGTACGACGATGAACTGCTGGGGACAATCGTCAAGCCTCATTGGAAGCGCACCGACGACGGGCATGTGACCTTGCCCGAGGGGACGGGGCTGTGCGTGGATGTTGACGAAACCGCGCTAGCGAAGGTGGCGGCGGATCCGAATTACAAATACCGCTGGCGGGGTCCGCGGCTCGATTCGGATGGGGGGGTCGTGGATTATTGAGGTGCAGATGGGCTCCACCGGGAGTGCGAAGCTCCTGCTGAGCCGCATTGATGCGATGGGCGTGGCAATGACGTGCCAAATAGAGGTGTTGCTTGAAAGTTATTTGCCAAACTCGATTGTCTGAAAAATGGTCTCACCAATTTCTGGAGGAGCGCCGTTTAATTTGGCAATCATAGTCAGTTTGGTAGTCATAGGTTGTTTCGGCCCCCCGTTGACATCCGGAAAGTGGACTCCGATGAGTTCCTCGTTTCGAGCGATACGAGCACGACGTCCGTCAATCGTGGTCCAGAATCCGTCGAACCCCTCCCCATCGAGCGGATCAGAGTAAGCTCCGTGGTCAAACAACAACGTCAAAGTCGGACTGACGAACTCACCCACCAACGAGTCGATGCCTTTCACGTCGGTCTCTTTCAAATCAGGCGGCGCACGGAAACTAAAAGAATTCGTGGCTTGTATCGTCTCCCATTCCGCAGGGATTTTATAGGCTAGTTCTTTCCTCGGCACGGACTCTCCGCACCCCAGAACAGAGGCCATGCTGAGCAGAATCGAAAGTCGCAAGACGGACATAAAGAAACTCCTGAATCCGTGCTCATTGAGATCTTCTATTCGCTGTACGCGAATCCGCGATAAGCCTGGATGGCCGCCCTTCGCGCTACCAGATGAAGACGCCCCATTCCTCGGATTGGTTCCCGAATTCATTCCAATTCGGCAAAATATCTCATCGAATTCAGGCACCGCCGTCGGGGAGAGGCATGCTTTAGTCGATCCCCAAGAGGTGCCGTATCCCTTCCAGCGGTTGAATGTAGGTCAGAAACGGCAGGCCATCGACGGTTGGTTCTTGGCGGCGGGTGACACCATCGACGGCGGGGCCGTGTTTAACGAAATGCTCAAGCACGTCGAATTGTTGGGCGGCGTCGTAGGGGGCGAGGTATTGCGGGGCGTCTTTTAGATGGGCGATGGCGGCGGCGAGGGCGTAGCCGCCCCAGTTGCTGGTGCCGGTGACGATGGTCCAGTCGGTGGCGATGCGACAAGGAACGCAGCCGGCGTGGTCTCCTTCGAGTCGCCGATGCAGGTTCTCCCAGGGAATGCTGCCCATGCCAATTTCGTTGGCGCCATCGCCGATGCCGATTGTTTTGATGTCGGGGCGCGATTTGGCGGCGAATTCGAAGAGACGGTGCAGATTGCCGGAATAAGCGTCGATCGCTTCGCCACGCATGTTGTGGCAGCGGTCATGGGCGGCCGGCAGGACGAGTTGCTGGAATTCCTCAAGCGGAACCGCCCCGACGCGGAGTTGATCGGCGAGCGAATCAGCAGTGTGGCAGGGACCGACCCGTTCGAGGGCGATCAGGTGTGTTAGTTTTTTACCGGGGGCGGATTGGAAATACGCCTCGCCGGTCTCATTGTCGCCAATCACGGTTTGATGCACACGATCGCAGGGGAATTCCATGGCCTGTGCGGCGGCACGGAGGGCTGTGTGACAGTGATTGTCGGTGATGACGTGGGTCTCGACTCCCAATTTTTCCAGAATCGCTGCTAGAAACAGAGTGCCGAGTGGTCCGTCGGTCTCAGCGGCCGGGGGTTGGCCGCCGGGGATGAAAAAGCCGGTGACGATCCCCACCGAACGGGCATTCTCGGCGAGTTCGGCGGCAGCGGCGGCGAGGTGCCCAGGACACAACGGTCCAAATTCTCGCTCGGTGCCGATCAACCCCCGCTGCGCGGGATCGCGACGGATGAGTTCGTCGAGTTGTGCAATCAATGGCGATGGTGGGATGGAGGACATGCTCCTCATTGTGTATTCAAATGCGGGACGATTCAATTCGGTCGACGCGGGCCGGAAGCCCAATTCGTCGTAATTGGGGGTGTGGAATCAACCATGGCGTGCAGGGTTGGCGGCCAGTTGCATGGTGGGTCTACAGTGAAATCAGGTGCTGGATCGATTATCCAGGGCCGTGGGCTGCTGGGTGCTTCTCGTGACTGGGAAACGACTTGAGCGACATTCCTGGAACTGAGAAAACGAGTCGGAAATAGAGCTTCTCGGTTGTCAGCCGCGTTTCATCATGCCAAAATCCTTTACTTATCGAAGAAGACCCGTCAATCAGGAATTCTTCCAGCCGCCGTCAGCGCCGGCTGTGGGAATACGTTGAGGCCCCTCAAATCATTGTGAGCGATCCGGCATTTCATCGATGCGGGACTCACGATGCGCCTGAACAATCGAGTCGAATTTTCAAGCAATTGTCAGCGATTTACACAATCAACAAGCGATAAGGTATCGCGTGGATTGGTTGCGTCTCGTCTGCCTTTAGGAATTGGTTTGGAACCGCATGGCAAAGATTCCAGACAGGAAGAACATGACCACCGCGGACATCTTGGCGTTTTGTCGCGCCGAGGCATCCGCCGGATCTTCATCGGACGCTCCGGCTGAGGAGGTTGTCGAGGCCCCTGCTCCGGAAGAAACAACCGCCGAAACGCCGGCAGAGGAAGCGCCGGCAGCTCCGCCTAAGAAACCGACGTCGACGAAAGATATTCTGGCGGCGGCTCGTGCAGCGAAGGCGGGTGGCAGCCAGAAAGCAGCGGCACCCCCTGCGGCTGAAAAGCCCAAGGCAAAAGCCGCGCCCGGCGCCAAACCAACATCCACCAAAGATATCCTGGCGGCCGCCCGTGCCGCGAAGGCGGGTGGCGGCGCCGCAGCAGGTTCCGTAGCTCCAGCGAAGAAAAAAGAAGCTCCGGCAAAAGCAGCAACGACCGCCAGCGGCGAGAAACCTTCGGTTAAAGAGATGCTCGCCGCGTTTCGTAATGAGAAACAAGCAGCGGATGAGAAGACGACTCCGGTTGCCACCACTGCAGACGGCAAGAAATTGCCGCCCAAAATGCCGGTTCCTCCACGTAAACCCAAGGCTAAGCCGGTTCCAGCGGCAGTGGAAGAGAATCGCCGTAGCTTTTTGGCCGCACTATTAGTTGTGCCGTCGGCTTTCGCCGCAGCATGGGTGATGCTGGCTGGGACCACAACCGCCTGGGTGTTGGCTCTCGTCCGCTTCGGTTTGCCCAATGTGTTGGTCGAGCCGCCGAGCAAATTCAAAATCGGCTCGCCAGCGGACTACGACTTCGGTACGGTCTCCACAAAGTGGAAAGCCGAACGTGGCATCTGGGTGGTGCACTCAGATCGCTATAAAGGGCAAAACGTGATCGTCGCATTGTCGACGGTTTGCACTCACTTAGGCTGCACGCCGAACTGGTTGGAAGGGGAACAAAAATTCAAATGCCCCTGCCATGGATCGGGATTTTACATCGATGGAGTCAACTTCGAAGGTCCCGCGCCGCGACCGCTGGAGCGTCATGGCATCGTCGTTGCCGCTGACGGCATGCTGGAGGTCGACAAGGGCCTTAAGTTCCAGGAAGAGATGGGGCAATGGGAAGATCCCAAGTCCTTCGTCGGCGCATGAAGTGTGGCCGACGGGAAAAGCTTTTCGGAAAACGACACTAGGATTGAGTTTCACTAATTCACAACGGCGCAATCGAGGTCACCGATGAAAATCGGCGAATATATTCGCGAGTCGCAAATTTGGAAGAGCGTTTTTCGGCATCCTGCGCCGTACGACCGGCGTAACCGCGTGGTGGTGATGCTGACCAACTTCTTCCTGCATCTCCACCCGGTTTCGATCAAAAAGCAGGGCATCGCCCTGTCTTACACATGGTGCATGGGGGGGATTACCTTCTTCTTGTTCCTAGTGGAAACGGTCACCGGTGTGTTGCTGATGTTCTACTACAGACCGACGTTGGAACACGCCTTTAATGACATTCTCGCGCTGCGGGACGTGGCAACGCTGGGCATCATGCGGGAAATTCACCGCTGGGGCGCCCATGGGATGGTGATCACGGTTTGGCTGCATATGTACCGAGTGTTTCTCACCGGCAGTTATAAACCTCCACGCGAATTCAACTGGGTGGTTGGTGTACTGCTGTTGGTGCTGACTTTGCTACTGTCCTTTACCGGCTACCTGTTGCCCTGGGACCAATTGGCCATTTGGGCCATTACCGTCGGTTCCAACATGGCCCGAGCCACACCGTTTCTGGGAAGCGAAGGTCCGGGGGCTCAGATATTGAATATCGGCGGTTTCGATCTGATTACCTCCGGCAGCGACGCACGGTTTGTGTTGTTGGGCGGTCGTTTTGTTGGGGAAGCCACCTTGAACCGTTTCTACATTTTGCACTGCGTTTTCATTCCGTTGGTTGTGGCGACGTTGATTGCCATCCACTTCTGGCGTGTTCGCAAAGACGGCGGAATCAGCCAACCGCTGTAACGGCGTCACCGGGCCGTGTTTGGCGGCGTATTGCGTTGCAATGAAAATAAGTCACACAACTGGTTTGCTTGCGAGTTAATCGTCGATGCATCATCCCGATCTCACTTCCGAAGTGATCTTTGGTCTCGGCTGGCTGTATTTGTTGCTATTTGCAATGAATGCCGCTTGGGCCTTTCGTGCGTATGTCGAAGGCCCCGGCAAACATGACCACGAAAGCGGCGAAAAGGGACACGAAGGAGAGCATTGGTCGACCGGGCCCAGTTTGGCCTACACGACGACCTGGGCGATGATCGCCATGGGCTTC
>Ga0316204_10012681_pt1 | contig 10229 bp, 10 predicted proteins | sample 6monrhotite_MG_2_FD_205661 | JGI IMG/M metagenome (GOLD analysis project Ga0316204, IMG submission 205661) | Microbial mat bacterial communities from mineral coupon in-situ incubated in ocean water Damariscotta River, Maine, United States -... | ecosystem: Environmental > Aquatic > Marine >... | reverse complement strand
GGTCCTGATGCCATGGGACTGTCCAGTTTGAGACTACGTTCTTGTTGAAGGACACCATCCGCACTGGGCGCATGCCCGGCCAGATCGACTGTATCCGCGCGGTCAATTGATTGGCACCATCGCTCGAAAACAGAGGAGCGGATTCCTCTATCCTTTGCCCAGCCTGTTCATGCTTGCCGACAACCTCGCGAAGGTCGTCGAGTGCTTTTGGCGTCAGGACCTCGGGTAGGTAGCAATGTCGACCAGAGGCGAGATCGTTGCGCTTCATCTCGTATGGCAAAAGCAGAATCCCATCAGTCGACGTTGTGATTGCGGCCACTCTGGACCGAGATATCGGGATCTTCCAACAAAAAGCGCCCGGACCGTTGGGGGCGGTCCGGGCGCAGCATTGTCCGGTTTGGGGCCGGTTGGGGTAGGCGCGTATGCCGGGGCTGACCGTAGGGGTGTGAGGCTTGGGGGCGGTCAGCCCGAATTCAGGGTCTTGGGGAAACCCTTAGGCCCGCACGCGCCGGCGGATTGCAGTGAACGACCAGATGAAGGCCACGATCCAGCCGATGAAGGTCCAACCCAGAAGCAGATTGGTCAGAAAGATCGCGAACGTGTTGTCATGGCCTCGCAGGAGGCCGACCAAGGTCGGCAGGAAGTAGGCCAGCAGGCCGATTACCGCGACTTCTGCACCCATGACGTAAACCTCCATTTTCCTGTCTCCTTTACCTCGCCGATCAATTGATACGAGGCTTATCGAATTTCGATATGAATGTAGGAGGGGTTGCGAAACCGCACAAGGGTGAAGCAGGGGGGATTAACCCGATTTAAGTCCCGCGTCAGGAAACGCCCAAGAAAAAAGCCCCGGCCGACCTGCCGGGGCTCTTCCATCTCAGAATGCAGCAGCGCTTAGGCGTCTACTGTCGGGAATTCGTAATCCTTGTAGATTTCCCGGAGCTTGGTCTTGAGCATCTTGCCCGTTGCACCGATCGGCATTTCGTCGATGAATTCGACAGCGTCCGGCAACCACCATTTCGGTACCTCGCCGCGCAGATACTCGATGATCGAGGCGGCGTCGGGTTCGGCGCCTTCCTTGAGCTGAACGACAAGCAGGGGACGCTCCTGCCATTTTGGGTGTGGCATGCCGACAGCCGCTGCCAAGCCGACAGAAGGATGGCCCATCGCGGCGTTTTCGAGGTCGATGGAGGAAATCCACTCGCCACCGGTCTTGATAACGTCTTTTGAGCGGTCAGTGATAGTCATGAAACCATTGCCGTCCAGATGGGCGACATCGCCAGTTTCAAACCAGCCATCGCCGGTGAAGCTTTCCGCACCAGCACCGCGGTAATAGCCTGAGGCGATCCACGGTCCACGAACCTGGACATGGCCCGAGGATTGGCCGTCCCAAGGCAATTCCTTGCCTTCATCATCGACGATGCGCATGCCGACGCCAAAGACGAGGCGTCCCTGCTTCAGCTTGATCTTGATGATTTCTTCGCGGTCCAGACCGTCATGCTTGGGCAGGAGCGAATTGACCGTGCCAAGCGGGCTCATCTCGGTCATGCCCCAGCCTTGCTGCATGACGACGTCATACTTGTCCTCATAGGCGCGCAGCAACGCCTCCGGCAGAGCCGAGCCGCCGATCAGCACACGCTCGACCGAATCGATCCGCTTTCCTTCCTGTTCCAGGAAGTTGAGCAATCCGAGCCAGACGGTCGGGACGCCAGCGACGTAATTGACGTTCTCGCCTTCGATCAGCTCGTGGATGCTCTGCCCATCCATCTGGGCGCCCGGCATGACCAGCTTGGCGCCGTTCATCGGAGCGGCGTAGGGAATACCCCAAGCATTGACGTGGAACATCGGTACGACCGGCAGCAAGGTGCCGCGGGCACCGACGCCGATCACGTCGGACGCCGCACACGCCATTGCGTGCAACACGTTTGAACGGTGCGAATAGAGAACGCCCTTGGGGTCGCCCGTGGTGCCGGACGTATAGCAGAGCCCGGCAGCGGCGTGCTCGTCGAACACGGGCCAGTCGAAATCGGTAGGTTGGTCGGCGATCAGGTCTTCATACGCCTTGCACTTGGTCTGGACCCCGTCGAGATGGCCTTTGTCCGTCATCAAAACCCAGTTCTTGACCGACTTGCAGGCTTTTGAGATCGCATCGATCAAGGGCGCGAACTGCTTGTCGAAGAAGACCGTCTTGGACTGGGCGTGATCGAGCATCCAGATCAGTTGCTTCGGATCGAGTCGCGGATTGACGGTGTGCACAACCGCGCCGATGCCGGAGATGGCATAATACAGCTCAAAATGCCGGTGTGAGTTCCAGGCGATCGTGGCAACCCGGTCGCCTTCGCGGACCTTGAGCTTCTTCTGCAGGGCGTTGGCCAGCTGCTTGGTCCGCTCATGGGTCTGGGCATAGTTCTGGCGATGGATCTGCCCGCTTTCCGGCAGGCGTGTGACGATTTCCTGATCACCATGGCATTTTGCCGCGTGAACCAGAATGTCCGAGATCATCAGCGGACAGTCCATCATGTGTGCGCGCAAAGTCATGTAATTCCCCTAGATATCAACCGTTGCTTCGTTTTGTGTTTTGCCAATCAAACGGTCTTCCGCGCCACGGCGCAATCCCTTTGCTCAATCGGATTGAATTGCTTATGCGTTTTTTCCCAATATGGCGCCGCCGGGCGCCGCGTCCAGTCGAGGAGTTCCCCCCCGTGCCCCATCCCGTCGACCTGCCCGTGCATGCAGACATTCTCGAGGCTTCCGACCGGTTGGCGGGGCATGCGGTGGTTACACCCTTGTTGCGCAATGACCGGCTGGATGCAGAGACAGGCGCACGGCTGTTTGTGAAAGCGGAGTGTCTGCAACGTACCGGGTCGTTCAAGTTTCGCGGCGCCTTCAATCGCATTTCACGTCTCACCGACGAAGAGAAAGCACGCGGCATTCTGGCCTATTCGTCGGGCAATCACGCCCAAGGGGTCGCCGCGGCCGCAAAGCTGAATGGTACGACCGCCAAGATATTGATGCCGGCCGATGCACCGCGCGCGAAGGTCGATGGCGTGCTTTTCTGGGGCGGCGAGGTCGTCACCTATGATCGCGGGACGCAAAGCCGCGAAGAGATGGGACTGGCAATCGCGAAGGAGGAAGGGCGCCTCATCGTGCCGCCCTATGACGATCCGTTCGTCATTGCCGGTCAGGGCACAGCGGGTCTTGAAGCGTCGAGACAATTGGAGGCCATCGGCGAGACACCGGATATCGTGGTCTGCTGTGCGGGCGGTGGCGGCTTGATTGCCGGTGTGGGCCTTGCCATGCGTGAGGTTTTCCCGGAAATCGAGATATGGGCGGCTGAACCTGAAGGGTTTGACGATCACAAGCGGTCGCTGGCCAGTGGCCGGCGCGAATCCAATTTGCGGCTCACCGGATCGATCTGTGATGCGATCATCACGCCGACGCCAGGCGAGCTGACCTGGGCGCTCAATTCGACCCAGCTCACGGGCGGCGCGGCAATTTCGGATGACGAGGCGCTGGACGCTGTCGCGGCGGCCTGGCGCCATCTCAAGATCGTTGTCGAGCCGGGTGGGGCGGCTGCGCTGGCGGCGGTGCTGTCGGGCAAGATCGATATTGCGGGCAAGACAGTGTGTATTCTTGCAACCGGGGGCAATGTGGATCGCGCCGTGTTTGAAAGCGCGCTCGCGCGGGCCTGATGAGACCGGATGCAGAGCGTTTGGGCCTATTGGCGCGCTATCAGGAGCAACACAAGACCTGATCGTTTTGGCAGGCGTTCTGGGTGCTGGCCGTGCTATTGAACAGCATGGCGCGCCTTTCATTCATGGACCGGATCGGCATTACCCTTTCGGGAGCTTGCCTGATTGCTGTCGGTGTCGTGGTACGGGGCGGCTTTCTGGGTCTCGCCGTCCCCATGCCATTCCATCGTGAAATCGGGACCGTGGTCCTCGCACTCGGCGTGTTGGTCCTGTTGGCCAATGTAAGCGTGCGGGTGAAGTCCATGTTGATCATCGTCATCGCGGGCGGTTGGGCCGCTGTCGCGATCTGGGCTGCAGTCTCGATGGATGAGCTTTTTGCCCTGCATCGCGGTTTCATCGGTCTGACCGGGGTGATGGCGGCGATCTACGCGATCACCGCCATCCCGAAACTGGTTGCCGGTGAGGATGCTGCTGACTGAGGCGATCGCCCCTCATGATTGACCTCACTGCCGACTGGTTTGCGTTCCCATCCTGCGATGGTCCGAGTGACAGACGATCACATCAGTTGGAGAAGCATATTTTGTTGTTGTCCAAGTCCCTGACATAGGCAGAGAAGAACGGGCCGCGCACATTAGGCTCGCCTGCACACGAGCCGCCCAGATCGATGACCTTTTTGTGGAGGCGTTTGACAGCGTCGACCGACCCCAGAGAAAAGCCGACCATTGTCCCGTTGCCGTTGGTCGCGGGGTTTTCGTCAAAGGGCGTTGCGACTGCGAAGGTAAAGTCGTCGCCCTGCCAGTATGTCATCCGGTCATTTGACAGGACCTGGCTTACGCCAAACTCGTCAAAAAAAGCGTCGTAGAACTGCGTCGACTTCCCTTTGTCATTCGTACCGACAACGAAATAGTTCATTTTCATGGTTCGTTCTCCTGTGCGCCGATGCGGCATATCTGTCTGAAGATCATGCATAATCGACAAATAGGACATTTTATGTCGTATTTGTTTGATGGCACGATCCAACTCGACTGACAGGCTCCGGCGGATGGAGTTGCTGGCTGTACAATTGAAGCAGGAAGAGCTTTGCACGGTCAAAGGTCTGGCGCGTCAGCATGGCGTCAGTGAACGCACTATCACCCGGGATCTTTTGCTGATGCGCCAACAGGGTCTGCCCATAGATTCCGACCGTGGCCGTGGCGGCGGGGTGCGGCTTGATGGAAATTGGGGCGTCGGGCGGATAAATCTGGCTTATGCCGAGGCAGTTGATCTTCTCATCAGCATCGAGGTGGCCGAGCAAATGGGCTCGCCCATGTTTCTGGCCAATCTCGCTTCGGTCCGGCGGCAGCTGGTTGCGTCCTTCTCGCTTGAGAAACGGCGAAAGGTCGATCAGCTCAAATCCCGCATCATGATTGGTGTGACGGCATCAACCTATGTGCAGGCAGGTGTCGCGGCCCCTTCGAAGCCTGTGGTGCAGGCCCTGCATCAAGCTTTCATGGATCAGGAGACGCTCGCAATCCGATATCAAAGAGAGGACGGAGCTGTCTCCGAACGGCAGATGGAACCCCATTATCTCCTGCTGAAATACCCGGTCTGGTATGTCATCGCCTTTGATCATTTGCGGGACACGCAGCGCATATTTCGTTGCGATCGCATACTGGACGCACAACGGACCGGAACCAGTTTCGGCCTGCTTCCCAAGCAAGCGTTCCAGCCATCCCTAGACGGAAATGATCTATCAATCTGAACCGTCGTCAATCAGGCTTGCCGTGGGCGATTGTCGGCGGTGTGCCGGGCCGCTTCCCGTCTAGTCCTGCGGGTCGACCATCACGCGCACCGGCATGCCGCCGCGTTGAAGGTCATCTTCGATCAGGAGCGGAACAGCCGCATCATCATTCAGGCGTGAGCGATAGACTTGCAGGTTTTCCAATACGCGCTGGACGTAATTGCGGGTTTCCGAGAAGGGAATGCTTTCGACCCAGTCGACCGGATCTACATCGGGGTCACGTGGGTCGCCATAATTATCGATCCAGCGATCCGCGCGATGGCCGCCGGCATTATAGGCAGCCAAGGCCAGCACATAGGACCCGTCATACTCGTCCACAACCTCTGCCAAATGGTGCATGGCGAGCATGAGATTATAGTCGAGATCATCGGTCAGCCAGCTGAAGCGGTAGGTCTCACCCAGATCGCGGGCCGTCGCTCGCGCGGTGGCCGGCATCAGCTGCATCATCCCGCGGGCGCCTGCTCCGGACACTGCATGTTGGCCGAATTCTGTTTCCTGGCGGATGATTGAGTGCACCAACGCGTCCTCGGGCCTTTGGGCACGGGCATTGGTCTGTGGTGGCAGGGTGATGGTTGGGTAGGCGCTCTGCGGCAGGATTATTCCGCGCAGACGGGCCGCCTTGGCGGCGCGCACTGACTGACGAAGATAAAGGTAATTGCTGGCCAGCCGGGACAGCAGAACCGCTTCTTGTGGATCGGTCAGTTGATCGTCGAGGCGATAGCTGAACAGGCGGAAATAGTATTCCTCATCCTGTTCGGCCAGCAGGCGCATGGCGCGAACAAGCGGGCGCGCTTCGAAATTGATCGTGGTTTCCGGCGTCGGTTCCGGGTCGCGTTCCAGTGCGAGCTGGCCGTCATTGCCCGGCAATTGGGTCAGGGCAATCTGGCCGTAATAGGCGGTCGAATGCTGGCCCGCTTCTGCATAGATGACAGCGGCCTCATCGGCCCGACCAAGGGTGTCGAGGGCACGCGCCATCCAGTAAGAGCCACGAGATTGACTGACCGGAGTTGATACATTGTCCCGCAGGCGGGTGAAGTGGGCGAGGGCTTCGTCCGGCCGGTCGAGATGGACCAGAGCGAGCCAGCCGGCCAGGAATTCGGCGTCGGCAAAATCGGCGCCCGAAGACATGCCGTGCGCATGGGCCAGCTGGTAGGCAGTGTTATAGTCCTGATCCCTCACAAGCGTGAGGATCATCAGCTTGCGCTCGGTCCACATCAAGTCCAGCGCTGTCACATCGCTGTGGCTGTCCGGGAGTTGCAGCAGGAGCGGCAGGGTCGAGTCGCGCATGCCGGAACGTCTGCGCCAGCGCGCCCGTTCAAAAACCAGGCCGGGATCGTTCGACAGGCTGGCTGGGATGCGGCCCACCGCGCGGTCAACGCCGCTCTGCCGGCCGGCGAGGCGCAGGCGGGCATCGGCAAGGTCACGATTATTGCCCGACAGGAGCGGCAGGATACGACGCGCCAGCGTGCGCTGGTTGGACCAGATCAGATAATCAATCCGCGCCATGTGGTCAGCTTCGGTGAAGAGGTCACCATGGCGCTGATATGTCTCGCTCTGAACCGTGCTGGCAAGGCGTCGGGTACGCCAGGTCTCACGCAGCAGTCTTTCGCCTTCCACGGTTCGTCCGACACTGATCAGGGCTTCCGCATAGCTGATCGTACCGCGTCCGGTAGCGGGAGGATTGTCCTCGAACCAGGCCACTATGAAAGGCGGTGTCAGGCCCGAACTGTCGATTTTTGACTCGGCCTCGGCACGGATGAAATTGTCGCGCGGCCAGTTATCGAGCTCGCCCAGGGCCAAGTCCAGTTCAAGGAAGCTGGCGCGGGCATCGCTCAGGCCGATCCGCCATAGCAGGATGTCGCGGGCCGCCGTGTCGGTCAGCTCCAGGCGCAGTTCTCGGACACGGTCCCAATCTTCATCCTCGGCAGCGTCGAGCCCCTCCCTGAAGCGGGTGAAATCCGCGTCCGACAGATAGCGTGAGAAATTCAGGGGCTCTGGCCGGATACGGGGCACAGGAGGCTGGGCCTCGGCAGGTATCGAGACAGCAAGCAGGACAAGCGCGACTAGGCAACGTGCGATCATGACAAACGGAACACTCTGAGATCGACTGGAAGGCCCATCATCACAGCAAACGCGCGGGCCTGTCCAGACTTGACAAGAACACTTGGCCGTGTGCGGCGCGATCGATATGGTCGCGCGCTGATTTGGCCGCATCCGGGAATGACACATGTTCAAAGGGTCCATCACTGCACTTGTTACACCTTTCAAGAATGGGGCCGTTGACGAGGCTGCGGTCGCGGCGTTGGCCGAGCGCCAGATATCGGCCGGCACACATGGCCTTGTTCCGTGTGGAACCACTGGTGAAAGCGCCACGCTGACCTTCGCAGAACACATGCGGGTGGTGGAGATTGTGGTCGGGGTCGCGGCCGGTCGCGTTCCGGTCATCGCCGGCACCGGTTCCAACAATACGGCCGTCGCCATTGAGAACCAGCAGCGGGCTCGTGAAATCGGCGCCGATGCCGGTCTCGTTGTCGCGCCTTACTACAACAAGCCCAATGCGGAAGGACTCTATCAGCATTTCAGGGCGATCCATGACGCGGTCGAGCTGCCGATCGTCATGTATAATGTGCCCGGACGCACTGTGGTCGATATCCAGGCCGATACAGTTGCGCGGATCGCGACGCTGGAACGTGTGGTCGGCATCAAGGATGCGACCGGCGACATGGCCCGTATATCGGAGCATCGTCGTTTGATTGGCGAGGATTTCGTCCAGCTGTCCGGTGACGACCCGACGGCCCTTGGTTTCAATGCGACTGGTGGCATCGGTGCCATCTCGGTCACTTCGAATGTGGCCCCGGCCTTGTGCGCGAACTTCCAAGACGCCACATTGAAGGGTGATTGGGAAAGCGCGCGGGCGTTTAATGACCGTCTGATGCCTCTGCATCACGCGCTGTTTTCCTCTTCCAGCCCGGGTCCGTCGAAATATGCGATGTCGGTCCTTGGTGTGATGAATACCGAGCTGCGCCTGCCGCTGACTGAGCCGGATGAGGCATCGAAGGCGGCGGTCAGGGCTGCACTCGTCCATGCCGGCCTGCTGGACCAGGCCTGATTGAAAGAAAAATGAGCAAGCCAAAACCCGAAACGGGAGCGGTCGCTGTCAATCGGCGCGCCCGCTTTGATTACGAGATTGAAGAGACTTTCGAAGCTGGGCTGATGCTGATGGGCTCGGAGGTCAAGTCCTTGCGCGAGGGGCGCGCCAATATCGCCGAGAGCTATGTCAGCCCCGAGGGTGAAGGCTTGTGGCTGATCAATGCCGACATTCCACCCTATGGGCCCGCCAATCGTTTCAATCACGAGCCGCGTCGGCACAGGAAACTCCTTCTGAAGAAGAAAGAGATCGCCAAGCTGACTGGCGCTGCAACCCAGCAGGGGCGTACGATCGTGGCCCTGCGCCTGTATTTCAATGACCGCGGTATTGCCAAGCTTCAGATCGGTCTGGCGACTGGCAAGAAAAACATCGACAAGCGCCAGACGATCAAGGATCGCGAGTGGAACAAGCAAAAAGCGCGGTTGATGAAAAATTATGGCTAGGCGCTCACACGCCTTCGGTCACATCCACCGCAAAGCGTTCGCGATAGGCTAGAGGCGTAACGCCCAGCAGGCGTGCGAAGGATCGCCTCATGCGCTCATCATTGCCGAACCCGGTCTGTCCCGCGATTGTCTTGATCGAGACATTGGGGTTCTCCAGCATTGCCCGCGCGGCATCGACCCGAAATTGCTCGACGGCTCGCGCCGGGGTCATGCCTGTCTCATCGGTATAAAGTCGCGCGAAATTGCGCGGGCTCATACCGGAACGTTCTGCCAAAGCCTCGACCTTCAGGTCGACCGCCAGATTGTCCTTCATCCAGAAATGCAGCGCGTCGAACCGACCGGTCGCCGAGCGTTTTTGCTGTTTCAACGCTTCGGAAAACTGTGACTGGCCGCCGGGCCGCTTGACGTAGACGAGCAGGGATCTCGCCAGTTCAAGGGCGAGCTCGCGACCATGGTCACGCTCTACCATGGCGAGGGCAAGATCGATCCCGGCTGTGACGCCCGCTGAGGTCCAGACCCCGTCGTCTTCGATGAATATCGGGTCCGGATCGACCTCGGTGTTCGGGCACTCCTCGGCCAGCCGGTCGCAGTGGCGCCAATGGGTCACTGCTCTCTTGCCGTCCAACAGTCCGGCCGCGCCCAACAGGAAGGCGCCAGTACAGGTCGAGGACACCCGCCCCGCTTGTTCGGCTGATCGGTTGACGGCCTGGACAAGGCGCGCATCACGGCAGGCAGTGTGTACACCCCCGCCACCGGCGATCATCAGTGTATCCTTCTCATCCAGGCCAATACCTGCCAGGCGGCGGGTTGTGAGCAGGACGCCGGCATCCGTCTCGATCGGACCGCCATAATAGGAGGCGACGGGCGTGGAATAGGCATTCTTGCCGATCAGTCCGTTGGCGTCCTCGAACACTTGCAGCGGGCCGGTGATATCCAGCAGCTTCACGCCCGGATAGATGACAAAGGCAACGCAGCGCTCGATTTGATCAGGTTTGGCAGAAAAGGGGAGCATATGGTCATTTATGCCATCTTGGCACCCGGATATCCAGCAGAAACAAGTGTAAGCAGGCAATAGGGTTAACGCCATGACGCTAGAGCTCGATGACGTCATCAATACGACATGCCCCTGGTCAGGTCAGCCAGTCGCCGCGAACTCACTGACCCTC
>Ga0316204_10012680_pt1 | contig 10229 bp, 8 predicted proteins | sample 6monrhotite_MG_2_FD_205661 | JGI IMG/M metagenome (GOLD analysis project Ga0316204, IMG submission 205661) | Microbial mat bacterial communities from mineral coupon in-situ incubated in ocean water Damariscotta River, Maine, United States -... | ecosystem: Environmental > Aquatic > Marine >... | reverse complement strand
CATCGGCGGACTTTGGGTCGGAGGGAAGGCGTTGAACACCAACCCAATTACCCGAAGTTCCGCCTCCTCCCAGTCATATTAGGCGGAGCGATTGATGGGTCAGCTGACGGAGGCCCATCTGCACCCATTCGAAATCTCGCCAGGATCTTGGGAGAGGACCACCGACACCTGAGCCGTGCGGCGAAACATGGCGGCCCACGCAACGACGTGCTGCGGCGTTGGCTGAGAACCTGGAAGAGCGAGGGGTTCCCAACAGTCGAGATCTGCGCGCTCGCCACTGGCTGGAAGGCGAATATCAGCCCTGAAGCCGAACTCCTATCCGAAGTCGCTGGTAGAAAGCAACGGGACTTGAGGGTTGCGCTACTCGCTGGCGGCCCCGTATGGGAATTCCATTCGGCTGAAGAGTTGAAGGTCTGCACTGCCAGTAGGACTGCAATCGTGCAGGGATTCAACCTCGATCACTCAGCTGACTGGTCTCTCATCAATCTACGAAGTCGTCCCTGGGAGCGTCTTCGCGTAGCCACCGGGCTGGCGCTCTCCGAAGTCGGTAGCCACACAGGTGTCGAAGAGAGCGACCTCATCGCAATCGAGGAAGGGGAGCGTGTGCCCACCTCGCACCTTCGCGCTCAGCTTCTACGCCTATATACGCCCGCGGAAGCGGATATCGTCGAGGTGGAGACCCCTCACATCACGTTCATCGTCAGCTACTTGCAGGGCAAGTACGGATACACGGCTAAAGACCTCAAAACCGGCAATAAGCACCCTGTTCAAGGCGAGTGGACTCGGAAGCAGCTGCGACGCGCACTCGGCGCCGATAGCACCCGCCGGGAAGTCGAAGCTCTCCTCTCGAAGCAGGGGCTGCAGTTCCCGCAGAAACGAATCGTAGCTGACCGACTGTCGTAGGGTAGCAGTCCAATCAGCATCTGCTACACCGCTGACACACCGTGGAGTAGCTGGTCAACCATGTGTGGGGGACAATCGAAAGATGTCGTCAGCGCATGAGTTCGCGAGAGAAACATCTGGTACGCCGCCCGATTGGGCGTGCGGCGCGGAAGCGGTGGACAGAGCGAATCTACTGAGCGATGTACGGCTGCGATCCAGGGAAGATAGTTGGTTGGATCCAGGAGAAACGCCGCGAGCGTGACGAAGACAAAGCCTGAGAGCTCATGTTGGTCATCGAGCACCTCATCAAGGGTTCTCCTCTCAGCGAGCAGCCCAAGAAGGGCATCCGCCATCCGGCCGAACCGAGCGTCATGCATCCACCCCATGTTGGACAGGTGAACGGCGAAGGTATGCCCATAGCGCCGCCCGATCTCTTTGCCGGTCGTGCGACTGAGATCCCGGTCGGCGTGGAAGAGCACAGTCTTCAATGTGGCGATGTCCAGCGTGCCGGCCCTCAATGAGTCAACGAGGAGAGCACGCGCAGTCTCATCATGGCTGCGCCGAAGCTCGGAGCACGCCTGCCACCAACCCGGCGGTTCGTTGGTGAGCTCTCTCAGGTGGGCTCGTAGTTCAGCGAGGGTCTCGGGACTTACATGAGTCATGAAGCATCCTACCTGGGATGACGGCTCAATACTGATGGCGGGAAACACTCATCACATGAACGCCCAACGCACCCGTGTCCTGGACCAGGAGTCCGGTGTCTTCTTCACAGGTACCAACCAACTACGGCTGCGGTGCGTTTCGACGAACGAGGCTGTACGAGTAGCCATAGTCGGCGCTGAGGGGCTGGCCATCGTTCAGCTTCACGAGTTCCGTCATGGGGAATGGCTCGGTCAGCGGTTCGATCTCCACCACGTAGAGAGTCTGGCAGGCACCATTCCAGAGTGCTTCTTCCTTTGGGGCGACGTTCCTCGCCTTTGTCTTCTCCAGCAGGGCGCTCATGGAAGCTTCGGACGGGTCAATCTCCACGGCCACCAGCTTTCCCGCGAAGTGGATCAGTCCATCGCCTGGGATGGGGCAGAGGTAGATCGAGGCCGCCCCATCCGCAGCGAGCAGCTCTCGGGCCCCGACCCAGCGGCGCTGCGATCGGAAGAGAGCTCTCTTCCCACACGCCCGGTTCAGGTACTTGATGTGATTGCGTGCGAAGACACCTGCTCCGAAGGTCTCCGTGGCCATCTCATTCTCCTGTGAAGCTTCGTCAGACTCTATCAAAAGCGTCATCCTGGGGTGGAACGGAGTTGCTGTCGGGCCAGCCATCGGGTTTCGTGAGCCTCGGCCAGCTCGCTGGCTATATGTTGAGTACGCAGATGCGAGTCAGTAGTATGGCGATTTGGATGCGGTCCACGAGATCACGCTGCGCACAGTTGCGCCTGCGGGATCTCAGGAGCGGCAGCACTGGAGGTAGCCGAGGTGAGTGAAGCCAAGGTCCGATACATCAAGCTGGGCTCCGGTGGTTCGTGGGAGGCTGAATGTCTCGGGCTCGAATCGCATCGAGACGCCCCACAGACACTCCGACTGGGATTCTGGACAGGCGACCCCGAAATGTTCGAGAGGTGTCAAGCCAAGGACTGGGACGGCGTCGCCAACCTGCTCCGTCAGCGCCGGGGCAAAGGTCCGAACGCGTCGGTAAAGGACGATCTCCGACAGGTACAGGCCGTGTTCGGAGACGACGGCAGCACCCTTTGGATCACCTTCCACAAGCGGGTGATGTACTGGGGCCACATCGATCCTGACCGGGTACCGGAGCCCTTCCCTGGAGGCTCCACACACTTCATGCGCGCCCCCGGCTGGATTGACCGAACCACTGATCCGACCGAGGCGCGATTGCTGATGGACGATCTGGCTGGGCACCTGGGGAAGGTCACGCAGTATCGAGGCACCATCTGCACACCCCAGGACCCCGCCTACGTGCGCAGGCGCATTGCGGGAAGTGAGTCCAAGCTGGCCGAGGACGCGAGGAAGGCGATCGTCGAACTGGAACAGAGCATCGCCGAGATGATCCGGCAGCTCACTCCATACGACTTCGAGGCCTTGGTGGACATGACTTTCGCTGCGTCTGGATGGCGACGCCTCGGCGCGGCGGGCAAGACGGAGCAGGACATCGACCTCGTCCTCGTCCGATCCTCGATCGGCGGAGACCCGTCCCTCGGCAGAGTCGATGGTCTGGAGCGCGTAGGGGTGCAGATCAAGAGCCATGCGAGCACCGCGACCTTCAACTCGGCGGCCCCTCGCCTCTGCACCTACGACCGAGCCTTGTTCGTGTACCACTCTGGACACGTAGACAACGACAAACACCCGGAGGTGGAGTTGGTGGGCGTGAAGCGGCTCGCCCCGATGGTCTTGGATGCGGGCCTGACACGCTGGCTGCTTCGGCGGGTACGCTAGGTCCTGTCAGAGTTGCGTAGTAGATGCGGACAGCGGGGAGCAGGGTCAGCATGTCTCGACAAGAGCGATGAGGCGTTTGACAACAGCGTCATCGAAGTCATTTCCGAGTTCGATGACGCGTCCGTTTTGAAGCCGGATGGCGTATCCGGGGTGGCGTGGCTGTGGTCTGCAGCTGAAGTTCGACGAACTGGACCGGAGCAGTCGGCTGGACGGTCTTCTTCTTGGCAACTTGGCCATCTGACTCAGGAAACCTCGAAGTACCGGAGCGGTGTGACGTGGTCCCGGCGAACGCCCAGCTTGTAGATCCCGCTGGACTCCCGATAGATCTGCACGTCATAGACCTCCGTGCCCCTCACATCACGGCAGGTGACATGGCCTTTCCTGGCGAGGGCCTTCAGGTCCAGCGCGTAGCGCCCCACGGGCACCCTTTGCCCATCCAGGCGCTTGAGACTCAGGTGCAGGTCGATACGGGTCTCGGGGAGATTGGTGGCTGCGTAACGCCCCTCCCGCTCGTTGAGATTCCAGCGCCGTGTCTTCGCCATGCTCCCCTCCTGACCCACATCCGTCGCATCACGTTGCGTTGGGAGGCCCTGACGGTGAGGGTAGCCCATACTGCCCAGGAAGTCCTTGGTGGTTGGGGCGCGATGCGCCAGCGACCTTGTCAGTGCCACAGGACGACTTCGAGGTTCCCACTCACTGAACGACCACCAGATCGACCGGTGCAGACCCCACGGCGACTTCAACATCGACAGTGAAGGTAGCTAGGTCCACTCGGGTGACCTGCCCTTCATAGTAGTCTGTCACCCACAAGCCACCGTCGGGGGACATGTCCATCTCGAATGGATACGCTCCAACATGGACCTGCTGCACGGTTCCACCATCACTCGCCGCGACACTGTGGATGGCCCCTGTACCTGAGTCCGCGACGTAGTACAGGTCGAGGTCCACGTCGAACACCACGCCAGGCGAGGTGGTGGGACCGACCACCGCTCCCCACACATCGACCACGGCCAGCGCGTCCGTGGCGTCGAAGAGCCACATGTCACCGGAGTTCGCAAGTGCCGCGATACGCTCTCTATTCGTGTCATACGCCGCACCGACGAAGGATACCCCCCCGACATCCCCCGTCGACCAGAGCACGCTCATTGTGTCCACGTCGATCGCATCGATGAAGTCATTGCCGATCAGGAAGAGCCGCTCCGTTTCGACCCCCTCATGGTGGAGGATCTCCGCGGGTCGGCCATACTCGGTCGCCGTCATCTGGCCGCGCGCAGCACCGTCCGGCACCCCCAGTTTCCTGATCTCCGCCCAGTCATCCCAGCACCCGACGTAGATGTCATCGACCGCGATGACGGCGTCGAACGCCTCGATGCATCCGGTATTGATGGTGTACTCCACGACTTCTGAGCCGTGAGGCACGAGTTCGATGATGCTTCCCCCGTCGGGCGCGGACAGGACATATTCTTCATTGGCGTCTACCGCGACAGGCTGATCGGTAACCGGGATGGACTCAATGAGCCCCCCATGGCTCCAGTCCAAGACAGTGAGCGTGGCTTCATCTGGATTCGGGGTCGTACCCTGGTCGATGACATAGAGTCGACCGACCGGCACCTCAAACGAGGCGCTGAAGACGGGCGTCTCGCCGGTACATTTGTTGATGTCGCTGACCCAGAGGTGGACCAGGTGCTCACCTGGAGCGAGATCTGACTCAGCGAAGAGCAGGTCTGTAATCACCGGGACGCTCTCTTCGGTCCCGCCCGGGTAGTCCTGCGTATCGAACGGGATGGTCTCGTCGTCCACCAGTAAGCTCCAAATTAGGACACCTGCGTCGGCCGTCGCTGACCCCTCGATGTGCACCCCGCCAGGGACACTGGTGATTGTGAAGTCGCCACCGAGATCGCAGCCAGGACTGTCGGTGTCTCCTCCCACGGTCAGGCCGTGGAAGCTGCCACTCGTCTGCTCCGACCATGCCCGTACGAAGTCGTCGAGGTCGAAGGACTTATAGCTCCCGTCGTCGGCGTGACCGCGCCCTGGGTCGTTGGCGATGATCTCAGTCGGGGTCACCCCGACGACGAGCATGAAGTGACCGCAGCCACCGTAGCAGCAGGACGGTGTATCATCGAAGCAGATCTCCCCCGTGCTCGTGTTCTGCGTGTAGACCGGCGCGATGACCGGCGTATTGGAGCGGAGGGCCTCCAAAAGTGTCTCCGCTGTGAGGTAGGTGTCCTCATAGGTCACTCCTTCACTATCGAGCAGCCACGCGAGGTCACTTGTTGTCGTATAGTCCCCACATGGGAAGGATTGTCCGAGGTCTTCGACGAGCCGCTGCACTAGGGAGGACGTCAGCGACTCCCCCGTCGCGTGGCTGATAGCCATCCCTACCGTCGTAGGTCCGCAGGTCTTTGTGTAGGACCACGGATAGGAGGTGTCGGCTCCACAGGTGAAGATCTGTGAGATCCAGTTCACATCAGGGATGCTCGCGCTGCCCGTCGGGGTTCCGAAACTGGAAGGGCCACCACCTGTCGCCTCGTCATCGTCTCCACCCCCTGGGGTCGTCGGCGCGTCCGTAGCGACGCTCCCATCCGGTGGATCGTCTTCAACGCAACAGTCACTGTCTGTGCCGAGTGCCGGGTCATCTGAGTCCTGCCTCTCCTCGTTACTCTGACAGGAGAGCACAAGCAGCAAGAGGAGAGTCGTGAGCACGAGCGCCATCGCGCGGATTGCTTGGGAGAAGTGAACGCTGACGGGATGAGTCATGAGCTGGACCTCAAGTAGACGTGAGTGGACTCTGTCCGCTCGACGCGGGTACCTGTAAGAAAGGTGGGACATCCCGCTGAAACCATTCGCGGCAGCGGTGTGTGTCCTATCCAGTTGAACTGTGGCCGGGGGGGGCCCCCCTGTCCAGGGTCGCTCGATTACGGGATTATAGACATCACGATCCAATATCCTGTAATTACAGGATACATCGATTCATTAACCCCCGACCTGAGGCAGGCTTGGTTTCATGGATGAGCGCTCTCTTCCCCTCTCCACCTGTGTCGTCAATCTCCATGACGGCACAATAACTGGGCACGATGGCAGCTTTCTCTCCCGGCTCGCGCCAGGAGTCCTCAAGCTCCTCTGCTACCTTGAGCACCGTGTGGGCGAGTCAGTCTCGAAGGAACAGCTCATAGCTGAGGTCTGGGGCGGCTCAGTAAAAGAAGGCGCCGTCGGCGTAGCGATAGGGCGTCTTCGAAGCGCGCTGCAGGACACTGAGAAAGTCATCGTCGAGACGGTCGAGACGATGATGGGGAGTTCCTATCGACTCAACCTCGGGCGGGCGGCCGCGCGCCCACCAATATCCTCCAACCTCGACCGATACGCGGGGGCCTTTGAGGGGGGCGGTAGAGGTCGCCCAGGCTGGAGCCAACGGCTCTTGCGAGCGCGACGGATCGCTTTGCGCGGGCCATCTGGAGTCGGAAAGACCCACCTCGCGCTGGGTATCGCTCGGGCGCTGCGAGCGCCTGGGTATGGGCTGACAGGAGGTATCTGGTTCATCGACCTGGGATACGCTGTCGAGGGCAGAGAGATCACAGCTGCCTTGCGTCGGACCCTGGGCCCGCACCGCCACTCTCCCTCGTCCGGCCCGAGCCCTCGGCTGCTGGTCTTCGACAACTGCGGAGCGTGTGGCCCTGCTCTGGCTGCGGTCCTCCATGGACTCAACAGAGAACGCGACGGTCTCCACTGGCTGGTTCTGTCTCGACACCCGCTCAAACTGCCCGCGTGTGAGATCATCGACCTGAAGTGGTTGGACCGCGAGGCCGAGATGGCGCTCTTCCTCTCGCGACCGTGGCGGGTGGAACACCCAGTCCCTGGCGGGCGTGAACAGCAAGAGGTGCGGGCTCTGGTTCGTCGGCTGGGAGGCCAACCTCTCTGGATCCGGCTCTTCGGTCTGCTGAGCGACACCATGCCTGTTGCCGCGTTGAACCGCTGCCTCGACGAGATGGGGGTAAGGGCCCCTCTGCGGAGGGGAGACCCGAGATCGACAAGCACGGCGCGGTTGCTGGACTGGCTCTGGAGCCAGCTCTCTGAGTTGGAGCGGAGAGTGCTCGCTCGTATCCTCCTCGCGAGAGAGGGCGGCACGCTCGATGAGCTCGGTGCCCCCTCAGAAAATTGGCGCCTGGCGGGCGCGGTGCGGCAGCTCCAGAGCTACGGGGTGGTCTGGTGCCTTCGACAAGAGGATCAGCGACCCTGCGTCCGCGTGCTCCCTGTGGCGTGGGACCATCTTCGACGCCACCCCGAGACCGCGGAGCACCGGAAGCAAGAGATCGTCGTTCTGCTCCAGCGCCTGGAGGAACGGGACAGGCGACCTTCCGACCGGGAGATCGCAGCGCTCGTCGCTGTCGTGCGCGCGCCCGCGAGTTGGGGGCTGGACTGGGACACACGCGCCCATGCCGCGATGCTCTCTATCCCCATCACCAGCGCTCAAGGGAAGGGGGTTCTGTCCTGTGAGGATCTCGAGGCGCTGCGAGACGCACACACCGGCGTTCCGACGGCGCGCCTCGCCGCTATTGAGCGCGCGCTGTCAGAGGCATACTTCCGCGCCGTCCGCCTCACGGAGGCGCGGGAGGTGCTGGAGTCGGCGCTGGAGGCCGCCAAGCGCGCGGGCGCGCTTGAGTGCCAGGGTCGTATCTTGATTAACCTTGCGGCCTTGGCGCGTCGGTTCGGGGACATGGGGGGCGCCCGATCCTGGCTGCAGGATGCCCGGCTATTGGCCGAGCAGTGCGGCGGGGAGCGCCTGGGCGGTTGGGTGCTGCGCGGTAGAGCAAACCTCGCTCGCCACGAGGGGAACCTGGATGAGGCGATTGAGCTCCATCGCGCGGCGCTGAGTACCTACGAGCGGCTCGGCCCACGAGAAATGCGCGTGGTGACGTTCCACGACATGGGCTTGTGTCTGCTGGAGCAGGGACGACTCGAAGAGGCGAGGACGGCAGCGCGTCGAGCGAAGGCACTGCTCAGCGCCTCGCCGGACATCGGGCTGCTCGGTATCTGCCACAATCTGGCGGGGCGCATTGATCTGGAGCGCTGCGAGTACATATCTGCTCGAGATCACTTCAGAGAGGCGCACGCCATCTTCATTAGGGGCGACAACCAGCGCCAAGGTGCGGTGGCCGAGCTGAATCGTGGGATGGCAGAGCTCCAACTCGACAACTGCGCGGCCGCGCGCGCCTGTATGGAACGAGCGCTGCTGTCCCTTGAAGAGGAGGGCGAGGAGGCCCCCCCCCGGCAGCTGCCTTCACTGTGCTCAAGGCGCAGTGCATGAGCATGTTCGGACTCGTCCTCCACTTGGATGAAGAGTTCGCCAAGGCGACCGACTGCTATGAAAAAGCAGCTGAGCTGGCGCGTTCCCTCAACAACCCACTGGGCATTGCGTTGGCCGTGGGGAACCAGGCCCTGGTGGATCTGGAGTTGGGTGAACTCCTCTCAGCGGCCCGCCATCTCGAAGAAGCAGACGCCGAGTGGACGCGGCTCGGCTGCGGGAAGAAGCAGAGCCTGAGGGAGTTGGGGCAGTGTCGGGCCTGGCAGGGTGTACTTCACGCGATGTCCAGCGCCCCGGAGAAGGCCGAGGCCTACTTCGACTCGGCGGAGGTGATACTCCTCGCCGTGGGGGATGAGGACACCCTATCATTTCGCGTGCAGCGTGCGCACCTCATAGAGCCCGATATGGACCTCGACGTGGACCCCAACGAGGACCGAAGACCGCTCGAAGTCCGCATCGGGATGCGAATCCTCAGAGCCTCTCAAGAGCGCCGTCGCGAGGAGACGGGCCAAGATGAGCCTCTACGATCTCCATCATCTGGCTGATGTTCACGCCCATACGCTTCGCCAGCTTGGTCGGCGTGGGCCCGAGGGGCTTCAGGAACCGATCTGTGAGGAACTGGATTGGGTGGGCGTTGATCGGTCATCGCAGCACCTCTTGACAGCGGGGGTTGGAGCGCGAACCCAGCGCGAACACCTCCAGGCACATACAGGCTCAACGAGGCCGCTCTAGGTACATTGACGAATTGAACCAAGTGCTTGAATACTCAGGAAATACTCAAAATATCAAGTTGTTGGATGGTAGACTGCGACCCTCCCATCACCCGCCGTTACAGGATGAATGAAAGCCACCTCATAATGGCTTTCAACTCACAGAATTCTACCGTGACACTCACGACTCATCTCCTCCGTGGCCAGAACCCTACCAGTCATTCCCATCACCGCAGAACTGCACGTTCAGGCAAAAGCAGTTTCAGATCACTCGTCCTCGGCCACCTCCTGAAGTCGACGCCGCAGGGTGTCCTTCTTGATACTTGTGGCCTCGGCAACAGCCCGCCAACTCCATCCCTGATCGAGCAGCGAGCGGGCAGCAGCGAGGGCCTTGTCGCTGGTCTCCTTCCGGGGACGTCCGCAGTGCTTGCCGGAGGCCTTGGCGCGCTCAACGCCAGCGATGACACGCTCGCGGATGAGAGAGCGCTCCAGCTCCGCTACAGCGCCAAGGATCTGGAGGGTGAAGCGGCCAGTGGGCGTGGTGGTGTCGATGTGGGCGTCACGCAGGGAAACCAGGCCGACGCCCCACTGGTTGAAGCTCTCGGTCATGCTCAACAGGTGCACCACGCTCCGCGCCAGACGGTCCAGCTTCCAGATGGCCACCACCGTGAACTTCCCCGCCTGCGCATCCGCCATCAGACGGTCCAGCGCCGGTCGGCTGGCCTTCGCCCCGCTGACTCCCTCGTCGACATAAGTCTCCACGACCACCCACCCCCTCTGACCCACTCGCCCCGGGTTGGTCATATCAAGCCGCCAACGCCTAACTTCGCGACCTGAATCCGGGTAAAAGTCCTTGACTCCGTGGATGTTCCCCGGAGGGTTCGACCGCAGGG
>Ga0316204_10012678_pt1 | contig 10229 bp, 7 predicted proteins | sample 6monrhotite_MG_2_FD_205661 | JGI IMG/M metagenome (GOLD analysis project Ga0316204, IMG submission 205661) | Microbial mat bacterial communities from mineral coupon in-situ incubated in ocean water Damariscotta River, Maine, United States -... | ecosystem: Environmental > Aquatic > Marine >... | reverse complement strand
GTGCCCGCAGTCTTGCCGTTTGCCGTGATCTCGGTTCCGGCATGCGCGTCGCCCGTCACCTCGACCCGTGCCAAGCCTTTGCGCAAGTCGGTTTTGTGCTTCATGCGTGCGGTGACCTCTTGGCCGACATAGCAGCCCTTTTTGAAGTCGACGCCATTCAACCGCTCAAATCCGCTTTCTAGGATGTAGCTGTCGCCGTGTAGTTCAGCCCCTGTCTCAGGGATTAAATGGTTAACGCGCAGTTCATCCCAATCGACGGTTTCCGAGACATCCGTGTCGCCATACGCCCGCCAACCCATCGCATCAGATCGAGGATCACCAAGGGCACCAGCCGGCGCAGTGCCAATCCCGCGTGAAACAATCGTATCCGTGGTTTCAATCGCAACCGCGGCGCGCAGCTTATACATCGACAGTCGTTGGACCAGACCCGGGGCTAGGCTGGCAGCCACGTCAATCAAGATCGCATCCCCTGCGGCTACAAGGAAAAAGTCGGCCAGATACTTGCCCTGAGGCGATAGTAAGGCCGTGTAAACCAACCCATCCTTAAGCCGGTTCACGTCGTTCGTCACAAGGCCCTGTAGAAAGGTGTGACTGTCTGCTCCGGTAATTTTCAGGACGACGCGATCTGTCGAAGAATTTTCCATGTCTAATTCCAAATTGTGTGTCTGTGACATATAGCACTGTCAGTCCGTCAATACAGGGGGCCCAAGTGGCACGCGCACCAATATCTGTCGTTATTCCGACTCTTAATTCCGCAGATGATCTGGCACCCTGTTTGGCAAGCCTGACCGAAGGTCTTTCCGCCGGTCTGATCCGTGAGGTGATTGTCACTGATGGTGGGTCCACAGACGGCACGTTGGCGCTGGCAGATCACGCAGGTGCGAACGTGGTTTCCGGCGCAAAATCACGCGGAGGCCAGCTAAGACGCGGCTGCGCTGACGCAAAGGGCGACTGGTTGCTGATCCTCCATGCGGACACCCAAATGGGGCAGGGGTGGACTGCTGCGGTGCTTGATCACATCTCGGGCGACGCGGATCGTGCCGGGTATTTCCGGCTGGCGTTCAGAGCGCACGGACTTGGGGCAAGGAATGTTGCGGCATGGGCGAATGTGCGCAGCCGTCTGTTTGCGCTTCCTTACGGAGACCAAGGGCTGCTGATCCCGACCGCTCTCTATCATCAGGTTGGCGGGTTCCCCGAGATCGCGCTGATGGAGGACGTGGCCTTGGTTCGGCGTTTACGAGGGCGCCTGACGCGGGTAGATGCAACGGCGTCAACCTCGGCAGATAAATACCTTCGGCAGGGTTGGATCAAACGCGGCGGCTTGAACCTGTTGATGTTACTGCGTTTTTTGGCCGGAACGGACCCTGAGAAACTGGCGCGGGAATATGCAGCGGATAAAGGCGCCTAAAAACCCCCGATGAATTAGCCGCGTGCTTTCGCTAACGCCCGTGGCAGCGCTTGCCCAAAAGCGTCGATGTCTGCATCGGTCCCGCAGCCAACCCGTATGCACCGGTCCTGAGGAGCCACGAACGGCATGCGCACGAAAATCCCGTCGGCAATCAGGGTGGTCAAAACCTTGCGGGCAAAATCCCCGTCGCCGCCACACTCCATTGCGACAAAGTTGGTGGCGGATGGTAGGGTGATCAGACCGTTCGCCTTTGCGATCTCGTTGATCTTTGTGCGCGCCACGTGGACTTTGGCCACGGTCGCGTCAAGCCAGTCCTGATCATGCAATGCCGCCAAGGCCGCGTACTGGGCCGAACGGTTCATGCCAAAGTGGTTGCGGATTTTGTTGAAGGCGGTGATCAACTCAGCAGCCCCAATCGCATAACCGCAGCGCGCGCCCGCCATGCCGTACGCCTTTGAAAAGGTGCGCATTCGGATGACCCGCGGATCATCAACGTCGATCTGGGCCACAGCACTTGGTTTGGCAAATTCAATATAGGCTTCGTCCAAGACCAGAAGACAGCCCTCGGGCAACTTGTCTAGCATTGCCGCGATCACCGGCCCTTCGTGCCATGTCCCCATTGGGTTGTCGGGGTTTGAGATGTAGACCAGCTTGGCGTCAACCTTATGCGCTTTGGCGCAAAGGGCGTCAGGGTCTTCATGGTCGCCGTTATAGGGCACCGTATGAAGTACGCCGCCAAAACCTGCCACGTGGAAGTTGAACGTCGGATATGCCCCGTGCGACGTGACGACCCCGTCACGGGCCCCGACGATCATCCGCACCAGATAGCCCAGCAACCCGTCGATACCTTCGCCAACAACGATGTTTTCTGTAGGGATGTTATTATGCGTCGCCAATGCGTTACGAAGATCGAAATTGGTTGGGTCTGCGTACATCCAAATGTCGGCATCCGCCGTGCGCATCGCCTCGATCGCCTTGGGCGACGGGCCAAAGACGTTCTCATTCGCGCCTATCCGGGCGCGGAAGGGGTGGCCTTGGGCGCGTTCTTGCACCTCGGGGCCAACAAAGGGAACGGTGGCGGGCAGGCCGTCGACAAGCGGGGTGTAGCGTGGTCCAGTCATTGGGCCACATTGCGGTAAATCGCGCGTCTCGGCAAGGCATCAACCTGCCGCCACGTTTCGCTGGCAATCGGGTCCGTTTGCGCAATACTTCCGCTTAAAGGAGACCAAAAGATGAGCCGCGTATCCGTTGAAATCAAAGACCACATTGCCCATGTCACCCTGACGCGGGGCGACAAGATGAACGCTGTCGATATGGACATGGCCGAGGCCATTGTCGCAGCAGGCGAACAGATCAAAGCGGACGCCGACATCCGCGCCGTTGTGCTGTCGGGCGAGGGTAAGGCGTTTTGCGCGGGACTTGACGTGATGAACTTTGCCAAATTCGCCGCCACCGACCCCGAGGCGCTGGTGATGCCGCGCACCTATGGCGCGTCGAACCTGTTCCAGCAGGTTGCGATGGTCTGGCATCAGATCGAGGTGCCGGTGATCGCGGCCCTCCACGGAGCGGTATACGGCGCGGGCTTTCAACTGGCGATGGGCGCGGACATCCGCATTGCCCATCCCGACACCAAGCTGGCGATCATGGAGATGAAATGGGGTCTGATCCCCGACATGGGGGGCATGGTTTTGCTGCCCAAACTGGTGCGCGCGGACGTGTTGCGGCGGATGACTTACACCGCCGAACCCGTGTTGGCCCCGAGGGCCGAGGCATGGGGCTTGGTCACCGACCTGTCAGACGATCCGTTGGGCGCCGCGCAGGCCTTGGCCGAGACGATTGCCAGCAAAAGCCCCTCGGCCATTCGGGCGGCGAAACGGTTGATTGCGGTGGCGGAAAGCGGCGCGTCTGAGGCCGACGTCCTTTTGGCCGAAAGCCGTGAACAAACCGACCTGATCGGAAAGCCGCACCAGATGGAGGTCATTGCCGCCAACATGCAGAAACGCGCGCCGAAGTTTTAGGTGCTGTCGCAAAGTGTAAGGTCTTGCCGAGTCCGTGTCCCGCCAAGACCTCGCTGTATCGGTTAACCGATCTCTGACAATCGCGCCAAAGCGGCTTTCAAAGCGGTTTCCTCATCTTCTTTTTGGGCCAACAGCCCGCGGCTTTCAGCGACAACCTCATCCGGGGCCGAAGCGATGAATTTCGGGTTGTTGAGACGCCCTCGTAGACCACCCATTTCCTTGGCCAGCTTGCCGAGCGATTTTTCGAGACGCGCTTTTTCCTCGTCCACGTCGATGATGTCCGCAAGGGGCAGGCCGAACGTTCCGCCTTCAACGGCGATGGTGGCAGTGCCTTTGGGGAAATCCGCGACCTTCGTCAGGCTGTCCACCCGCGCCAAGCGCATGATCATCGTCTCGTTGTTGTCCCACGCGGTCTGACCGTTGGCATCCAAAGACGACACGACCAGAGGCACCTTCAGCCCCGCCGGCACATGCATCTGCGCGCGCACCGAGCGGACCTGCTCGATCATCGCGATGACCCAGTTCATTTCGCGGTCCGCGTCCGCGTCCACCAGATCAGTGGTGTAGGTTGGCCATTCGGCGTGGATCAGCATGTTGGGACGGTTGGGGTTTGAAATGCCCCAAAGTTCCTCGGTGATGAACGGCATAATCGGGTGCAACATGATCAAACACTGGTCGAGAACCCACGCGAGGGTTTGTTCCGTCTCGGCCTTCGCGTTCTCATCATCACCTTGCAGGATGGGTTTTGTCAGCTCGACATACCAGTCGCAGACGGTGCCCCACGTAAAGCTATAAAGCGCGTGCGCGGCGTCGTTAAAGCGGTAGGCTTTTAGGGCGTCGTCCACGGTCTCAAGCGTTTTGGCAGTTTCGCCGATGATCCATTTGTTCAGGGTGTTTTGCACATCGGGGCGGGTGTTAACAGGCTGGAAAGGCACCACGTAATGGTCTGCGAAGCTGAACGCGTTCCAAAGCTTGGTGCCGAAGTTCCGATACCCTTTGATCCGGTCGGTGGAGAGCTTCAGCACGCCCCCGATGGATGCCATGGCGGTGTTGGTAAACCGCAACGCATCCGCGCCGAATTCGTCGATGATCACCAGCGGGTCGATGACGTTGCCGGTGGTCTTGGACATCTTCTTGCCCTTCTCATCGCGCACCAGACCATGCAGATAAACGGTGTGAAAGGGAACTTCGCCCACCACCGCCAGCTGCATCATCATCATCCGCGCGACCCAGAAAAACAGGATATCCTGACCGGTGACCAGCACGTCGGTCGAGAAGTATTTCGAGGTGCTCTCATCCCAGTTCGGCCAGCCGAGCGTGCCGATGGGCCAAAGGCCGGAGGAGAACCATGTGTCGAGCACGTCGGGGTCGCGGGTCAAGGCAACGCCATCGCCTGCCATGGCTTGCGCTTCGGCTTCCGAAGGCGCGCAATACTGGTTGCCCTCACTGTCAAACCAAACCGGAATCTGGTGGCCCCACCAAAGCTGGCGCGAGATGCACCATGGCTCGATGTTTTCCAGCCAGTGGTAATAGGTCTTCTCGCCGCTTTCGGGCATAATCTTGGTGCGGCCCGACCGAACGGCATCCAGCGCGGGTTCAACGATTTTTGAGGTCTCAACAAACCACTGGTCGGTCAGCATCGGTTCGATGACCACCTTCGAGCGGTCTCCGAAGGGCTGCATGATTGGCTTGTTCTCGACGTAGGGCACCATCTGCGTGGTCTCATTGCCTTCGTCGTCCTTAACGGTTTTTTCAACCATCACCGCTAGGCCTTCGGACGTGATCTGATCCACAACAATCTTACGTGCCTCAAACCGATCCATCCCGCGTAGGTCTTCAGGGATCAGGTTCACAGCGTCGGCCTCAGCCTCGCCTAGGACGCGTTCGCCCTTGGCAACTGCCATCGCAAGCGTGGCGTTCTGATCATAGGATGCCCCATCAGCACGCATCGCGCCTTTGGTGTCCATCAGGCGGTACATCGGGACGTTCCCGTTTTTTTGATTGGCGCGCTTGGCAACTTGGTAGTCGTTGAAATCATGCGCGCCGGTGATTTTCACAGCACCCGAACCGAAATCCTTATCAGGATATTCATCGGTGATGATCGGGATCAGGCGGCGGTGTTCCTTCGGGCCAACCGGAATTTCGCAGAACTTGCCGACGATAGATGCATAACGCTCGTCCGACGGATGTACAGCCACCGCGCCGTCGCCCAGCATCGTCTCGGGGCGGGTCGTGGCGATTGAGATATAGTCGCGGACCTCTTCAAGGGTCACGTTGCCGTCTTCGTCTTTTTCGACGTAGGTATAGGTCGCGCCGCCCGCCAGCGGGTATTTGAAGTGCCACATATGGCCGGGGGTCTCGATGTTCTCGACCTCAAGATCGGAAATTGCCGTTTCGAAATGAGGATCCCAGTTGACCAGTCGTTTGCCACGATAAATCAGGCCTTTGTTGTACATCTCAACAAAGACTTTGATCACGGCGTCGTGGAAATTGCCTTCGTTGCCGGCAGGGGCACCGGGTGCGCCGGACATGGTGAAAGCGTTGCGTGACCAGTCACAGGATGAACCCAGACGCTTTAGCTGGTTGATGATCGTGTCGCCGGATTCGTCTTTCCACTCCCAGACCTTGGCAAGAAAGTCTTCGCGGCTCATATCGCTGCGGCGCAGGTTGCTTTCGGCTTTCAGCTTCTTTTCGACCTGAAGCTGTGTAGCGATACCCGCGTGGTCTTGGCCCGGCTGCCAGAGGGTGTCGAACCCTCGCATCCGGTGCCAGCGCACAAGGATATCCTGAAGCGTGTTGTTGAAGGCGTGGCCGACGTGCAACGCGCCTGTCACGTTGGGGGGCGGGATCATAATGGTAAAGGTTTCGTTGACGTCGTTATCGACGTGTTTGCCGGCCTTGAAAGCCCCGCTGTCTTCCCAAGCCTTGTAAATGCGCCCTTCGGCCTGAGCCGCGTTAAAGGTCTTTTCCATCGCCATCGGATCGCTTCCTGCGTCTAAAATCTGTCGCAGATGCTTTAGCGGTTTGGCGCGGGAAGGGGAAGCCGTTGGGCAACGTTTTCCGCCCTATGCGCCTGCGCGGTCGATCTTATTGCTTAGGTGGATCAAGCTTTCGGACCCTTTGACGCCTTTGGCCGAACAAATCCGGTCCAGAATTTCGTCCATTTCCGATGTCGTTTGCGCCGAAAGTTCGATCAGCATGTCGTAGCGACCAGACGTCGTGCGGGCCGCGTGGACTTGGGGGATGGCCTTGAGACGGGACAATAGCGCCGGGCTTGATTGTGGTTCGTATGAGATCAGCACCGTCGCACGCAGCGGGGCCTGTTCGGATTGGCCAAGTCTGACCGTATAGCCTTGGATCGCGCCCGTGGTTTCAAGCCGGTCGATCCGGCTTTGGACAGTCGTGCGCGCCAGCCCGAGTTTTCGGGCAAGGATAGCCATCGATTGGCGGGCATTTTCGCTGAGCATGATGATAATTTTGCGGTCAATGTCGTCCATATGCCGATATATGCTGACATTATGCCGAAATATCAAGTGAATTTGTCGTGTTTGCCAATCGATTTGAACGCTTTGAAGCAAGATGCTGAGGAGAGACACCCAAAACACGAGGCAGCAATGCACCAGTCCCGCACCCCAATAAGCAGCGCAATCACCTATTTGACGGCCGTTCACCCCGATCAGCCGGTGTTGTTTTTTGACCCGTCAAAACTTGCGCATAGCTATGAGCGGTTTGAAAAAGGGTTCCCGGGCCTTGTGACTTATGCGGTGAAAGCCAACGACAGTGTCGAAGTGCTTGAGAACCTTGTTTTGGCTGGCATGACCACATTTGATGTCGCGTCACCCGCAGAAATGAAGCGGGTGCGTCAGGTGTCGGCTAACGCTGTGTTGCATTACAACAATCCGGTGCGCAGTCGGTCTGAAATTCGCGAAGGCGTGGCCTATGGCGTGACGTCGTGGTCCGTGGATTGCATGTCTGAGCTAGATAAATTGATTGAAGGCGGCGCTACTGGCGAAGTGTCTGTGCGCCTAAAGTTGCCCGTTAGCGGTGCGGTTTATGATTTCGGCGAAAAGTTTGGCGCGGACCCAAAGCTGGCCGTCGATCTATTGCGCGCGGTGTCGCAAGCCGGGTTTTCCCCTGCGATGACCTTTCATCCGGGAACCCAGTGCAATCGCCCTTCAGCGTGGCAGGACTATATTGAGGAATGCGCCAACATCGCTGTGCGCGCAGGTGTTGAGCTTTCGCGGTTGAATGTAGGTGGTGGATATGCCGCCCACAGAACGGGCGACGCGCCGGTTCTCGAACAGATTTTTGACGCCATCGACCGCACGGTGTGTCGTGTTTTTGGCACCAAGCGCCCTGCGCTGATCTGTGAACCCGGCCGCGCCATGGTTGCGGAAAGCTACCAAATGGCTGTGCGCGTGAAGGCGATTAAGAACGATAGTTTGCTGTATCTTAATGACGGCATCTACGGCGGCATGGCGGAATGGCGCGATCTTGGGGAAATGGATCGTCATTGCGTGATTTCCTCTGAGGGTGTGGCACGGGACGGGGCTGCGATGAAGTTCACGTTGTATGGTCCGACGTGTGATAGCCTCGATCGGATACCGGGTGAGATTTGCCTGCCCGGGGACATCGCCGAAGAAGACTATGTGGTGCTGGCTGGTATGGGGGCGTATTCCACGGCCACGGCCACAGCTTTTAACGGCTATGGCGATCTGTTGCGGGTGACGCTTGGATAGGCGTTAAGCGCTCTGGACACCGACCCTTATTGAGGTAGGCTAGCTGCGCTTGCCCTTTCTGTTTGGTGTCCACCTTGTCTGATGATTTCGATCAGTTTCCGTCGATAAGACCTTGCTGGCGCGGTGCGGTGGTTACAGAGGTTGTAAACCTTTGCACAGTTCTGTTGGCTCATGTCCAGATGGTGGACGTTGATGCCGATAGGGAAAGTCCATGAAAGAAAAACGTCTTAGCAATCGGGTCCTTAAGTGGCTTCGTCTTGCCCCGCGTGAAGAACGATCCGCCCCCACTCGGGGAAAAGGCCCCGTTCAGCATGTGATTATTCTGGACGGCACGATGTCGACTATGGTGCCCGGTTGGGAAACCAATGCAGGCATGACCTATCGCTTGCTGCAAGAAGTGGGCTATCCGGTGTCTCTATTTTACGAGGCCGGCGTGCAGATGCCGTCTTGGCGCAAAGCGCCTGACGTTTTGATGGGGCGGGGCATCAACAAACAAATTCGGCGCGCATATGGTTATCTCGCGTCTCGGTATCGGCCGGGCGACAAGGTATATTTGATAGGCTATTCCCGTGGGGCCTTTGCGGTACGTTCTTTGGCAGGTGTTATTGAAACCGTCGGTTTGCTGAAACCTAATTCGGCGACCGTGCGAAACGTCGATCAAGCCTATCGCATTTACCAAACCAAGCTGTCGGACGACACGACGCAAGCGTTTAAGGACGCCCATTGTCACACAGAAGTGGACATTGAGATGATCGGCGCGTGGGATACTGTCAAAGCGCTGGGAGTCAGGTTGCCCGGACTCTGGCGGCTGTCGGCGCCCAACCACGAATTTCACGATCACCGGCTTGGGCAGTCTGTCAAAAAAGGGTTTCATGCGCTGGCGCTAAATGAGACCCGCGAAGCGTTTGAGCCGATAATCTGGCATTGCGACGGAGAAGGCGACATGCGCGTCGTTCAGATGTGGTTTCGCGGCACACATGGCGACATCGGTGGCATGCTTGGCGGGTATATGCCCGCGCGTCTTTTGTCGAATATTCCGCTTGTTTGGATGCTTGATCGCCTTGAGGATTGCGGATTGCCCCTGCCGGAAAACTGGCAAATGCGGTTCCCAACAGATCCAGACGCCGAATCCGTTAGCACTTGGCAAGGGTGGGGGAAGTTGTTCCTTTTGCGCAAGAAACGCAAAGTTGGCGGTGATCCATCGGAAAGAATTCACCCGTCTGCGGCCAAACATGGCTATCGGATCGATTGAACTTTGCGCAACTGACTTGCGACCGGACCACGGCCTGACATATAGAGTTCCAGACTGATTATGATCTGACTTGGAGGCATCAATGGCCGGCCACTCAAAATGGGCAAATATCCAGCACCGAAAAGGGCGTCAGGACGCAGCGCGTTCAAAGCTTTTTTCGAAGTTGTCGAAAGAAATTACCGTCGCCGCGAAAATGGGCGATCCTGATCCTGAAAAGAACCCGCGTCTGCGCATGGCCGTAAAAGAGGCCAAATCCCAGTCGGTTCCCAAGGACGTGATCGACCGCGCGATTAAGAAATCCGTTGCCGGAGACGGCGATGAATACGAAGAAATCCGCTACGAAGGCTACGGCCCAAGCGGTGTGGCCGTCATTGTTGAAGCGATGACCGATAATCGCAACCGGACGGCGTCGACTGTGCGCTCGACTTTTTCAAAAAATGGCGGAAACCTGGGCGAGACCGGATCGGTCGGGTTTATGTTCGATCGTAAGGGCGAAGTCGTTTACCAAGCCGATATTGGTGACGCGGACACGGTGATGATGGCGGCAATCGAAGCTGGTGCCGAAGACGTTGAAAGCAGTGAGGACGGTCACGTCATTTATTGCGCTGACACCGATCTCAACGAGGTTTCGTCGTCGCTTGAAGCCGAGCTGGGCGAAAGCCAATCGACCAAGCTGATCTGGAAGCCGACAACAACGACCGAGCTTGATCTTGAAGGCATGCAAAAGTTGATGCGTTTGATCGATGCGCTTGAAGACGACGACGACATTCAGCGCGTAACGTCGAATTTCGAAGCCTCGGACGAGGTGATGG
>Ga0316204_10012677_pt1 | contig 10229 bp, 11 predicted proteins | sample 6monrhotite_MG_2_FD_205661 | JGI IMG/M metagenome (GOLD analysis project Ga0316204, IMG submission 205661) | Microbial mat bacterial communities from mineral coupon in-situ incubated in ocean water Damariscotta River, Maine, United States -... | ecosystem: Environmental > Aquatic > Marine >... | reverse complement strand
GATATTTATTTAGTGCTAAATATGACCAAAAAAAATCTCAAGAAATTGAAACAGGTTTAAGCAATGATTCCACATCGGATGAATTGTTAAAAACTGATGATGAATCCTTTGCTGAATACCTTCGCAGAAGTATGGTTAGATATATTAAAGAGTCTAATAGAACAATGCGTGAGGTGGTGAGTGCTACAACTCAAAAGCTTTTTTCAGCCTCTACTATTGGCTTACTAGAAGAAAACCAAAGAATATCTGACCAATTAAAACAACCTGAATTGCATATTTCAAGTTATATGCCACCTCAGGCAATCGAAAATCCATTTAATAAAACGAATGAACAATTATCTGCTTTTGGTAAGGATTTAAAAGATGTTTCTTCCTTAATTGAAAATATGAATAAACTAGCCATACAAATGGCTATAGACTCTGAAACTGCTAGTAGGAAAGCTCATCGCTGGAGCAATATTATGTTCGGGTTGGGTTTGATTACATTAATAGTGACGGCTGTTTTTTCTTATATGAGCTATAGCTCATCAAATGACTCGTCACTACAACTCGAAAAGCTGATTTATGAACAAAATTTGTTACTGAAAGAACAGCTAAAGTTTGAAAAAAATATAAACTCAGAAACCATTTCATCAAAAAAATCACTAAATGGGATTGCTGATAACGATATTAGTAAGCCTGAAGAAAAAAATAGTATTCAATAAAAAAACAGATCTATATAGACCTGCTTATATCTCCTTCAATAGAGGTTTAATATCACGACTTCTGTGATTGATAAAAAGAACTTCAACGGTTTTACTCTCATCAATTATGCGGTAGTAACTGTTGTAGTTTCCGTATGGAACTAGCCTAATATCCCCTCCAAAATCGAAATCATTTATTACCTTTCAAGAGCGTGGAAATGTGGATAGAATTTTAATAAGAGAATGGGTAAGCTCCCCAATAAATGAAGCTGCTCTTGACGGATTATCGACAGCGATATAATCAACGATTTCCAATAATGAGTTTTGAGCTGTGTCTGTTAGGGCTACTTTGTAATGGCTCATATTGATTGTTGTTTAGAATCTATTCTTTCATGTGCCATTTTAGAAAGATTTTTTATATATTCATTCGTTAATACGTGAACCCTTCCTTCTTCAGCGTCTTTTAACCCTGCGTCAACACCTTCTTTAATAGTTTGCCTCATTGAATCAACTAGGTCGAATAGCGCAGACATGTTATTTATAGGAATCATTAGTCAAGCAGGGTGGTTCCTTCTAGTCACCATTACTGGTTCATGCTGTGCGGTATCTAAAAAAAGGCTGAAGGAGTTTTGAGCTTCTTTAGAAGTCATAGTTTTCATAGTCATCATTTCAAAAAGTTAGAAACTAATACTTTGATTATAGCTACTTTAAAAAAAATGCAAGTTTTCTGATGACGTGGTTTTTTGGAAGAAAATGAATTAAAACTCTAAAATCTCTCTATCGCTTAAAAAAGGAGAATAGAGCTTTATATGTTCAAAAAATGTGTTCAATAATTGACTAGAATTACGTTTTTAAATTTGACAAAATTAGCATTAATCTTAGAGTTAAAATCACTATTTTGAAGATGTTTATATGGACAAGTTTTGAATAAAATCTAACTTTTCCGAAAGAATTAAATATTTTGAACCTGTATTATTTTGAATCACTCTTTTAGGAAATAAGGATTAAAACGACTAGTTTATTAACCCTTATTTTTTTATGAAAAAATTTAACTGCTTTTATATCGATGAATTCCTGATGGAAAAGTTCATTAATCAATGAATCTCTGAAAATATGATGAGAGAGTACTACATGACTTTTAACCTGTTAATTGCAGATGGTACTGTTATTCCTTCGGATCTATCAACATACACACCCAAAAATTTTAAAAAGTTTTTGTGAACCAGCTTTATAGATAGAAACTGGGCGTCTGCCACATACAACGGATATAGAAAGTGCCTGAAATCTTACTGTAACTACCTGTATCAGGAGGAATATCTAGAAGATAACCCACTTGATAAGGTTATGAAGAGAAAAGAGCCTCAAAAGCTACCTAAATCTCTTACATCGGAGCAATTGACAGAACTCTTAGATGCCTTACCACAAGCATTTGATAGAAATACATCTACAGGCTTTAGAAACATTACGATTGTTTATACCTTTTTACATACTGGTTTGAGGCTATCTGAATTGCTAAATCTTAAGTTAGATGATGTGAAATTAATTGATTGATTCCTGAAAGTTATCAAGGGTAAATGAAGTAAAGACCGTGTTATACCGATTAATAGGAAACTCATTCAAATATTGCATAACTATATACAGAAACTAAATAAAGAATCTGGTAATAGTGAATATCTCTTTCCTACAATCTATTGAAATGCTCTGCAAAAATAGTAAAGAAAATTCGTTATTGCATAACTTTCTATTTCACCTGGCATAATTTGAGACATACTTTTGCAACTGAGTTAGTGAGAAACAACTTTGATATATACAATATTTCTCAAATCCTAGGTCATAGTAAAATCGATACAACGAAGATTTATTTAAGTGTTGATGTTTGAAGACTAAAAAAACAACTAGATTCGATCCAATTGTTTAGTTAATTCATCCTACTGAAGGCTGGTAGTCCTTGCATAAAATAGGGGTAAATTTGTTGCATTTTTTATAGAGAGTTCAGCTCTATTTAATGCGATAAATGGTGGACCCACCGGGCTACGATCCCGGGACCTATCGCTTAAGAGGCAGTTAACAGTAGTTTTTGCTTAGAGAAGGGACGGAAAATTGGACATTTTCAAAATAGTAATTGTCCCTTATTTCCTAAAAGTTGAGTGATTTTTTATACCCTAAACAAAACGAACTATGTACAAAATTAAGTGCAAACAAATTGATGAAGTAAATATGCTATTTGAAGTGATTAAAACGATTCTAATGACCTGATTGTCTCATGCCCATGTAGTGAAACTTCTTACTAAATACACTCATTACGAGATTAGAAACGGTAAGCATGTAAATGGTGATTTTATTATTGCAGATCTGATTTTACATGATGATGGATTTAGAAAAAAATTACAGCCCTAAAGGCTCAAATTAAAAGGTGAATTAGTAATAGAAGTTTGCAACACTATCCTGTCTAGGATCAATAATATCAAGCACTACTACTGTTTTTGATCAGCTTCAAACGTGATAGATAATAAGGTGTTTTTTATAAATTATTACCTTCTTATTATCTAGTTTATTTAGGCCACGATTTGGAAAGTAAGATAGTTTTTGAACTTCATTAAAAAAGCCATTTACAAAATTAATGGCTGAATTCAAATCATATTCTTTCTTGTGTTCGTAAATAGAGCTTAAGCTAAGATAAACTTTATTTGCCAATTCGATTTTATACTTTTCCATCGAGAGAATGTTCTTTAATAAATTTGTTTTTGAACTCATCAAAGTTCATACATTCCCCGTTTTTATACTGCGTCATACCTAATTCAATGCTCTTATTGATTTGAGCTTCTAGGCTGTCGGTAAAATCTGTTTTTTGAGTCTCATGCAGATGTTCAGCGAGAGCTGTAAACTGGCCACCTTTAATTGTTGCTACTGCCATATTCTTTTCTTAAAAAGTATTACTCTAATTATATGGAATATAGCAATAAGTCAAATTTTTAAAAGTTGAGTTCTTCTTATGGGAGATATTAAAAAAAATCAATTAAAGGGCTAAAATCAGGCATCAAAATTGAGTGATTTTTATAACCTAAACAAACAATCTATGAACAAAGTTAAGCGTAAACAAATTGATCAAGTGAATATGGTATTTGATAATATCAAAACAATCTTAATCACCTGACTTTCTCATTCACAGGTTGCAAAGTTGCTTACGCAATATACCCATTATGAAATTAGAAACGGTAAGTATATAAATGGTAAATTTATCCTCACCGATATGGTTATTCATGATGGTGAATTTCTCAAAAACCAAAAGATAGGCATAGTTGGTTAAAATTAATCTGGTTTACTGTACCAAGTACCACGGGCTTTACCATTACGAACTAAAAGACCCTCATCGACAAGATGAGACAAACGGTTTTTAATCGTTGGTCTAGAAATGGTTGTTATTAGCTCTTCAGCGTCCTTAATTGTAATACGGTGGTGATTATCTACATATTGCATAATCAACATCGCTTCATGAGGAAGGTTGATATAGTTTTGTAAAGATTTAGTTTTTTCAGCCAAGTGTTCTTTTTGCCGTTTGAGAGAGTTAAAGAAAAAACGAAGCCAAGGTAACCAATCAATTTTTTCGTCTTTCAAGGTTCTCTGAGTTCTTTGTAGGGCTAGGTAATATGCATCTTTATTCTTCTCGACGATACTCTCTAGAGAACTATAAGGAATATAACTGTAACCAGCTTTAAGTAATATTAAAGTAGTTAACACACGTGACAAACGACCATTACCATCCTGGAACGGGTGGATTGCTAAAAATACCACATTAAAAACACCTGCTACAATCAGCGGATGATAACTATTATCACTAAGGGTTTCTCTAGTCCATAGTAGTAAATCATGCATTTCCCTAGGAGTATCAAAAGGGGTGCTGGTTTCAAATACAACGCCTAGGCTTGAGCCATCTGGAGAAAAAGCTTCGACACTGTTACTCTGCTTTTTATACTCTCCACGGTGCCATGAATCTTTTTCTGAGTGCCTCATCAGCATCGAGTGAAACTGTTTGATGTAGTTTTCTGTAATTGGAATGTCATTATAATTTTCAAACATCATTTCCATAACTTCGGCATAACCAGCTACTTCTTGTTCATCACGAGTTAAAAAAGAGTCATTCCCTACATTGCTCAAAAGTTCTTCTATTTCATTGTTGCTAAGTTTCGCCCCTTCAATACGAGTGGATGAACCTATACTTTCAATAGTTGCAACATGACGAAGATTTTGAAGACGTTCAGGGCTTTGGTCATGGGTTGCACGCCAGTTCCCCTTAAATTCATCCAGCTCTGTGATTAAACGTAGTAGCTCAGGTGTAATATTGAGTGAAGATAGATCCATAATTATCCAATTAAAGAGTAATGTTTATCCAATAATATCCATAAATATCCAATAATCAAGTTTTCTTATCCATTTTAAAGGCCGTTTGCTTAAAGCGGCTTAATAAATGGGTTATAGCTATGAAACTAAAATGATGAATTCATTATTCTGTCTATTTAATAAAAGTAGACAGAAACGCTGATTTTATCAGTACAACAACTTTCAACCAGTGTATAAAGCACTGGTTGAAAGCCAGGCTTATACACCCTAAAGACTTTGAGGTGCATAATGTCTGAAGCAAAAACAAAAACAAATTTCATCAAGCTTTTTAATCAAATTGACCGATCAAAAAACCGTTATAAAATTTTTGAAGACTTTGTCACTGTCTCGGCAATCAGTCTGCATAATGCCGTCGCTTTTTCTAAAACATTAGAAGATGAGTATATGTCAGTTGTTGCTCGTTATGATAAGGAGAGTTTTCTGAAATTTTCTGAGTTGTTCGCAATCTTGATTGAACTGCTTGAACCTTCCCCAAAAGATATTTTAGGTGATCTATTTATGGATATGGGGCTAGGTAATAACAAAACAGGTCAGTTTTTTACACCATTTGATATTTCGCTTTTGATAGCTGAAATAAGCTATAAGGGGCAAATAGACCTGTTGGAACAAAATCCATATATCACGATATCTGAACCAGCTTGTGGGGCAGGTGGAATGATATTGGCCTTTGCGAATATTCTGATAAAACACAATAAGAATCCAGCCAATACAATATGGGTACAAGCTATCGATATTGATAGGATAGCGGGTCTTATGTGTTATTTACAGTTATCGCTATGGAATATTCCAGCACAGATAATCATCGGAGATACGCTTTCGCTTAAATTTAGAGAAGTGTTTTATACCCCAGCTCATTATCTGAATAATTGGGATTATCGTCTGGCTAATAAAAAAGCTCAGGAGTTTTTTAATAAAACAACTGAACCTGAAAAAACCGTAAAGAAAACGGCTAAACCCATAGAAAAACCTTTAGGTAATGATGGTGAAATTATGCAGTTTGATTTTGGTTTTTGATTTAATTCCCTTCGGGGGATTTTTCTATATAAATGTGATATTAAGAGAATGGATTCATTTTTCAGATTGAAAATGAAGCTTGGAATGACAACATTAATTATTAAATGTTAACGCTATTTTTTTCATTATCTTTGGCAATAAAATAGCCCTTAAAATTAATGCGGAATTAATAGTGCTTCATTATAATTTTCTTACTTATTTCCTAACTATTAGAACTATGACTAGAATAAGTAAGGCAGCTATAAGAATTAAAGTGGTTACAAGAAAGAAGCTATCAAAATTCTCTTTAACGCTACCCAGTTGAATTTCATTAACGACCTATGATCAAAAGATTAACTATCTTCTATGGATTTATGAAAAACGATTACAGAAATAAAGCAAAACTCAGTACCCCGCATTCACCAGCGCTTCCCTAAAGGACATGCCTACAAAGAGGCCAACACAAGGGGGTTATAAGCCTTGACGAAACGGCTTGATAAGATAAAATTTTAATGAATTCGATAATTTAAGTAGTTGCAACGTTATTTGAATTCAACTCTTTATATTCTTAAATTTACGTTTATGCCTGAAAGAATAAAATTTCCGAAAAAGGAAATATTTAGTAACTGAAACTTTTCAGTTCACACCTACGATTTTGTTGTTCCAAATGGAGCCAACGCCTGAAATACCCATAATCTTGTTGAGTTGAGAACCATTAAAAAGAGATGGTCAGAGGAGACCAATTCATATTTTGAACAAACTCACTATATAACCATTTCCCAAGATCAACTTTTTAGTTTCCTCGATTCATTTGAAGCTAGAACCATTCCTCCTGAATCCTAGTTACTCAACTAGATAACAGTTTATTTGTTATTATTTCTTATAAATAGCCACTTTTTACTTATTTTTATATTTAAAGGTGGCTATTTATTTTACTAAAAAATTAGCCCTTAATCAGAATCCAATGAGTGAAAAAAGACAGTCCTATTTAAGGAACTACCGTAAGGATTATCAGGCCAAAAGAGTCAATCTTACGCTTAGTAAGGCTGAGTATCGTGCTTTTGTACGTGCATCAGATGGAGAGAAAATTACAAGCTTTGTAAAACGGTTGGCTCTGGACTCTTTGAGTGATAAAAAACCTGTTCCAGCTGAAGTAATGGAAGAGCTGAGAACACTTAAGTTCGCAATCAGAAACATTGCAAATAATGTTAATCAGATTGCCCATCACTCAAATACGGTTCATCAAGTCTCGCAAGCTGACGAAAACAATCTATTTCAGTACCTAAAGCAGCTTGAAGAGGCTATTCATAGCTATACCGAGGGTAGGTTAATGGATACTAAAGATGATCATTAAGTCGATGTCTCGTAAAGAGCCTTCATTCGGTCAACTCATTAACTACATGTCGGATATCGACAAGACTGATGAGCAGTTTAATGTTTACCAAAATCTGTATGCCAGAAAAATTGAAGACCTTGAACAAGAGTTTAAAGAAAACTCTCAATTCGTTATCAAACAGAAAAATGGTAACTACTTGTATCACGAAGTCCTATCCATTACAAAAGCCCAAAAGCTAGAAACCAAACAACAAAAAACAATTTTAAGAGAGATAGCCTATCAATACATTCAGCACAGAGCTTCAAAGAACATGGTCTATGGCTGTTTGCATGATGATCATGAAGACCATTTACATTACCACCTATTAATTAGTGCTAACGAGCTTGGGCATAGTAAAAAGACCAGACTATCAAAATCAAATTTTGACCAAGTCAAAAAGCTAATAGAACAGCGGGTATTGAGCCAATATCCAGAATTAGAACAAAAAATGGTCATTAATAAACTTACAAATGAAAGCATGGAAAAACTATCAAGAAAAGGTGCTGAACAAAAAAGAAGGACAGGTAAAACACCTCAAAGAGATAAGCTGAAGGAAAAGCTAAAGACCCTGTTTGAACAAGCGGGATCAAAAGAAGCGTTTTTCTCAGGTTTGAGTAGCTATAACCTTGAATTCTACATTAGAGGTAAGACCATTGGCGTTAAGGATATTGAAAATAATCGCAAACACCGTATCAAAACCCTAGGGTTAATGGATGAGTTTCAGGCTCTATCTAAGAGAATTGAGCTAGACCAAAAAAAGCCTTCTCAAAAACAAAAAACTTCTGATAAGAAAGAGACTGAAACTGAAACTAATCAGAACAACATGAACAAGGAAGCTGACGAAACCAATAACAATCACAGTGATCCTGTTGCCAAAGAGCAAGCTAGAAGACAAGCTGACATGAAAGAACAGCGTAAACAGAAATCCAGTGAAACGCAGCATGGAAAGAAGGACAAACAGTGATTATTTCGTCAAATATTTAGCTGGGTAAAACAGAAAGTTAAAACAACTATTAATCAGTCTCAAAATGATAGGTATCGGCAACAATATTCAAACACGAAGAAATCCAACTATAGCAAGAAAATACAACATAAAAGAAAAGCAAAATGAGCGAAGCAAAAAAGATAGTACAAATGCCGTTTAAATGGCTTGGAATGGGATTGATGTTCCTGTTCAAAGGACGGGTTCTTAACTCAAAGTCTGGTGCAGATTTTGAGCCTGCTTCTAGTTATCACGACTATCTAAATCCCTCAAATAAAGGACTTCTTCTTGACGGCCATTCACTTTGCCTATCTGAACAGGAAAGCTTTAAAAATGTCTGTGTACTTGCTCGTGTTGGAGCGGGTAAAACCAGTAGATACATTATTTCTAATGTACTTAAAAGAGCCTCTCAGAATTGTTCAATGGTCATTAATGATCCAAAGGGAGAAGTGTTTGAAAAAACCTCAGCACAGCTTAAGAAATCGGGTTTTAAGGTCATTGTTATTGACCCTGAAAACTTGGAACACACCAGTCAATTTAATCCTCTAGAAGAAGCCAGGAGCGATATTGAAATAGAGCAGGTGGCAGAAATTCTTGTCAGAAGTGGTAACTCCTCTAGTGGTGGTAAAGATGACTTTTGGTTACAAGGAGCTATTCGTTTTGTAAGTCTGTTTATTAAATGCCTTCAAAATGCAGGGCAAGAAAACAGAGAGTTTTACAACCTTCATAATCTTTATTATCTCTTTCAAAACTTTGGTGAGGATGGTTCAAAGCTAGATGACTTTATGAGTCGTTATACCATCTACCCTGATGATCCAACCGATGAAACGCTATGGAATGAATGGAATGCGGTTCTTACAGGCAATAAAGATGGGGTGTTGAGCTTTGTTCTGAATGCTATAACGGCCTTAAAAAGTTTGAGTAATAAGAACCTTGCAAAACTGACAGCTAAGTCTGATATTCAGCTTGAAAATATCAGACATGAAAAAACGGCCATTTTCTTAATTACCCCCGCACAGCATACGGAATACTATAGTTTTCTAACAAGCTTGTTCTTTAGATGTGTATTTAATGCCTGTATGAGAAAAATGCCTGATAAAAAAGACCTATCAGTTTATGTGCTGTATGACGAATTCGGTCACTCAACGATTCCTAACTTCGTTTCAACCGCTAATACTATTAGAGGTTACAGAGTGAGCCTTTCAATCATTCTACAAAGTATCAGTCAGCTAACGGCTAGATACGGTCAAGCCTATGCCGATTCAATTCAAGGTGGTTTCAATACCTATCTAACTTATGCGGGATCTGATCCTCATACAACACAGTTCTTTGAATCCATCATTGGTAAAGTCAGAGAGAGGCAGAGAAAAGAGATTGATGATACGACTGATCAGTACCGAGAGTACAACCTAATGAATGCTTCTGAAATTAGAACCATTCAATCAGATCAAGCTTTGATTGTTTCTAGTAACAGACAGCCGACAATTTTAAAAACCAAAGCCTATTTTGAGAACTGGGCAATGAATCGAAAGACAAATAAAGCACCGATTGAAATTGAAACTAACGCTCATTCACAAACACTAAATAAGGTGCGTTTGTAATGGACTTGACCGTTATTATGTCTGAAAATCAGCTTCCCATGCTGGGGCTGATTTTTTTTAGTGCCTTGGGCTATTTAAACGGCTGGTTAATAAAAGAAATAGCGGTCTTAAAGATTATTGCTCTAATTATCATTTTACCAACCAGCCTAGACACCTTAATCAAGCTAAACCATGTTTATACAGCCACTATTCCCTTC
>Ga0316204_10012675_pt1 | contig 10233 bp, 10 predicted proteins | sample 6monrhotite_MG_2_FD_205661 | JGI IMG/M metagenome (GOLD analysis project Ga0316204, IMG submission 205661) | Microbial mat bacterial communities from mineral coupon in-situ incubated in ocean water Damariscotta River, Maine, United States -... | ecosystem: Environmental > Aquatic > Marine >... | reverse complement strand
ACGTGAAGCTGACCTTGGCTTTCAGCCCGGCATTTTGCGGCACAATCGCGGTATAATACCACTTGATCCGGTCGCCATCATTGCGCGTCACGCGCCCGAGAATATCGCCCCATCTGGCCTCGTCCCCGGATAAAACGTGCCTTTGGTTTGAGGGGAGCAGACCCTTTAGATCGGCCTTGAAATAGGGAGGGTTCGCATATTGCATGATGGAGCAGTCCAGCACCTCGGCATTGGCAGCGCCGACCCACAACCCTATCGCTGTAATTCCACCCAGAAACAGGCGGATCAGACTGTTCAACTTATTACGCATTTTGACACCTCTCCTTGCCTCAAAAGGATACCACATCGGGCAAGGTCAGACAATCAATCGGCGGATAAAGCCAACCCTCGTGCATTCCGCAGAGAACGGCAGCAACGAGCCCAATGTATGTACCGGCTGCTGTTCGCAAGTGTTCAATTGCACGTCTTCAGGAAGTCGCTGATATGTATCCGGCCTTTGTATCGGCTTGTCGTTTGCCGTGGCCCTGTTGGGAGTACGCACGCACCGCTGTCTCATTACTGACATGATCTTTGATGACCATTTGGGCTCTCAGACTTTGGGTGCGCCTTATTCCGTTCCATACAATTGAGGTTTACGAACATCGTGTGCGGCTGTGATCAGATCGCAGTCGCCAATTCCTTTTCCTTCCAATCAAAGTCTTTGCCTGAGCTCAGAACGCTCCATGCGATCCGCGCGAGTTTGTTGGCCAATGCAACACCAAGCTTGTTGTGCTGCATACGCGTTGAGGCGGGTTCCAACCATGCGCCAAAACTGAACTTTGGCCAGTTTTTGGGTCGCATCATGATGACCTGTGCGGCCTGCACGAACAGCATGCGTAGATATCGACTACCTCGCTTTGTGATGCGTCCCAGAATGGTGCGTCCGCCAGTGCTATGCTGACGCGGCACAAGCCCCAGCCAGGCTGCAAAGTCACGACCACGATCATAAGCCTCGCCAGTTCCGACAGCTGCAACCACAGCCGTTGAGATGATCGGCCCAATCCCTGGAATGGTCATGAGACGCTGACAGCTGGCCTCAGATTCACTGACGGATTTGATCTCAGACGTCGTCATCTCGATCCGTTTGTCCGTCCAGATCCAATCTTGCTGAAGGCCAAGGATCAACTTGCGCATTCGCAAAGATATCTCTTCGCTGCGGTTGTCTAAAATAGCATCGAGCGAGCTGCGCAAGGCGGCAACACTGCGCCTCACAATAATCCCTTGTTCAATCAGGAACGCACGGATCTGATTCATCGTTGCAGTTCGCCGTGACACGAGCCGGGAACGCACACGATGCAGTGCCTGCAGGTCGAGCTGCTCCTGCGTCTTCTCAGAAACCGTTTTGAGATTGGGCCGCAGAGCAGCCTCGGCGATAGCTTCAGCATCATTGTAATCGTTCTTTTGGCCCTTATTGAACGGCTTCACGTAGATCGCTGGAATAATCCCAGGCTCAAACCCCATCTTGCGCAGCGTTCGGCTGACAAAATGCGCACTCAGACAGTCCTCCATGCCGACAACGCATTTGGGCAGGCCTTCAAACGTCGCGATCAATGCCATGCGCTTGATCTTCTTGCGCAACACAAGCTGCCCGTCTTTATCAAAACCAACCAAGTGAAAAACATCTTTGCCGATATCAACGCCAACGGACATCAGCTCATCAAAATCATTCTTCGCCATGCTACTTCTCCTATTTGCAGTATAGGCCAAGCCTAACCGGCTGGGTGAAGCAGCCGGTAGATCCCATTAGTGAGGCGTTACCGCAGCGCAGTGCAGCGAAGGTCAGCTTTCCATTTTTTATAACTGATGTAAGAATGGCTTAGTGGCCGTTTGGGACTACGAAGGAACGAGTTAATGCAGAGGCGTAAAGTTCTGTTGGGTGGAGCAGCATTCAGTATGGTGGGATTGTCTGGAAGGGTTGCAGCGAACAGTGGTTCTGGATTCTACGTTCCGCCAGAAGAGGCTCCACACCAACGCACGTTTATGCAATGGCCCGTAAGCCGGAGCGTGTATCCTGATCCGGTGTTTCTGGATATGGCGCAGCAGACCATCGCGGACGTCGCAAATGCCATTTCTGCGTTTGAGCCGGTTACAATGTTGGCCGCGCAAAGCGATCACTCCGGCGCGAGGACGAAACTATCGAGCGGCGTTGAACTTTGGGACGTTCCGACTGAAGACCTTTGGTGTCGCGATGCGGGCCCAATCTTTGTCGTGAATGCACAAGGCAATCTTGCAGTGAGTCATATCCAATTTAATGGTTGGGGTGAAAAACAAGTAAATCGTCGGGACAAGCAGATTGCTGGTCATGTCGCGGAACGGCTTGGATTGCAGCTTTTACCAACGGGTTTGCGGGGCGAAGCCGGTGGTGTCGAACAGGACGGGCACGGCTTGTTGATCGCCCACGAGAGCAGCTGGGTGAACGACAACCGAAATCCGGGATTGTCGCGCAACGAAGTCGAAACGCGATTGCTAAATGCATACGGAGCTGATCGCATGATCTGGTCTGACGGGGTTTGGGATGAAGACATTACAGATTACCACATCGACAGTCTTGCGCGGTTCACAGGCCCCAATCGTGTCCTTATGAACCTGCCTGACGACCCTGACATGGATGATCCATTTCATGTTGCGGCGCTGGACACCCATGATCGGCTGGTGGCTGAAGGGCTTGACGTGGACGTGATCCCAGAACCACATCGACGAAGGGTTCGTAGCATCGACTTTGTTGCCTCTTATGCGAATTACTACGTTTGCAACCGGGCCGTCATTGCCGCGCAGTTTGGTGACACTGAAACTGACCAGATTGCAGTTAAGGCTCTAGCGCGCCATTACCCAGACCGTGAAATCGTTACGTTGAATGTTGACCCACTGGGAGAGATGGGCGGCGGCATTCATTGCGCAACCCAGCAGATGCCAGCAGTATGACGTGGATGTCGCGCCATGCACCGAGCATTGAGGCTGTCGCAGCGACCGTGACGGCACTTGTTGCAGTTGGGGCGCTGGTTGGCGTGACAGTCCAGCTGGACGCAGCGGAGCGCGTTCAAAAAGAACAATCTGCCCGCGAAGCCTATCGTGCTCATCTGGCTCTTGCAGCTTCGATGCCTCAGTTTGCGCGGCCAATGGATGTGTGCGCCTTAATTGCCTCGCAAGACGGTGGGGCTTACATCGCATTTGTAGACCATCTGCTCTATTCTGCGGAACAAATGCTTGCAGTCGCCGAAGGTTGGGAGACAACGTTCCTCGATCAAATCGGTCCTCATCGTGACTATTTTTGCTCTGTGCAGAGGCCTGTTGGTGACACTGATGAAACCGCTCTGATGCTATCGCGCGTTCAACAATCAAGTTGTCCAGCCGAGCCGACCTGTCAATGAACTGGGAATTACCCTCTTGATCTGAAAGTTGTTTTGAAGCGAACCTCGGAAAAATCAAATGGAACGGCAGGAAAGTCCCGCAAAGGGGAGCTGCTGTCACGGCTAAATATTCCTTAACGTTGGATTTCACACTGAGCCGGAGCAAGCCCCTAACGGCGCGCTTGGCACCCAGGCATAGCCGTTTTCACAGAGGATATAGGCCTCGCGCAGGCCGTGGGGTTTGTCGGTCGGATGCTGCAGGATGCTGGCCTCATGCGGATGCGCCGCAGCTTTTTCGACCGCAATATCCGGGTCAGTGTCGTAGAGTCTGATTTCTGCCCCGGCCCCACGCGGGTCAATTTCGGGGATCAGCCCAAAATAGGGGTTTGAGTGATAGGTCGCGTCGCTGTGAAGCTGAAACACCTGATCGCCATAGGTCATGATCGCGAAATCGGCGGTGACCTGAAAGGCGCGCATCTCAAAAACGTCGGTCAGGAACTGTGCCAGTGCTTTCACGTCCCGAACCAAGAGGTTAAGGCCGATGCCCTTCAAAGAGCGCCCGAACTCCGGGGCGGGGATTGTTTCATAGTCCAAGGGGGCCTCCTGTTATTTGCGCAAAGTCTGGCGCGGACAGCGCGACAACTCAACTGCAATAATTGGCTTTTGAACCATCTGGTCAGAAATCACTTGTCGAACAGCTTTTGGCGTGAAACACTTGGCCATGAACACAAATGATATTCCCCCGCTAAAGTCCTGGCCCGAAGCCGCCCCGCGTCTCGTCGCGGTTGCCGCTGGCCGTGAAGCCGCCGATCTGGTGATCACCAATTGCCAATGGGTCAACGTCCATTCCCGCGAAGTCCTGCCCAACAGTCAGATCGCCATTGCCGAAGGTCGGTTCGCCTATTGCGGCCCGGATGCCACGCATTGCATTGGGCCCGAGACCGAGATCATCGACGCCGCTGGTCAATTCGCCATTCCCGGTCTGTGTGATGCCCATATGCATATCGAAAGCGGGATGCTGACGCCGGGCCAGTTTGCGCGCGCTGTGATCCCGCATGGCACGACGTCGATGTTCACCGACCCGCATGAAATTGCCAATGTGCTGGGCCTTTATGGTGTACGGCTGATGCATGACGACGCGGCGTTGCAGCCGGTCAATATCTTTACCCAGATGCCATCTTGCGCGCCCTCAGCGCCAGGGTTGGAAACGACGGGGCATGAGTTGGGCCCTGAGGACGTGGCCGAGGCCATGCAATGGCCGGGGATCATTGGGCTGGGTGAGATGATGAACTTTCCCGGGGTGATCAACGGCGATCCCAAAATGCTGGCCGAGATCGCGGCGACGCAGAACGCTGGCAAGACCGTCGGCGGGCATTATGCCAGCCCTGATCTTGGACCGGCGTTTCATGCGTATGTCGCAGGTGGACCTGCGGACGATCACGAAGGCACCAAGGAAGAAGATGCAATTGCCCGCGTACGTCAGGGGATGCGCGCGATGCTCAGGCTTGGCTCGGCGTGGTATGATGTTGAAAGCCAGATTACGGCGGTGACCGAAAAAGGTCTGGATCCGCGCAACTTTATCCTGTGTACGGATGATTGCCATTCCGGCACCCTGATCAATGACGGCCACATGAACCGGGTCGTGCGCCATGCCATTGACTGTGGGCTTGAGCCACTGATTGCCCTGCAAATGGCGACGATCAATACCGCCTGCCATTTTGGGTTGGAACGCGAGTTGGGCTCGATCACGCCGGGGCGGCGCGCCGATGTGATCCTGACCGATGATCTGAAAACCCTGCCGATCAACCATGTGATTGCCCGCGGTAAGACCGTGGCGATGGATGGTAAACTGATGATCGAAAGTGATCCGTTTGACTGGCCGGACGACGTGCGCCAGACGGTGAAGCTGGGCAAAACTCTGGCGGCGGCGGATTTTGAAATTCAGGCCCCGACGGGGGCGAATACGGCGCGGGTCAAAGTGATTGGTGTTGTGGAAAACCAAGCCCCGACCAAGGCGCTGAAAGCTGAGCTTGAGGTGCGCGATGGGTTGGTGGAAGGCGACGAGGCCAAGGATGTGTGCCAGATCGCACTGGTCGAACGGCATCGCGCGACCGGTCATGTCACCAACGCGTTTGTGTCCGGGTTCAGTTACAAGGGAAATTGCGCCATTGCCTCGACCGTGGCGCATGACAGCCATCATATGATCGTTGTCGGCACCTCGCGCGAAGATATGGCGCTGGCGGCCAATCGACTGGGTGAGGTTGGCGGCGGCGTGACCGTGTTCAAGGACGGCAAAGAACTGGCGCTTGTCAGGCTGCCAATCGCCGGGCTGATGTCCGACGCACCCGCCGAAGAGGTCGCAGCGGCGGCTGATTTGATGGTTGCTGCGATGGCCGAATGTGGGGCAACGATCAACAATGGGTACATGCAACACTCGTTGCTGGCGCTGGTGGTGATCCCCGAACTTAGAATATCAGATGTTGGCCTGATTGACGTGACCACGTTCCAGAAAGTCAGCCTGTTTGATGAGGTGGACGAATGAGCATTGAGGACCACACCCTGCCGCTGGCGACACCGCCGGAATGGCAGACAGAGAACTTCACCGACCCGGATGCGGCGGTGGACCAACTGACCCGGATTTATACCGAGGCCACAGATTTTCTGGCGGAACAGTTTCAGGCCACGCTTGCCGGGCGGACACCCGAGGCGCGATACCGCGCGTATTATCCGGAAATCCGCATCAAGACGACGTCATTTGCGCATGTCGACAGTCGGCTGTCCTTTGGCCATGTTGCCGAACCCGGAACCTATGCGACCACCATCACCCGCCCTGATCTGTTTCGGAATTATCTGCGCCAGCAGGTCTCGCTTTTGATGGAGAACCACGGTGTGCCGGTGTCCATCGGCCCGTCCACAACCCCGATTCCGGTGCATTTCGCGCTGCTCTCCGATACCGAGCTGTCTGGCCAAAGCGGGGGTCGGCTTGATTTTCCGCTGAGGGATATTTTTGACGTTCCCGATCTTTCCACCACCAATGATGCGATCGTTAACGGGTTCCTGACGCAGGACGCTGACGGGGTTGGCCCGCTGGCACCGTTCACCGCCCAACGCATTGATTACTCGCTGGCGCGGCTGGCGCATTACACCGCCACCCTGCCCGAACATTTTCAGAACCATGTGCTGTTCACCAACTACAAGTTCTATGTCGACGAGTTTGCCCGTTTTGCCGAAGAAGCCCTGGCCGATGAAACCTCGGGCTATACCGAGTTTGTCAGCCCCGGCAATCTGATCGCAAAAGCCGGAGACAAGATCGAAGACACCAGCCTGACACCGCAAATGCCCGCGTTTCATCTGAAGCGCGAAGATGGCAGCGGCATCACGTTGGTCAATATCGGCGTTGGCCCGTCAAATGCCAAGACCGCCACGGACCATATCGCGGTTTTGCGCCCGCATGCTTGGCTGATGCTGGGGCATTGCGCAGGTCTGAGAAATTCGCAAAGCCTTGGGGATTTCGTGCTGGCACATGCGTATTTGCGCGAAGACCATGTGTTGGATGACGACCTGCCGCTTTGGGTGCCGGTGCCTGCACTTGCCGAAATTCAGATCGCTCTGGAACAGGCGGTTGCCGAGGTGACACAGTTTTCAGGTTTTGAGCTGAAACGCATCATGCGGACCGGCACGGTCGCGACCATCGACAACCGGAATTGGGAGCTTCGTGACCAGTCCGGCCCGGTGCAGCGCCTGTCCCAATCCCGCGCGATTGCACTTGATATGGAAAGCGCGACCATTGCCGCCAACGGGTTTCGGTTTCGTGTACCTTACGGAACATTGCTGTGTGTCAGCGACAAGCCCCTGCATGGCGAGCTGAAACTGCCGGGCATGGCGACCGAATTTTATCGCACGCAGGTCACCAAACACCTGCAAATCGGGATTCGCGCCTTGGAATCGCTGCGCGACATGCCGCTGGAGCGGCTGCACTCACGCAAACTGCGCAGCTTTGAGGAAACGGCATTCCTGTGACACATCAGTTTTCGGCCGATAATTGCCGAAAATAGCCTAAAAACCCTGTTTTTTAGGTATACAGGTGATTGAGTTGCCCCGCAGTATCTAGTTAAATGCGCGCAATGTACCTCTAGGGGTCGTATAACAACACAGGAACGAAACCATGATGAAACCAATGACCAAGACCCAGCTTGTCGCCGCTCTGGCAGAAGCGACTGAAAGCGATAAGGCCTCGGCCAACCGTGCGCTGGAAGCACTGACTGACATCGTCACCAGCACTGTTGCTGGCGGTGGCGCTGTGACTCTTCCGGGCCTCGGCAAGTTCATGTGCCGTGACCGTCCTGAGCGTATGGTGCGCAATCCGGCCACTGGTGAGCAGTTCCAAAAAGAAGCTGACCGTGTGGTGAAAGTCACCATCGCGAAAGCACTGAAAGACTCGATCAACAGCTGATCGCAGTCATGCAGTTTGGGCTTTAGGCTCATGTAAGAATTCGATTAAGGTCGCCCCAGTGGCGGCCTTAGTCGTTTCAGTTCACACGGTGTCACCATTCGCTGTCTCTTGCGTCGTTCAAACGCGATTGGCAACAAGAGGCGCATCATTGAGAACTGGAAACGATTTAGTCGTTTCAGGGGAGAGAAGTCTTGGACATCAAATCGGCAGCGATGGGCATCATCTTTGTGATCATGTGGAGCAGTGCGTTCTCGTCTGCGCGCATCATCGTTCAGGACGCCTCACCACTTTACGCCCTGTCGATCCGGTTTCTGATTTCCGGCACGGTTGCCATTGCCTGGGCTGCCTCGATGGGTCAGACGATCCGGCTGAACAAGGCGCAGTGGACCAGCACCGTGGTCTTCGGCATCTGCCAGAACGCGCTGTATCTCGGGCTGTTCTTTATCGCGATGCAATGGATTGAGGCTGGTCTGGCCGCGATCATCGCCAGCTCCATGCCCCTGATGGTGGCGTTTCTGAGCTGGGTATTCCTGAAAGAGAAAATCAGCATGGTCGCCACGCTTGGTCTTTTTGCGGGCTTTGCAGGCGTGGCCCTGATCATGAGCGGGCGCCTGACCGGGGGGTCGGACCCGTTCGGGCTGTTCATCTGCGGCATCGGGGTGTTGGCGCTGTCGATTGCGACTTTGGTGGTCCGGGGGGCCTCGTCTGGCGGCAACGTTCTGATGATTGTGGGGTTGCAAATGCTGGTCGGCAGTGTGGCGTTGTTCATTCCAGCACTGGCGTTTGAAACCTTCAGCGTGACCTGGAGCACCCAACTGGTCGTGGCGTTCCTTTATACGACGTTCCTTCCCGGCCTTGCGGCGACCTGGGTGTGGTTCAAACTGGTGGGGCGAATTGGCTCGACCCGGGCTGCGACCTATCACTTTCTCAACCCGTTTTTCGGGGTCGCAATCGCGGCCGTCGTTCTGGGCGAATCCCTCAGCATGAGGGATTTCATCGGCGTGGCCATCATCACCGTTGGTATTTTGGCAGTCCAGATGTCCAAACGTGGTGCGGCCAAAGCGTAAGACGCTTAACGTTACAAAACCCTGACAGCTTTGTGACCCCAAGCGATGAAAGCGTGTCGTGACTGTATTCCACGTTTCGCATATGTCGTTGCCAAGGGAACAGGGCGGTTTGGCACGATGGAATTGGTACTTGGATATCTGGCAGGGCTGCTGACGCTGATCAATCCCTGTGTGTTGCCGGTCTTGCCGATTGTGCTGGGGTCTGCCGTACAGGCGAACCGGCACGGGCCATTGGCGCTGGCCGCCGGTATGGGAATTTCCTTTGTTGTGCTCGGAATGTTCGTCGCCCTTCTGGGGCAAGCGATTGGCCTGACGCCCGACACCCTGTCGCAAATCGGCGCGGTTTTGATGATCTTTTTCGGTATCGTTCTGGTGGTTCCACGTTTTGCGCGAGGCTTCGAACTTGCCACGGCCGGAATGGCCTCGCGCGCGGACAGCCAGCTTGACGGCGTTGATCAGTCCGGTCTGCGTGGGCAGTTTCTGGGCGGCATCCTGCTTGGGGCCGTGTGGTCGCCGTGCGTCGGGCCGACGCTTGGGGGCGCGATCTCGCTGGCCTCTCAGGGGCAGAGCGTTTTGTGGTCGGGTCTGATTATGACCAGCTTTGCCCTTGGTATCGGCAGCATCATCGTAGCACTTGGATATGGAACGCGTGAGCTGATCCTGCGCCGCCAATCCCAGATGCGCCGACTTGCCAGCATGGCCAAACCCCTGATGGGGATCGTGTTCCTGCTCGTGGGTCTGATGATCCTGTTCAAATTCAACCATGTCATCGAAGGCTGGCTTCTGGATGTGATGCCGTATTGGCTCCAGGACCTGTCGGTGGTGTTTTAACTTAGGAGAACCTTATGAAAAGACGTGCATTTATTGCGCTTGGCGGGGCTGCGGCCTTGTCGCCCCTAATGGCGATAGCGGCGACAAAGCCGCTGACGTACAAAACAGGTCTTGTTGAACAACACCTGGCTGCGGGTAAAACCGTTTTTGTGGATTTCTACACCTCATGGTGTTCAACCTGCCGCGCGCAGGGCCGTGCGGTTGAGGCATTGCGTGATGAAAACCCGGCCTATGACGAAAACATCGTTTTTGTGAAGGTTGATTGGGATATCCATTCCGGTTCGGCGATTGCGAAGAAATACAAAATCCCGCGGCGCTCGACCCTGATGGTCTTGCGGGGCGAGGACGAGCTTGGCCGGATTGTTGCGGGAACCAGCCGCAATGCCATCAAAGCGCTGATGGATACAGGGCTGCCAACCAGCTAAAAGCGCGACAGCAATGCCTGTGGTACAGGCAGGCCAATTTCGGTCGCGAGTTGTTCAAGAAACGCGCGCAT
>Ga0316204_10012673_pt1 | contig 10233 bp, 6 predicted proteins | sample 6monrhotite_MG_2_FD_205661 | JGI IMG/M metagenome (GOLD analysis project Ga0316204, IMG submission 205661) | Microbial mat bacterial communities from mineral coupon in-situ incubated in ocean water Damariscotta River, Maine, United States -... | ecosystem: Environmental > Aquatic > Marine >... | reverse complement strand
AAAGTCTTGAATTGATCACAGGGTAAAGCATCATAGTGGGTATTCTGGATCCTTTTGCAGGCATTATCACCCCATGGGTGGTCCATGTTAAGGAAGGGGAAGTCCTTGGGCTCCTTAGGAAGATGACTGGATAGGAGAGCATGTTCCTGTATGATTGGTAGTGGTTGTAGAGGATAGTAAAAAGCCTAGTGGGGATCCTTAGTGATGGTAACATAAAGGGAACTATACTCACCTAGGTTGAAGCTCCTCGATGGCATCTATAAGATGGCAGAAGTCAGGAGGTGGCACAGGGGACTGGGAATCCGCTTGTTGGTTAAACCAGTATGAAAACAAGGGGGAATAAGTCATAGTAAGCAATGATTCCAGGTCTAGTTTTTGGCTTTCCCACATCTAACAAATTGGAAGTAGGGTGCATAGAAAAATCCCACCAGTAACAAAAACTGAAGAACCGGGAGTAGGTTGCTTTCAGCAAGGTTCCAGGGAAGTCAGACTTGTCTGTTTCCTCCAGTTAGTGGGGGCCCTGTGCCTTGTTGAGTTGAATCATAAGCAGAGGTAACCATGGTGGCAGGTCAGAGGCGGTCATACCCCCACTTAGACCATGCAGATCTTTATGCCTTAAGTTGTCTATTGTGATCCTCTTTCACAGCTCCGAGGTGATGCTTGATTTGTAATATAAAAGAGATCTTGAATGTCATTTTAGACCAAAAGTAATGTAAAAAATGCTCATTTCAGACGAAAAATATGTTCAAAGTCTTTTTCAACTTTGAATTTTCAATTTGTGATAAAAATGACGTTGAATGTCATTTTAGAGCAAAACTGATGTCGAAAATGGTCATTTCAGCTGAAAAAGATGTTCAACGTCTTTTTCAACTTTGAATATTTTTCAAAGGACGTTGTTTCAGCATCTAAAGAAAGAGGTTGGGTGTGTAGGTCATTGATGGTATCCTTTACATATTAGGATCCTTGATTTGTAATATAAAAGAGATTTTGAATGTCATTTTAGACCAAAAGTAATATAAAAAATGATCATTTCAGCTGAAAAAGATGTTCAACGTCTTTTTCAACTTTGAACATCTTTCCAAGGACATTGTTTTGGCATCTAAACAAAGAGGATGGTTCTGTAGGTCCTTGATGAGGTCCTTTATATATTAGGATCTTCAATTTGTAATATAAAGGACGTTGAATGTCTTTTTAGACAAAAAATGATGTCAAAAATGGTCATTTCAGCTGAAAATGACATTCAATGTCTTTTTTTAGCTCTGAACATCTTTCCAAGGATATCGTTTCAGCATCTAAAGAAAGACGATGGGTGTGTCATTACTTTAAATGGTCCTTTATAGGTAAGGAACTATAACTTTCCATGTAAAAGTCGCTCAATGTCTTTTTGCACAAAAAATGATAGTAAACCAGGTTGTTTATCTGAAAATTACACATAGCATCTTTTTCAAACTTTAACATATGTCTTAGAAGAATTTTTTATCCCCTTAACAACCTTGAACATATTTCAAAGGATAATCTGTTTCAGTAACATTCAGAGAGGTGAGATAGAACTGGTCCTTAGAATATATTCACCTCACCATTATATCATTATATGGTCAGCTGACCATATATTTCACTAACCCTCTTTTTCAACCTTGAACAACTTTCCAAGCACATATTTTTATCATCATGACAAAATAATACCAATTTTGTACATGAAACATTTTTTCTGACAAAAACTGATATTGAACAGGGATATTTCAGGTCAAAAAGACGTTGAACATTTTTTTCAACTTATGGCATCTGTCCAAGGACATTGTTTCTGTGTCTAAAGCAAGAGGATGGGTGTGTAGGTCCTTGATGTGATCCTTTTCACATTAATATCTTCAATTTGTAATATAAAAAACGTTGAATGTCTTTTTAGACCAAAAATGATATCGAACATGGTCATTTCAGCTGAAAAAGACGTTCAAAGTCTTTTTCAACTTTGAACATCTTTCTAAGAACATTTTTTTCGCATCTAAACAAAGAGGATGGGTGTTTAGTTCCTTGATGAAATAATTTTAACATTAGGATCTTCAATTTGTAATATAAATGACGTTGAATGTCTTTTTAGACCAAAAATGATGTCGAAAATAGTCATTTCGGCTGAAAAAGACGTTCAACGTCTTTTTCAACTTTGAATATCTTTCGAAGGACGTTGTTTCAGCATCTAATGAAAAAGGTTGGGTGTGTAGGTCATTGATGGTATCCTTTACATATTAGGATCCTTGATTTGTAATATAAAAGAGGTTTTGAAGGTCATTTTAGACCAAAGGTAATATCAAAAATGATCATTTCAGCTGAAAAGACGTTCAACGTCTTTTTCAACTTTGAACATCTTTCCGAGAACTTTTTTGGCATCTAAACAAAGAGGATGGGTGTATAGGTCCTTGATGAGGTCCTTTATATATTAGGATCTTCAATTTGTAATATAAAGGACGTTGAATGTCTTGTTAGACCAAAAATGATGTCAAAAATTGTCGTTTCAGCTGAAAAAGACGTTCAACCTTTTTTTAGCTTTGAACATTTTCCAAGGGTATTGTTTCAGCATCTAAAGAAAGAGGATGGTCATGTCATTGCTGTATATGGTCCTTTATAGGGAAGGAAATGTAACTTTCTATGTAAAAGTTGCTCAACCTCTTTTTCCACAAAAAATGATAGCAAAGCACGTTTGTTTCCTCTGAAAAATATACATGGCATCTTTTTCAAACTTTAACATATGTCTTAGAAGATTTTTTATCACCTTAACAACCTTGAATATATTTCCAAGGATAATCTGTTTCAGTAACATTCAGAGAGGGGAGATAGAACTGGTCCTTAGAATATGATCACCTGACCATTATATCATTATATGGTCACCTGACCATATATTGCACTAACCCTCTTTTTTAACCTTGAACAACTTTCCATGCACATATTTTTATCATCTTGCCAGAAGGATACCAATTTTTTACATTAAATATGTTTTCTGACCAAAACTGATATTGAACAGGGATATTTCAGCTCAAAAAGACGTTCAATGTCTTTTTCAACTTATGGCATCTGTCCAAGGACATTGTTTCCGTATCTAAAGAAAGAGGATGGGTGTGTCGGTACTTGATGAGCTCCGTTTCACATTAGGATCTTCAATTTGTAATATAAAAAACGTTGAATGTCATTATAGACCAAAGGTAACCTCAAAAATGGTCATTTCAGCTGAAAAAGACGTTCAACATCTTTTTCAACTTTGAACAGCTTTCCAAGGACATTGTTTTGGCATCTAAACAAAGAGGATGGGTGTATAGTTCCTTGATGAGATATTTTTAATATAAGTATCTTAAATTTCTGATATAAATGACGTTGAATGCCTTTTTAGACCAAAAATGATGTCAAAAATGGTCATTTCAGCTGAAAAAGACATTCAACATCTTTTTCAACTTTGAATATCTTTCCAAGGATATTGTTTCAGCATCTAAAGAAAGAGGTTGGTTGTGTAAGTCCTTGATGATATCGTTTACATATTAGGATCCTTGATTTGTAATATAAAAGACGTTCAATGTCATTTCAGACCAAAAAGGATGTCAAAAATGGCCACTTCAGCCGAAAAAGACGTTCATCGTCTTTTTCAAATTTGAACATCTTTCCAAGGACATTGTTTTGACATCTAAACAAAGAGGGTGGGTGTCTAGGTCCTTGATGAGATCCTTTACATATTAGTATCTTCAATTTGTAATATAAAGGACATTTAATGTCTTTTTAGAGAAAAATGATGTCAAAAATGGTCATTTCAGCTGAAAAAGACGTTCAACGTCTTTTTTAGCTTTGAACATCTTTCTAAGGACATTGTTTCAGCATCTAAAGAAAGAATATGTGTGTTTTTGTCCTTTATGGTATCCTTTATATATTAGAATCCTTGATTTGTATTATACAAGAGATTTTGAATGTCATTTTAGACCAAAAGTAATGTCAAAAATGGTCATTTCAGGCAAAAAGGACGTTCAACGTCTTTTTCAACTTTGAGCATCTTTCCAAGGATATTGTTTTGGCATCTAAACAAAGAGGACGGGTGTGTAGGTCCTTTACCAGATGCTTTACATATTAATATCTTCAATTTGTAATTGCACTATGCCTAGAGGGTCTAGGCAACAAAGTTATGGTATAAAAAAGATCAACTTTAACAAGGGTAAGTGTGTGTATTTAGTTTAGAAAAAGGCAGCTATTTTCTAAACTGTCTGCCTTAGTTTTGGATGCTTCTTCAAAGAGCTTTGATATCTCTATGTATTGCTCCTATATAGATATATCAATTAGGTGTTTGCTTGCACATTATATTTCGTTATGTTTTAATGACCCTAAGTAACGGTTTTACTTAGGTATGAAATATTGAGAGTTTTGTCCAATGCTGACCATTTAAACTTCCTCTAATTAGTTTGGTATGTATCCTACATAGGTGGGGGGGCAGTCCACTTATGTAGGTCCTCAGTAGGAAGGAAAAGGCAGGTATTTTCTAAACTGTCTGCCTTAGTCTTGGATGCTTCTTCAGAGACCTTTAATATCTCTATGTATTGCTCCTACATAGATATATCAATTAGGTGTTTGCTTGCGCATTCTATTTCATTATGTGTTAACGACCCTAAGTAACAGTTTTACTTAGGTATGAAATATTGAGAGTTTTGTTCAGTGCTGTCCATTTAAACTTCCTCTAATTAGTTTGGTATGTATCCTACATAGGTGGGGGCAGTCCACTTATGTAGGTCCTCAGTAGGACTATATTTACTCTCTGTAGTCTACTGACTTTACAGAAAGGTATATCCACTATTTTATCCTGTTAGTTCTCAGGTAAGTAGTTATTCTCAGGGATTGTTCATTATCTCCTCTGGGATACTGCACTCGCCTCCATACAAAGGATTGTTTTGGTGATTAAGATTACTTCTGTAAATGCAATGTTTTTGGTTTATATTAGTTATTCTTTATAGGGGTGTAATAGTCTGATATTCACAGTATCAGTTACATTCTCCATATGTATTCTAACAGTTCCATTTATATTAACTTGTACTATGGGATAGGGTCCTTTATAGGGGACTACTCCATACTTGCTCAAGGAGTCTACCTTGTATAAGACCTTGTCTCCTATTTCATAAATATGTTTGGTTCTTTTTTTATTTTCATTTACATTATTTTTCTTTATAATATGCTGTTTTCTGTTTTTGATATAGTTCCAATCTGCTTGGAAACCTATGTTTATCATGGCATCTCTGACAAAGACTAGTTGCATTAGTGTTGCTTGTAGAGTGGTATGAAATGTTGCTCCCAAGGCAAACATGATGGCAGCTAGTATTACCTTCCAGGGTGCTACTTCTTCCAGTTCTCTTTCTTGTAATTCAAAGGTCCTAATCATATTTCCTATGACTTGGTGGATGTGTTCTAAAATCGCATTAGCTTGTGGGTTTCTGGTTGTGATTGGCTTCTTCTTGATACCATAATCATTCTGCATCATCTCACTAAACTCAGCCATAAATTCTTTGCCTCTGTCAAAGATTATTTGGGTTGGTCAGGGGTAGCGAGAGAACCAAGTTTGTTCAACTAGGTTGGCGATGGTATCTGCTCTTTTATCAGGGATTTTCTTCATTGCAAACCAGCCTGTTTCAGGGTATATCATTGTTACACAATGTAGGGTCCATTCCTTTTTGAGTTTCTTGATTGTGTATGGTCCTATCAGGTCAACACATAGCTTGTCCCAAGGTTCAGCTTCAGCTTCTTTCCCAGATAGATGGCGATATGTTTTCTTGGCTTTCTTTAGTCTCTGACATAGGGCATACTTACTTCATTGCTTGTGGACCTCGCCTCTTATGTTGTGCCACCAGAAGTATTATTTGATACTCTGTTCAGTGTGATTTTCACCTGGGTGGCACAGCATAGTGTTGTACCATTCTATTACTCTGCTTTGTAAGCTGGAGGGTACCACTATTTTGTCTTTGAATGTAATCAGGTCTTGGCTTCTGCCACCTCCATGATAAGCCTGAATAGCATAATTTGGCTGTTTAGTTTTGATTTTGCTAAGTAAGGATTTATATTTATTCTGATGTTGTGCTAACACCCTATAGCTTATGGGTGAAGCATCAGTTGGGAAGTCAGCTTTGTCTATAGCAAAGACCTCTGCCAGTTCTTGTTGGTTCATTTCTGAGAGTGGTTTAGTCTCATCAGTGGTTTCCAACCTACTAAGAGCACCAGCTACATGGTTGTTGGCACCTTTAATGTATACCAGTTCAGGGCCATACTCTTCTATGAGTAGGTGCCATCTCATAACTCTTTCAGTGTTCTGTTTGGTGTATGTTAAGTTCTTGTCGTCTGTATGGACAACTAGTTTTTGTCCCAATAATATAGTTCTAAATGTTTTTAGAGTTTCCACTATGGAGAGTAATTCTCTTTCTGTTGTGGTATATCGAGTTTGGGCTGTATTCAGTTTTCTGCTATAAAATGCAATAGGTTTGCCCTTCTGGGATATAACTGAACCTAGCTGTTTGTGGCTAGCATTTGTGTGGATGTGAAAGGTTTCATTGAAGTCGGGGTATGACAGGAGGACTTCTCTACTGAGTATACTTTTCATCCTATCAAAGTTGGTTTGACATTCGTCTGTCTAATCCCATTTTGCTAACTTAGAAGTTAGGCTTATGAGAGGGGCTAAAATCTCTGATCTTTTGGCCCACATGTCTCTGTAGTAGTTAATCATTCCTATGAAATGTCTTGACTCTTTTTTTGTTTTTAAGTGGCGCTATCTTCATGATGGCTTCTACCTTCTTAGGTAATGGCTGGATGCCTTCTCTGGACAGCCAGAACCCTAGGTATTCTAATTCAGTTCTAGCAAAGAATGACTTAGATGCATTGATTTTCAAACCGGCTTCTGTTAAGCGGTTGAGGACTGTTTCTAGTCCTTTGGGGTGTTCCTGAAATGATCCCGTAGTTATCACTAACAGGTCATCTATGTATGTTCTAACAAACTCCAACCCTGTCATTAGGGAGGACATCCTTTCTTGGAATATGTCTGGGCTATTGCAGAGGCCCATTGCAGTTTCTGGTACTCATATTTTCCCCACGGAAAGATAATAGTACATAAGCTTTTGGATCTTGGTGTTAACTCGATATGGTAGTATCCCATATTGAGGTCTAGAGATATGGCAAACTGAAAATCTTGTAGTTTCAGTAGCAATTCCTGTATTTTAGGGATTGGGAATGGGTTTCTTTTCATCCTCTTGTTCAGCTCTGTAAAGTCTGTGAGGAACCTGACTGCCTAGTCTTTCTTGGCCATAATAAAGGATAGGGCCACCCATTCGGAGTGGTTGACTTTCCTGAGAACTCCCAGTTTCACTAGCCTGTCTACTTTCATCCTCAGTGTGCTGTTATGGCACGTTGGAACTGGGTGTCATCTTGCATGGCATGGTGTGGCGTCTGGCTTGAGTTCGATGTCATGGGGGGCGTCATTCCATACTCCTAAGGTTCCATCAAATAGGGACTCAAACTTCTGTAGTAAGGTATGGAGCTTTGTGTGTTCTTCCTTGGATAGATTTGGGCATTCCTGGCTTAACTCCTTCAGGTCAGCATTGGCGTACTTAGCTTTCAAGATACTTCTGACTCTTTCTGTTGAGTCTTTCAATCCTTAGGGTTCTTCATTCATGGTCTGGATATGTACTTCTTCTTCTGTAATGTCCATATCCTTCATTGTTATGTAGTCCTGTTCCCATTTAACCACTTGATCTGTAAAGTTGATGGTGAAACCCAGGGGCTCATCAAGTCTCTGCTGATGATGATGTCATACCTTAGAGTGGTCCCTTCGTAGATATTTATCTTCCATTGGATCACCTTGGATTCATTGAATTCTGGTAGGCAAAAATGAACATGAGCTACTTCTGCTATAGATATCAGTCCACTTGCTGTTTGCCAGATTGTTGGTTTGTCAGCTTTGATTCTAAGGTGACGTGCCAATTCCTTGCTTATTAGTGTCTCAGAAGCACCACTGTCAAAAAGTACATTGGCAGTGTGTATTTGTGGCATATCTAAGCTCACATTGACCCTTGCAAAGGTGAGTGGTGCTAAGTGACAACTTTTTATGTTTTTGTGTTGGTGTTGGGCAGACGGAGGTAATGAAGGATAGTCATGCGCATAAAAATCTTTTTTGTGTAATTTATTGGTAACCGTCAGGTTCCCACGGTCCTACCTTTGTCCTACTCACTGTCTATGGAGTCAGGGTGAGGCTGACGCATGGTCAACGCCTCAAATTTATTGACTTCTTCCATCTCACTTTCTTTCAGCGCCACAAACCTTGCTTTGTGTCATGGCTCTCCAATCTTGTATGTTGGGCTAATGTTCTTGCCCAAGAAGGCTTCAAAGATTCCCCTAACTTCATCACTAGCCGTAGGAAACCTCCTCGGGGTATTCCTGTTCATGGAACCGCCTTCATAGCTGGTGTGCATGTGTTTTACCTTCTCGATCATAACCTTATATTCAGACATATCATGTCCATGAGTGTCATGAAGGGGGCAGTACTTGTTTTGTTTGCAGCTGTCGCTTTCTTGTCTGGAGTGAATTTCCTGCATTTGGCTTTGTGTTCCTCCTTAAATTTTTTATCTGCTTCAGATAGAGGTGGCCAAGTTGGCTTCTTATTCTTGCTTTCTTTGGGAGCCTTCTGTTCAGTGAACTCACACCTCTCACAGAACTCCACAAACTTGGTTAAGGTCTCATCCGTTGGGTCAAACCCCTGCTTGACCATGTCTTTTTTCTAGGAGGCTGGGATGCCGCTTTCCAAGATGTCTAACAACTCCTCTTCTTCAAACCCTTGGTTGACATCAAAAGGTGGGAAATTGATCAAGGTGGCATTGATTTCCCTGACCCTTGCAACATAACTCCTGATGTTGATATCATAAGGCTTCCTCGTGTACCTCATCGTGTACCTTTTCTGAATGTAGAGGCTCTTGAGTGGGAAACATGTTCCCTTAATTTCTCCAGGACAACCTTAAAGTTGTTTGATATCTTATTGCCCTGGGCAGTGGTGGCCAATTGGAAAGCAGTGAGGGCATCACTGGCTAACAATTGCCTGGTCATGGTGTACTTGCCTACTCCACTGGTGATATTTTGTCCCACGATCACCTGCAACAAGGCTTCTTCCCATTGGATGTATTCTTCAACTATACCAGTCTTGAATACCCTGATAGACAGCTTATACTGCTGGGGATCTTGTTCAGTGGGGGGCTTCTTAGACTCACTTGTACCACTTATCCTTTCTCAGGTTCACTCAATTCTGTCTTCTTTAGCCCTGTTTGGGGTGCCTCAAAGGTGGTCTTGAAAGGGTTTGGAGCAGCAGTAGTTGGTGAGGGTTTCATTATTTAAATGGTATTCAATATATGAACAAGGTACTAATGTAGCTTATGAATTCACAGTGTACTATACCTAGAGGGTCTAGGCAACAAAGTTATGGTATAAAAAAGATCAACTTTAACAAAGGTAATTGTGTGTATTTAGTTTAGGGAAAAGGCAGCTATTTTCTAAATTGTCTGCCTTAGTCTTGGATGCTTCTTCAAGGAGCTTTAACATCTCTATGTATTGCTCCTATATAGATATATAAATTTGGTGTTCACTTGTGCGTTATATTTTGTTGTGTTTTAACAACCCTAAGTAACAGTTTTACTTAGGTATAAAATAGTGAGAGTTTTGTCCAATTCTGTCCATTTAAAGTTTCTCTAATTAGTTTGGTATGTATCCTACATAGGTGGGGGCCAGTCCACTTATGTAGGTCCTCAGTAGGACTATACTCACTCTCTGTAGTCTACGGACTTTACAGAAAGGTATATCCACCATTTTATCCTGTTGGTTCTCAGGTAAGTGATTATTCTCAGGGATTGTTCATTATCTCTTATGGGATACTGCAGTAATATAAAGGATGTTGGATGTCTTTTTAGACCAAAAATGATGTCAAAAATAGTCATTTCAGCTGAAAAAGATGTTCAACATCTTTTTTAGCTTGAACATATATTTGGGATGGTGTAACATGGAAGATGTCTAGGTACTACTTATTTAAAGAATCAGTGACTATATGACTTCCATCAGAAGTCATTCAACCAAGTTAGAAGGGGTATTCAATTTTCAACCATCCATTCAAATGCCTTAATGTGAATAAAGGATATATCTCAGGTTCCACACCCATTCATATCACGTAACTTAGGCGTATCTCTTTAAAAATTATTA
>Ga0316204_10012671_pt1 | contig 10234 bp, 9 predicted proteins | sample 6monrhotite_MG_2_FD_205661 | JGI IMG/M metagenome (GOLD analysis project Ga0316204, IMG submission 205661) | Microbial mat bacterial communities from mineral coupon in-situ incubated in ocean water Damariscotta River, Maine, United States -... | ecosystem: Environmental > Aquatic > Marine >... | reverse complement strand
CAGTGATTTCCAATTTAACATCTTAAAGGTTCGTATTCTATCTACTGGGGTTAATTCATTATCGGTAATATAATTTTCATAAAGATGATATCTGGCATTATTCTTATCACCAGTTGTCGAACAAGACATGAGAAAAATAATTGTTAGAATCGTTATTGATGTTTTTTTCATTATCGTATCACCTTATTATATTAATAAACATTCTATTACTCAAAACTATTAGCAAAGACTTCTTGTGCATTGAGACTGATTGCGGAACCATCATCACGCACAAATCTGAAGAACTCTTGTGAAGCTTGATTACCCCTGGCTCCTTTAAGAATATACCCTAACACATAGACTTTGCCAACATTAGAGGATGGTGGTATCCAAAACAATGTATAGGAAGTTAAGTTACCAAAACTGGATAAATGTGTCACTGCTGCTGCTGGTGGGGTTGTTGGGTTTACACCTTCGCACTCATGTACAAAATTAGCTTCGGGTGCAAATGTTCCGACATTATTACCCAATTCATCCACAACTGTAAATAAAATGCCCGTGAATTCAGGGCCAGAAATCGTTAATTCAACTGGTTCTCCAGCCGAATATTCTTGCATATTTGATACAACTTGATAGGTGCCACTATTAAAGTTTTTAAATCTATCAGTCATGAGTGTAATGCTATTGTAATCTGCATCGATGACACAGGTTCCTGAGCCACTACTAAAAGCTAAGCTTTTGGTAGACAAGAATAATAACAAAGCTGTGACTAGAGAAAAAAATTTCAACATACTGGTACCTGATTTATGACTTTTTTAATGAGAGACAATCATACTACAAATTTAAATGTTTAATTATCGTTAAATCAATATATTACTTTTTAAAACTAGTGAATATTTCAAAGTACATCACAAAATTCACTCATTTTATTCATTAATATGAACGAACTATTAAATTATATCAATAATAAAAAAGAGGTTTTTTCTATGAAAACAGTAAATCCCACTCCCGCGGTTTCACGCCGCAAATTTATTGGAGCCAGTGCTACGACAGCAGTCGGTATAACAGCCCTAACATTACCCATATCAAATAACGCAGATGCAGTCTCACCAAGATTTAGCCACCTGAAAGCTCTTAAACCACCACCAACTACTATTTCAGGTACAACTACTGCACCACCATTGGCATCTTTAGTTTTAAATAAAGCAGCATTTGGTCCAAGACCTAGTGATATTGATGCTTTTAATGCACTCGGTGGTGATGACACGAGCCGCATAACCGCTTGGGTTGACCAACAACTTAACCCAACAGCATCTGACCCCGATCTTGACAGTCGCTTGACCTTTCTATCTTCTATAAATGCTTATGACACCATAAATAAATCAGCACTGCAGTTATGGGCTGATCATGCACGAGATGATGATTATTTAATTAGAAATCGTCCGCGTTGGCAAATGGAAAGACTAATGATCTTTCGCGGAGTCTACAGTCAATGGCAATTACGAGAAATGTTAAATGATTTTTGGTTTAACCATTTTAATGTTAAAGGGAGTTCATTTCCAACTCAGGGGATGTTGCCTCATTATAATGAAGAGCTACGTAGCCGCATGTTTGGTAATTTTTATGATATGTTGGAAGCAAACTCAAGAACTGCTAGCATGTTGTTTTATTTAGATAACTACAGAAATTCTTGGCCGAATCCAAATGAGAACTATGCAAGAGAAGTACTAGAATTACATACACTTGGTGCTATTGAAAACTATTATGGAGCTGTAGACCCAAATACATTAGGTAATAACATTAAAGGCCAACGAACGGGTTACACAGAAATTGATGTCTTTCAATTTGCACGTGCTCTGACAGGTTGGAGTATTGCAGATGGCAATGGTGGATCAGCTGACACAGGTGAATTTTTATTTCGCAGTGATCAACATTATGATGAACATGGAACAGAGTCCATTAAAGTATTGGATGTGGATATTGCTACTGATGGAGGTGAAAATGATGTCACTGATATACTCCAATATTTAGCCAATCATTTTGGTACAGCTCGATTTATTGCTTGGAAACTTTGCACGCGATTTGTTGGAGATAGTCCACCAGAATCTTTAGTGGCCTCAACCGCAGAGGAATTTTATTCTAGACGCAATGACAATGATCAACTAAAAGAAGTTTACCGTCATATTTTAATGTCCCCTGAATTCAGAAATACATGGGGTGCAAAGGTTAAAAGACCTCTTGAAACAATTATTTCAGCCATGCGAGCTACAGAAGTTGATATTGATTTTCGCAATGATCACAGCCCTAGTGACAGTATTTATTATAGACTAGATGAAACTGGACAAGAACCTTATGACAATGACACACCAACAGGCTACCCTGATGAAAAACCTCTGTGGTCAGGATCAGGTCCATTAGTCAGTACATGGCGAACAATTACCTATTTTCTCAATAGAAGTGGTGATACCTACGACGATCCAGATACAGGTGAAATAGGTCGAATAAGGTACAGTAATTTGGCCGAACAAGCCAATACTGAAATTCCAAATACGGCCAATAGAACTCCAACTCAATTGGTAGACATGTGGATGATACGTCTTCGTGGATACAGTTATGATTCGGCAACTCGCACTAGATTAATTACCTATGTATCAGATAAAAGTGGCGCTACTGCTAATCAGTCTCTACATGATGTAACAGATACAGACAATCTTTCAAACAACAGCACTTATCAGCGTGTGATTTATACACTTGTAGGACTAATATTAATGTCACCAGATGCTATGCGTCGATAAGTGAGAGGAGAAAATAATGAGTAAATTTAATCGTAGAAATTTTATAAAGGGTATTAGCGCCTCAACTTTAGCAACAATGGCTGCGCCTTCAGTATCATTTGCAGGCGGGGGAAGCAGTAATAATTATTCAGATAATATCCTTATCTTTGTCTTTTTACGCGGTGGCATGGATGGTTTGAGTTTTTTAACACCCATGGATGGTCATGCAGATCGTGGGCATTATGAAGCATTAAGGTCTAATGGTACAATGATTCCAAGTAATCAATTACTTTCAGTTGGCCAAGGGTTTGGAATACATCCAGCTGCAACAGCTATTCACGAGCTATACCAACAAAATGATTTGGCATTAATTCGAGCCTGTGGTCTTCCTGATTATGAAGTTAATCGCAGCCATTTTGAAGCAGAACGTTATGCAGAATTAGGCACACCTGGGAATCGATTTACCCCAACTGGATGGTTAACTCGTCATTTACAAACAGCTAGAAATTACCCTGCATCTATCCCATTACCGGCTGTTGTTGCAGAGTCGAAAGTGACTTTTTCATTGTTACGTGAGCCCACTGCTGTTTCTTTACGTTACCCCGGTTCATTCGAATTTGACACCACTACCAGTGGAAATTTCAATGATGACCAAGAGCAGGCATTAGCTGATATCTATGCAGCAGGCAACAATGAAATTGATAGCGCTGGTGAACAAGCGATGGCTGCGGTAGAAATAGTTGAACAAGTTGATTTTGATGCACCTACATCCAATGGCGCACAGTACCCAACACGCGCGGATAATCCTACCAGCTTGACCAGTTTTGGTAGCAAAATGCAAACACTTGCACAGTTAATTAAACAAGATACTGGCGTAAGGATTGGTCAGGCAGATCAAGGAGGATGGGATACACACAACACTCAAAACAATCTTGTAGTTGGCGAAGGGTTTTATGATAATGTCCGCAATATATCAGAAGCCTTCAAAGCATTTTTTACTGATTTAGATGTGCTAGCACCAGGTGGTGGTACTTGGGCTGAAAGAACAACAATGATTGTATACAGTGAATTTGGAAGACGCGCATTTGATAACAATGACGCAGGAACAGATCATGGCTGGGCAAATACATCGATGGTTTTAGGTGGCGGAGTAAATGGCGGAAAACAATATGGCCAATGGCCAGGTCTGGCTCCTGATGACTTGTTTCAAGGAGCGGACCTTAGAGGTACTGTTGATTATAGAAGTGTTTGGTCTGAAGTCTTGCTTAAACGTTTACATAACGATCAAATACATCAAATTTTTCCAGGTTTTACCGAAGCTGAATACAATCCACTTGGAGTCGTTTCAGGCTCTGCTTTAGAACCTGATTTTAATAATGACCCTGATTTAGTCTTCAAGAGTGGTCTTGAATAATAATTAATAAAGACAAAGCTCATTTTTGTAACTTTTCGATGAGAAGCCTACACATTTGAGCTTGTTTTTTTAATTTTGGCATTAGTATTAACGCGTTGTACATAAGTTCATAGGCATCAACAATATTCTCATAATTTGGAAAATCTTTATGAATACCATTAATTAGTTTTATTACTGATTGAACATCTCCATTCTGCTGGCAAATATTGGCCAGCTTAACTCTTAATTCAGGCGTATCTGGTTTGAATTGAGGAATCAATTTCAATATGCGTTTATATGTGAAAGAAATTTGATCTTCTCGATTTGATTTTAATAAATACAATAAATAATCTGATGCAAATTTATTAAGCTCTTCGCTGTTATGAGTGGCTATTAACAATTCAAAATAACGGTATTTTAATTGCCCTTCATCGGGATATGTTTTGATGATTTCAGAAAACATACGAGTAGCTTCATCAAAATCCCCTTCTTTTAATAGAATGTCTATATGTGTTAAGTTGTTTTCTAAAACACTCTTTTGAGGAACATCACTAGTTAAAATTGCTGAAGACTCAAAGCCCAATTCATCCTGAAATTGATAAATCATGTATCCCATAATATGAAAGATAACAATAGTATAATAATTACTTACTATTGATTGTAATATGGTTGTTATCATTGAGAAATCACTGCCAATTATTTGACTAATAACACTTACAGATCCTGTCATTATCATGATAAAGGCCAGTAGCAATCCATAAGGCAATCCTATAGAACTCATTAAATTTATCATTTTCAATGGATTTAAAGCCTCAAATAAATCTTCACTCATAGCAAAGTTTATCATCATGGCTGGGAATCCTGCTATCAAAATAATTGCTACAATACTTGCCAACATATTGCCGATAAAATAACTGGTAGCCCAAATTACAGCAATAACAACAATAACCATAAAAATGACTTGTAAAGCTAATCCAAAGCCACCGCCATAGGCATCATTCATATCAGGTGCTTTTAATATTCCATGTGAAGTATTATCTAAACAACTAAAACTGTATTTCAATAAAGCACTAGTTAACAATAAATTAATTAATATTGAAAAAGGCATATATGCAGCGACTGCTGTCAGAATAGATAAACCTATGATGAGCAATAAGGAATCAAAGTTAATCGGGTACCTAAAACTTTCTTGTAATCTACGCCAAAAAGGCGTCACATTATTACTAACGCCTAAGCTTTCTTCTTCTTCATGGCACAAATAACATATTCCTATTTGTGAACGACTTGCGTGATTACAGCAATCATTACAATGAAATGTCTGACAAGAATGGCATTTATAGGTAGCAGGAATTATGGGATGATATTTACAGTATTCCATTATTTAAACCCCAATATTAATTTATCTGAAACTAATTCATATTGTTGCTTTTTCTCATTATTTTTCATCTTTCCAAAGATGACTGATAATTTTTTTGCATACATCCCTAAATTTGGATGTTTTTCATTTTCTTGAAATAATTGAGCAAATATTTTTTCTGCTAATTCATAATGTGTGTTATTGGTTAAATTCCAACCAAATTTATACAAATTATCAGCGGCTATTTCTGTTTTTTCTACGCCAAGACTTTGCCAAACTTTAGTTAACTTATCAATCTCTTGTGGATTAAGTCTTTCCATCGTAATCAAATCAATTAAGGATTCTTTGTAGGCTGGATTATTCTGCATTTTAAGTAACTTAAATTTTAATAGTAGCCATTCAAATTGATTACCATGCTCTTTTATTACGATATTCAAAGCATTAATAGCCGTTTTAAATCTAGATCTCTCTATTAATTTATAAACTTTTTCCAAGTCTTTTTGTAACTTGGGTAAATCTTGGTTTTCTTCTATATAATCGACATTAAGCACTTCTGGTTTTATAAAATAAGTTAATGCCATTAAGACTCCACCTGTAATGAATCCTCCAGTATGTGCCATAAATGCTACATTTGATCCAGTTTCTCCCAAGTAAGAATATAATTCTTTGCCAATATAAAAAGGCAAAATTAGTAATGCCGGAGCTCTAATGTAACCAACAAATATAAAGAACCAGTAAAAAAATTCAATTTTTTTAAGACGAAAAACACCCAAATACATGGCCATCACACCCGAAATTGAACCCGATGCACCAACCAAAGGTGTAAGACTTGATGGATCCATAAAAGTAAATAATACCCCCCCGCCAATGCCTGATATTAAATAAAATAATAAAAAACGCATATGCCCAATGGCTGCTTCAACAGCAAATCCACAAATAATTAAGAAGAACATATTCCCTAATAAGTGCATAATTCCACCATGTAAAAATTGATGGGTTATTAAACTAATGACTCCCAATTCTTTTGGGATCAACCCTAAGGCAATTGAACTGACAGAACTTATTTCTTTATGAATATTTAAGCGTGGAATTGACCACTTTTCAATAAAACTCAAATAAAACAGATCATATGAATTATTCTCTAGGTATTGATAAAATTGCCTATCTGATACAATATTAAATAACAATCGAAACTCATTATTTGGAATTGACATTTCTTTATAAAGCTCTTTATCGGCTTCCAAACGAATAGATTCATTGTTAGCCTTCAAATAATCTTGATATATAGGCCATTCTTTTTCTATAAAATTGTGTTCTTTATAATTAATTAATGCGTTAAATATTTTTTTATCATCATCAAATTGATAGCCAAAATAAATAATAGTATTTAAGATGACTAGTATAAATAAAACAATAGGAGCATGTTTCCAGTCAAAACGTTTTTCAGTTGGAATGATTAACATAAGTTATATTTACTCTGTAGTTGCTGTTTGATTACCTAATAAGGCCGCATTCATGGCATGCCAACATAAAGTAGCAGATTTAATTCTTGCCGGAAAACTTTTCACACCAGCCAATGCGTTAACTTCTTCTAATGATTCGATATGATCTATCGCCTTTTTCTTATCCATCAATTGGCAAAAATCTTGAAACAATAACAGTGCTTTATCCACAGTTTTACCCTTAATAAATTTTGTCATAATTGAAGCTGAAGCTGTTGATATTGCACAACTTTCTCCATCAAAGTTAATGTGACTTATAATGCCTTCTTGTATTGTCATAAAAATAAAGACTTGATCTCCACAAATAGCATTCAAACCTTCTGCTTTATGCGTATAACTATCTGGTGTTCCATAATTTCGAGGATTTCTATTGTGCTCTAGTATAGTTTTTTTATATAATTGTTTGATATCCGTATGCAAGATTTAATACCATATTCATTCAAACGCCAATTATACTGCATCCTAAAAGATATGCCTAATCACAAATATGTTTCTGAAAATTTAGTGTGCTTCAAACTGTCTTATTAATAAATTATTGACAATAGCATTTTAATACTGAGCATTATCAGCAACACAGCAAAGACTTTTTTCAGAATAGGTACAGGCAACCGATGTGCCATCTTCGCTCCCAATGGTGCAAAAATATAACTGGTGATAGAAATCAAAAGTACAGCAGGAAAAAAAACATAGCCCAATATGAATTCATGCATTGATGTATTTTGCCAGCCATTAATGACATAACCCACTGTTCCTGCCAATGAAATAGGTAGGCCAATGGCCGCAGAAGTACCTATTGCTTTTTTTATATCAATATTACGCCAGACCAAATAGGGTACAGTTAATGATCCACCACCTATTGAAACCAAAGCAGAAATAGCCCCTATTCCACTGCCTACTGCAAACAAATGTTTTTTACCTGTAGGTTTTTCATGTGGCGTTGGTTTTTTATCCATAAACATTTTTATGGCTACAAAACCCATGAATACGGAAAAGAAAACAGCAAGCAGCAAAGAACTGACCAAAGACACTACATAAGTAGCTATAAAAGTCCCCACAATAATACCTGGACTCATGCCTTTTACATATTCCCACAATACAGCAGCTCGCTTATGATGAGCTCTTAAACTTGAAATTGAGGTTACTACAATTGAAGCCATAGAAGTTCCTAAAGCCAAATGCACTACCTTATCAACCGGTATACCCAACACCAAGAATAAACTGGTCAAAACAGGAACCATAATTCCACCTCCACCAATACCTAATAACCCAGCCATAAAGCCAACGATTGTGCCTAGCAAAAGGAAAGCAAGTATCCATTCAGTTTCTAGAATCATGATTTTTAGTTTAGTTAAATATTATACCGTAGATAGATAATTAACTTTTTAGATTTAATAACTGCACATTGTACATTGTAAATGACACATTAAATAATATCGTTTAATCAATAATCATCAATATTGCTTGTTCTTTGCTGGCTTATTTGAAAAAATAGCTTTTTTGTAAACAATACTCATTCTAATTTTGTCATCCTCGCTAAGGCGGGGATCCGTTGATTGTCGCTTTTTGTCACTGTTACATTATTTTTTGTACTAAGCAAATGGCTTCCCGCTTTCGTTGGAATGACTGATAGAGATAACGGAAATAACGGATAGTTAAGAATAAATAATGCCTGTAATTAAAGCCAAAAATATCAGTTGCCAAAGGGGTTATTTTCCCTTATTTGAACCTGTGTCTTTTGAGTTGAAATTTGGACAGTCTTTATTAATAAGTGGTCCCAATGGCATTGGTAAAACAACTTTACTTGAGTCTATAACTGGTTTACGTAAGATACAGCAAGGTGATATCACATACAAAGACGCTAGTTTATTAAATAGTAAAGATGAATGGTTTGACCAATCTTTTTTTATTGGTCATAAAACAGGTAATAAGAAAGAGCTCACATGCCTAGAAAACTTACGTTCTTTTTTAACTATTCAGGGCCTCGAAGTCAGCGAACTTCAAGCCGAAAACGCACTACAACAGGTTGGTTTAGCTGGATATGAATATCAATTTGCTGGAAGTTTATCCGCCGGACAAAAAAAACGCTTAGCCTTAGCCAGATTAACCTTAATTAAGCACTCTATTTGGATATTGGATGAACCCTTTGTGAACTTAGATGTGGCTGGCTGTGATTGGTTGTTGGAACTTTTGATAAAACACCTAGAAAACAACGGTATATTGATAATTACCGCGCATGATAACAAGACTATAAAAGAAAAAGTCACACAAGAGTTAATTCTAAAAACGTTCAAAGGCTCCGATAAATGATGCCTTTTATTTCATTAGTTAAACGTGATTTAACATTAGGTTTGAGGAAAAAATCACAAATTTATCAACCACTAGTTTTTCAACTATTGGTCGTTACCATGTTCCCACTAGGCTTAGGAAGCGGTGCTAAAACTTTAGCTTTGATAGCTCCTGCAGTAATATGGATATTAGCATTATTGGCCAGTTTATTAACTTTGGATCAAATTTTCAAGAACGATTATGATGATGGCAGTGTGGAATCTTATGTATTAACATCTTATCCTCTTCCTCTGGCAGTCATGGCTAAAGTATTAGCACACTGGATATTATCAGGATTACCATTGGTTGTTTTTGCTCCAGTATTAGGTGTTTTATTACACTTGCCAAGTTCATCTTATGGTGTTTTGATGTTGTCTTTATTAATAGGCACCCCAATATTTAGTTTTATTGGCTCTATTGGCTCTGCTTTAACCATGAGTCTGAAGCATGGAGGCTTATTATTAACTGTGTTGGTCATGCCTTTACTAGCTCCTGTATTGATTTTTGGTGCTGGAGCGGTAGTTGAAAGCTCATTGGGTAATTCTGCCAGCCAACATCTACTGTTGCTGGGTGGAATCTTGGTATTAAGTTTTACCTTAGTACCTTTTGCTGCTGCTGCAGCGATAAAAATTAATTTAGAATAGATTCGAATAACACAAATAAATGAAACATAACGTACTAGACGTTATGTTATTACACAGACTTTTATAGAGATATTTTAGTGAAAAAACAAAGAACAAATGCAATTGTAACGCTGTATCATAAACTGGGTTCTCCACCATCTTTTTATCGAATCAGTGGTTATTTTTTGAAATGGCTATTATTGATAGCCATTATATTAACGGTTATCGGTTTATACGACGGACTTGTTTTAGCACCTGCTGATTATCAACAAGGCGATAGT
>Ga0316204_10012670_pt1 | contig 10234 bp, 8 predicted proteins | sample 6monrhotite_MG_2_FD_205661 | JGI IMG/M metagenome (GOLD analysis project Ga0316204, IMG submission 205661) | Microbial mat bacterial communities from mineral coupon in-situ incubated in ocean water Damariscotta River, Maine, United States -... | ecosystem: Environmental > Aquatic > Marine >... | reverse complement strand
ACGCCCCAAGCGCCCGCCGAACCGCGCCCGGTGAGCATCGCCCCGGTGACCATTGCTGTGGCCCCCGCCCGACCGGTGCAGCAGACCGTCACGATCCGGCAGGTGCCAGCGCAAGCCGCGGCCCCGGCCCGGCCCGCAACGGCGACGCCTCCCGCCGCGACCACAACCACCGCTGCGGTTGCGACCCGGCCTGTAAATTGCGCCAACCTGCCGGGATCGGCGGGGCAATTCATGCGTGGAGACAATGAGCGCTGTGGCCCGCAGCCCAATCATCCCGGCGATGCCGCAAGGGGCGGCGTGCTTGGATCTGTTGATGCTTCGGGAAACTACACGGCCCCTCCGGGGTATCGCACGGTTTGGAATGACGGTCGGCTGAACCCCAATCGCGGGCTGGCAATGGCAACTCCACAAGGAGACGCGGCCCAGGGTCAATACTGGCAGGACACCGTGCCGTTGACGGCGATTGATTTGCGCGTGGTCATTGTGCCCGATTCCGGCCCCGCGACAGTGACACGATCCTCAAGCACACCGTCGATTGTGGCCCCCGTGGCCGCCGCTCCGGTTCAGGTGGTGCCGTCGCATCGCTATGTCGAAGTGGCCCGCTATACCGATCGCAGCCTGGCTGATCGGGCCCGTCAGCAGCTGTTGGGTCAGGGCATGCCGACGAGCCTTGGCATGGTTTCGGGCAGCGGCACTTTGGTCGTGCTGGCCGGTCCATTCGACAATCCGCAAAGACTGAGCGCGACGCTGAACAGGGCGCTTGATCTGGGCTATTCGGCAGCCGTCACCCGGCGCTGACAAGGGATAAGAACCGGTGTGAAAAAGGCCAGCCCGTGCGGTTGGCCTTTTTTATTGGCGCGCCGCTATCCGCCGCAGATCCCCTGCAAGGCGATCCAGTCCTGATCGGACATCAGCGGCGCACGCAGCCGCCCGCGCATAGGGTCTGCTTCGATCAGGTGGAGGACAGATTCACCCGACATATCAAGCGCGTAGGCGAAAGGTTCTGTGCTGATGCCCGCCAATTCGAACCGGGTCAGCAGTGCTGCGGTATCGACCGGGACAAGCGCCGTTGTCAGCAAGGTTGCAGCATGGGTTCGCAGGTGGGTTGGGTTGATTTCCCCGGTGGTCAAAAGCCGGAAAGTCGCCAATAGCCCTGCTTCCTCCAGCAGACGCACCACCGGATCGGCCCGGTCGCGGCGCAATGCTTCGGTCAGCAGAAAACCGGCCAGAACTTCCGGGCCCTCGTAATCCTCGACAAGCGACCGGTTGACCACGATGATATTGCCCGGCAGCGCCGCCGTGCTTTGTGCGGTCGAGGGCAGCACGACAATACGGGGGGCACCCGCACCGAACACGGCCCGCGACAGATCCCGCATTGCGGCCACACCGCTGCTGTCCGCGCAGGGGCGTCCGGCCAGATCGGCCATGCCCGCCAGAACCAACTGCCCCATCTCGTTGCGTTTTGCAGCGGGCAGGAGAGATGCTGTTTGCCGGATCAGCGCGTCAGGCAGCCAAACGATACTGATAAATATGGTGATCAGCGTTAGAAACGCGGCCAGCCACAGGCGCAGGCGACCGGGATGCGGGCGAGCGCGTTCGATCGCGCTGCGCACCCGCTCAATGGCCTCGATCATCTGCGGTTCCGAGATTTCCAGCATCTCATCGGCCTCGGTATCGGGGGCATAAAGCGCCGGACGTTTGCCGGGATTGAGACGGTGAACAGCGGGCAAAGACCAATGGGATAAGGCGGAATCGGTTATCGTGGAGATCACCAGCGTGGCGTCGCCGAGGGAGACGACGACCTCGCGTCGCTGACTGTCCGGCGTCTCGCGCCAGAGGCCGGTGGTTTCCAGCCTTGCGTATTCACTGAGCGCTGTCATGCCCGACTACCGCCTTGTTTTGAGAGGCAGATTAGCGGAAAGGCGCGCACGGGACAACTGTTGCCGTGCGGGTGTGGAAAGTGCCGACAGGCAGAGTCACACCCCGTACACATTGCGTACACAAGCGGTGCGTAAGCCGGGTTGGATTGGTGTTGGGGTCAACGGCGCGGTTTTGGGGTGGATAAGGGTGGGCCCGGGAATTGGAGTTGCGCGATGCGCTCGATCCAACCGGATGTTCATGCTGATCTTTGCGAATGGCCCGTCTGAGCCCAATGCGGTCACGGCCAGTGTGGTCTAATTGTGCTGAACTGGCATCGCGAGGGATACCAAATGCCGTTCAGAAGTCTTTACCCGCAAGGGTTGGGTCAGCATGATACACGCAATGTGACCACACTGGCTCAGGAGATTCAGCATGCCGATCTCTCAAGGCACGGTGGGCGAACCCGGTGAGCAATACAGCCTCGGCAAGATTCTCGCGATCTGGGCTCTGGCGGCACTTCCCATGCCCATACTCGCCTTCGTTGTCGCGCCGGCCCTTTCGCCCGGAGAGACGTGGCAGGCCGGCGTGACCGTATGGATCCTTCTGATTGGCGGGATGATCTGGCAGTTCATCCTGTCGCTCATCATCCTTTCGCGCGAGCTTGCGTCCTGGCGCTGGTCCGATCTCAGGGCCCGGCTTTGGTTGGGGAAACCTACGGACCCGAACACCGGGCAGGCGCGCTACCGGCTGTTCTGGTGGCTCGTGCCGGCGTTTCTGTTCTATGCGGTTGTCGAGCAAACTTCGCTTGGCACCTTTGTCGGAGAGCTGGTCCTGATCCCGCTCCCGGCCCTGGAGGCCCTGCCCAGGCTGGACCTGCGTATTCTGATGGTGCCCGAGCTGGAAGGCGCGTGGTGGCTTATGGGGGTGGCTGTCGTCGCCTGCATCTTCAATTACCTGCTCGGCGAAGAGCTGCTGTTCCGTGGGGTTCTTTTGCCGAAAATGCAGGGGGTATTCGGGCGTTGGGATTGGGTGGCCAATGCGGTTTTGTTTGGCCTGTATCACCTGCACCGGCCGACGGGGGCGTTGTCGACCGTTGTCGGCGGTCTGGCCTGGGCGCTGCCGTCGCGCCGGTTTCGATGTATCTGGTTCGCGATAATTCTGCATGGATTCGAAGGCATCTTCGTTCTGGTTGGAACATTTGCCGTGGTGTCGGGCCTGGCCTTTCGATGACCGTGGTCCGAGGGCCGCGCCGGAATTTGTGCGAAAGCGCCGCTGAAATAACGAGGAAGTGACAATGATATCGGCAAAGCCTACTGCTTTCCTGCTTTTCGTCAGCGCCATCATGTTCATTGGGTCCTGGTTTGCGATCCCAATATTTATGTGCGGCCATATCAGGGATCAGGATTTTTCGGCGCTCGTGCAGGATCCAGCGTGGGTCCCCGTCAACATCGGTCTTCTTGTTGCGACTGTGCTGTTGCTGCCAGGCACGGTCGGTCTATTCGCTTATCTGGGGAAAAGCACCCGGGACATGTCTGGTTTCGCTTTGGTCACCACACAGCTTGGCATTGCCTGGTATGTTAGCATCCAATTCTACGAAACCTTTCTTTGGCCCGCGATTGCGCGGCAATCGCCCGAGGTGTTTGAGGCGGTTGGCTTCACGCCAAGCGATCCATGGGTGTTCTGGCAGTTGATCGCGAGCGGTTTGATGTGGTCTCTCGGGTTCGGGCTGATCAGCGCGAAGGTTTTTCGTACCACACGGATGAAATGGACAAGCGCCGGGCTGGCGCTTGGCGCTATCCTTTTTGGCATCGGAATGGCTCTGCCTGTGAGAACCATTGGGCTGTTCGTGTTTTCAGCTTCTCTAGCAGTGTTGTCGTCAAGGCTTTGGCGGGACGGTGTGCGGGATATTCAAAGAACTGACAAATAGCATTTCGGCCTGAACCAAGCAGCTTTCGTGCCAGCTGTGCATTCGCCCGCTCAAACCTCCACAGCCACCTTTCGCAACTCGAATTTCTGGATCTTGCCGGTCGAGGTTTTGGGCAGTTCCTGAAACACCACCTTCTTGGGCGTCTTGAAACCGGCCAGCCTCTGGCGGGCAAAGGCAATGAGATCGGCTTCGCTGACCTCGGCCCCTTCTTTCAACTCGACGAATGCGCAGGGCACTTCGCCCCATTTCTCATCCGGCTTGGCCACCACGGCGCAGAGCAGCACGGCGGGGTGGTGCATCAGCGCGCCTTCGACCTCGACCGAGCTTACGTTTTCGCCGCCCGAGATGATGATATCCTTGGCGCGGTCGGCGATCTGAACGTAGCTGTCGGGGTGCTGCACCGCGATGTCGCCGGAATGGAAAAAACCGCCTCTGAAAGCCTCGGCCGTGGCGCGCGGGTTTTTGTAATAGCCTTTCATCACCGAGTTTCCGCGCAGCATGATCTCGCCCAGGGATTTGCCGTCGCGGGGCACCGGGGCCATGGTGTCATCCATCACGATCACCGGCTCCATATTGGGCAGCGCGACGCCCTGGCGGGCCTTCATCGCGGCGGTGTCCTGCTGTTCCAGATCGGCCCAGTCGGCGTCTTTCCAGACGCATTCGGTGGCATGGCCATAGGTTTCGGTCAGGCCGTAAACCTGCGTGACGTTGAAGCCCATGGTCTCGATCTGGGCCAGTGTCGCCGGGGCAGGGGGGGCACCTGCGGTAAAGACCTCGACCGTGTGATCAAAGGCGCGGCGGTCGGCGTCGGGGGCGTTCACGATGGCATTGAGAACAATGGGGGCACCGCCGAAATGGGTGACGCCCTCATCGGCGATGGCATCGTAAATGGCCTTGGCGGTGACATCGCGGCAGAAGATGACGGTTCCGCCAAGCGCGGGCATCATCCAGGTATGGCACCAGTTGTTGCAGTGAAAGAAGGGCACGATGGTCAGAAGGCGCGGGTGCAGGGTCATGCGCCACGCAATCGGCGTGCCAAGCGTGATCAGATAGGCGCCGCGATGGTGATAGACCACGCCCTTGGGCCGGCCCGTGGTGCCCGACGTGTAGTTGAGCGCGATGCTTTCCCATTCGTCGGCGGGCAGGATCCATTCAAAATCGGTATCACCTTCGGCCAGCAGGGCCTCATAGGTCAGGTGCCGCCCCGAGGCGTGATAGCCCGCCTGTTCGTCGGGCACCTCGACAATGAGCGGCAGGTCTTCGATCTCAAGCTCTTTCAGCGCCTCTTCGACCGCGCCCAGAAACTGGGTGTCGACCAGCACCACCGAGGCTTCGCCATGATCCAGGATATAGCCGATGGTGCCGATATCGAGCCGCGTGTTGACCGTGTTCAGAACCGCACCACAGGCGGGCACACCGAAGAGAGCTTCGGCCTGGGCGGGGATGTTGGGCATCACGGTGGCCACCACATCGCCCGGGGCCACGCCGCGCGCGGCAAGGGCCGAGGCCAGTTGGCTGACGCGGGCGTGATATTCGGTATAGGTCTTGCGGAAACGGCCATAGATCAAGGCGGGGTGATCGGGAAAGACCTGCGCCGCGCGCGCGAGATGCGAGAGCGGCGTCAGCGGCACGTAATTGGCGGCGCGTTTTTCGAGGCCCGTTTCATCTTTCATCCAGCCCATATGCAACCCTCCCTGATGCGCGTGACGGTCACTATTGGCATGGCCTGCGAAAAAGAAAAGGGGGCAGCGTTTGGCCACCCCCGGAAAAGTTTTCAGGAAAACTTTTCGGACCCGAAAAAATTTCGGGCGAAATTTTTCTCAGGCCGCGCTCTTGGTGTCCTGCCCGAACCGTCCGTAAAAGCTCTGACCCTTGGTGGCCATCTCTTCCAGCAGCGCGGGCGGCGTGAACCGGGGACCATGGATTTGGGCAAGCTCGGCGCAACGCGCGGCCGCATAGGGCGTGCCCAAAATATCGAGCCAGGAGAACGGACCGCCGGACCAGGGCGCAAATCCCCAGCCAAGGATGGCCCCGACATCGCCCTCGCGGATATCCTCCAGCACGCCATCCTCCAACGCGCGCACTGCCTCAAGCACCTGCGCAAAGAGCAGGCGGTGCTGCACTTCGATAAGATCGGGCTGATCCTCGGCGGTGGCGTAGCGGCCGGTCAAGCCCTCCCACAATCCCTGGCGTTTGCCTTTGTCGTCATAGGCGTAGAACCCGGCGTTGGATTTGCGGCCCAGACGGCCCGCGTCCTCCATCCAGAAGATCACCTCATCGGCGCTGTCATCATAATCGGTGCCCATCGCGGCCTTGGTCGCACGCGCGATTTTTGCGCCCAGATCGATCGAGGTTTCATCGGTCAGTTGCAAAGGCCCAAGCGGCATCCCCACCAGTTTGGCGGCGTTTTCAATAAGCGCCGGGGCGACGCCTTCCTTCAGCATCCGAACGCCTTCGTTGACGTAAGGAAGGATGCAGCGGTTGGCATAGAAGAAGCGGGCATCGTTGACGACAATGGGTGTCTTGCGGATCTGGCGCACGAAATCGAGCGCCTTGGCCACGGCGATATCTCCGGTCTGCCGCCCCTTGATGATCTCGACCAGCAGCATCTTGTCGACAGGGCTGAAAAAGTGGATGCCGATAAACTGATCGGGCCGTTTGGAGGCTTTGGCCAGTTCGGTGATCGGCAGGGTGGAGGTGTTGGTGGCAAAGATCGCGCTTTCCGGGATCACGGCCTCGGCCTCTCTGGTGACGCCTGCCTTGACGGTGACATCCTCGAACACGGCCTCAACGATCAGGTCGCAGCCATCGAGCGCCGCGTAGTCGGTAGTGGCGGTGATGCGGTCCAGAACCTGCGTCTTTTTCTCGGGCGTCACCTTGCGCCGGGAAATGCCCTTGTCGAGGATGGTTGCGGAATAGGATTTGCCCTTGTCGGCGCTGTCCTGGCTGGCGTCGATCAGGACCACCTGGATGCCTGCATTGGCCGAGACATAGGCAATGCCCGCGCCCATCATGCCCGCGCCCAGAATGCCGACTTTCTTCACCGTCTGATCGGCCACATCGGGCCGGTTCGCGCCTTTTTCCAGCGCCTCCTTGTTGATGAACAGCGACCGGATCATTGCCGCCGATGACGGGTTCATCAGCACGTTGACGAAATTGCGCGCCTCGACTTTTAGAGCCGTGTCAAAGGGCACCAAAGCGCCTTCATAAACCGCCTGCAACAGCGCCTTGGCCGCCGGGTAGACGCCCTTGGTCTTGCCGTGAACCATGGCCGAGGCTCCGAGGAAGGTCATGAACCCCGCGGGCGTATAGGGCGCGCCGCCGGGCATTTTATATCCCTTTTCATCCCAGGGCTTGACGATCCTGGGCTCGGAGAGAACCCAATCTTTTGCCGCCTGCATCAGGGTATCGGCGGGAACGACCTCATCGACCAGACCTGCGGATTTGGCCTTGGCAGGGTCGCTGAGCTTACCCTCCAGCAGGAAGGGGCTGGCCGCCATCGCGCCCATCTTGCGCACCAGCCGGGTGGTGCCGCCCGCCCCCGGAAAGATGCCCACCATGATCTCGGGCAGGCCGATCTTGGCCTTGGGGTTGTCAGCGACAAAGATGCGGTGACAGGCCAGCGGAATCTCGAACCCGATGCCAAGCCCGGTGCCGGGCATGGCGCAAGCCACGGGTTTGCCGCCCTTGTTGGTTTTCGGGTCCATCCCGGCACGCTCGATTTTGCGCAGGACGGTATGCATATGCATGATGCCGTCCATCAGGCCCTGCGCCGGGTTGTCGCCAGCCATTTCCTTCATCCTGGCGATGACATTCAGGTCCATACCGCCGGCGAAAGATCCGTCCTTGCCGGAGGTGATGATGATGCCTTTCACGGCGTCATCGGAAAGCGCACTGTCAACGCAGGCCTCAAGCTCGGCCAGCGCGTCGAGGTTCAGCACATTCATGCTTTTGCCCTGGGTGTCCCAGGTGATGATGGCAACGCCGTCGGCGTCTGTGTTCATGGTGAAATCGGTCATGGCAAGGTTTCCTTACACGCGTTCGATGATAGTGGCGGCACCCATGCCGGAGCCGATGCAGAGCGTGGCCAGCCCGGTGCTCTGGCCGGTGCGTTCCAGCTCATCCAGCAGCGTGCCCAGGATCATTGCGCCGGTGGCCCCCAAGGGGTGCCCCATGGCGATGGAGCCGCCATTGACGTTGACGCGGGCCGGGTCGGCGTCAAAGGCCTGCATGAAGCGCATGACCACGGATGCGAAGGCCTCGTTGACTTCAAACAGGTCGATATCCCCGATTTCCATGCCGCTCTCGGCCAGGATCTTCTGCGTCACCGGAACCGGGCCGGTCAGCATGATGGTAGGGTCGGTGCCGATCTTGGCGGTGGCCTTGATGCGGGCGCGCGGGGTCAGGCCGTGAGCCTCACCGAACGCCTTATTGCCGATCAGAACGGCGGCGGCCCCATCGACGATGCCCGAGCTGTTGCCGGCGTGATGGATGTGGTTGATCCGCTCAAGATGCGGGTATTTCATCAGCGCGATGGCGTCAAAACCCGGCATCACCTCGCCCATGTCCTTGAAGGAAGGCTTCAACCCGCCGAGCGATTGCATATCAGTTTGCGGGCGCATGTATTCGTCATGGGCGAGAATGGGCAAGCCGTTGATATCGTTCACGGAGATGACGGATTTGGCGAAATGCCCGGCATCCCAGGCAGCCTTGGCCCGTTTTTGGCTTTCCACGGCCAGCGCGTCGGCCTGATCGCGGGTAAAGCCGTATTCGGTGGCGATGATGTCGGCGGAAATGCCCTGCGGGACGAAATAATTGTCGATGGCGATGGAGGGGTCAACGGCGATCGCGCCGCCATCCATGCCCATGGGGACGCGCGACATGGCCTCGACCCCGCCGGCGATATAGGCCTGACCGGCCCCGCCCTTGACCTGATTGGCGGCAAGGTTCACGGCCTCAAGCCCGGAGGCGCAGAACCGGTTGATCGAGAGGCCGGGAATGGATTCGTCGAGCTCCGAAGCCAGAACGGCGGTGCGTGCCAGGCAGGCCCCCTGTTCGCCGACTTGCGTGACATTACCCCAGATCACGTCCTCGACAGCATGACCCTGCAGATCGTTGCGCGATTTCAGAGCGTTCAGGGCGATGGCAGACAGGCGCGGGGCACTGACCTCGTGCAAGGACCCGTCCTTGCGGCCCTTGCCGCGCGGGGTTCGGATGGCGTCGTAGATATAGGCGTCGGTCATGGTCGGTCCTTTCAGGGGCGGTCGGCGGGCGAGCCGGGCATCAGATCATAGGGGTGTTGCCAGCCGGGCGTCTCCGCAATGCGGGTCAGCCAGGCGTCGATATGGGGCCACTCGGTGCGGATGAAACCGAAGGGCTCGGGATAAAAGAGATAGCCGCAGCAGGCGATATCGGCGATGGTGATGGTGTCGCCAACCAGCCAGTCGCGCCCGTCAAGCGCGGCGTTGAGCGTCGCATAAGCGGATTTCAGGCGGCCCTGCATGAAGCCGATCACCTCGGCGGGGCGCTTTTCCTCGGGCAGAAAGTTCATCAGAAACCGGGTCATGCCGGCCTGGCTGCTGAGCTTGTGATTGTCCCACAACAGCCACCGCAAGATCTCGCGCCGTGCTTCGGGGCTGGTGCCGGTCAACTTGCCCGTCAGATGCACCGCGTAATCCTGGATGGTACCGGACTGGGTGAGAGTATAATCGCGTTCGGTGTCGATCAGGACCGGCACTTCGCCCATCTCGTTGATGGCACAAAATTCGGGAGTGCGGGTCTCGCCGTTGAAGAAATCGACGAAAACAGGCTCCCATTCGAGCCCTGCCAGTTCGAGCGTCAGCGCGGCCTTGTAGGCGTTGCCGCTTTCCCCGAAGCAGTAGAGTTTCAGTGTCATGCGTCTCTCCCAGATCAGCGGTCGGGCAACGGGGGGTTTCACACCCCCCGCACCCCCCGTGGAGTATTTTTACAAAGAAGAAGAGGGCCCATAACCCTTTGTTAAGGTTAACCGCCTAGCCTCGATCTTGCGGTACAGGCTGGAGAGCCGATGACCGCCAAAGGAGAAGACACCCTGCCATCGATCAGGTGGTCAGCAGATCCGGATATGGGTCCCGAAGCCGCGCGGTGGGTGCGCAGGGTGTCTCATCTTCTTCTTTGCAAAAATACTCAAAATTCCTTTCTATCGGCCCCGCGGCACGGTGCGGGGTTATTTCTTCCTGTCCTCCAGATCCGAATTGAACAGCCGGATACGGTGGCCGAAATTGTCCTCGTCCACCACGCTTTTCCAGTTCTCGAAGATGAAGGACAGAAGCTCGCCCTCGTCGAGGCCGGTTTCCCGCGCCAGACCGCGCAGCTTGCGGTAGCCGTCCTCGCTCATCGCGATATTGGGGCGGCGGGTCAGGCGCAGGCGCTTGGGCATATCGTCCCCTCAGAACTGATCGGCGGCAA
>Ga0316204_10012669_pt1 | contig 10235 bp, 9 predicted proteins | sample 6monrhotite_MG_2_FD_205661 | JGI IMG/M metagenome (GOLD analysis project Ga0316204, IMG submission 205661) | Microbial mat bacterial communities from mineral coupon in-situ incubated in ocean water Damariscotta River, Maine, United States -... | ecosystem: Environmental > Aquatic > Marine >... | reverse complement strand
GCTATTTGATTTTTTGTCATGCGGCACATTGAAATTGACCGCGTTAACGATGGAAGTAAGGGATGTAATTGATGTTTGGTTCCCATTCAGATGCACAAGCCAAGATTGATGCAATCAGTAAGTCACAAGCCGTAATCGAATTTCAGTTGGATGGCACGATCCTCGAAGCCAAAGATAATTTTCTGGGCGCGATGGGTTATACGCTTGATGAAATCAAGGGGCAGCACCACAGCATGTTTGTAGATCCTGAATTCAAACGAAGTCAGGAGTATGCTGATTTTTGGGCCGCTTTATCGCGAGGTGAATTTCGGGCAGCTGAATACAAGCGTCTTGCAAAGGGAGGAAAAGAGGTTTGGATCAGCGCCTCGTATAACCCAATTCTTAATAAATCAGGAAAACCTTATAAGGTTGTGAAGTTTGCCAGCGATATAACCCAACAAAAACTGCAAAATGCCGATTATCAAGGGCAACTCGAAGCCATTGGAAAGTCGCAGGCCGTTATTCAATTTGAAATGGACGGAACCATTATTACCGCCAATGAGAATTTCCTGGGTGCCATGGGCTATTCGCTTGAAGAGATACAAGGTAAGCATCACAGCATGTTTGCCGAACCCAATGTCAAATCCAGTGCGGAGTATACGCAATTTTGGAAGACGTTGAACGAAGGAAAATATCAAGAGGGCGAGTTCAAACGGATAGGGAAAAATGGGAAGGTAGTTTGGATTCAAGCTTCCTATGATCCTATAATGGATATGAACGGAAAGCCGTTCAAAGTCGTTAAATTTGCCAGAGATATAACAACACAAGTTAATGAGCGCATGCGCCGTGCCAAGGTTCAAGAGGAAATTGACAAAGATCTGGGCGAGGTTGCGGAACAGGTCACAGGCGTCACACAGCAGGCGACAAACGCATCCTCAGCGTCTTCACAGGCGTCAGACAATGTCCAATCTGTTGCCGCGGGTGCTGAAGAACTGGCTGCATCGGTCAATGAAATCAGCCAACAGGTCGCGCGCGCCACAACAATAGCTGGCGACGCCGTAAATCAGGCACAACTCACAAACGATATCATAGCTGGCCTCGCGTCTTCAGCGCAGAAGATTGGCGAAGTGGTTTCTTTAATTACAGATATAGCCGACCAAACCAATTTGTTGGCGCTCAACGCGACCATTGAAGCTGCTCGTGCAGGTGAAGCGGGTAAGGGGTTTGCCGTTGTCGCATCTGAAGTAAAGAACCTTGCCAACCAGACGGCCAAAGCCACCGATGAAATTAGTTCGCAGATTTCAGGCGTTCAGGGGGCGACAGGTGAGGCTGTTCAGGCGATAGACACCATCAGTACAACAATTGGTGACATTAATGAAATTTCTTCCGCAATTGCTGCTGCCGTTGAGGAGCAATCGGCAGTGACACAAGATATGTCGGTCAGCATGCAAACGGCATTTGAAGGTGTCAAAAGTATAAGCGCGAGCATGGAAGAGATTGCTCAATCGACAGGAATGGTTGATCTATCTACAACAAAAGTGCGTGAAGCTTCTCGTACACTCACCTAAAGTATTCTACTTGCAGAGACCCCTAAAAAGGGGGGTATTACCGGAGGCCGGACGCTTATGATCAGGGTACACTCAAGCTCCTTTATTAGAGGCTTGATTTTCGAACCCGCGCATCCGCACGTTTGAAAACGTCCGGGTTTAGTTTCATACCCAATCCCGGTGTATTGGGAGCCTGAATGAAGCCGTTTTCGACTTTTGGCAAATCGGTAACCAAATCCTGATACCAGCCATAATAAAACGCCCGGACCATTTCTTGTATAAACGCATTTGGCGCATGCATGGTCATATGTGTTGAGACTGCGAGGGCGACAGGACCCGTGCAATCGTGACCGGTAAAGGGCAGGGCATGGGCATCACAGAGCGAAGCGACTTTTCTGGCCTCCGTCAAACCACCCCCCCAGACGATATCCATAATCACCAGGCCAAGGTCCGTTTTTTCGATCAAGTCCCTGAACTGGGCGCGACCACCCAGCAGTTCGCCAACGGCAATTGGTGTCTTTGACGCGGCTGTTATTTTGCCGACATTTCCCTGATGGTCCATACGTACCGGGTCTTCAATCCACGTCAGGTTAAAATCTTCAAGGGCGTGGCAAATGCGTTTTGCTGTGGGTACGTTCCACAAAGAATGTAGTTCACACATGATCTCCATTTTGTCGCCAACCGCCTTACGAATTTTCTCGAACGGCTCGATGGCTTTTTTCATATCCTCATTGGAGATATAGGTGCCGCCTGAGATTTCCGCGGCGAAGTCAAATGGCCATATCTTCATCCCGGAAATTCCCATTTGCAAAAGGCTCTCCGCCAACTCGTCCGCATTATTTAGGAACCCGTCCAGGTCTTCGTAGGGGCCTTCATCCTGGGCCTCTTTTAAGCCGAAATTGGCTGTCACCTGAGCCGATGCCTTGCGTACGTATTTGTATCCTGCACAGGTGTTGTAAACGCGCACCTTGTCGCGTGATGCGCCGCCTAACATTTGATATAGGGGTTGATCGCTGTACTGCCCCCATAGATCCCATAGCGCAATATCAACAGCGGAGGTTCCGCGCATTTCGGCTCCTGAACCACCACGTCCCGCATATCCCGTCATTCGATGTGAGTGGTATTCAATTTCCAGGGGGTTTTTCCCAAGTAGGTAAGGTGCGATAAATTCGTGGACATGCGCTTCAACGGCATCTGCGCCGAAAAACGTCTCTCCCAATCCAATTATACCTTCATCCGTGTGAACCTGTACCCAGAGCAAATTGGGGAGTTCATCAATGTAGATGGTTTCGACGGCTGTAACTTTCATGGAATCACCTTGTGTATTTAATGAGTTTATTGGTCTAATGATTTGATTAATAGGGATAAAGCGGAAATAACCGTTGCATCTCTTACTTGCGTTCGGTCGCCAGGAAACAGGTGACGTTCGTGTAGGGTATCGCGACCGGACCGACCTGCGGCCATGTGTACAAGCCCTACAGGTTTTGTTTCTGTTCCACCCCCGGGACCGGCTACGCCCGTAACAGAAACGCTGAGCGAGCTGGAAGAATTCGCAATAGCCCCTTCGGCCATGGCGCGCGCCACTTCCTCGCTGACGGCTCCCACAGTCGAGAATAATTCCAGAGGAACACCGAGCATCTGGTTTTTCGCCTCATTCGTATAGGTAACGAAGCCCCGGTCAACCACATCAGATGATCCGGCAATCGCCGTCAGGCAGCCAGCGATCAATCCGCCCGTGCAGGATTCCGCTGTTGATACCTGAATACCGGCTTCGCGGCTCATCTCAAGAACCATTGTCGCCAAAGCAAGAGCTTGCGATGAAAACATATTCTAGATGACCTCCATTCGATACATCAGGTAAAGTATGCCGCCTGAATAAAATGCCGCCAAGATATCATCGAGCATGACGCCAATGCCACCATCGACCTTCTTATCTGCCCAGCTGGCTGGCCAGGGCTTGAAAATATCTGCGAGCCGGAACAAGACGAAACCGAGCACATAGTAGGACAGGTCGACGGGAACAAGAATGAGCGTCATCCATTGACCGGCAACCTCGTCAATAACCACAGGGCCGGGATCATGGTTGCCTGAACGTTTCATATAGCCGTTTGCGGCCCATATACCGACCAGAAAAACGCCACAGGTCGCGCCAAGAAGCATCCATGGCCCCGAATACGTCATGATTAGCCATGCGAAAGGTAAAGCCGCTAATGACCCCCAAGTCCCAGGCGCTTTCGGCAAATATCCAGCACCAAACCAGGTCGCCAGCAAAACGCTGGGTTGAGAGAGACTTGGATTCGCTTGATTATGAAGTTTTTGAGTGTCGTTACCAGTCATAGAGATTATCTATAACTTCACTGCAACAGAGTCTAGAAATCAATGGTTTCCGGGCTTTTTGGCGATAAAATAAATACTTCCTTAATAGATTTGCCTTGCATGAATTCTGGCTAAAAGATACCTTTGTCACGCAAAAAAAAATAGGGATGTTGAGGGCTTTCTCGTTCATTGAATTAATAACCGGTACTCGAAAATCGATATAAGATTTCGGTATTGTATAAAATCAGGTTCGGGCCGTTTTGCACCGGATAACAATGGCGATGGAGTAAGATTTGTGCCAAGGAACCAAAAATGATGAATAGCAAACGCCCAAAAACGCTAAAAGGGCGCGTTCGACGCTGGTTTCCTGAGCGCCAGGTCCATATTCGGACAGATGGTCAGATCAAGTTTTTTCGAATTTCGACGTCGCTTCAGGCAACCTTTGCTTGTCTGTTGTTCGCCGCTCTTGTTTGGACAGGTTTTTCGAGCTGGAGTTTTACACAGCACACGCAAATCGTAGATCTTAAAAACAACCAGATTTCCAATGCCCGGCTCGCCTATCACAGTCTGCTAGGTGAAGTCGCAGAATACCAAAAAAAGTTTACAAATATAACGGAAGACCTCGAAAGCAATCATTCGATGATGTTGGGCTTGGTCGAGAAAAATTCTTCCCTACGCCAAAGTCTCAACTCGGTGTCAAAAAAACTGGTCGCTACTCAGACGGAACGCGGCATGGTCGAGTCCGCGCGGGAAAAGCTTAAATCTGATTTGGCCGAGATCGAAAATCAACTCCGCGAAACGGCCTCGAAGAATTATTCCCTGAAAGATAATTTAACCTCCGTTGAGCATAACCTTCAATCCGTTCTTGAAGAACGGAATAGGGCTCTATTCGAAGGACAGCGTGTGCGCAGCGAGTTAAAGAGCCTTGAAAACAGGCGCCGCAATGAACTGAAAAATCTGGAACACAAACGTCGCCTGCAGATTGCTGAGCTGGAGACACGGTTGCTTCAGCTTCAGGAAGATCAGGAAACATCCATTCAGCGCCTAACGGGCAAGGCAGTTGAAACGATTGAAAACCACGAGAAGATAATCGAGATCGCTGGCATTGACGTCGTAAAACTACTGGAATCAGATACCAGCCTGCCGTCCGCTCAGGGGGGACCTTTTATACCGGCTGAACCCGACGGAAAACCCGGTGCCAAGTTGCGAGCAAACCTCGACAATCTGGACAACCATCTGGGACGTATTGAGGCATTGCAGTCTATCATGGCCCGCCTGCCACTTGCGGCACCACTGGACAGTTACCGGATTACGTCGGGTTTTGGCAAACGTCGGGATCCGAAAAACAAAAAATGGTCCGCCCATTACGGGGTCGATCTGGCCAGCTACAAGAAAGCCAATATTTTTGCCCTGGCAGCCGGAAAAGTCACTTTCGCTGGCTGGAAGGGCAATTATGGACGAATGATCGAAATCGATCATGGGGCAGGACTGAAAACCCGCTATGGGCATCTGCATAAAATCCTTGTAAAAAGAGGACAGAAAATAAGTTTTCGTGATAAGATTGGTCTGTTGGGAAATTCGGGCAGAACGACCGGGGCCCATCTCCATTACGAAATTGTTTTCAAAGGCAAATCAAAGAACCCCTCTAATTTTTTCAAGGCAGCGCGTTATGTTTTCAAGGAACAATAAAGGGGCAGCCAACACAGCGGCTCAAACCCCGCCAGCCCCAGTCAAACCATCAGCTCCATCCATTATCAGCGCGGATTTGAGGATTGTTGGCGATTTACAAAGTCAGGGCGAAATTCAGGTGGATGGGGCTATTGACGGTGATATTCGTACGCACACGCTGTTAATCGGCGAAGGGGCCCACATCACTGGAGAAATTGTCGCTGACAATATTGTAGTTCATGGAAATATTTCGGGTCAGGTTAAGGCACGTTCCGTTCAGTTGGCGAAAACCGCACATGTGATCGGCGATATATTGCATGAAGATTTAGCGATTGAGACTGGCGCTTTTCTTGAAGGGCATTGCAAAAGAATGGTTCAGAAAAAAGAAACGCCCGAACCATCGGCCGCAAAACCTAAAGCCGTTGATGGTGTAGGTGGTAACAAGGTCGCCAGCGCTTAGAGCGTATCATGGTCAAATGGAACCATTCTGACTGGGTTTCATTGAGCTTATGCAAGGCGTTTGTCGCCGGACGTAGCGGGGCTACGGGGTCAGAATATTGGCGAACAGCGCCTGATCAATATTTCCTCCGGAACAAACAACGACAACGGTCTTTCCTGCAACATCGATTTTTTTGCTTAACGCTGCCGCCAGCGCCACGGCCCCCCCAGGCTCGACAACTAGCTTCAATCGACTAAAAGCCTCACGCACGGCATTTCGGACTTCATCTTCATCAACCACGAGGCCGCCAGATAAGAGAGAACGGTTTATGGGGAAGGTCAGATTCCCAGGTTGTGGTGCCAATAATGCGTCACAAATGGATGCCTGGTTAGGATCGACGGATACAATTTCACCGGCAGTGAGAGACATCGCCGTGTCATCGTAGTGTTCAGGTTCGGCACTGTAGATGCTCAGGTTGCTCGTGACTGATTTTAAAGCCAGCGAAACCCCGGAAATCAATCCACCACCGCCACATGGGACAATAGCCAGATCGGGCGTCACGCCAATTTCAGCCAGCTGTTCATTGATTTCAAGACCAACGGTTCCTTGTCCTGCGATTACCCGTGCATCATCGTAGGGTTTTACAAGGACAGAGCCACGTTCCTGGCATAAGCGCTCACCAATCTCTTCGCGGCTTTCCGTATAACGATCAAAATGGACCACCTCGGCACCATAGGACTTTGTGTTTTCTACTTTTATCACGGGTGCGTCAGTTGGCATCAAGATGGTGGCTCGAATGCCCAGGATTTTCGCCGCCAGAGCGACACCCTGAGCATGGTTACCAGAAGAATAGGCGATAACCCCACTGTCGCGTTCGGTGTTGCTCAATTGCAGAAGCGTATTCAGAGCGCCGCGAAACTTGAAAGAGCCCGACTTTTGCAAGGGTTCGGCTTTAACCAGAAGTCTCCCGTTGAGCTGCTTGTTTAGATGCGGAGATTCCAGGATCGGTGTTTTGATGACGAAAGACCGAATACGCTCCCGAGCCGCGTAAACATCATCAACACTGGGTGGGTCCAATTTTATCATAAGGTCATAATCCAAAGAGAGGAGCCAGTTCCGCGAGGTTTCGAATCTCGTACTCTTGTTGGCCGGGCATCTTCTCTTGAGGTTGAGAAAAGCGATTTACCCAAACAACCCGGAAACCAAAATTCGCAGCCGCACAGGCGTCCCAGGCATTAGACGACATAAAACAAATTCGCTCCTTGGGAACACCCAACTGGTCGACTGCCATTTGATACACACGCGAGTCTGGCTTAAACACGCGCAATTCGTGGACGGAAAACACACCATCCAGGCTGTTAACGAGATTGGCATTTTCTACGGCCGAGGCAAGCATCTCCGGAGACCCGTTCGATAAGATCGCCGTTTTCATGCCCGCACCTTTCAGTTTTGCCAACATATCAGAAACTTCGGGATACGCATCTAACTCCATGTAGATGTTCAGCAAACGTAGTCGCAGCTCGGGATTGTCGATACGAAGTGCTGCCAGGGCATAATCCAGTCCGTCCTGAGTGATCTGCCAGAAGGGTGTATATGCGTCCATCAAGCTTCGTAACCAGGTATACTGTAGCTGCTTATCACGCCAAATTTGCGCAAGTGGAGCCCACTGCTCGCCCAAATCGTCCTGACAGTGTTTCGCTGCGGCGGCGACGTCGAACATCGTGCCATAGGCATCAAAAACACAAGCATCTATTTCGTTCAGAGCAGGCATGGACTCTCCAGGAATGAACCGTGTCAGAAAGGTTTAATCTTCAGCCCGAAAATGGCATGTAAAACAGGTTGATTCAAAACCCTTTTAGTTATGTAAATCCGATTCAAGCGTTAGAGCAACTTCTGTCTCCGCCAGTCGGGTACGATATACTTGGAGGTTTTCGAGTACGCGCTGTACGTAATTGCGCGTTTCATCGAACGGGATCATTTCGATCCAGTCAATTGCGTCGACATCGCTGTCGCGCAAATCACCAAAATCGTTTACCCATCTTTTCGCCCGTGCAGGCCCTGCGTTATAGGACGCAAGAGCTAAAACGTAGGAGTTATTCTGGCGCTCAAGTAATTGTGCAAGATAAACCTGACCCAGTGTCATGTTGTAATTGGGGTCGCTTGTTAATCGGGGTCCCGAGTAGCGTAACTTGGCTGAATTTGCGACGCTGCGTGCGGTTCGGGGCATAAGTTGCATCAACCCGCGTGCGCCGACGGGACTTTGTGCATCAATACGAAACTGACTTTCCTGGCGAATGAGCGCCAAAACGAAAGGTTCTTCTGGACGGTTGACGCCAAGGTTACGGGGCAGTGAGGGCGGGCTAATTATGGGATAACTAGCCGTCGGTAGTTCCACCCCGTCCCGGCTTGAGCGTTTTGCCACCCATACCGCCAAATCAGGCCGCTTGTTTTTTCGTGCGAGGCGCGCTGTGCGGAGACGCCAGGCTGGATCTTTATTCAGATCGTAAAGGTGATGGATAAACGGACGGATGAGTTCAGATTGCCCGACACTGTTGAGTAGTTCGACGACGTGAACCAATTCATGGGACCTAAACGCTTCGTCATCCGTACGATGGATATTAGGACCATCGACAATTGGCAGACTGTCGCCGGGTTTTAACTTCGCAAACGCCAATTGCCCATAATAAGCCGTGGGGTAGGCGGCGGCTCTTTTGTACCAAGTTAGAGCCGCTTGTTGATCATTCATTGCTTCTTTTGCACGGCCCGCCCAATAAGCACCGCGCGCCAGACTAACCGGGAAATTCACAGCTTTAAACATATTCTCAAAGTGTGAAAACGCGGTTTCATGCTCATCCAGGAACCTGAGCGCGATCCAGCCCGCCGTCCATTCCGCATCGGCATAGTCACCGCCGCCCGTCAATCCATGGTTTGTTACTGCCTGATACGCGATACTGACAAGTCCTTTTGACAGGGCACGGCGCGCCAGTTTTACTCGATCAGGCCACCAGACATCGGGCCGAATTAAATCATCTGGCAGATTTTCCAATATTTCGAAAACATTATCCTTACCTTTGCGTCGCCGCCATCTAAGTCGCTCGTAGGCCAGCCCTGCATGGGTTTTAAGCGAATCCGGCACTTTCGAAATGAGGCGGTCAACATTGCCGCTGCGGGCACGCAAGTGAATACGGGCCTGGGCGAGCGCAACCCAAGCCTTGTTGACCTTCGGAAACATCCGCCTTGCAGCGCTTTTTTTACCGTCCCACAGCAATCGGTCGAGGCGTTTTATATGGTCTGCGCGAGTAAGGTGCTTGCGAAAATTTTTATAAAAAGCTTTTTCTTCAGCCCGCGGAAAATTATCATCGATCCACGCCTTTCTGATTATCTTAACGGCTTTCTCTTGTTGCCCAAGCGCCAAAAAAGCTCCCGCTAGTCTTCCTCTTCCCGTCGCACTGACAGGCGATCTGTCTCCAAACCAGGTAACAATCTCAGTTGGTGACAGGTCGAGGCGAATAAGCTGTTCGGCGCGCCGCAAGAGTTGTCGACGTTGCGGCCATTCGGGGTTTTGCTGGAGAAAATGGTTAATCAGTTCAAATGACGAAATTGGATTGGTTTGGGTCAGCACGGCCCAAGCCAGATACTTTCTTGCTAAAGGTGTTTTTACGCGTTTGGCAAAACGACCTGTTGTTTTCCATTGCCCAGCCTTAATTGCCTTCAGCGCATTCTTGAACCAGACTTGTTCGGCATCACTGAGCGCTCTGGCAGGTGGTTGTGCCCCATATCCAAAGGTTCCCCACAACAGGGCGATGACGACGCATTTGAACCAGAATTTCAGGATATGTTCCCATTCAATAATTGTGTTCGATGAAACACTGTAGCGCGCCAAGGGTTAAGGAAACAAGAAGGCAGGCAGCGGCATGGACGCACTTAGCGAGCCATAACCCAATAAGCGATCAGCACATAGGTTAAATGGTGCAGAAATTGATCAAACCCGAGTAACATCCAGAATTTTTCACTGTTGGTTGGCCCCCAACCCATCTTCTTGTTCAAGGACATTTTTGCCCAATCAATGTGATAATGAATAAGGCTGTCGATTGCAGCAAACAGGAGCACTGTTTGGGCGTCGATATCAGGTAATAGAAAGAGTACCACGAGGGTTCCCACACCATGGATCAGGGCGTGAGTGATGCCACCGAGTGCACCGTATTCCGCTTTGTGTGAATACAGGAAGGGGTGAGACTGAAGCGGAAAATCGCAAACGAAATGTTTAACGAGAAGCCAGACAAGAA
>Ga0316204_10012668_pt1 | contig 10235 bp, 10 predicted proteins | sample 6monrhotite_MG_2_FD_205661 | JGI IMG/M metagenome (GOLD analysis project Ga0316204, IMG submission 205661) | Microbial mat bacterial communities from mineral coupon in-situ incubated in ocean water Damariscotta River, Maine, United States -... | ecosystem: Environmental > Aquatic > Marine >... | reverse complement strand
GTCGTTATGCAATATCTTTACACACAAAAACAATGTAAGCATAAACGTACTTAAGTAAGGGGAAAGCATAAACCAAAAAGGCCTTTATTTTAAAGGCCTTTTTGGTTTACTCATTTTTGTAAGACTCAAAAATTTTAAGTTTACATGCTGACCTATCTACTAAAAAATACCCAACAATTACAACAGACTATAACTTCATTACAAATACATGTAAAGTATTGTGTAAGGATTTGTCTCGAAATTCTTATTTTAAACCTTACTTCCTTACACTTTATTCCATTTAGACAAATGTATGCTCGACAGGTTTTACTTCAGTAATCTAGATGCCCAATCCGAAAACAGGAATTGCAATTCGGTTTAACTCCCTCGAGTTCTATCTCTGAAACGCCTCTTATTTCTTTGACGAGTTCACTATAGTTATTTAATAAGGAAAAGAGGCATTGTTTATCTGAAGAAGATTCCCCAAACTTGGCACTTGGGTCCCATTTATCAGTTAAGCAAGCAATAGGTTTCATCGATTCAATGAGCTTTCTATTTACCGCGACTTCTCGATTAAGAGAACTTGAAAGAAGCCCTATGGTGCTTTGTTTTTGTGTATCACCTTCACTAGAATAGAAAAATATCACTGCCTGTTTGAGGATAGAACTAATATCCGTTTTTTCCAGTTTAGTCCAATCAATTTCTGAAAAAATCGCAGACTCCCAACTTTTTGCTCTCGTCACATCAATATCGCCAAGTCTAGTCTTTTTAAAATAAGCCCCTCGGAATTCAGCTTTACGAACATCGGTGCCATTTAACGAAGCCCCAGTAAAGTCACAACTATTACAGCTAGCACCAACCATATAACTTCCCTCAAGATTGGCTCCCGACAGATCCGCTGTACTCATTCGAGCACCCCACAGAGTAGCCTCTTCTAAGTTCGCCCCACTTAATTTAGCAGAGTTTAAGCGTACCAATGGCATGAAGCTTCCTCTCAAATCACTACCCTTAAGTTCTGCCCACCCCAGATTTGCATTAACGAATACCGCACCGCGTAAATCAGCATTATTCAGATGAGCATGCACAAGATCTGAGCCTGAGAGGGTTGCATCTTTAAGGATAGCATTATTGAGCTTTATTTTACTAAGGGTACCGCCCAATATCCGTGCTCCGGTGAGGTTTGCGTAACTGAAGTCTGCCCCTGACATGTTTGATTCATAGGCAACTGTAGCGCCATCAAAAAAACTTCCTGTAGCAGTCGCATCTGCCATATCTACCCTGAGCAACTTTGCACCTTTAAAATTAGCGCCTGTCCAAAAAAGACAAATTTTACTTAATATGGCTTAGAAAGCCTACAGAAATACTTGACCATTACAGGTTTTAGCTGTTCTACCTATCTTGCAGCGTGTGTAGTCTGAAGAGCTCATCAAAATGTATATCCAACCGCCAGGTAGTTCTCTCATATGTATATTCCTAAAGACCAAGGTAAGACGCGCGCCTTTTGCACAACGTGCTTGACTTGTTTGTTATGTTTGTTCTAATTCATGAGCTTTATATAAATGCCAATTCTTTGAGTTCTTGTTCCGTAAGTGCTGAATATTGTTCATGTACAGCTCTCGAAAGATTAGTTACGTGTGTAGCAAAGCCAACAACGCCTATTGCTTGAAAGTTTCCGATTCGATAACTAACACTGCCTAATGTAACGCCAATTTTGTCTGCAATTTCTTACTTTGTGATAGGGTTCTTTTCAATACCAAACTTATAAACAAACATAATCATTAGATCATCACTTTCTACCCAAGTGTTAGGCGACAATTAACTTGTCCGGTCGGCGCCAATTAACTTGTCCGCTTGAGTGGCGCTATGATGAACGAATATTCAGACATAAAGGATATTCAATTGTCAGGCAAATACATCACTCAACACCAGAGGACAATTTACATGACCAACCACAATAAAGGTCTCTCCCAAATACTCAGCGCCGCAAAAGCAGGTATCAGTACTCGTTCTGCTCGACGTATCGAACGCTCTCCTCAGCCCGCGCCAACTAAACGTAAAGGTCGTACTCGCTTAGACCCGCTCATTGAGGTTTGGGAAAGCGTGCTCCTTCCCCTATTACACCAAGAACCCACCTTAACTGGCTTAACCCTTTGGGAATACCTTGACGAAAATTACCCTGACCAATACCCACGAAGCCTCTTAAGAACTCTGCAGCGCAGAGTGCAGTCCTTCAAAGCTTGCGAAGGGGCGGATAAACCCGTTATTTTTAGACAAGCAGTGCCTGCGGGTCTGATGGGCTTGTCGGACTTTACTCATCCTAATGGCGACATCACCATTGATGGTAAACCCTTTGATCACATGATTTATCAATTTCGATTGGCCTATAGCGAATGGCGCTATGCGCTCATTATCCAAGGAGGCGAGAGTTATGCCGCCTTAGCCGAAGGCTTACAAAACGCATTACAGGCGATGGGCGGCTGTCCGCTTGAGCATCGTACCGACAGTCTTGGCGCAGCCTTCAATAATCACTACCAAGAACAGAAACTCACCCAAAGTTACCAAGCCTTTTGTGAGCACTATGGTCTTAAAGCCACGCGCAATAACAAAGCCGTTTCACATGAAAATGGCGCAATAGAGACCGCACACCGTTCACTCAAGCACCGTATACAACAAGCCATTCTGCTCAGAGGCTCCAACGACTTTGAGAGTATTGCTGACTATCAACATTTAATTAATCAACACACTCAGCGTCTCAACGCCTATACGCACACGGCCTTTATCGAAGAACAAAAGCACCTTCAACCGCTGCCTAAACACCGCTTTATCGACTACAGCGCATTGAGTGTTAAAGTCACGACACATTCCACCATCGAGGTCAGAAGAGTCACCTACAGTGTGCCATCTCGGCTAATTGGCGCCATACTGAGCATCCATCTCCATCATGACCGCGTCATCGGCTATATAGCCCAAGAAGCAGTCATTGACCTGGCGCGAATTTATCATAAAAAAGGTCAATCACGTAGCCGTCACATTGACTACCATCATGTGATTAATTCAGTTGCTGCCAAACCTCAAGCTTTTAGGCACGCCATCTATCGAGATGACCTATTCCCAGACGACAATTACCGAACACTCTGGAAAATAGCCGATCAACAGCTTGATGCACAACAGGCATGTAAATGGATGGTGGGTGTTTTAAAAATTGCCGCACAGCAATCAACACCCGCTGCGGCATATGATTTTGGCATGTCCTTATTAACACCGCTTCAAGTGTCCCCCAAGGCCTCATTGCCAGTACTCAAGCAATTACAACAAGCCTACTTACCAAAGAATGAGATACCAAACATTAAGGTTCAACAACACCCCTTAGCAAGTTACGACGAGTTCATCCACACCACGTTAACGGCAGATATAGCAGGAGAAACCTCATGCTACCACTAGAAGTCATGTTAACCACCCTCAAACTAAGTGGTGTTAAACACCACCTAGGGCAAGTAGAACAACAAGCCATTGAACACAGCTGGAGTTACCAAACTTTTTTAAGCAAGCTGTGTGAACTAGAGCTCGCAAGGCGTTTTCAATCCAGAGTGACTAATTGGCGTAAAGAAAGCCAACTAACCCCAGCAAAGAGTCTGTCAAACCTTACCCTCGGGGACTATCCACAAGAATTAATTCAAACCCTACGCCAATTACAACAAGACAAAGACTGGGTGGATAACTCCACCAATATCTTAATCTTTGGCCCATCTGGCGTGGGCAAGTCACATATTGCCAATGCATTAGGACTTAACTTAATAGACCAAGGGATTCGAGTCAAAAGCTTCAGTGCTATAAGTCTTGTACAACAGCTACAGACAACCAAACACGCACTGGAGTTAATGAGTTTTATGACCAAGCTTGATAAATACAGAGCGGTGATTATTGATGACATTGGCTACGTGAAGAAAACAGAAGGCGAAACCCAAGTACTGTTTGAGTTTATTGCCCACCGTTATGAGAGCGGTAGCCTAATCATTACAAGCAATCATCCATTTAGCCAATGGGACAGTATTTTTCCAGACAACCTGATGACCGTAGCAGCGGTTGACCGAGTCATTCACCATTCCAGAATCATGAGTATAGAAGGAGAAAGTTACCGTAAAAAACAGGCAGCCAATTAACTAGAATCTAAACAACTTAAGCGGACAAGTTAATTGACATCTAACACTCAATATAGTATTTCAAAACTTTGTGAGTTTTCTAATATTACGCGAAGCAGTTACTACAGCTGGCTTGAGGTTCAACAATCTAAGCAAAACGACAGCTTCATCTTTATTGAAGATCAAAAATTAAAAACCTTGATTCCTAAAGTATTTAAAGAATATAACGGGCATGGCGGTGCTCGCCGCATTAAAAAGTGGTTAATGAAGGCTCATGATCTGCAAGTCAGTAGAAGACGAATATGCCGTCTGCTTCACGAGCTTGGACTCACAGTTAAGCCTATAACGAAGTTCAAGAACAAAAATGTGACTCCTATTAATGATGCTCGTATAGCCAAAAACCATTTACAGCGTGGGTTTAACCCGCTTGGGCCTAACCAAAAATGGGTGAGTGACATCACCTACATTAAAACGGGACAAGGCTGGTTATTCCTAGTCGTATTTATCGATCTTTAATCACGAAGAATTGTTGGCTGGAGTGCTGATAGTCACATGAGGGCTGAACTAGTAACACAGGCTCTACTGGTGGCTATACGGAACCGGAAGCCAAGCAAAGGATTGATCATTCATACCGATCAAGGAAGCCAATACACATCGGACAAATATTTAAACGTCCTAAACTCTTGGGGCATCATGCCAAGCATGAGTCGTCGAGGAAACTGTTGGGATAATGCAGTTGCAGAAAGCTTTTTTGCGAGCCTTAAAAAAGAGCGGATTTACGATAATCAATATTTAAACCGAAGTGAAGCATTGTTTGATATTGCAGATTACATCGGATGGTACAACCATGACAGAATGCACAGTACGCTTGACTATGAATCACCAGAAGATTATGAACAAGCCTACAAAACCCAAATTACCCTGCTAGAAGCCAATAATTAGTCTTTGTGTACGAAATGGTGTTGCCATTCCAGGGGTCTATTTTAATATGAGTTCTTGGGTTAAGCATTAAATTTTAGATAATTCAACTTGTTCTCGTGCAAAGGTCTCTTCTTTATATTCATAATTTTCATTTTCCCATTTTATTTCAATTGCTTCACGTTACTTTTGGGTAACTACTCAGTTAGCCAAAAAACAAATTCTTTTGACTGATTAATTCTTCGATGTCGTTAATCTAAAATGCTTTGCGGCCAATTCGAGGTGTTAATAAAACGCACCAACATATGTAGATTTTGATGCGAGTGCCAAGGGGCTTCTTTGATTTTTTTATATCATTGCGGCAACGTTGATGAAAACAGACCGTTTGAAAATAATCTTCGGATAAGTACTTATCCACTTCAAGATTGAATTTGCCCGTTATTGAATAGACGTTTAAATTTAGCTATAGCTTTCTCATTATTGTCTAGGGATACAAAGTTCTGAATCTGCCAACTTTGTGTTGCTTTTGCTTGTGTTGATACTGTTTTAACCCAAGGTGCATATACCCGAATCGCCCTCTTACCCCCCTTACCTTTTACAGACATAATGCCTTTTTTCCCCAATAATATTTTTTCAAATACAAAAAAACCTTGATGTGACTGATCAAAAACGAATACAAATATATAATCAACTGTATCTTCAATATCATAAGGCGCTATCTCATCGCTTGGATTTTCCCTTTTCCACATAGTAACAAATTGACCTACTTTAGTAGGTGTTGTTTTCGCAACTCTAAATGCCACTCTCTTGCCATCTAAATTAAATTGCACAGCTCCATATTCTTCACTTTCTGATTCCCGAACAGGAACGTCACTTATTTGAACACCAGAAAAGGCAATAATTTCATTTTGAATATCGAGAAATTGCTGGGGAAGTTTTCCATGACTAGGATCACAGGACCAGTCACTTAATTGATTGTTTTCATTTTGTGTTTTAGCTTCGTTCATAATTTGTGTCATATTAATTTTTTTACTTTTTTTAAGTTAATCTAGTTCCCAGAATCTTTTTGAAAGACTTCTAAGCTTTTTAGTGAAAAGGGTGTTGATTTTAACTGGCCGTTTTGTATTCTATCAAGCTGGAAAAATCTAACTTCACATCGTAAATGATCCCACGCAAGCAAGTACCAGATAGGCCAAATCAAGTAAAGGTAATGTACCTCTATTGTTCTTTCTGTAATAACGTTATTGATATCCTGATATTTGACATGTACTGCAGTTTTCTCAAAAAAAGATTGCTGAATAATTCGAATACTTTCAATGGTAAATGATATAGGATTGCCCTCAAATGTGTTTGACGTATTTTCCTCTATTAAAATCCTATTTTTGAGCTGATTCAGATTTAAGCAATATTTTTTTGGTATAGGCATTAATATATTATCTTCAAAACATGCTTTATGTGGTAAAAGTGATGGAGATGATTTTTCTACGTCAACTATTGCTGCAAACATACGAATTGCTTCACTATGACCAATATTGTTTTTATACACAGGCACAGTTTTAGTCGAAGAGTATGAACACATGTAACGCAATTCATTATTCCGTAACATTTATTACTTAAACACTCGGTATTCTTGGTGAGTTTATCACTGTCATTTTCGAGCTTAAAATCATTTTCCAAAACAGATAAGAGCGTACAACTTTTTTTTGGCATAGTAAATTTCGCTTGTGTTTATGCTTATGATTTCTATCATTTTACATATTCAAGAAGATGTAGTTTTCTCTTTTCTTCGTGGGTGAAGAAGCTAACCATCATATTACTTAACAACATGTTAATCCATTACGGTAGTTATGTATTTCACTTTTTTTTTGCTTATATATGTTTCGTTAGGGTACCCAAAAGCACTATTAACATAACGTATTCCGTCAAGAACAATATCTTGATTAACATGACTGTGTCCATAAATGTGTATATTTGGTTCTATTGCTGAAACTTGTTCTCCTAACTCCCTGGATCCTAAAACAGGCCATAGATAGTTAAACCGTTCAGGGATATATTTTGGCAAAATATCCAACGTTGGCAGGAAGTGAGACACTGTAATTGTACATTTCCTATCTCTTGAATTAGAATTTAACTGATTTTTTGCCAGGAAGTATTGGTTAATATCTTTATTATCGTATCCTTCAGGCCACCGACAAGCTTGAAAATCCATCCAATTTTCCTTCAATTCAAAATTCGGATTTCCAAAAGAAAAATCGTACCAACTAATCAGTGGAATTATACAAAGCTCCTTTAACTCTAGGCACTTTGTAATAATCCCATTTCGGTCAGCTAGTTCCATCACTTCATAAAACTTTTTTAATGAATTTTTATGCTTGCACCGCAACACCCATAGATCATGGTTGCCTGGTACAAAGACGACAAAACGAAAACAACCTGATAGATATTTAAAACAGTCTGATATAATTGTTAAGTCATCGCTGATATCTCCAGCAAGAATTAAGATGTCATACCGATATTTAGTTTGATCCAACGAAAAGAACCAGTTTCGGTTGCTTTCGTAATCAAGATGAAGATCGGAAATTGCAAATATTTTCACTTTATACCTCAAAGGGTTAAACATAATTCGTTCATCCCTGAACGCATTATGTTACCTTGCTATTTTACCATTTCACTCACACCAATCAATTCATCTAGTTTTTCATTTAGATGTTGATTTAGTGGCGGGTAAACATGTTGTCCTGAATGATGGTATTCAATCAAATATTCGTAATTAGTACTAAAAATGGGAGCTGCATCTATGAAGACTGGCATATCATTATCTCCAACTATTTGTAATGTTGGAATATCCAATTCATGACCCTTTTTAAAAAGCCTGTCTTTAATATGCATTGGAGATTGCCACGGAGACATAGCTATAAAGAATTTCGTACCTTTAAGACCATAATCTTCACCCTTAGCTTCTAAGTTTAGTGCTACCGAAGCCACTGCTGCACCTTCACAAAAGCCAGCAATACCTTCAAACGGTCCGTAAGTAGTTGCGATATACTTCAAATATTGAAGTGTGTAGTCCCATTGCTTCCGTTCTATTATGGTTGGCTCCTTTGGTTCTCCCCCATGAAACTCACCCCATAATGTTTCGAACCCTGCCCGCCACTCTCGATAAATAGCACTTTTCTCATAAACACCAAGTTGCACCAGCCCATCAAGCCCAACTTGTTGAAGTTGCTGTTCATTCGTAAAAGCGGGTAGTTCATAAGGTGCATCGGGAACGACAAACTCTAAATCCGTTCGAGCAAGCCAACCTGTCCTTTCCAGTAAAGAGCGTGCTAATCTCGCATTAGTACCTTGCCCAGGGAGGAATAGTACTTTTCTACGTTTTGGAGCGAAAACCGCAAAGTTCCCAAAGTCAGAATGTGTATTGCGTAACTCTACAGGAGAACTAGGTTCCCGTCTGTTCAATATCGAAAGGGTCGGTGACAACATGCTCCAAATTGAACTAATTTGCTCTTGCGACGCCCCTAACATTTCACCATATTTTTTCCACTCGTTTTCTCGCTCAACCTGAAAGCGATCAAATGGCAATAACTCCTTGGTTCTTTGAGAAACAATTTTTTTAGACGGCTCAATGAAGTCCCAAAGCTCTATAAATATACGCTCAACTATCGTATTGTTATGGCTCTCTGTCATGATCCTATTTATCGTTTTTTCAAAAGTTTCCGGCAAGTCCCTAAAATGAATATAGGCTTTGGCGAAAGTCTGGACAAAGAATGCATAGCTGGCACACAATAAAGATTTTACTTTCCGCGGAACCTGAGCACCATCATTATAGGTGAACAAATTAGGATCGCCATTTACCCACAAGCCCTTGATTTCCATATCCGAACCAAATATGTTTTTCAATAACGATTGGTCTGTCTCTGATCCAAGGCACTTTAAGAAAACATCAGCTTTTAACCGAGTGCCGTCTTTAGCAACGATGCAATCCTTTTCCACCAGTTCTACTTCATTTTCAATGACGGTTAGCTTTCCAACCATTTGAGCCAGGAAGAACAAATCGGAGCCCGGAGGTACTGTTGTTTGATCTAGCATTAATTCACCAGATTCGTTCTTAACAAATGAAGGCAATGTTTCAATATCAATACCACATGCTTTATAGAAAGGTCGCATGATTTCCATTACATCTGTGACAGGCATTACCCCCTTACATGAATTAAGCATCCAATTGCAAAACGTAGAGAGTACAAGGTTTCTGCGACGGCAAAGTATGGTGACATGGCTTGCACCATTTTCCAGAGCTGTACGCATATTTTCCAGTGCAAATGCCCCATGTCCTACAATTACAACGTTTGCATTATTAAATACTTCCAGTGGTGTATCATTGGAAACACCTAGACCAACGTGCCCCAAAAAGTCGGACTCGTTTGGAAAACTGTGTTGTCTCGGTTTATGCAAACCACCTGTCATTGAAACTACTCCGGAGTAACGAGCCTCCTTTGTCTCTCCATCCTGACGAAAAGTAATCGAATATTCCTGTTCTGATATTTTCTTAACTGATAATACCTCAGTATTAAACATGACTCTTTCTGCTAGTTCATTGGCCAAGTTCCTAGAGCTTGAAAGAATTTGTGGCTGATCGGGAAACGTTTTTTCCCACTTATAATCATTCGGAAATGGTAAAGAAGTACTATCAAAATCATATGCCGGAGAGTCAATCTGTAACTTAGAATCAGTATTAGCGAGAGTATTCCATACTCCGCCTACATCCGAGCCTTTTTCCATAATCATCACAGGTAAATCTGCAAGCACTAGCTGGCGTGCAAAACTCAACCCGCCAACTCCTGCTCCAATGACTAAAATTGGCAGACTTGATGTTTTCTTGGGTTTAGCCGTTTCGATACTGTTTTGGTTATCATTTGAAAGTGCTGATACATATCTAACCATCGAATTGATATCCGGACACTCCATTGCAAATGCTGAGGGCAGTGTCACACTTAAGTCAGTCGCGATACGGTTTCTTAAAGACATACTGCCCAAAGAATTAAGACCATTGTCCATCAAAACTACATTATCTTCTACCGGATCACCTACAGCCTCCCAAACGGCTTTCCGTATGGTTCTCCTGATATCTGATTTACCATTTTTATTTTGTTTTGAGTCAGTACCATCAACAGTACTGTTGGAGTTTTCCTAATCCTTTAA
>Ga0316204_10012667_pt1 | contig 10236 bp, 11 predicted proteins | sample 6monrhotite_MG_2_FD_205661 | JGI IMG/M metagenome (GOLD analysis project Ga0316204, IMG submission 205661) | Microbial mat bacterial communities from mineral coupon in-situ incubated in ocean water Damariscotta River, Maine, United States -... | ecosystem: Environmental > Aquatic > Marine >... | reverse complement strand
TTCATATGTGTATCCGCCACGCAAGCAACCTTCATGGCGATCAGAAGACGTGAAAGGCACTGTTTGGCATGGCGTCGGTGTGAGGACGTGTGGGCACCATTTAATCCTAAAAGTCAGCTTGTTTTCATGTAAGTTCTTGTCTTATATGGTTTTATTGAACCATTTTGCGAACCGTTTTGCGAACCACTTTCGTCACATTCGAACCCAAAAGTGTCGCTGTCTGACTGATTTGATGCAGTCAAACTGTTGAGGTTTGTGGGGAAGGAGACCAGTCAAATGACAAAGAAAAAGACCCAGAAGCTTCCAAAGTATGTTCGTCAACGTAGTTGGGGTGCTTACCAGTACAAAAGGAACGTTCCAAAGCATCTTGTTCAGCAAGTTGGTAAGTCCACACTCTATCACGCCCTTGGTGACACTTACTCTCAGATGATCATCAACCTACCTGTAGTGCATAAGTCCGTAGAGAGCTTCCTTCAGCGTTTGGAGGGTGAAACACCAGCTGACCGTACCCTTGCTTTGGTTGAGGCTACTTATGGTAGAAAAGCCGCCGAACAACTCGAAGCTGGTGAAGTAGACGACAACCTTGATCATGCTCTTTGGGCTCTAGCTCATGAAGTTGAAGATGAAGTGGAGCCAATGGTGTTTGCTCACCTACTTGGCGCTTCCCTCCCACCAAAGGTTTTCACCTTAGAAGTAGCGTATGAGACGTATGCAAAGTTCAAAGACGTTGAAAATGTAGAAAATAAAAATCTGCAAAAGTACCTCAACCGTTCTAAAGCTGATCTGATCAAAACTCTTGGTAAAGTTACCTTTTCAGAGACGCCACTGATAAAAATTACAAGGTTAAACGCGCTGGCTTACCGTGATGCTCTACTTGCTAGGGTGTCTCCTGCTAGCACGGAGCGATACATCACAGTGGTGAAGGCAGTGGTGAACCATTCAATCGATGAGTTGGGGCTATCCGGGTTTAACAATCCGTTTAACAAACTGAAGGTAAAGGGTGCCGCTGCAACAAGAGGAGACCGCCTGAGCTTGTCGGAGGTGGAGATTATGGCTGTTCGTGAAGTAATCCCTTCGGAAGACTTACTGGCTCTCTATGAGGCCCTGGTGACCACTGGTGCGAGGCTCGCAGAGGTTTCTGGTGCATTGTGTGGTGACATTGATCTTCAACACCGAGCAATTCACATTCGACCCAATGACATTAGAGGCGTGAAATCTCCGAGTAGTATCCGAGTTATACCGCTATCAGATAAAGCCTTCGACCTGTTGTTTGCCTTGAAGCATGGACGGGAAGACACCGAACCACTGTTTTCCCGCTATGGACGACCAAATGGTAACACCGCTGCCTCCGCTGCCTTGATGAAACACTTTCGTAAGGTGGTGACAGAGCGAAAGAAAGCCATGCACTCACTACGTCACAGGAAGGCTGATCAGTTACGAGCTGTAGAGTGCCCAGAGGAAATCCGAAAAGCCTTACTTGGTCATAGTAACAGGGAAGTTGCTGCACGCTATGGCGACGGTTACAGCTTGGAGGTATTGAAAAAATGGCTCTCACAAACTTGGGGTTAAACGTACAGGTCGCAAACGGGCAAAGGTCGTCAAATACGGTAAAACAGGGAGTCAGCCGAAGGTTGGACGTGTCACGGTTTAATGCCGCTCTAGGTTCTCACTTAAACCGAGGTAGTCAGGTAGCCAGCTAGTCGAGACGAAAGTTTACGCCAGAGGACTGACCCCCCTATGAATGGCTGATCTCTGAAACCTTGGCTGACAGGGCGAAAGGAGACCTTCGTTTCGGCATGTGTCGATGACGACAAGCGCAACTTTGCAGGCTTCTCTGTTGTAGACCCACCTGACGCGGACGGCCCATTGTTGACCTTGGCGCAACTTCCGTCTAACGGCAGCTCCCAGCCCCAAAGCAGACATGGCCATTGACACGTCCCGCAGGTTTCGACTGTTCCCTACGGCCTAACTATAACGCGCTCGAAGATCCTCAGTCCAAGTGTTCCAAAGGTTGCACTTGGATAAAATCAAGAACCTCGCGACTTGCTGGGTATTATAGACCTCATAGGGGCCCAGACGTGGGGTATTGCTGGAAAATGCATGCGCAGTCATTGTGTTGCGCAAATACTCGCAAAAATTGATGGCATCTGGTAGGGGAACCTGACGGTCTCGAATTTCAAAGCCATCTGAATGGTCACAAAGGCTATCCAGCATTTCATAAATTTCGACTTCTGTTTGGTCACCACGGGTCACCCAATCGATTGTTCTTGCCGGATCTATCCCAGCCTTTTGCAAACGGGCCTTGAACGGACCCAAAACCCCTGGGTTCCAGACAAATGTCGCCTTTCCAATCGATCGCGGGTTCTCCGGGCTCGCTTTAACACTAAGGCCGAGTTCTTCGATGGCTGAGTATGCAAGATTAATTGCGACAGACGTTCCTACGTGCGAGGCGAAATCATCTGTATGTTTCTCAAACACTTGTCCATGGCGCGGGTGCATTGACCACGGCGTTACACTCTCGGTTTCGTAGCTATGCGCCAACTTGTGAATGGCATACACTAACTTTTTGTCTCGCCACGCTTCGGCAGCGATAGCGACAGCAACGGGCAGTGTTTCGCGATAGGTAAACCATTGGAAAACCCCATCCGTTCGAAAAACATTCTCAAAGGTTATCTGCCGATCAGCTTCGTCGTCGGAAAGCTCGAAACCGGAAGTTGGCGGGTTGTGTGTATCTGGGAACCCCTCAAGAATAAGGTTTGCTGCGCAAATCAGTTGGATAATGTTGTCGGCCTCGGCTTGTTCTGCCTCCAGAAGAAGCAATCTTCCCCCTTGCTGTCCTTCACGGCGAAAGCCAATGTCCTTTAATGCGCTGGCTTGGGTAAGTTTGCTCATACCTCTTTCCGTGAAGGCATATCTCATTGATGGGTCTGGAATGTCCCGTGTGGACCAGCTCGCGACAGCACAAATTGAATGGATCAAATCGATTTCACGGGGTCTAAAAACAAGGAAGCTACAAAACTCTGACATCTACTCTCTCAAAATTAACTTTCGTTGTTGGCATTCGAACGAAATTGCGAAGCACGCCAATCCACGCCCGACGATAGGATAGATCGCGAGCCTTTGCAAAAGTGCTGGGGACAGTATTTCGTTGTAAATAGTATGATTGGCCGGGCCGGTGGTGACCATTGTCCACTTCAAGTCCCCCAGTTTGCAAAGTCCGCTTTCTGCGCTTAGCTGACCTTTGAGCCGACCGCAGCGAACGTCCGCCTCCCGCCTATAGTGTCGAATTTTCTTGGTGCAGCATTGGTCACATTTGCCTCCTGACCGGCCTTTAGCTGCGCTTGGGAGAATGACCGGAATAGGGAGGTTCTGGCTACTTTGTCCTATCGCCCCATGTACCGCCGGTCCCGTTCATCCTGATAATTATCCGCCCGGGTTCCGCTGATCAGGTGATCTGGCCGAATACAGTTTCTGTTGTGGCAGGTGTGGCGAACTACGTCTTCGTAGCTGGCCAACATCGCCGTCAGAACCGTGTGGACGAACTGGTACGCGTACTTGCGACCACCCCTGAACTTGACCTTGCGCGGTGTTTTGCCGCCAAGCACCATGCAGCCGCCTGCTTGTAGTTCGGCCTCTTGCAGGAGATCAGCGACCCTCGCAATTGCGGCATCGGCATGGTCTTCGAATACTTTGGTCCAGTAGTCCCGTGACGGGTTCCTGAGGTTTTCGTGGAACTCTGTCCGATAGTACTCAGACAGGTTCTTCCTGCCGACGTCCAACCAAGTCTGGATTTCAGGCGTCATTTCTGGCCCGAGTCATCAGTTTGCGTATCCAGACCGGGAAGCCGTTTCATAGCCGGGTACAATGTTGCAACCAGATGATCATGGATTTTTCCCAGATCATCGTCGTGGCGTAGGAACCCTCTGATCTTACCATGTTCTGGTTTATAGTCAGGATGATGCCATGCCGAACGCTGCTTCTGACCACCCCAGGCAAATCTCTTCTTTTTCCATCCAAGTTCGCTGAATGTGTGGGTCTGCGCGTTTGCTTCCCGGTGGGAGAAGTGGGTGATTATTTTTCGGGCGTCATCTTGCGGTACAAACTTGATATCATTGTTCTCCAGGAAGTCGGCTACCAACTCTTTAACCACATCTGGGGAAAGAACGGCCAGTTCCTTCATGACGTCTGTGGCATGAACATTTACATCAAGGGACAAAGCATCAAAGCCCGTCAGATCGCGAGATAGCAAAGTTTGATAGAGGCTCCTTAGTTCCCCGGGTTTGCCGATTTGATTGTAGAGGTCTGATACCAATCCTTTGAATTCATCGTACTCTGCCCCGCCATTGTTGTACCCATGGTGGTCCAGATTCAGGATGTAAAACCGCCTGTCAGCACCTTCAAGCCAAAGCGGTAGGTGGTTGGATGTCATCAGGAAGCAGCAGTGGTGGTTAATCGTTTCGCTCGGCTGGCCCTTGGCTTCGACGGTTGTGCTGTCTTCAGTGATCAACGACTTAATGGCATTGGCTTGAAACGATCCTTTTTTGACCTCGACCTCTTCGACAATCACCAGCTTCTTTTCCAGGACCTCCTTGTTGAACCTGGCCACCAGTTTTGAGACGCCATTTGATCGGGCGGTATTTGCCTCCCCGAACAGGGCCTTGCAGACATCGGCGAGCGTGCTCTTCCCGGTTCCGTGTTTCTCGGAGTAGAGGAAGATCGACCACTTGCCTTTCCGATCTTCGTTGCGAAGATTCCAAGCCATCCAGTTCAACAGCATTTCTCGTTCTTCGGCCTTTGGCAGGATGAAAGCGAGGAAAGCTTCGAAAGCGCCCAAGCCAGATGAGCCAACTGATTTGGCTGTCCGATACGCTGGGGTTTGCCAAGTATTCACTTCAAGCAGACCGTCGACGAAGGTTCTGCGCTGCGGGTTTCCAGGGCACGATACCGTTCGGCCGGACCACACTGGAATTGTTGTGAGAGGGTCGTATTTTTCTTGCGGTACGAACACTGTTCTGAACAAGTCTTTCAGCGTGTGTTGATCAAGTTTGTTTGCCGGGAAGGCTTCTTTGGCGCGGTGGGTGATCGACTGCTGAGCATCTGTTTGTGATAGGGGGACTCCAAGCCGGTTTATATCGTAGTACTTCCTGTCTTTCCGTACATACCAAGAGCTTACGATCATCGCTATATCTCGGGCAGTGTACTTGATGGGCTTGCCTTGGGCACCCAGCTTCTGGAAGGTCGCGGCCCCCTGGAAGGGGAAGTTGCCTAGCCCAAGCTCAACGTACCGCTCATGGTCCTCAATGAATTGGTCGCTCTGTTCTTCGGTAATCGAAGGGCCGCTGACGTCCTCTAGCACGTCATCCACCTCCGAGGCTTTGCTGCTACCGCTGGTCAAATTCTGTTCCCGTCTTTTCTAGCTTGTTCATTCGTACCAATGCCCCGTTATTGTTTGAGTGGACCTTGGCAGGGAAAAAAATAATTGCAAGGCCTCCCCCGCCCGAACACCCAATAAGGATGCCCGGACGGGAGATTAATGTGTTGCAAGTTATGGTTGGCGTTTGTTCACCACATAATCAGCAAGCCACTGCCAGTAATGCGACGCATCCCGGAACCCCTGCGCTCGAGCGGCCAGATCCTCAGCTTGCTTACGTGTGAGACCCCCATCATATTGAACAATGGCGGCGCGCTCCTCAAAAGCTTCGATGTCAGGGATTGAGGGGCTACTCACGGTGTTACCCCCTGCGGCAGCCTTATCCCATCGACGATTTCCCGCTTCTGGGCATCACTGATCCCCGCCGAGTACAACCCGTAAGTCAGCTTGTTCTGCGACCTTGCAGAGTGGTGCCCCACGAGCGTTGCAGTGAAGTGCTCTGGAACCCCTGTGCGCTCACACTTTGTGATAAACCACTTGCGGGTGGAGTGGAACACAGTGCCGTGGAGTTCTGGATGTATCCGCCTGAGCTTTGCGTAATGCTTCCCAACCCTGTCGACACTTAACCGGGGAAACAGCCTACCTTCCCGTGGCAGGGATGTATCCAGCAACTGTTCGAGCACGGGATGCAGGGGTATCTCTCGCTCCGCAGCCTTGGACTTCAGTAGACGCTGCGCGTTTGGTCGAATGTGGACGAAACGGCCAAGGTTTCCTTTCTGTGTGACCTCCTCTGCCATGAGCCCGCAGATTTCCCCTGAACGCATACCTGTAAGCAAACCAAACAGCAGAGCGCTGTGCACTACCCGGTCTTTTGCACCCAGAAGAATGCTGACCTGCTCGTCTGTCAGGACCTCGTGTGGGCTTACCTCTGGACGCTCCCTGACTTTGAGGACTTCCCAGGGGTTTACCTGTAACTCCCCTTGTCCAACACACCATTCAAGGAACTGCTGCATCTGCTTCAGGATCCGTTGCTGGGTTTGGGGGGTGAGGTAGCATTGGGGCTCCAACTTTGAGGAGAGCTTTGCTAGTTGGGGCAAAGAAGCATCCTCTGCATCTCTGTACTTCCTGACGTTAGGTGACAGTTTTACAATATACCCTAGGACCTCTTTGCCTTGCTCTAGGGTAACCTCTCCGACCTGCTTATGACCAAGGTGAGACACCAGCAGTTTGACAGCAAAGCGAACCGACTTAAAACTGCCTGGACGCAGCCTGTTGGAGACTTCAGCCAGATACGCTGACGCAAGGTCTGCTACTATCCGCTGTCCCAAGAGACGAGCACGCTGATACCTGGGCGAAACAACGGCAAGGGTGTGGACTTCGTTTGCACTCTCAACGCTTGCACTCACGCCTACCGCCAGATGGGCCTCTGCTTCAGAGACAATGTTAGCGTAGGTTTGGTTCATCTCAATGCTCCGCCGCTTAGCTTCCTTTGCGTCGGCTGTTTTCAAAGAGCGTTTGAGACCGGAGCCCAGTAGCTCCTGGAGGTGTTTGGGGTAAGTTCTGCGATAGACCCAGGTGTTGTGGGACTTATAGGCGTATTTGATTTTCGTAGACATAACGTCTCCTTCCAAGGGCAGTCGCCCCGGTTTGATCGTGTGATTGGTTTTTGTGATTGGGTTTGAAACGCGTCAGAGAATAAGCTCTTCCCTGACGCCTCTTGGTGGCTAGCTTGAGGTGGATAGGATCCGGACGACAAGCTCGAGGTCGGGTTCGCCGTATTCACCAGCAAGGGGCCCAGTCAGGGCCATCCCTGTGACGTGATCTTCAAGGGCCTCGTCGACACGAAAGTTGTGCTCTGGGACGTCATCGAAGGCGGCAATCAGCACAATGCAGCCTGGGGTTGGGTTAAGCTTTGTCATTCCTAGCCCTTCCGCAAGAAGAGGTCAGGCAGCAGCAGCCCCACTGTCATCCCAAGCGGTATCGGGAAAGATAGTGGTTGCAGGAAGTCGGGTAGCCCGGCCAGAACTAAGAAGGCTATGGCAAGGGTCTGAGGGACCACGAGGAATATGCCCCAGCGCTTCCTCAGCTGCCAGTTTAAGACAAGCCTAAGGGCACCCCCAGCTACTGCTAGGGACGTGAATATAGTAAACATTGTTGTTCTCCAAAATGGTTGTAACCATTATAGATGCCGGGAATTCCTCAGTTTAATATGGATTTAGCGACCGACCAAAACGATGAGTTTGTATCGTTACGGGGCGCGGCGAAACCATGCGCCTGAAGGCCTGCTTCGCGGGGCAAGGACGCTGTTCATTTTTCGATGAAACCAGCCACTCACGGCCCTAACTGGACTCTCAATGCTGTGATTGGATGCTGCGGTTGCTGCCCGCAAAACCAACATTAAAGTTCCTTCGGACTAGCGAGCGTAGCGAGAGTGTGCGCTGTACCTGGTTTTTCTTGACTTCAACCTCGTACATTCGACAGTATCTCGGTGCGTCCAGAGCATAAGGCAGCGACAGACGCACTATTTCACGTCTGCCAACAAGAACCGGCACCGGACCATCCCGGGGAAGGCCGAGACATCCTTTAACTGGAGAGCAAGATGCCATCCTTAAAAGCGCCGGTGGGCGAGCATGACCAACTGTTGGAAAACTACGAAACCGAAGTCGAGGTTGAATATCGTGGCGAGCGATATCGAGCCCGTGACAACGGCGCAGTCTATCGACTAAACGAGTTCCGGAAGCGCGCCCGCCCGCTCGACAAGACATGGAGCTTCGGACGCCAGAACCTCACCACCGGCTACCACCTTCTGGCCGGTGTGCCGATCCACCGCATCGTTTGAGCGCCTTCAACGGTCCGCCTCCTACTGATCAACATGTCGTCGATCACATCGACACGAACCGGGCGAATAACAGGCCCGAAAACCTGCGCTGGCTCACTAGGCTGGAAAACGCACTCCTGAACGAAATTACCGCACGTCGCATTGAGCTGGCTTATGGGGCGATAGAAGCGTTTCTCGAAGATCCGTCCAGACCCATAAACGAAATATCCTCTCTCGACGTCTCATGGATGCGGACTGTGACCAAGGAAGAAGGTTCCAGAACCAAATCCCGTTTCGAGGCGTGGGCGAAGAGCGGATCGGTCCCAAGCGGAGGCGCAATTGGCGAGTGGCTCTACGGCACCCGTGAGCGAGCTGACTTCGAGCCAGAGCCAGAAGAGTATGAAAGCCTGACGCCATCGGCGATCCAAGCGAAGTGGAGGATCCCGACCGAGTTTCCGGGATGCCCGGAGGCGGTGTCAGAAGATGGTTTGGAGCGATACGCTCAGAACCTTCGGTTCGGTGAGGTCTTCGCCCGGAACGACATTTACCAGAGCTTGGTCGTTCAGTGCGAGCTCGTCGAAGACGGGCTGGTCGTTCTTACCCGCGCTGCGGAAGCTGACGCGATCAAGGACTGGGCTGTCGCCATGATCACGATCCGTGGCGAGCTGTTCGTTCACCGCAGCGAACATCAATATTTCACGCTACAAGGTGCTCTAAAGACCTTCTGCGAGCTGACCGGCGTGAGTTTGGAGGACAGCATCGACGACTATACGTGAAGGGCGCGCCGTGCGTTTTGTTGTATTTGTTGGCCAATTTCTAATGCCGGGCCAGCCCGAAGCAGCCATTCGTACAGGGTGCGGCGATTGAGTGCTTCGAGCCCATACTTACGGATTCTACGAGTTGCACTAATGTCGGCAATTCGCAGGACGCGTAAACACCAATTAGACGACTGGCTTAACGATCATCTTAGTGTGTCTTCAATAATGAAAAGGAGGAGGTGCTGTTGGAAAATGACAACGAAAACGTCTTCATACTCGAAAATCTTATAGCAGAACTGCGCAGCTTCTCCAGCCACGAGAAGATTGAGTTTTTGGCGCGCAGCGTACGAACTGGCGCAGACGACCTCCCTACAGGGGAGGGCAGTCTTCAAATCATCATACCAAACCACTTCTACGAAGACGCTTCGGGGCTACTGCGTAAAATCGAAATTGTCAGTCAAAGGATAAATCAGCAGCTTTCGGATGCGGAAGGCGTCAGCCCGCTTGAACGGCGAGATAGTAAAAGCCTAGATCTCGGCGAGATATTTTTGGAGCGCGCAGAGTTCCCGATAGTTCGCGGAAGTCTGCGATTAGTTCAGTGCCGCCCAATCATCTCGAATATTCCAGATAGAACAGCCTATTTCCTTCAGAGAGTTGATAAAAAACATGTTGTCATAAGGGAAAATCATGGGGGTTGGGGGTACCACTTTCATTACTGCAACGCGAAGAAGAAGCGCTCTGATACTATTCTCAGCTTCAGGGAAAAATTGAACAAGCATGGCAATAAAGTCGTTTTCCACGAAGGTCATGCCGAAGGGAAAAGTGCTTTTCACGCCAGGGTGGACCTATGGGGGCGCAAAAAGAAGGAGAGTGCTTACAGCGCTTGCTTGAGTGGAGTTGGAAAATTCAAGCTAACTGATTTCAAAAAACCTGGAGCGAGTGTCGGAACCTTATGGCCAGAGGTTTAAGTACGCGGACTAGCTTCCCGAGTTGAGGGCGGCGGCAGCGATGAGCTGTAAGCGGTCACCTGTCTGACGTCAGCGCCTATGGGTCCAACTAGCGCTATTCTGAGGGAGCAAGATAAGTGGAAAATCATTTGGTGATCTCTTTCGTTCTACGTTCCGTCAATTCTTGATGTAAAAGATATATCGTTCTCAACTTATGGACAAAGTGATCCCAAACTGAAAAGTCAAAATCATATAGGAAATAAACCGCTTACCCAGTTGAATCTAGTTCGACTGGTCAACTGCCGCTGGCAATGCGACTTACGCTCGTGCAACGAATCTAGT
>Ga0316204_10012666_pt1 | contig 10236 bp, 11 predicted proteins | sample 6monrhotite_MG_2_FD_205661 | JGI IMG/M metagenome (GOLD analysis project Ga0316204, IMG submission 205661) | Microbial mat bacterial communities from mineral coupon in-situ incubated in ocean water Damariscotta River, Maine, United States -... | ecosystem: Environmental > Aquatic > Marine >... | reverse complement strand
ATCGAAAGAGTTTACCGAACTAAAAACGTATCAGCCTGTTAGTTATATCTTAATGGGTACCTTGACTGAATTAACCGATGGTGTGCAAGTAAATGCCAAATTAGTTGGCGTTAGTTCGCATGCGGTTGTTGGTGTTGCTCAAACGGTGATCCCCACGGAGATTGTAGAGCAAATTATTCCATCACATTATGAAGGACAGACGATAAAACTGATTTCAGCGACTAAAAAATAGCACCATTACATTATTGGTTCGATTGAACGCTAGCTATATTTTTATGGTTGGCTTTTTGGTGTTTATGTTTATTGCAAGTTGTTGTATTAATTAAATTTATTTTAATGTTTTGTGTTTTATTGCCGATACGCTATTTAAGGAAAACTATTTATCTTATGAAGGAAAGAATGATGAATAATCTGTTTAAAAACTCTACCTCGCTACTTAAAAAAAGTGTCTATTTAATTACCGTACCGTCTTTATTGGTGTTATCAGGCTGTACACATTTTCACGACCAACACGGTTATGCCAATAACCAGAATGCTCAAATGACCCACCAAGATAGTCGTTGGAACTGGCAAGCGCCTGTGAATACCTATCGACCTGCCTACACGCATAAACTATTGAGTGATTACACTGAGCAGTTAGCGATGAAACTTATTGAGAACATGAAGTATGTTACCGATAGAACGCCTGTTGCGGTAACCTCTTTTGTGGATTTAGATAACAATTTAAATACCACAACCATATTTGGTAATCAGCTTGCCGAAAGCTTTATTACTGAATTACAAGAATTTGGTTTATCGGTGGTTGATTATAAAAATACAGGCAAAATAGAAGTGACCTCAACAGGTGATTATAACTTCAGTCGAAATGATCACGAGTTAAAAGGCAAAACGCACATTGAGTACGTACTCAGCGGTACGCTAACTTATAACAACCGTGGTGTTATTGTAAATGCGCGATTGATTGGCACAGATACCAATATTGTTGTCGCATCGGCAAAAGGATTTATTCCTAACTTTGTGGTTGAGTCATTACACAATGGCCGTTTTAAAGATGGCATTACGTTAAGCGCGGTAAATTAGCGAGCATAGATACAATTAAGTGTATGTAATTGGGGTGATAGCTCAGATTTATAAAGACGGCTTATATTCGCTGACTTTTAACCTTATGGGTTAACCATAAATTAAATTGATGCTCTAGCTTAGGTAAGGGAATACCTAACACCTTCATTATCGCTGTTATCGTTAAGCGATCACATTTATTTTGTAACTCATAATTAATAAGTTTAGCCAGTTGTATTCGTCGTTGCGGTGTTTCCATCATAAAATGAACAAATGACCAACTTGTCGCATATAAGTTATATTCTTGTTTACCTTGCCAACTATCTTGAGTGTTGTTGAATAACGTTGATAGTGACACTAATGGTTTTCTAACATAACCATGTGCTAGCCAACTTGTGTTTGGGTTTATTATGGCAAAGTTTCCGGAGGGCTGAAGTTGCTCGACATATTCGGCTAAACCTTCATTTAACCAACGAGGCGTAAAACCAATAATGCCTTGGTTAATCGCATGAGTTGCTTCATGAAGTGCCGTTCTCATGGTTTGACTTGGCGTTGTATAAAATAAAGCAGCTTCATTTTTATCACCAATATAAAACCCTAATGCATTAGCACTAACGCGGTCTTTATAACTATTTTTGTAATATTCATAACCGCTTTTACTGGCAAACACCGTTAACTTGATGTCTATTTTTCGCAAAGCTGAACGGTCTAAAAGTTGTCCATACAATTCAAATAGTTTGGTGAGTTTTAACGATAACTGTTGGTTGAAATCATACGGTAGGCTATTCGTTTTCAGCGTTAAATCAAAATAATCTAATACCTTTTTACCCGCATAATTGATTGATTTAAATTCCCCTAGTACTGGCGGTTTATCACTAAAATGATAAATATCGTTATCATCTGTCCATGTATAAACGGTGCCAACTTTTTTGTATTTGAGTTTACCTTTTACCGTTTCTTTACAGGTAAAATTTTCGGGTTGAATTATATGTTCATAAGAAAAAGGAAGTGCTGCTGACTCATTTGCTTTTAGTTTAGTGTTTGGTTGAACAGGTTTAACTTCATCTTTAAACAATGAATCTACCCACTCAACTAACGTTTGTAAAACAGGGGCTAATTTTATGGTGTTATCTGTTAAGTAACTGGCGAGTAAAAAACAAACGAGAAAAGCGAATAAAGTAATAACACCAAATACAGTTTTTTTAAACCAAACGATTAGCCTGCGATTGAACAAAAAAGATCTTCCTTGGCAATAAATTAAGAACATAAATTATGAAACTAAATTTTAGGGGATAACACCTTGAACGCCAAGCACTATATTTTTATTTACTTGGGTCTCCTAATAAATAGTTTGAGAATAAATTATACAATATGGATCTAAGTTACCTTTCTAACTATAAAACTCGATAATGAAGCGCTATACTGTTTTTTTATACAGCTATATTTTATTGAGTTTACACCATGAAAATTATTCCCATTTATATTGCCGCTGGGATCTCTGGTTTTGAGTCTCCTGCGGCAGAATATAAAGAGCTCGGGTTGTCGATTGATCAATTACTGATCTCTCATCCTGACGCTACCTTTATTGGTATTGCACAAGGTCAATCGATGGAAGGGATTGGTATTTTCGATAAAGATTTATTAATTGTTGATCGTTCGGTAAATGCCGAGCATGGCGATGTGATTGTTGCTAACTACAACGGTTGTTTTACCTGCAAGTTTATTGATAAAAAACACGCTCAATTATTATCCGCTTCCGATCAATATAAACCGGTAATGATCAGCGCCGATGATGTATTTCAAGTAGAAGGAGTGGTTATAAGCTCTATTCGTTTACATCGCCCCGTGAAAGATTTAATCGCATGTATGCATTAGTTGATGCCATTTCCTTCTACGCCAGTGCTGAAAAGGTATTCGACCCAAGCATAAGAAACAAACCTGTTGTGGTGTTAACCAATAACGACGGTTGTATTTGTGCAGTGTGCCCGATTGCGCGAAAACTGGGTGTACCTAAATTCAAACCTTATTTTCAAATTAAAAACTTTTTAGCTCAACATCATGTGGTTATACGTTCTTCTAACTATGAGCTGTATGCCGATTTAAGTGAAAAGATGATGAACGTGGTGGCACGATTTTGTGATGAACAGTACGTTTATTCTATTGATGAATCGTTTTTGCATTTTAAACATTATCAAACAATTATTAAGGATTGGCACCAATACGGACATAAAATACGTCGCGCGGTATGGAAAGAAACTCGACTACCTGTAGGTGTGGGTTTTGGCACAACGCCAACTTTAGCAAAAGCGGCAAACCATGCAGCTAAAAAGCTATCAGGCTATAACGGAGTGGCGGTACTTAATGATGAAACTTCCATACATGCTGCTCTTTCTCGTATGGCGGTTACCGATGTTTGGGGCATTGGCACTCGACTTGGTTGTAAATTAAAGGTTCTTGGTATTAATACCGCGTGGGATTTAGCCCAGCAATCACCCCAAGCGATGCGCAAACAATTTAGCGTTTTAGTTGAGCGCACGGTTAACGAGCTTAATGGCGTTACCTGTTTATCGTGGGATGAAGTAAAACAGCCTAAAAAAGAAATATTTTCAACCCGTAGCTTTGGCCAGCGTATTACATCGATACACGCATTAAGTGCCGCGCTCACCAGTCATAGTGTGATTGTCGGTCGGAAATTAAGACAACAAAACTCACTGGTGAAACGATTACATATATTTGCCTCAAGCTCTCCTCATGATGATAACTACTACAAAAAATCACTTATTTATGAATTTCCGGTAGCAACCGATAATAATTGCCAACTAGCTAAAGCCATTTCTATTGTGCTTAAAAGCATTTATCAGCCTAACGTGAATTTTTATCGCTGTGGTGTTGGCGCAATTGAATTGGTAGATGGTAATTATCAACAACCTGATTTATTTATGCCGAATAAAAACAACCCGCATTTAATGAATTGTTTTGATAAAATCAACCATAGATACGGACAAGGAACAATGCAATTAGCGGGCGAAGGTAGCTCGCAGCAATGGCAAATGAAACGATATTTTTTATCACCAAGCTTTACCAGTAAATGGCAAGATATCCCTAAAATAGTATGTTAACAAAGGCGAAAATATGTGCGGACGAATGAACATTGAGCATAAATCTTTATGTCCTATTATTAGTGAATTCTTTGGTGTTAATTTTAGTACTCAATCAAATAGTGATTTAAGCCCTAGCCAAAAGGTTGCCACCATTACAGCATCAACAAGCGGTTATCAGCAATTAGATACCGTTTGGGGACTACAGCCACAATGGTCAAAAAAACTTATCATCAATGCGCAAAGTGAAACCGTTGCGGCAAAACCAACTTTTAAACAAGCTTATCAAACACAACGATGTTTAGTACCTTGTAATGGTTGGTATGAATGGCGTACTGAAAATAATAAAAAACAAAAATATTTATTTTCAAATCAAAACGATGAACCCTTGCTAATGGCTGGCATTTGGTACGCAGAGCAAACGCCAAAATTAATAACCTTAACCACTACGCCCAATGAAAAATGCGCGCAATACCATAAACGCATGCCATTATTTATATTACCAGAGTCTGCACAATACTGGTTTCAATCAAGTGTGGTTCAGCTACAACCATTATTACAGGCAATTGAAAGTGAGCGTATTCATGTGGAAAAATGTTAAGGGAAATAATTAATTTTGAATTTTGTGTTGGTTGGCACATTGAATATAGTAGAAAACTGAAGGGTTCTTGGTGTTTTGGGTATTATAACTAATCTATGGTTAAATTAAATATGCCGATAATTCACTAAGCTTTTTGGTCAGCCGAGACTAAGGAACCCAACACGTGGGGAGATATTCTCGACTTTAGCGCCTGCTTTTTGCACATTTTCGGCTTGTTCTACTGCCTGTTATGCAATTATTTTACTTGGTGTTTCAAGCGTAGTGGTTTGCTATGGGTCAAATTGTTCGACAGTCATAAGTGCCTTTCTGTTTTCTGATGATTTGGTGGTGCTTTATGGGGCAACATTATACAGGAAAGATGTGTGGGGAGGAATTATAGATGAACAGGTTAATTAAAAATCATCGGGTTCTTCATCTTCTTCTATTGCTTCGCCTATATCACCGTCGAATTCAGGCTTTGTTTGGTGAATTTTTTCAGTCAAATAATACAAACCGTACAAAGTAGTAAGCATTAATTTAGAAACATAATAAAAGTAAACTGCAATAAAGACTAATGTACTTATAAAAATCCATCTTGCATCAATTACACTAGCCCATACATTAATACTAGGCTCTAAAACTAAGATAATAAAACCTAATGCAACTAACAAAAAACCTAAAAAGGCTAAATATCCAAACATATAAGAAAGATATTGGCGTCTAGTGATTTCCGTATTATTTAATTTTAATGGAATTCCATCAGTAAAATCATCCATATTTTTATTCGGAAATGTAGCTATTGCGGCTAATGAGGCAACGTAAAATCCAGTCAAAAACTGCAATAATCCTCCAAGCGCATTCAAAACTCCTTTATCACCTAATATAATAAATGGCTCAGGTAAACTTGCATACAAAATTGCAACGCTACCGCCTAAAATTAAGGGCAAAAGAAAATCTAAAACTCTTTTTTGCTCATGCCCAATTTTAAGGTAGTTAAGTGGTGCAAATAGTTTGAGTAAAATATCCATTAACTTATACTTTTGATAATAATACTTTCATTTTGGTAATTAATTCAAAATGAAAGGTGTTTTCACATTGTCCCATTTCATCTTTCAATTCAATTAATTCTGATTTAGTAAATAATAAATTTTCTATATCTCCATTTCTACTTTTTGCATCTATAGGTAAGGTTCTTTGCTTTTTAATTTGTGTTGTTTTCACTTCACCTTTGGCGTTTTTTTTAGTTTCTTCTGCAACAACTTCTGAGTATTGGACTCTTACCTCACCAAATGATTTGCTATTAGCAAATAATCTGGCTTGTTGCACTATTCCTATAGCCTTATCACCTGATGGTGCACCAGTAACCTTTAATTTTATAACTTGCTCGGTCATTAACAACTCTTTATCGTCATCGATATATTCGCCACTATTATGACTTAATAGAGTTATTCCCTGTAATGCGCCATGTTTTAATGACTCTTTTAATGTTGAACTTGCATGTCCATTAAAATTTGCTTTTGGTCGGCAAATATTCCCTTTTTTATTTTTTGATCCTGGTTTGTTAAAACTTGTTTGACAACTTACTCTAAATATATAGTTCAGAAATTGCTCAATCATTGACTTGGGTATCCCTACCACCTCTTCAATAATTGAAAGGTGCCAGCCTTTTTTGCTACCAATTGAATCTCTTTTGAAAATAATATGGCATGCGGCTCCAATCCCTTCCCCTTCTTTTTTTGATTCAACTCTTACATCACCAGTTTCAACATGAGAAAATGCAGGATCTGTAGCCTTAGTGTCTGAAAGGTGCAAAAGAATACCTGTATATTCTTTTAGGATTTTCATTTCTTTAATACGAATAGTTATTTCGTCATTGCGATAATTATGAACTGCCTTCCCGTTTTGCCATAACGTCTTTACTTTAGGTAAAACATCTTCTAAATCAAATTGAGGTGCGTCCTTTGGGTACGACTCTAAATTAAAATCATAATAATAAACCCAACGACGATTGGCTGCTTGCATAAATCCCTCTGTTTTATTTTTATTTCCTAATAAAACAATATACCGCAATTTCACCTAAATTAAACCCAAAGAGACAAACAATAACCCTTAATATTTAGGTAATGCTATTGAGTAGTCATAATTATGGTCGCGACAAAATTTACTTCACTTGTTAAATATTAATACAGAACATCCGTGTTCAAAAAGTATCGTTACTTGTCTACATTGTCCCCAGTATTCTGATTTGGGTTAGCCCTGACATACTTAGTGCCATTAACCTCAACCGTATGAACGCCATCATGCATACCAGCATCAACTTCACGTGCTAGCCTTGCTCGTGACACTTCACCTCGGCCAATGATTGTATAAGATTGATTTTCGCCATTTGAACCGTCTTCATTTCCTGTAATACTTTTTGAAGTAGCCATATATTTCACCTTTATTTTAGAAGTTTGAATTGTCGTGCTTAGTATCGTAGTGCAACCTACGATGTCACCTCCTCACACAACATCATTATATCACTAATAGTTCAAATAAAGAACACTTTAACCAGTACCATATACAGCATGTAATAAAACACAGTTAACGTCGGTATAAGGCAATAAATTAATGCTTCCGGACAAATCACCTTTAACACTATGGTTGCCCCTCACCGTCAGATGGCTTTACCGTTGTTCTTTTAATGAACACACGGTAAAGATAGATGAAGTCAACATGCACACATCAAGACCTAACAACCATAGGTAGAGCTTTTGGCTTGCTTAACAATTCTCTATCCAGCCCTAAATACCAATTAACCTGCAATCTACAGGCTCTTTAATCAATGTATGAGGTAGAGCTAATGGGCAATCAATCAACAGACCATTATGAATTACGAAGTTGTCGCAAGTGGCACAGTCAATTCAGTATCATTAAGACCAGCAGAAGTATTACGCACAGCCGTATTATAAACGCGCCTGCTGTCATATTAGCGCATAACCACCCGTCAGGTGTGCCAACACCAAGCAATAGTGATATTCAGTTTACAAAGAGGATACAGCAAGCGGCAGAGTTATTAGATATAAAAGTGTTAGACCATATTGTTATTGGTCAGGATGGTTTTGTAAGTCTAAATAAAAAGGGATTGATGTAGCTTTCTTTCTGGCTATTTAGGTCTATAGTTATACATTGGAAATTCTTATTTGTTATTAATTAACTAAAAATTTTAAAATAAAAAGGAGGAGTTATGCAGCAAATGCAAACTCAAGTTCGGCAGGAAGCGACTGTAATTAAAGCTGATGATGAATTTATTCAACCCTACTTAACTAGCCGTATAGATCTCAAAATCATTACTGAGTTAGAAGTAGAACCAGCTTTCGTAGCTTCTGACAAAGGAGTCTATATTTCCTCAAACAATGATTATGATTTAAACAAAATACAAAGTGAAATCACCAATTTTTCTATCCCTCTAAAAGTAGCTAAAGGGATCATCGATTGCATCGGTGAAAACAAAGGTAAATACATTGCAAACCTAGCAGGGTTTTATCCATCTAAAGATGGTAATCCTCCTGAAATAATAAACGCTAATTTACTCTTTGGTAAAATTTATGTCCCGTCATTAAATGGCTTTTCATTTACAATTTCTATATCTTCTGAAAAAAAGCAATCTGGTGATATACATATTAAGATTTATGGTGTCGGTGCTGGTGGAAAAAAGGAATTTATATGCCATATGACTCAAGAGCATACTATAGAAGCATCTCCTTCAGACTTAGTTATCCCAATTAAGTTTGAATTAACAAAATGGGAAAATGATGACGGATTGTTTTTTTTCACATACAACGTTTATAGCAAAAGTGAATATATTGAAATCAAGCCAACTACAAACCCATACGATAATGACAATGGTTACGACGAAGTTTACTCAATGAAAGGCTCTGTTAGTAAAATAAGCACCGTAAGTGACGCTATACCGGCTAAAATATCAGAAAGGCTGGAAACGAATAGTGAAATTCAATTATCTGCAAGCCTGTCGGTGCCATATGTTGCAGCACCAATTAAAATTAATGGAAAAGCGACTGTCAAAAAGAGCTTTACAGTGGATTATTCTATTCCTACAGGATATAAATTTTCATTATTTACGAGCAAGGAACCAGAATTTAGGCATTTTTGGGGGAAGAAATGAGCTCTGATAGAGTAACCAGAATTTGACATATCATTTTAGTTAACAACACCTAAAAATTAACAAGCCTTTATTACACATGGTTTTTACTGTGTGCTTTCCAATTTAAATAATAAACGCGATTAAACTCAGTATCCTTGTACAGTATGTAGTTCTAGTGGCTGCGACAGCCGAGACTCACGAAGCCCACCTTTGCAGCGCGTTCTGACTCTGGATGTGAGGTAACAACTTCTTGATGTTGCTCTTCAAACGAGTAACAACACTTTTATACTACCCTTTTTTTTACCCATTTAACTTTGAAATAAACACTTAATCGGTTGCTCAAACCATTCACTCGACAGTAAATTGTGCTTATCGGTCATATCCAATAAACCAAGTTATGTTACAAAAATAATTAAATAAGCTACCTCATAAAGCTAAATCATCGTTCAGTTGCACAAGTCGAAAGCACTCGTTGTTCAGATGATTAAGTTATGAGAACATTTAAGCAAGACAATCACTTTAATAATGCCCACTGGTTTATGCCCTCAGATAAAAAGAAATACTACAGCTATATTAGATGGTCGAGTGATAAACAATCTGGTGGCAGCACAATAGAAGGTTAAACATTTTATGCAGGAGTATTCGGTTAAGAAAAGTATTTTAGAATACTTTGCCTTAAATCTGTTATTACTTAAAACTCTTGATCAATCAGTAATTCCTGTTCCTGAAAATTGTAAAGATCGAAGCCGTTACGTAATTTTTTTTGACAGTGATGAAAGCCATGTTCACATTAGAAAATCAGATCTTATTTATAGCACGATACAGCTATGTAATGATAAAGAGTTAATCGATTAAAGTGCGTTTGAATTTTTAAGCAATACGTATCACGTGTATCTGAGATTGGTTACAATGGGAATCAATAGAATGTTATCCGAAAGCAGGGTAAAAAAATCTTTAAATTTACAAATAATCATCAACTAAATTTTTTATTATCACTTATCACTTATAACTACATAGCAAATTAGAATTTATTTGACATGTTTTTGTTATGAATATGGCTTTGATATAAATATTATGTGCTACAAAGTATTAATTAAAAAGTGTTACATCAGGTGTTACAAAATCTGTTACAATCGTATTATTACGAAATGCACAAGTTTTTGTTTTAGTTATAAATCAATGTGTTACGAGCTTAAAAATAGTTAGCTTAATGGCTAACTCAGTCTTAAGCAAATTTGCTTTAAAACCTTTGATTGAACTATGGCTCTTATCGATTGCTTCCATTAACTTAATCGCCTGCAAAAACTGTACTTTAGCCTTTTGTGGGTTATTAACGGCCAACAATGATTCGCCAT
>Ga0316204_10012665_pt1 | contig 10236 bp, 6 predicted proteins | sample 6monrhotite_MG_2_FD_205661 | JGI IMG/M metagenome (GOLD analysis project Ga0316204, IMG submission 205661) | Microbial mat bacterial communities from mineral coupon in-situ incubated in ocean water Damariscotta River, Maine, United States -... | ecosystem: Environmental > Aquatic > Marine >... | reverse complement strand
CCTCGAGGGTGATGGACAGCAGCGTTCGGGCGGCACCGTAGGCGATCAGCGCGTCGGTGATGTGGGTGTTGTCCGGGTCGATGTCCAGATGTCCCGAGGCCTCCCGCAGCGGCTCCGCGGCCGGCGGCACCGAGGCGATGGCCCCAGCCAGCTCGTCATCCGCCCGCAGCTCACCGAGGCTGGCGACAGCCCCCCAGAGCACCTCGTGGCTCATCGCCAGCCCGGCGACGGCAGCCCCGTGGTGTCGCTCGACGGCCGACGTCACCGCCGCCTCCGCGGTTGAGCAGGAAGCAGCCAGATCGACGCCCGGGTCGCCCGGCGCGGCGAACGCCACGGACACGGTGTCCGAGCCGGGCAACAGGTACAGATCGCCCAGCCCGCGGACCACCAGCGGCGCCTCCGCCAGGTAGTATCGCCGCGCGAGGCGCACCTCGCCCGTCTGCACCTCGACGCTCAGCGACTCCGCCGCGCCGCCTTCCTGGTAGCTGAGCTGCAGGCGCGCGGCGCCGTCCGTGATGGCGCAGTCGCCCAGGGACTCGTACACCCCACCGCGCACCCGGTACAGGGCGAGCGCCCCCTCCCCGCCCGGCGCCAGCGCGCCATCGGCGAGGCGAAACAGCTGCACATCCAGGGTGACCGGGGTGCCCTCCCCCGCCGCGACCGTGCAGTCGGCCCTGGCGTCAGTCGGCATCAGCGTGAGCAGCAGCGCGAGTAGCATCATCATTTACGCTCTCCCTTCGGAGAGAAGATAGTCCGGAGAGACCGGAGGGTCGGATGGTTGAGGTTCCCAGCGCCCGCGAGCTGCTGGATCGGGTGATCCCCTTTCAGTTCCTGGCGCCGGCCACCCGCGAGGTGCTGTCCAAGCGGCTCCGGCTCCGGCGCTTCGCCGCGGGTGAGGTCATCATCCGTCGGGGGGAGAGCTCCGACGAGCTGTACCTGCTGGCCCTCGGACGGGTCGAGGTCATCGAGGAGGACGCCCGTCGCTCGGGCGCCCGCTCGGTGATTGAGCCGGGCCACTTCTTCGGCGAGCGCGCCGCCCTCTTCGAAGGGGCCCGGGAGCTGACCGTGCGCGCCACGGAGCCGATCGCCCTCTACACCCTGCCGGCGCTGGACTTCCTGCGGCTGGTGGATCGCTCGCCCACCTTCGCCCAGGCCCTGGCCAACCGCCTCACCTTGAACCAGGGCCTCTTCAGCGCCTACCGGCAGCTCTGGGCGCGCATCCTCCAGCTGGTGGACAGCGGCGGCTTCCTGCTCTGCGATCTGCTGCCGGCCTACCGGGAGCTCAAGCCCGCCCTGCACCCCCACCTCCACGAGCAGCGCCTCGATCTCGGCGCCCTGGCCTACGCCGTGGCCCGGCTGCCCGAGGACGTCACCCGCACGGGCTTCTACTACCTGACGCTGGAGCTGCCGCCGCTGTACCAGGATCCGGACGAGAAGTTCGCCCAGGTGCGAACCCGCGCCCGCCGCCGCCAGGCCTGGACGCTGATGCCCAGCCGCACCCTCGTGCTGCTCCGCGACGGCATCACGGACATCAGCGACCTGCTCACCTGCCTCTGCGCCTACGCAGTGGAGGCGCGAAAGATCCGCCTGCGGGCTTCGTCCTCGGCGCTGCTGACCGCTCTGAGCGCGCGGCGGCGCGGCGACGGCGACGCGCCGGATGAGGCCGCGCTGGAGGCGCTGAGCGGCCTGAGCGCCGAGGAGCTCTCGGGCCTGCGGCGCATCTGGCCGGACGCGCTCTGGGAGCGGCTGCACGACATCCTGCTTCACCACGAGGACATCGCCCTGGAGGGCGACGTGCTGCTCGGCGGGCACAACGGCAGCGCCGCCGAGCGCTGGGCCACCCAGGTCCGGGACGCCGCGGCGGAGGTCGTGGACATGAACCAGCCCGGCCTGGAGGTGCACCTCATCTCCTCCAACACCCACTCCGTCGGCAACTGCCTCTCGACCTATCTGGCCCGGCACCGGGAGGTGATCCTGGGCTGGGGGCGGGACCATCACCCGGAGCTCTGCGGCGACTGGCGCGACGAGACCGATCTCCTGTACACCGTCGCCCGCTACTACATCGAGGAGGTGCCCGGGGCCCGGCAGGCCTGCGTGGCCGAGGAGCGGGCGTCGGGGCACTACCGGCTCTCCACCACGGCCTACACCGGCATCGCGGTGGACCTCATCTGCGCCCAGAGCCTCTCGCCGGGAGAGTGCGATCCCGCGCTGACGTTCACCCGCCCCGAGAAGCCGACGCTCATCGTGAACGTGGACTACGCCTTCGGTCAGCAAGCCGAGGAGATCCTCTCCAACCTGCTGTTCGTCTTCGGCAGGCGGGTGCGCTCGGTGAGCGTGCTCGGCAAGGCGGGCGGGCTGGTGGGCGAGCGCGGCGATCTGCTGCTGCCCCACGCGACGCTGCTCCAGACCAACGACGAGCTGTATCCGCTGCCGGGCTCCGACCTGACCGCGGCGGCGCTGGAGCAGCTGGCCCAGGGGCGCGCGGTGCACGAAGGGCCGGTGCTCACCGTGTCGGGCACTCTGCTGCAGGACCGCCAGATGCTGCACTTCTACCGGCAGATCTGGAAGTGCGTCGGCATCGAGATGGAGGGCTCCTTCTTCGCCCGGCGCCTCATCTCGGCCATCGAGACCGGCATCGTGCGGCCGGACGTGTGCTCGCGCTTCGCCTACTACGTCTCGGACGTGCCGCTGAACCCGGACGAGAACCTGAGCGAGTCTCTGGCCCCCTGGGAGGGGGTGCCGCCCCTGTACGCCATCACCCGCGCGGTGCTCCAGACGATCCTGGACGAGTCATGAGCGGGGCGGGGCGAGCCGCGGGGCTGAGGGCCGCGCTAGAGGCGGCGCTGGAGGACGCGGCGGTGGGCGAGCCCAGCTCGGCGGCGCTGGAGGGGCGGCTGCGAACGGTCGCCCGCGCGGTGCTGCTGCGACACGGGCTGGGTCAGTCGCGGGTGGAGGTGCGGCGGCAGGGCGCCGGCCTGGCGGTCCGGGTGATCCTGCCGCCGGGGACCGCGCGGGTGCGGGAGCTGGTCGTCACGCTGGGCGCGACGCCCTGGTGATCAGTCGGGGGCGTCGCCGGCCTCGATGACGTAGGCCATGCCCTCGCGGATCTTGTCAGCCAGCCCCCGGTCCACGGCCTTGCGCGCGACCCGGACCGCGTTGCGAATCGCCTGGGGGTTGGAGCGGCCGTGGGCCTTGATGACCACGTGATCGAAGCCCAGCACCGGGGCGCCGCCATACTCCCGCCAGTCCGTCATGGTGCGGATCTGGCGGATGCCCTCGGACAGCATGGTCAGGCCCATCTTCCAGAGGAACTTCCGCGCGTAGGCGTCCTTGGCGATGTCCGCCACCACCTCGGAGACCCCCTCCAGCATCTTCAGCACCACGTTGCCGAGGAAGCCCTCGCAGACGACGACGTCCACCGTGCCCTTGGGGATGTCCAGGCCCTCCACGTTGCCCGCGAAGTTGATGCCCTTGTGGCCGAGCAGCCGCGCGTGGGCCTCCACGATGGCCGGCGTGCCCTTGTGGGCCTCCCCGCCGTTGGACAGCAGCGCCACCAGCGGCGACTCGGTGTCGGAGATCACCTGGGCGTAGGCGCTGCCCATCACCGCGAAGCCCACGAGGTCCTCCGCCGTCGCCGTCAGCGTGGCGCCCACGTCCAGCATCAGGGCGAAGGGATCGTTGTGGGGGCCGTGCACGCGCTCGGTGGGGTGCACCGCCGCCAGGGCGGCCCGCCGGATGCCCGGAAGGCGCGTGAACTTCTGGCTGGCCGCCAGGATGAGCGCGCCGGTGTTGCCGCAGCTCACCACCGCCTGCGCCTCGCCCCGGGCGACCAGGTCGCTGGCGAGGAGCACCGAGCACTCCGGGTTGGCGTCGAGGAAGGCCTTGGGCTTGTCGTTCTGGCTGCAGTGCAGCGAGGCGTGGGCCAGCGCCAGCCGCGTGGGGTCGTAGCGCTGCGTCTCCAGCAGCGGCGTCAGCACCGCCCCGTCGCCGACCAGCAGCACCTGGATGGGGGCGTCCTCACGGCTGATGGTGCACACCCCCTCAACGACGGCCTCAGGGCCCAGATCGCCTCCCATGGCGTCCACAGCGACGGTGATCATGGCTCAGTCCTCTTTGGGGCGGATGGGTGACTCCTCCAGCATACCGGCTACACGCGCCCGCACCTCATCCCGCTCGCGGATCACGAAGTCCTCGATGGGCCGCCGGAGCCGATCGTTCATCAGCCAGTGCGCGCTGCGACAGAGCTCCGGCTCGAAGCCCCTGGAGAACTTGTGGTGTCCGCCCTGGCCCGGCTCGAACAGGCGCACGCCCTCGCGGATGGCGAACTCGATGGGCGCGTAGAAGCAGAGCTCGAAGTGCAGGAACTTAGGCGGCTGCCAGCCGGGCTGGTGGCCCCAGTAGCGGCCGTACATGCGATCGTTCTTGCGCACGCAGAAGGCGCCGGCCCGCAGGCGGTCGCCCTCCCAGGCGGAGAACAGCACCACCCGGTCGGGCCAGGCGGTCGGCAGCTTCTCCCACATGCCCCGGCTCAGGTAGTCCCAGCCGCCGTAACGATCGCAGGTGTTCCGGTAGAAGAGGTAGAACTCCTCCAGCACCTCGCGGGTGATCTGCTCGCCCTGGAGGGCCTCGATCCGCAGGCCAGCGCCCAGGGCGCCCTTGCGCTCACGGCGGATCTCCTTGCGGCGGCGGGAGCGGAAGCGGCTCAGGTAGTCGTCGAAGTCCGCGTAGCCGGGGTTCTTCCAGTGGTACTGGTGCTGGAGGCGCTCCATGGCGCCCAGCTCCGTCAGCGCGGTGCTCTCCTCCTCGGTGCAGAACAGCACGTGGATGCCCGCGGCCTTGGAGGCGTCGGCCACCGCGTGCAGCGCCCCGGCGAGCTCCCGGGTGCGCAGCGCACGATCCTGGCCCGGGGCGATCAGCAGGCGCTGGCCGGTGGCGGGGGTGAAGGGCACGGCGGCGATGAGCTTGGGGTAGTAGGGCACGCCGATCTGGCGGGCGGCGTTGGCCCAGGACCAGTCATAGACGAACTCGCCCATCGAGTGGCCCTTCAGGTAGGCCGGGCAGGCGGCCACGGCCTCACCGCCGTCGTAGATGACGACGTGCCGGGGGAGCCAGCCGCTGTCGGGCGAGACGCTCTTGGTCTCCTCCAGCAGCGCCAGCCAGTCCCACTCGAGGAAGGGCATGGCGTCACCGACCAGCCCGTTCCAGGTCTCCTTGGGGATCGACGCGATGGAGCCATAGGCGCGGATCTCGGTCTCGGAGGTGCCGTCCGCCACGCTCAGATCCGCTCCAGCTTCGCCAGCCTGTCGCGCAGGCGACCCTGCTCCCGCTCCAGCGTCTCCACGGTGCCGCGGAGGCTGGCCAGCGCGGCGTCGCCGCTGCGACCGGCGCGCACGCGCCGCAGCGCCTCGTAGGCCATACGCGCCACCCGACCGTCGCCAGCGGAGGCGTGCAGACGGCCCAGGGTGCCGGCGGAGCGGGGATCGCGCACGCGCCCCAGGGCGGAGATGGCGGCCAGGATCACCCGGAAGGAGCCGGACTCCGCCAGCTCCAGCAGCCGGTCCACGGCCTCGCGGCGGACGGACTCCACCTCGTCGGCCAGCCGCCCCAGCGCGCCGGCGGCGGCGGCGCGCGCCCGGGGCCGCACGTCGTCGCGGGTCCAGCGCAGCAGCAGGGGCAGCACGCTCGGGTCGCGGGTCGCGCCCAGGCCGGCGAGGGCCCGGGTGCGGAGGGAGTCACCCCAGCTGTCCCGCTCCAGCAGCGCCTCGCAGGCCTCACGGGCCAGCGGGGAGCGCATCTCGCCCAGCGTGCGGGCGGCGGCGCCCTCGACGTACCAGGAGGCCTCGTCGCCGCCGACGATGGCGGCCAGCCGGACCTGGACATCCGTGTCCTCCCGCCAGCCTCCGAGCGCGCTCACCAGCGCCTGCCGCGGCCGGCTGCGGACCTCGGTGTCCAGCGCGGCCAGCAGGGCGTCGCGTACGGCGGCGTCGCGGCGGGCGCTCAGGGCCTGGATCCAGGCGGCGCGCACGAAGTCCTCGCGCTCGTCGGGCAGCGCGACCAGCACCGCCGCGATCGACCGGGGCGTGCCCTGCTTGACCAGCGCCCTGGCCGCGCGGATGCGGCCCACGGGGCAGGCGTCGCCGGTCAGCATGGCGGCCAGCCAGGACCGGGGCGCCTCCAGCGCGACCCGACTCAGCACCCGGAAGCCCGGATCCACCCGCACAAAGCTCGGGGCCTCGGCGGCGGGGATGGTGAAGGCCCGGGAGCGCTCGCTCACCGGCAGGTCGATCACCTGCTCCGCGCCGTCCGCGCCCACGGCGACGATCCGCAGGCCGAAGCGGAAGGCCTCGACGACGCCCTCGCCGGACTGCTTCTGATCGACGGAGACGGAGAGCAGGCCGTCGCTGTGGCTGAGCTTCACGCTCAGCTCGGGGAAGCCCACCCCGTACACCCACTGCTGGAAGAAGGCGTCGAGGTTGCGACCGGTGGACTCCTCCAGGGCGCTCTGGAAGTGCCGGGTGTGGGCGGTCTGATCCGCCCGCAGGGCGAGGTAGTGGCGCACGCCGGTCCAGAACGCCTCCTCCCCGAGCTCGTGGCGCAGCGTGTGGATGACGCAGCCGCCCTTCTCGTAGAGGTGGCGGTCGAAGACGTCGATGGGGGCCCGGAAGTCGTAGGTGACCAGGGGCCGGTTGTAGCGACCGTCAGCCTCGGAGAAGTAGTCCTGGGCGGTCTGCCACATGTACCAGGTGGCGTAGGCCTCGCCGTTGTGGACCTCGGCCCAGAGGGTCTCGGAGTAGGTCGCCCAGCCCTCGTTGAGCCAGCCCTGGCTCCAGTCCTGACAGGTGACCAGATCGCCGAACCACTGGTGGGCCAGCTCATGCACCACGAGGTGCTGGGGCTCCCAGTCGCCGACGGCCTTCTCGTCGACCAGGAGCAGGTCCGTCATGGTGGTCGCCGCGGCGTTCTCCATGCCGCCGAAGATGAAGTCGTGCACGACCACCTGATCGTAGCGGGGGTACGGGAAGGGCGTGCCCAGCAGGCCCTCCAGGTAGGTGATCATGGCGGGGGTGTCGCCGAAGGTGCGCTCCACCGTGGCCGCGTCCACGCCCGGGGGCACGAGGTAGCGCACGGGCAGCTCCCCGGCGCTGGTCTCGAAGACCTGCAGCTCAGCGACCACAACGGTGACGATGTACACGGGGATGGGCCGCTCCTCCGCCCAGGCCCAGCGGGTCCAGCCGCCCTCCTCGCTCTTGGACTGGAGCTGGCCGTTGGCGACGACGGTGTACTTCGAGGGGGCGTTGACCGTCATGGCCACCGGCTGCTTGACCGAGGGGTGGTCGAAGCAGGGGAAGAAGAAGTGAGCGTCCTCGTCCTGGCACTGGCTCCAGGCCTCGTGCTTGCGGTCGGGGTGCGCCGCGTCGGGGCCGACGAAGTAGAGGCCCAGGCGGGGCTTGCCCTCCCAGCGGACAGCGAGCGTGGCCGCGTCCTTCAGGCCGCTGATCCGCAGCTTGCCGTCGACGTGGCGCCAGCGCACGACCTGGTCACCGGCGCTCACGTCGGTGACGGTCATGTCGGCCAGATCCAGCACCACCTCGCCCAGGCCGGCGGGGGTGGGCCCGACGTCGATCCGAGCCTCGCCGCGGATCGCGGGGTCCTCGGGGTCGATCCACAGCTCGACCGCCAGCCGCAGGAGCTCGAAGGCGCGGTCCGGCGAGTAGTGGGGCTTCACCCCGGGCTCGGCGAAGGGCATGGGGGCGTCGCGGAACCAGCCCGCGAGGCGGCCCTCCATCAGGAGGCTCTTGTCGGTGAGGAAGCGGTTGGAGCCAGAGGTCATGGGGCGCGCTCATCAGGGCTGGAGGGAAGCCTCCGCCTTAACGCGCCGCGCGCCGGGCGCGCCCACTGCCTGGGCGCCCCGTAGTCCGTCCCTACAGCTCCGCGCCCCGGCTCAGGTCGACGGCGGAGTCGGCAGCAGCACGTAGCCCTGGTACAGATCGCCCAGGAAGGCGCAGGCCTCGGGGCCGAGCTGCCCCAGGTAGGCCGCGACGTAGGCGCAGAGGGTGGCGTCGAGCTTGCCCTCCAGCTCGCCCAGGCGGGTGCCGTTCATGCCGGGCAGGTGGGCCGCCATCAGATCGTCCAGCGCCTCGGAGTCCTCGAGCTCCGGCACCAGGAAGGGCAGCTTTCCGTAGAGCAGCTCGCGGTAGCGGTTGGCGGCGTCCTTGCGGCCGCCGATGGGGCCGCTCTTGATGCGCAGGGGGCGCTCAAGGCCGAACAGCAGCACCTGGGCCGCCTGTGCGGCGGTCTCGATGAGGCGGTTGCCCTCGGCCTGGGGGTCCGGGTGGAAGCCCATCCGCATCAGCGCGCGGGACATGGTCCGCGGGTGCGAGGCGTTCACCGTGTTCACCGTGTACTCCTCGACGTGGTAGCTCGAGAAGTGGTGCTCCAGCTGGATGTCGACAGGGCGACGGCCCGAGGTGTTTTCGACGATGACCGGCGCGTTGACGACCACGATCGCCTGCCCCCGGCCACGGTTGCGCGCGATCCAGCTCAGCACGTCTTCGTGGGCCCGGAGGTGGGCGGTGGAGACGAGGCGCACGCCCTCCTCGGTGGGCTCCATGACGGCGCCACCCGAGGTGTGCCGGGGGGCCCAGGCGAGGTCGAGGCCGAGATAGCGGGTCTTCTGCAAAACACTAGCTCCTTGGGAGATCTCCACACTCGTAACCGAAAACTGCCGCGGGCAAAATCAGCGAGCCCAGCTGACCGCTGCCAGCGCGGCGATACTGTCCCGCAAGTCGGAAGGCGCTCCGGCGCTCATGGCCTCTGCCAGCGCCCGGATCTCCTCGCGCGCCTCCTCGCCGCCCGTCAGGTGGAGCGCCCGAAGCAGCAGCACACGATCGTCCAGGACCCGGATCTCCGCCAGCGCCTCCTCCAGGATCTCCACGTCGGCGGTCATCCGGGCCCCCTCCAGCAGCAGCCGCGCCGCCCGGCGGCGGTCGTCGGCCTCGTAGAGCTGGCTGAGCGACTCGGACAGCTCGCCGCCCTGGGCGGTGAGGATGGCCACCATGCCGCCGTGGAAGGCGCGGTGCACAAACCAGCCGGACGCCTCGGCCTCCAGCAGCGCGCGCTGGTGCACCGCGAGCGCTGCCGGGCGATCGCCGCGGCACAGCCGGAGCTCCGCGAGGTTCTCCATCCAGGCCATGCTCAGCAGACGATCCACCTCGATGCTCGGGCCGATGCGCTGGGCGCGCAGCAGGCGGCCAGCGCCGACGAGATCGCCGCAGTCGAGGTGCACCCCGGCGCGAGCGACCTCCCCCCAGGCGCGCCCCCGGGGCAGCTGCCCCTCGTCGGCGACAGCCTGAGAGAGCGCGGCGTGCTCCAGCGCGCTCGCCATCTTGCCCTGGCGTCGGAGCAGCACAGCGAGCTCGTAGTAGCACTCGATGAGCCCGTCCCCATCCCTCGCGCTCCGCATCAGCTCCGCGGCGCCCTCGAGGTCGTGACCGGCCTGCTCGTTGTGCCCCGCGGCCGAGGTCAGCCGGGCCAGCCCCACCTGGGCCCGCGCCGCCACATCCATCCGCCCCTGGATGAGCGCGACGTCCATGGCGTTGCGGAAGGTCTCGGTCGCGGCGCCGCTGTGGCCGCTCAGGCGCAGCGCCTCCGCCCGGAGCGCCATGGCCGCCGGCATCATGGGATCGTGCACGCTGTCGGTGGAGCTGGTCATCGCCTCCTCCGCCAGCTCCAGCGCGCGGGACGCGGAGCCGTAGCGGGCCTGGAGGTCGCCGCGGGTGACGATGGCCGCGGCGGCCAGATCCGGTCGCACCAGCTCGTCGGCGAGGCGGCGGGCTGCGGTCAGCGACTCCTGGGCCTCTCCGGCGCGCCCCAGCGCCGCCAGGCAGGCCGATCGGGCCAGCGCCCGGTGGGTCGCGGTGAGGGGATCCAGCACCTGCCCCCCCTCCAGCCGGTCCAGCACGGACAGCGCCCGATGGTAGCGCTGCTTCTGGACCAGCCAGTCCGCCAGGCCGACCAGGGCCTTGCCCGCCTGCTCGGTGGGCACACCCAGCGCCTGGTGGTAAGGCAGCCGCTCGTCCCGCCAGGCGCCAGCGGGCGTCGTCTGCAGCGTGCGCGCCAGGGCGCCGTGCAGCTCCCGTCCGCGGTCCTCGTCGATCTCCACCCGCGTCAGCGCCCCGACCACCGGCCGACTCAGCGCGATCCAGTCAGTGGTGCTGCGCGGTCCGAACATGCCGC
>Ga0316204_10012664_pt1 | contig 10236 bp, 11 predicted proteins | sample 6monrhotite_MG_2_FD_205661 | JGI IMG/M metagenome (GOLD analysis project Ga0316204, IMG submission 205661) | Microbial mat bacterial communities from mineral coupon in-situ incubated in ocean water Damariscotta River, Maine, United States -... | ecosystem: Environmental > Aquatic > Marine >... | reverse complement strand
TAATTTATTTTATCATTAGCAATAAAACTGCTAATACATTAAATAATAACCAAAGGTTAAAATTGGTTTATTCAGGCGTTCCCTGCCACAGCATTTTGTAACCAATTTCATGTGTTTCCGAACAATAATCAGCTACCTGATCAAATTTTTCTTTAAAAACACTATCCGCATGAGACTTTTCATGCTGATCAAAAGATGCCCAGTATGTCATGATAACTAGATCGTGTTTGGCTTCCTTACCAGCATCAAAAGAACCTTGTTCAGAAATAAAGCCTGAGTTTTCAAAAACCTGGCCACCGATAAATCCACCTTTATCATCGCCATAGGTATTTTTTACAACATTACACATTTCGCCCAGTGCAAGTTCAACATCTTCTACGGTCACGCCCTCTTTTAGCTTTATCAAGTTGTATAGCATTACAGACCCGAATGGAATAGTAATTGGTTCGAACATCGTAAATTCTCCTAACGTTTATAACAAAGAGCTAACTTTCTAACCTAAGGTTCAGGTATTTTTTCATTAATACACGCTATATGGGGATTAAATAGAATTAATCAATTACCTGACATCAATACAGTTTGTAATTCAAAATGTTATTTTGGCTGGTATACGGTTCCTAATATGGACAAGTCAGATACCGTATTTATTACTCATATTTTGTCTACTTGTAATTGGCCTTATCATGGCCAAGTTTATTCGTGAAGACTATAGATGTAAGTAAAGATAAAACGTAAATTACGTGCCTGGCAGATAGCTCAAGCAGAACAGACAAGCCTAAACCTCTATGCCATAATTAACGTACACTCATAATCGCTATAACAGTTTAGCCTAACTACTGAATTGCTGACCATTAGAAAAACGTTAGGTGATTAATGAATAGAAAGCTTAATAGATACTTTGATAAATGAAAATCACACAAAACGTATTAATAACCGTAGCTGTATTATTCGGTCTTTTAACCATTTTTGCCGGCACTCGTGTCCTTCTCGGGACAGATCCGGGATACATTGTTTTCCGACCGTTGCTAATCTATAACGTAGTAATGGGCATTGTGTATGTTGCGGCGGGTATCATCGCATGGCGCAACATCAATCAAGGCATGTTTGTGGCGGCCACTATATTCGTTCTCAATTTCATCGTGCTGACAGTAATCTTCTTTCTATACAAAGAAGGTAGCGCAATTGCAGTAGACAGCCTGCGCGCTATGACCTTACGAACTGTGGTATGGCTCACTCTATCTACCGGGTTTTGGATGTTATGCCGTGCTAATAAAGTCGACGTTTTCAAACCAGATGCCTAACAAAATGATCTTGTATGCGCATGTAGAAACATCACACGCCTGGACTAGCGTTAAACCGCAGACATATTACCTGAATGTTAGGCTCACTCTTAAATCTATTGTATTTTGGGGAATGGCATGTCAACAAAGATAATTAACGAAGAGGCAGCTCAAACAGTATCCCAACGCCGGTGGATCAGATTAGTTGTTGCGTATCTCATAATCCCGCTGATTTTATTTATATGCGGCGGAGATTTCGGCTGGTGGCAGGCGTGGCTCTATTCCCTACTCATTCTGGCCGCTGGAATTGGTGGACGTATATGGGCTGAACTGCGTCATCCCGGATTGCTGGCCGAACGACAAAATATTGAAAGCATCCACAACGCAAAAGCCTGGGACAAAGTGCTTGCGCCATTAATGGCGGTGAGTATCGGGTTTCCTATGGTCATAGTGGCAGGGCTCGACCACCGCTATAACTGGTCCTCCGAATTTCCGCTATGGCTCATCGTAATTGGCTTCATTTTGATCTTGCTCGGTTACGCTTTCGCTGCATGGGCACTGGCAGAGAACCGCTTTTTCTCCAGCGTAGTGCGTATTCAGACGGATCGAGGGCATGTAGTGTGTGATAGTGGCCCGTACCGATTTGTACGGCACCCGGGTTATAGCGGAAATATGTTTGCACTGTTCGGACTTGTTCTTGCTCTGAGCTCGGTATGGACACTGATTCCTACCGCAGTGGCAGTAATCATCGCAGTAATAAGAACCGCACTTGAAGACCAGACTTTACAGGAAGAGTTACCTGGCTATCGCGACTATGCACAACGCGTACGCTATCGTTTAATTCCTGGGATATACTGATAGACCTGAGTGGTGGCTGAAGTTAGCTTCGCTTGGTCGCATAAACAGCACGTACGCCATAACCAGGCACTAGTGTGATATATAAAAACATTGGCCGTAAATACGACGACCTTATTTAAAATAATTAGTAGATAACTATGAATAAAGCCTGCCCTGTCATTTTAAGACACAATAATAATAAACTTGAACTGCTTGCATTCGAACATCCCAAAGCCGGTAATCAGCTGGTAAAAGGTAATATTAATAAAGGAGAGCCCCTTGAGATCGCATGTATTCGGGAGCTCGCAGAAGAGTCAGGTATTCAGGCACAGGTTGCGCAACAATTAGGTACATGGGAACCTAATTTCAAAAACCAGATTTGGGGATTTTGCCTCATGCACTATGATGATATATTGCCAGACACATGGGACTTTCAAACACAGGATGATGGCGGCCACATATTCAGCTTTTTCTGGCAGCCCTTGAACAGCCCACTGAATGATAACTGGAATGATGTTTATAGGCAGGCATTTCAATATATCAAAAGTAGTTTAGGCAAATAAGTCAGTCAAAATAAAAATTCATACTTACAGGATATAAGAATGCGCTACGCAGAGAACTGGACCAAAGTAGATATCGACCAGCTGAATTTAGAAAATATATTAGCCTGGTGCACAGAGAACCTGAAAGGGAAACAATTCATCGAAGGCAACATGATTAAATTTAGCGTGCCAGAAGAGGCGCAGAAATTTAACTTAGAATTCAAGAAAACTAATGAAGACTAAGCTCCATTGATAATAGATAATGAGTAAGACTTTCCCCCTCACCTTTTACCAGTCTGATGATTTTATTCGAATGGCTTTCTAGAATGAATTAAAAGGAACGAAGGGATCATTTATTTACCACTTTTAGAGCTGGTCAAAATTCAATACCTCCGTCCCCTTTAATACTTTTTAATACTTTCTGAAATACTTTGTACTGATTATTCTGTGCAAAATACTCCGCACAATTCGATCAGAGTTTGTAAGTTAGCGAAACAGATAGCAGGTCGACATCGGTTTCCCCACCATTAGCTTCAACATTATCAAGCTGTTCCCATTCAGCGCGAAGCGCGATAACTTCAGTCAACTCGAAGTTGATGCCAATTCCATAATGCAGGCCGCTTGAGTTTTCCGATTTTGAGTAGTCATAGACTTCTGCACTAAGCGTACTGCTAGCGTCGAAATTCAATGTTGTGTCGGCGTAGTACATACCCACTTTTGCTACCAGTTCAGTAGACGAAGCTATCGGATAATTCAGCTTGGCATCAAGTGTAAAGGCATCGACTTCAGCTTTGGCATTAGCAAACATGCTGCCATTAAGTGAGTTGTTCATCGCATCGGAATAAGTGCCAGACGAATTACTATCCGCATCGACTTCACCCATATCAATATACGAGAGCTCAACTGAAATGTTTTCGTGGAACGAATAGCCACCAAACAATTTGTAGCCAGTTGAGCTGTCATCAGCATCGGCACTCTGGGTGCCGGTGAAATTGACCACACCTAAACTGGATCCAAATCCTTCTCTAAACTCCGTTATATTTGCTGACGACCAATCGCCGTAACTCGATACGCCCGCGCTACCACCGACATACCACTTTTCTGACTCAGCCATCGCTGAGTTTGCAGATATTGCAACGATCAATGCAATGACCGACTTTACTGTTTTGTTCATTCTAACTCCTTCTGAGGCTTACGCCGCCCAGATTATTTCAAGACGGTAAGGCCGCCAGCACCAGAAGCCGTATACACTCGACCGTTATTGATAGCAGTGCCTGCAGCACCACCGATCACTTCTTTAATAGACACCAAGGTTGGGTTTGCTGGATCTCTCCAGTCGATTTTCACCACACCGGCATCTCCATAGGCTACATAGAACAGCAACACCGGCTTAAAGAGCGTAATCAGCTTACCCGTCTCATCGCGGTACTTGGTAGGGAAGTACTGTGGCGTCATATACAACGCACCGCCGCTCAAATCTGCATAGGGCGAGGGAGTGGTAACGACGCCGCCGGCATCCCTGACTTCCCCGTATTGTTGTAGCTTAAGCCGTGCTACAGCCGTTGGACGGCACTCACCCACACCACCCTGTTTAGCACTCAGCTTGGTCACATCAGTGATGGTGCTACAGATATTAGGGTCCTGCCCAACTGGGACCACTGTTGGCCGTTCTTCAGTAGCGGGTCGGATCAGGTCCTCCATGCGGTAGGCTACCAGGCCAAAACTGTCGTAGCTGATATAGGCGATATCGTCCACTACATGAACGTCTACGCTCTTACCATCGGCGGAGCCGAAGGCATTGTCGTCGTCAGCTTTTAGCGGCTCGAAGGTCTTGACCAGCTTATTGAGCGTCAAGTCAGTCGCTAGACCACTAGCCAGAAAATCCGTCATATCGACCACCGAGATACCATAAGCACCCGCTGCAACTACCGCATAAGTGTTGCCGTTGACCGAGTTTGTCCACAGCTTGACAGTAGCAGCACGGCCCAACGAGGGCTTGCCACTGGCGGTGTCGACGGAGTCTCCAATATTGGCAACCAGATGGAGGCCTGTGGCTGGGTCTGCAGTGGTATCGTACACTGTCAGGCCGTTGTCACCGTCAGCGACGATGGCGTACTTGCCAGAGAATGCGGCTCCATAGGCGTGGTCCTGACCAATCACCTTAAAACCATCCACACCAATGACATCTCCTACTTCAGTGTTGTGCTCGAAGATGTTACCGAAGGCATTGAGCAGCGCGGGTGCACCCACCGTTGCACTACCGCCAGTTACAGCCGACACATCAACACGGCGCATACCCAGACTCTGGCTCATTACATATGCCTCGTTTGGGTTGCTACCGAAGAAGGTCTTGAATGCATGGGGTGTTGGTGAGACGTCGATGCCCGTTGTAAGGTAGGCAGCTTGTAGTGTATTAGCCACCAGGTGCAGGTCATCAACAGGTGTCAGGCCATCGGCAATCTTCCAAACGCTCATGCCATGGGGTCCATCTGCCAGGTACAGATAATCACCTGACACTGTTACCCCTTCGGTATGACCGATGGCGATTGGCTGACTGGCAGTGCCATCAATATATGCACCCACCTCGTCGGTACTGACCAGGTTCACAGGTATATCAAAACGGTTGGCCACAGGTACACCCACAGTCGTCACATCAATGACGTCGACGAAACTCAGACCACCAGCACCAGAAGCCTGTAACGCATCCACCTGCCCTGCTTCACCGTGGTTACCTGTCATCAGGGACAGAGCTCCGCCGTGGCCATTGATCTCACCTGTGACCAGCTTTAATGGTGATTCGAAGTCACCACTCTTATCAGCAACCAGGAAGGCAGGCAGTGCCTCGTCGCCTACGGGTATAGGCGTCATGTCATAGGATGTGACAAACTCATAATCAGGCCAGAAGACGCGCACATCAGTGTCATTATCGACAGGAGCCCCCGCCGCCTTCCAGTTGGTGGCCGGCGCTTCGGCGCCGCTAACCACGACCATACCAGCGAAGTGGTCGGTGTAGTAAGCAAGATACTCCCCTGAAACACCGTTATGGTGAGGAACCACGCGCACGTCTATTACTCCGCCTTCCTTGAGCATGCCTGAGCCGAAGTGCGAGAGGATTCCCTTCTTATCGACGTTGATCGGTGGTTCGTCCGGGCCGTGTGCCGGAGCTGCTGGCACATAACCTTCGTATGTTATTGCTGCGGGTGTGGTCACATCCACCGCTATCAGGCCGCCCAGTCCGTAGGCAATATAAGCCATCGTCTGGACGCCGGGGTCGACTTCTTGTATGTCAATCGTGCGGGCCATGTAGTAGTACTTGCCATACTTTTCGAACTCGGCCCATGGATACCAGGTCTGGTCGGTCTTGTTGCCCAATTCATATGCAGCCTGAACAAAGGTGGGCATGCCATCGACATCCACAGGGTTAGTGGCAGGATAATCAACATTAGCTGGTGCTAGCACCAGATCGGCGTCCCCCGCATCGGGACAGGATATCTTGCGTTGTGGAAAGCCGAACCAGTCTTCCTGTGCAGTGTTGGCACAGTCGGAGTACAGGTTGTAGGCACCCCGCGCTGTCAGATCGGCCGGGTTGTATATGCCAATGCCGAGGAAGCCAAGCGCTGCATAGAGATTACCACCATGCATCTTCAGGCTAAGAGGACTACCCCAGGGGATTTCGCCAGCGTATTTCAGTGTCCAGAGCTCAGCGCCATCGATGGTAAGTACGCCATCGGCTGTAGCGTCTATCAGGTTGGAGAGTTTGGTCTTCTGGATGCCGAAGGCGGTGTTGGCGATAAACAGCTCGTCGTCGGTAGTATCGGCATTACCTTTGTCATCAACCAGCACGTCATTCACCGGTCCGGAAGTGTGTGCCTCTATCGAAGCATCCTCGGTGAAAATCGTACCGCCACCGTCCGAGAATGTGTACTCGGGCGTCATATAATTAACGGTCATGGTGCGCACATACACCATGGCGGCAGGGTTGGTGATGTCCACAACACCAATACCTTTACCTCCCATTGACAGTAAGGCGTAATCCTTACCGCCATATGCCTTAACCACCGTGATGCGCTGGATGAATCCAGGCACAGTGATCTCGGATACTACACCTCTAGTTGTGGCCACCGGAGTCGCCGCAAAACGGTTGGCCATAGTGTAGAGCGACCAGTCGGTGGTGCCGTCATTGTAGGCTTCCACATCTTGCGTACCGCCACCGATCTGCTTCGCCAGCGTGGTCATGTGAGCCTCGATAACTGTCGGTACCTCAGGCTCTACTGGAGTATTGAAACTGAACCAGCCTGAAGAATCACCGCTGCAGCCACTCAACAACAAGGCAAGACTCGATGCTGTTAACAGGTATTTAGAACGCGGATACTTCGCTGAATGTAATTTTAAAGACATGTGTTTGATAACTAATCCTCCCGAATAACCAACTTCCCAGACCAACATTAAGGCTTCAAAACCTATCAAGATCTAGAAACAAATATCACACTTTCATTATGCTCTTGAAACAACACAATGTATTGAGCAAAATCAATTACTCAAAGTAATAAAATAATCGATCAAAATAATGATCTGATTTTGTAAAATTAAAGGTAAATAGTAATGAAAAACTTAGTTTTATAGCTCTTATGTCATTTTCTATAAACGCTTATGCTAATAACGTTTGTAAATTGACAGTTTTCGAGTTTAATGAGGCTGTAAAGGTATATAAAAAATCAAATGGAAAGGCCTTTATGTCTCGCATACTTAAAAACGGACCTTTAGAAAACGACACTATCTCGTTAAGTCATGCAAAGGCTCTCGGAGAAATTGAGCAATTTGTCGGCCCGTTGGAATCATCATCTATTTTGAGCAAAAATCAATTGGACTCTAAATCATGTTACATAATTAGGTATACTTGAATACAGAAATGGACCTGCTTTTGCTGTAGCAAATTATTATAAAGGTTCAAAAGGTGTTGGCACTACATCTATGTTTATTCAAACAGAGTCGGATGAAATATTTCCTAAACAGTTTCACGTTCAATATAAATCTATCGCTTTATGGCATGAACATACTCAAACCCATTTCAGACTTTTTCAAGTCCGATAAAGTCGAGTACTGGCATCGTGACTGTTCCATTGAGGTAATTGCTGTAAAGAATAGATTAGATATTGATTTTGATATTCTAAAAAGAGAAATACTCACCAAGCTCAAGAATGAAGGCAGAGTTGAAGTCATAACAAAGCTTAGACACCGATTACATGTCACCTTTCTGCTGCATATCGATATGTTGATAGGCTTAATAATTAATGAGTCTGGAAAACTTATTTTTATTAAGCTAGACAGGTATGCCTATACAACATAATTCATCAAGCTGGTAAGCATTAACATATAGGTATTACAAGACAGCAATCGTGATGTAAAATAATATACTTTGTTTATTCTGGCGCTATCTTCTATATATGAAATTAATAACCAAAAATCCAAACATAAGTTACCTCCATGCATTAAAATAATTATTAGAAGACAACGGTATACCCGAAATTATTTCTGCTATGTATCAACCTGGCATATGGGTATAAATTGACGATTAGCTTGAAGAAGCACTAGCAATTATAAGCAACAATGAATACACAGTTAAAAACAAAGTCAACGTGAATGAGTTCAATAAACAAAACTAAATAAATGACATTCTCAAATAATTACAAGTTCACTATCCACCGTAAAAGAGATAAATCGCTAGGTGTCTTTGAGCTTATAGCGATTGCGCTTGGAGGTATGGTTGGTGGAGGAATTTTCACTATCCTCGGTGTTTCTGTGTCAATGATTGGTGTTTATACACCATTGGCAATAATCATTGGTGGTATATTGGCTTCACTAGCTGCCTACTCTTACGTCAAGCTAGGCACCTATTATAAAGATGAAGGTGCTACCTATTCATTTTACAAAAAGACATTTCCAGACTCTCCTTTTGCGGCATCACTTATAGGCTGGTGGGTTGCATTTGGTTATATCAGTACGCTGGCACTTTATTCTTATACATTTGCATCTTATGCTATTAGTGGCTTCTCTTTTGCAGACAGTGAATCAGTAAGAAAACTTGTTGCAGGTGCGGCACTCCTAATTTTTACACTTATTAATATTTGGAGTGTTAAAGGTATGGGTATCATCGAAGATATTATGGTTTATACCAAGTTAGTGATTCTGGCAATCATTTCATTTGTTCTTATAAATAATAGCCAAACAACACTGCCTGTCTTATTGCAGAGTGAACATGACACAAGCTTCATTTCTATCTTGATCGTTGCTTCGATTACATTTGTGGCTTATGAAGGGTTTCAACTAGTCATTAATGCCGTTAATGAAATGGAAAATCCTGATAAAAATATCCCTAAAGCGATCTATTCCGCAATATTCCTTGCGGTTGTTATTTATGTTGTTATATCTATTGGCGCTATATTAGCGATTCCGTTTGAAGAGATAGAACAAAACAAAGAGTATGCCTTAGCTGCTGGTGCTGAGCATATTCTGGGCCACTCGGGTACTGTCCTTGTCATATTAGGTGCGCTACTAGCAACGAGTAGTGCTATCAGTGGTACTTTATTTGGCGCATCAAGGCTTATCGCTGTTATTGCAAATGATGGCTATTTCCCACGTTTTCTAGTTAAACGGGTCAATCGTATTCCGGTTTATGCCTTAATTAGTATGAGCATGTTTGCATTTCTACTTGTGCTTGCTGGTAACCTGGAGCTTATTCTTGAATTTGGCAGCGTGACATTTTTATTGGTATCTCTACTAATGGCTTATGCCAATTTTAAGATCCGTGATTTGACTCATTCTTCGTTATTCTTTACTCTATTTGCCATCTTTGGCCTTATATCAGGAACGGTATTAATTTTTTATTATGAATTTAGTTCTCAGCTGCAACAAATGCTATTTATTGGTGGGCTGTACATATTATTAACGGCAGGCTCATGGTTCTATTCACGTAGAAAGGCATCTCCTATTAACAATTAATAGATACTCAAAGCAATGCAATGCGACAAATGAAACCGATAAATTTCTGCCTAAATATACTTAAAACGATTTCAGCCTTTTTCAAGGCAGATAAAATAGAGTACTGTCACCGAGATCGTTCAATTGAGACCATCGCTGTAGAGAATGGTTTAGACATTGATAAGATTAAAGAAGAAACACTAAGTATCATCAAGCAGGAAGGCCGAGTAGAAACTATAACAAAATTAAGACATCGGTTTCCTGCCCCTCTTTCACCTGCATGGTATTTTGTTAATTAACTTGATAATTAATGACCTCATTATATACGTGATAAATCGAACCACTAGCAACTGATATCACAATTTACCAGCTTAAAAGGTATAACATGCGGACATTACAAAGCTGTAAATATGATGTAAAACAAAATATATTTTTTAACCTGGCGTTATTATCATACTAATGAAATTAATTACTAAAAGCTCAAATATGAACGATCTCCATACATTAAGAGCATTACTAAATAACAATGGCATCCCGGCTATTATTTTTTCTATGTATCTACCTAGTTTATGGGTACAAAGTGACGAACAGTTTGAAGA
>Ga0316204_10012663_pt1 | contig 10236 bp, 6 predicted proteins | sample 6monrhotite_MG_2_FD_205661 | JGI IMG/M metagenome (GOLD analysis project Ga0316204, IMG submission 205661) | Microbial mat bacterial communities from mineral coupon in-situ incubated in ocean water Damariscotta River, Maine, United States -... | ecosystem: Environmental > Aquatic > Marine >... | reverse complement strand
TGTGATGTCGCTTCGTTTATGATTGCCGACGCACGCTTGGCTGAGGCGCCCTCTGGAATATCAAAGCTGAATGACCCGGCCTCTCCAAGGTCGATATCAAGGGTTGTTGCTGGCGTGGCCAGTGCGGGAACTGTGCCGTCCCAAACGATGGCCGCACCTGGAATTCCCCCGGGTGTCAGGCTGAGGGCATGATCGCCGTCATTTGAGAATTTCTCAAGCGTGATCCCGCGATAGCCGACGCCATCGGCTGAGTTCAGGTAATCTGCATTATAGACCGCTTGCCCGGAAAATCCGTTTGCAGCGGTCATCAAAGTTGCGGCGTCTTCCGCTGACATGGGTGACCCGGCAATATGTCGACCCTCACGCGAAAAGATTTGTATAGTCGAGGCCAGTGCCTCAGATGTTGTCGAAAGACCGGCAATAGTCTGCGCACCGGATTGTATTGCGGCCCCAGTCGCGAAATCTCCGCTGGCGGCTGACAGTGTCAAATGTCCGCCAGCGCCTGTAACATTCAGACCAAGATCAAACAGGCTTTCACCGCCCACTGTTTTGATCGCTCCGGCGTTCAGGCGCTCGGCAAGATCACCCATATCGGACCAGTCCTGGGCTGTCGCCCCTCCTGTCAGGTCAATACTATGGGGGGCTCCGGCCAGCGTGAATGACATTGTTTGCGCGGATGACATTTCAGTCGAGCTCAGGGAGAAAGCCAAACTACTTTGCCGTGTCAAACTGGCCAGTTCAACCGCTGTTGCGTTTGCCGGGATTATCCCAACCACACCGGGTTTGCGAAAATCAACGGCAGCCAACGCGCTGGTTTCATTTCCCAGCAAGTCGGCAAGAGACGAAAGGCCAGACGTCTCCAATTGGCCACTAAAATCCACCGTGGCCGTAGCCGAACCGCCGTTCGCACCATCAGGAGAAACGCTCGACATCGCCGCTGCAGCAATCGCCTCGGGCCGATTGAGAAGAAACCTCATATTCGCGGCACTTCCGGGATCGTAGCTTAGGGATAATATATCGCCCGCTGATGGTCGCCCGGTGATGTGAAAGCTCACACCCGGCAGGTTAAGAACGTCCTGACCGCTGGCCAGCTCATTTCCGCCTGCATCATAAGCCCGCCAAAGCAGGTTTTGACTGTCGCGCGCCAAGGTGATTTCCTGATGCAAAACCGGGCCGGTAATTGAGGTCTCAACCTGAACGCGTCCACCGTTGCCAAGTGCGGGCGTGACGTCAAAGGAATCGACAGCGAACAGGTCCCCTCCGGAATTTCCGTCCATGTCCAGCCCTTGGCGATGTAGGTTATTCATGTCGCTGCTGACCTGCTTGGCCAGTTTATTCAGGTCTGATATTGCTGTGTCAACAGCCCCCCACGCAGAAAACAAACCCTCCAGCGCGCCTCCTTCAAGGCGTCCCACTTCAGATCGGGCTGGGCCATTTCGCAAGAAAGCAACAAGGCGGTCGCTGGCTTCGACAACTTCAATTTGAGCCGCGCGACCCGCGTCGATAAGCGAGGGACCGTCTCCTGAACTTCCCAATGTCAGAACAAGTGTGTTTGCCGCAGCTGTAGGTCTGGCCGTAACGCCAACCAATTCGGCAGTGCTGGCGATCAATCGGTCCCGGTGATCCAGAATGTCCGAGGCTGTGTCCACTCCGTTTGATTGTCCCAATGTCGAGGAAAGTCGCGCAAGTTCGCTCAGGTTTGCGTTCGCCTCTGTCGCGACCGTCGTGGCCTGATCTGCAATGGACTGGCGCAATCCGGTAAGGCTTTCAGCCAAGCTGGAAATAGCCCCGGCAAACGCCCGACCACCTTCCAGCACGACGTTTCTTTGTGCAAGGTCCCCGGGTGCCTGCGACAGGCTGCCGAGCTTTGCGAAAAAGTCATCCATCATCGAGGCAAGATCTGTGTCGCCGGGAACCAGTGACGTTTCAAGCATCTGAACGCCAGAAAGATAGGAGTCAGCCGCCGAACGGTCGGCAGTTGCGGCGTTGGTCCGTTGCGCAAGAAAGGCATCATAGGCGCGGACAACCTGATCGATGCGCACCCCTTGTCCGGTTGAACCTTTGGTGAAGGGTGTGGCTTGCGCCCCGCCAACTTCTTTCATCGACACGTCGCGACGATGATACCCTTCGGTATTCACATTGGCGATATTCTGAGCCGTGACCGACAAAGCATCGCGGTAAGCCAGAACTCCGCTGCGCGCTATGTTGACGATATCGGACATGCCTGAGCTACTCCTTCACCGACGGTGAAAGCTGGGCATAGAGCGCATCCGCGATCCCAAGATTGACACGCCCCGCTCCGGCTTTTGCCTGCTCTGCGTCCAGCATTTGCCGAAAGGTGTCGCCTTCTTTGCTGGACAACAACGAAGGTCCAAATCCGCTATCGCGACCTTCGCGGATCAGTTGTTCAAGAAATACGGCTTCGAAGGCCTCCGCAGCGGCGCGGAGATCAGGTTTTTCTGACATGGCCTCGGTGTGGCGAGGAACCTGCGTGGTCATAAGGGGGGAAATAACAGTCATTTCAGTCTCCGTTCAGATAATCAGAAGTTCAGCACGAAGCGCACCGGCTTCTCGCAGAGCTTCCAAAATGGAGACCAGATCAGCAGGGCTGCCGCCGACAGCATTGATCGCGTCCACGAGTGATGACAGCGAAACACCCGGATCAAACACAAACGCCTGCACGGGTTCGTCTTGTACCGCAATGTCGCTGTCTGGTGTCACAACAGGATCGGAGTCCGTCACAACAGTTTGCCCGTTGCCAACCACAACCGTTGCACCCTGATCAACGTTAAAGTCTTCTGTAACCCGCACGGTTAATGAGCCGTGGGAAACGGCTGCCGGGGTGACCCGCACATTGCTACCGATCACGATAGTCCCCGTGCGCGCGTTAACAATAACGCGGGCCGGTGGCTTTGCAGGATCGACTTCGATATTTTCAAGTATACTCATAAACGTCACTCTTTGTGCTGGATCTGCCGGGGCTCTGACACGGATGGATGTACCGTCCAGGGCGACGGCCACGCCTGCTCCGAATATTTTGTCAATGCCTTCCACTACAGCGGCGGCAGTCGAGAAATCCCCTCTGTTCAAGTTCAGGATCATGTGGTCCGCCTCTAGAAACGACGTTTCCACCATTTTTTCTACTATCGCGCCTCGCGGGATGCGCCCGACGGTCGGAATATTCACAATCAACGAGGATCCATCCTTGGCGGAGACCCCCAAACCACCGACCACAAGATTGCCCTGAGCGATTGCATAGGTTTCTCCGTCAGCACCCAGCAAAGGTGCCATCAGAAGGGTGCCGCCGCGCAGCGATTTGGCTTGTCCAAGGGTTGATACCGTGATGTCCAAAGTTTGCCCGGGCTTGATGAAGGCAGGCAGCTCTGTCGTGATCATGACCGCAGCTGCATTTTTAGCGTTCAGGCCAGATGTGTCGGTGACCAGTCCAAACCGGGACATGATCGACTGCATGGACTGTAGGGTCACTCCGGCATTGCCGTCACCGGTTCCGGACAAACCCACCACGATCCCGTATCCGACAAGCGGATTTGCCCGAACGCCTGCTACTGACGTTAAGTCCTTCAGGCGATCTGCATTAGCCGGAGAGGCCAAGAGCATCAGGGCACAGCAGACCTTAACGATCGTATGGAGCGTGGGCATCTGGTTCATTCCTAGCTTGGCGAGAGGGTGGAAAAAGCGCGGCGGAACCAACCTTTTTTCGCAGTGTCAGCGACGTCACCGGCCCCGACATATTTGATCTCAGCGTTGGCGATCCGTTCTGATAAAACAATATTGCCTGAAGAAATGTCCTCGGGGCGAACTATGCCGCTCAGCCGGATATATTCGTCGCCATTGTTTAGGGTCATTTTCTTCTGACCAAGAATTTCCAATGTTCCACCCGACAAAATCCTGACGACATGCACGGACATCCGCCCGGTCAATGAGTTGGACTGTGTGGCAGACCCAGATCCCGCAAAATCCTGAGCTGTGCCGCCAGACAAAAGCCCTTCTTCAGCTCCACCGGTTAGAAGGTCTGGCAAATCGACATCGTAATTGTCCGTTTTAGCGGAATTTGCTGCCTGAGATTTGGTTGCGTTAAACCGCTCGGTGAATTCCACGGTCAGAATGTCACCGACCTGTGTTGCCCGTTGATCGGTTGCAAACAGCCCCTGTCTGGATGGATTATAGATCGCACCTGTTGTTGGCGCGTTAGAGGTTACCGCCTCGGGTGCTTGAAACACCGGCGCGTAATCGTCCGAAGCGCGATTTTCGACTTGGGTCGCGCAGGCGGACAAAACGAGGATAGCCGAAAGAGGTTGCAGGAATTTCATGTTTTCACCCAATTACATATTGTTTGACAGGAAGCGTTTCATTTCATCCACAGCGGTGATCGCTTTGGAGGAAACCTCATAGGCCCGCTGTGTTTCGATCATCTCGACAAGTTGCTGAACCACGTTGACGTTTGACACTTCAAGTGAACCCTGGATCAGCTTGCCAAATCCCTGATTTGCCGGGGCCTCGACAACGGCGCCGCCACTGGCCGGGGTCTCGACCACAAACGTCTCGCCAATCGGCTGCAAGCCACGGGGGTTTGCGAAGTTGGCCAATAGAATTTGCCCGACTTCTTGCGCTTCGACCTCGCCCGGTACATTGACACTGACGATCCCGTCAGACGAAATGTTGATCTGTGTGGTGCCTTCAGGGATGTTGATTTCAGGCTGCAGCACATAGCCGCTTGATGTGGTCAGCGTCCCTTCGGAATTCCGCGCAAAAGTCCCGTTGCGCGTATAACCGATCCGGCCATCCGGCATCAGGATTTGGAAAAACCCTTGCCCGTCAATCGCGACATCCAGTGAGTTTTCGGTATTGACCAGGCTGCCTTGTGAATACAGCTTTTCGGTGCTGACGATCCTGACCCCGGTGCCAATTGCAGACGGCGAGGCGAGCTCGGTTCCTTCGGAGGTCTTCTCGCCGCCGGGGCGATAAACCTGATACAGCAGCGATTCAAAATTTGCCCGGTCGCGTTTGAATCCTGTGGTGTTTACGTTTGCCAGATTGTTGGCGATGACCTGCATGCGCGTTTGCTGCGCATCCAGACCGGTTTTGGCAACATGCATTGCGCTGAACGACATTTTGACGATCTCCTGAGGTTCCTGTCTTCATGTCGGGAACTGCAAGACCTGTGCCAAAAGCGAAATGCGCGGTGTCTTAGCCCTCTGGCGCGCTTAACAATTGCGAACCAACTTCGTCGGCTTCTTGCGCCGTTGAAATCAACTTGATCCCAAGTTCAAACGCCCGTTGGATTTCCATCATATTGATCAACTCATCAACGGTGTTGACGTTGCTGGCCTCCAGAAACCCTTGCCGAACCGAGGCTTGCTGGTTGGCCTCTGGCATTGGCCCGTCAAGCGGTCGGATAAGCCCGTCGGGTGATTTTCCCAGCCGCAGATCATCAGGTGGAACAACGGTGCCGAGCATCCCGGCCGCTTCCCATACACCCGCAGCGCCGTCGCTGGGTTCGATAAGGATTTCACCCAGTGGATTTATCTGAACCGCCCGAAATGGAGGGAGGGTGATTGGCTGCATATCCGGGCCCAGCATCAGATCCCCGGCACCATCGTGCAGAACGCCGGCGCTGTCAGTTCTGAGATCACCGCGGCGGGAGAGAGCGGGCTCTCCGTTTTCAGGCAGGATCAGGAAATATCCCTGATCTGCGATGGCAACGTCCATCGGCTCACCGCTTTGAGTCAGCGCACCGGGCGTATCCAGAAACGCGTGCTGGTCGGCTTCAATCTGAAACGCCCGTGTTGACAAAGCGTTGAACTGATCAACAAACAATGTCCCGTTTTCATTAGGAAGATCCCTGCGAAATCCCGGCACGGTCTGGTTGGCCAGGTTTTGCGCAATGATCTGCTTTTGATCCCGCTGATTGGTGATCGAGTTCAGGGCCGTGTGGATTAGTCTGTCCATGTCAGTCGCTCCTTAACTATTAGGCTCGGATTTGCATCAGAGTTTGAACCAGGGTGTTCATCGTTTCGATGGATTTTGCCGAGGCCTGATAATTCCGTTGAGCGGTGATAAGATTGACCAGTTCGCTGGACAGATCGACGTTTGAGCTTTCCAAAAAACCTGACAGGATACTGCCATATCCGGCCTCACCAGATTCTCCGACAATGGGAATACCAGATTCCGCAGTAGACATATAACTGGAGTTGCCAATTTTCTTGAGCCCGTTTTCATTGGCAAAACTTGCAAGAATGACCTTACCGACGGCTTCTCGTCGACCGTTAGAATAGCTGACCCAGACTGAGCCGCCGTCATCGACTTCGACGCCGTCCAGATTGCCTGTGGCATAGCCATCCTGCGAAACCGATGTGACCGCAAACGCCTGCGCCAGTTGCGTTGTTCCGGCAAAATCAATTTCCAATGCATTCGAGGCGTCGCCTCCGGGACGAAGGAAACTGACTGCGGTTTGGCTGTTGAGCAGACTACCAGAGCTGTCAAAAGACAACAGCCCGTCGTTCTGATAGAGCGGGAAATACCCCTCCATCATCTCTGCTGGCGGTTCTGTCACGATGTTGCCCGCCGCGTCGAGGTAAAGCAGTGCACCGTCCGAGTTCGTTGCCTGAACCAGCGACTGGATCATCGGGCTGCTGCCGGTTGAGGCCGCAAGCCCCGCCAATCCAAGCGTAGAGTCCCCTGAAACCCGCAAGTCTGCCGCATCACCGGTTGTACCACTTGTGAATGTCAGATTGTTGCTGGCGGCTGAATACACAACGCTTACGCCGCCGGTTGGTTGGCCTGTTGTCGGGTTTTCCAACTGGTTGATCCGCGCCTGTAGGGTTGCGGCCAGTGAATCGCCGTCATAGTTGCCTTCTGATAGGATTATGTTTGCAGTCAATCCGTCAACGGTAACACTGAAACTTGTGGTGCCTGAGTTGTCGGTGATTTGAAATGGGCTGCTCATGTCAAACGTGGCCCCAGACCCAGTGACGGTTGCGGGCGTCGAGTCAAGGCCGCTCCCATTGTCAAACCGTGCCCCGGCAATCGTTCCGCCAAAACCGAACACAGCGTTGCCACCAAGCCCGATGACATTTGCGGTTGGGTCAAAAACTTCCATTGGATCCACAATACCGTCTGCGCCAATGGCGTGACGCCCGACCTGAACCCGCGAGGCGGTTTGCGCAGTGGGGGCTCCAACTGCGGCATCGGCCTCAATCGCTTCGCCAGTGGATCCGCTTTCAATGGTGAATTGACCTGTGGCACTGTTGAAGTTGACGTCGATTCCGTACCGGTTATCTGCGTTACGCGTGGCTGTACCATCGGCTACAAAACTTTCGCCGGTCCAGACCGCGCCGCTGTCAAACGTCACGGCGGCGGACTGAGCCTCAGTAGGCAATCCAAGACCGTTTGTGGATGTCGCCCCATCTGCACCGGAAATCCGGAACGAATAGAAGTCCGACGTTGATCCGGTTCCAAAAACACGCGCGTCAAGGTCAAACTCAAACCGCTGTTCCAAGGTGTCATAGGTGACATCGACAGGAGGGGTGCGTTCGTCAACCCAGGCGATCCCATCTTCCATGCTGTCAGTCCAGCCTGCGCCACCGAAGGTTTTCAACCCCAACGCGCCAAGTGCTGTGTCCCCGCCAATACCTGCGGACCCAATATCAAAGACGTTGGTTCCGGCACCGAAATAGGCAGCGGTTCGCGTGGCAGACGGCCCGATTTCCCGAAGCGCGATCGCCATAGAGGAGAAGTCACCTGAATCGCCCGAAACGTCAGATTGGGCGCCTCTGAAATAGGCTTCAATGTCCTCTGAGGCGCTCGAGTAGACCGATATGTCGGCATCCTGAACCATTGCAAAATCAGCGTCCGACAACCCAAGTTCAGAGGCATCAATCGTGATCGACTTGTAAGTCGAAGCGCCAACAGTCGTTTCCACAACTGACGATATGGTCAGAGTCCGACCGTTTAACATCGCGTTGATCGAAGGGTCTGCGAACGTTCCTGCAAGAACGACACTGCTGTCCGCACCATAGGCAAAGCCGGCGTCAACATTGATTGTCAGCTCTCCGGTCACTGCGTTGAAGGTGACAGCATCACCGGCCGGGTCAACTGCCCCAGCGACGTCCAAACCAACCAGAGCAGTCTTGTTTTCAAAGACTGAAACATTCGGAACGTCGTCGGTCCATCCATAGACCATGTAATTGTCACTGGCTGACCACGCTGCGCCGTCATAGGTGTTATGGGCCACAGTCACGACTTCGGCCTCTTGGTAAACAGCACTCATCGGATTGCCAAAGCCGGTGCCGAACAATGTCCCGTCCACGCCTAGTGCATCTACGTGTGTCGACGAAATGTCCCCAGCGGGGTCAACCAGATAGTTGTTCAACCCTGCCGCTACGCGCGCCTTCATGTGGACTTGCATCGCCTCAGTCGTGAACTCAGGCGCAGCCCCGGCCATGTCGACCCCCAAAGCGTCCGATACATAGCTGGAGCCCAGCAAATTGATCGACACCGGGTCAGTCAGGCTTTCGCTTGTGCCGTCCGGTTTTAGCCGCATGAAGTCGATTGTCAGCGCGTCGTCCACACCCGGTGTGATCTCGATGTCTTTGTCGTCGCCATACGCGTCATTCACAGCCCGCTCGACCTCTGCGGCCAGATCAGCGGCGCTGTAGGTTCCCTGTCTGATATCAATCGAAACGGGTTCACTGCTTTCGTCAATATTGACCAGCAGGAAATCCCGACCCCAAAAGGCGTTTGTACTTGTTGATCCACCTTCACGGGTTGTTTTGAACATCAAGGGATCGGTAACAATTTCCACAGTCCCCGAGCCGTCAATTCCAAAGTCAAAGTAACTTTCTGCGCCCACAGCCATGCCCGAAGTGGATGCGCCAGCCGCTGACATCTCGTTTTCTAGATAAAGCGGAGCACCCAGACCCGTTGGATCGAACGAACCGATCTGATCAAGCGTGGAGGGGTTGCCGAACCGGTCAACGAATATGTTTTCACCCGTGTTGCTTTCAACCGCACTCATCCCGGTTTCCAGTTCTATACCATCGACAAGCACACGAATTTCAAACGCTGATGTCGGGTCTTCAAACGTGACCTCGCGTTGCTTGATGAAATAGACCGTCGCGGGATTGGCGTTGCCAAGGCTGTCATACACCGTCAGCGTCGTTGATACCGCAAAGGTCGTCGGATCATCCGGGCTGAACGCCCGCGACGGAGGGACACTGCTTTGCAGTCCCATAAGGTTTGCCGTTGCAGGCAGGTTCACACCCAGAGATATTTGTGATGTTGCATTCGGAGCACCCGATGTCATTGCCAACCTGAGGGGTTGTGAATTGCTGAGATCATAACTGGTGGCAGTACCGTCAGCGTTCACCGGATAAGTCATCAGATGCTGCCCGCCTGCGTCTACGACATAGCGGTCATTATCCACAGAAAACTCACCCGAGCGGGTAAAAACCGTCTGCCCGGAGGTGAGGGACGGTCGCAAGGCAAAGAAGCCCTGGCCCTGAATGGCAAGGTCCAGTGTATTTTGCGAGGCCATAACCGAGCCTTGCGTAAACACTTCTGAGATCTGCTCGATCATTGTGCCTGAGCCGATAGTGGTGTCCGAGTTCTGCATCGGAGATGACGAGAAAAAATCACCAAATTCAACTCGACTGCCTTTAAAGCCCGTGGTGCTGACATTCGCGATATTGTTTGAAGTGTTTGAGATGTCGGCCTGCGCGCCGTTCAATCCGGAAAGTGCGGTGTAAAAAGACATGGGTTTATCCTGTGTTGGGTTTGAATTGCCGTAGGTCTGCGATCAGCGGAAGCTGTCGATCTCATCAATGCCCACGGCTCCATAATCCTCGACCTGAAGTTCAGGCCGTGAGGTGTTCGCCGACAAAACGCGCGCAAAAACGGAGGTGCCGATTTCCTGTTCGCCTGTCGGGGTCATGACGGATACCGAAATCTGAACCGGACTTCTTGAGGTTCTCAGCTCGTCGGGCATGTCGTTCCAATTGAACCCCAGCAATCCGGAAGATTGTGCGCCCATGTTCTGACTGTGCAGAATATCGCCTGTGTTAGGATTGCGATAATTGATCCTGACCGCTGACGCAGAAGACGGTAAATCGACGACTCCGCTAATTCTGCCCTCGTCATCCGCACGGGCCAGATTTCCCGGCACCAGAACCGACTGCCCAAGCAGAGAACTGGCTGTTGATATCTGCAACTTGCCCA
>Ga0316204_10012661_pt1 | contig 10237 bp, 13 predicted proteins | sample 6monrhotite_MG_2_FD_205661 | JGI IMG/M metagenome (GOLD analysis project Ga0316204, IMG submission 205661) | Microbial mat bacterial communities from mineral coupon in-situ incubated in ocean water Damariscotta River, Maine, United States -... | ecosystem: Environmental > Aquatic > Marine >... | reverse complement strand
AAAGCTTCGCATTGATTGAATATCCATTAATTGCTTGGCATGTTCGTGTTGATGCATATGATAGTTTGGATATTCAGAATCTTGCATTAACTTTTCTTCATGTAAAAAATGTTTAACTGTGTGCTCAATAAGTTCATTCAAGAGTTCATGTGCAAGCTTTGTCTCGTTGTTCTTTGCTACAGCATGAAGTTTTGTGATAAGCCCTATCTCTTCATTATGCATTTCATTCATACTTGATAGTTCTATAATAGGTAATTGTTCTTGTGTTATTAACATCTTTACTCCTGTATTAAAATAGTTGTGAATATCTTAGCTTTATTCTTTAGTATTAATCATCGTATATTGTAAATACTTTCTCAAAGCCCATGCTGTTAAGCTTTTTATCCATTGCTACTGGGTCAAATCCATTGTTTTTTACAAAGGCAATAAGCTTGATGATCTTATCTCTAGGTACACCGGCAAGTTCCAGCTCCATCTCTATCTCTTCTATACTCATAATAAGTTCCTTTAATCAGAGTTGTTTTAAAAAACCTTAGATTTATAACTTTAAAACACAAAGGGAGAATTTAAGGATCTTGATTAGACGAAGTAGTATCAATTTATTTTAAGTTGTCAGTTTAAAAACATATCTCCTTAAGCTACCAAGACACTCCCCTCGCTCAACTTCAACTTTTTTCTTTTAGAAAGCTTGTCAACATGTAGTTTGTAAATATGCACATGTTTTTCTTTAAAAGTGAATAAAGACACATTTCTTAAAACTTTATAAGGTATAGACTGGCTACACTATACAATTAGGATTCGAAAACTTAAAGGATTACACATGAGTAGATTGAATATGAAAATGCACATGAAGCTTTTAAAAGAGGCTAGAAAGTATCTAAAAGACGTAAAACCAATAGATGATATAGCCCTAGAGAAGAAAAAAGGTGCTGTCGTTTTAACTCAAGAGCATATTTTTGAGTGGCTTCAAACCTTTGAGGAAGATCGCATTAAGCTAGATGGTTGTAATTTTGCAACAGTAAAAAGATAGATGCCAATAAAGCCCTGGCTTCTTTACGTAACTACTTAACAAAAGTAGAACTAGAGTAGGGCCAATCTCTTTGGCCCCTATGTTTGAGATGCACTCTAAGGATTAATGTCCGTTTCCTATACTTTGTTGTATGCTTAAAAACACCCCAATCAACTTTTATAAATATAAATCATAGGAAATGGGTTATATCCATTAGCTATAATCCATTCTAAAAAAGGATAGAGATTATGCCTTCTAATAAAGAGATGCGAGAACGTAAGAATTGTGAGCTTTATGCCTATTTATTGACTTCCCTTGATAAAGAAGTCCCTGATGAGATAATCGAGTGTATTATCTCTTATGATTATCCTTTAGACTGTGTAGCTGATCTATTTTCTGAACTTAAAGGTTTGGATAATGAGACGTTTGAAAAAATAGTCAATGACAAAGAATCAACACAGTCATGTGAACTTGCCTCTTGGTGGAGGACGCATCAAGAAGCGGACAAGCTCAGCCAAGAGCTGACAAAAACTTGTTTGTAAGCTCTTTTTGAGTGATATCCTATTCTTAGGTTGAACAGGTTAAGATTTTGTAATAATTTGTATATTTTGTGAGGAATAAAATGATTTCAGTTGGTGTGATTTTTCAATACGATAGCAGTGAAGGAAGAGGGCAGATCATGCTCTCCAATGGAGAGAAAAAAGAGTTTAGCACTGCTGAGTGGGCAGACAATGAAAATGAACCTAAAATAGCTCAAAGAATCGCTTACGAAAACATCAATCATCGTATAAAAATACGAGTAGCAAGAGAAGAGGATGAGATCGCAGCATCGTCTGATGCAGTGGATGAGAGCCCTCAAGAAGAAGAGAGCAAAAGCGGTACAGAAATAGAGCAGTTTGATAATGTGGATGATTATATAAGTCATTATACGGATATGGGATTCAAACTCGTAAAAGATATGCAAGGTGAGCAGTCAAGAACCGTGAGCTTACGACTGTATACACCGAGTGATTATGGCGAAGCCATCATTAAGCAAAATGGATCAAAGATCGGCGTTACGCAAACGATTAATGGTAAAACAGTCGTAATCAGTTAGTTTAGTGTCTGTGCCTATAAAGAGAGGCTACGTTAATCAAGCAGTTTAAAAAAAGTGGGACCAGAACCAGAGAAAAACCAACCTTCTTTAGCTTCTTTTTTTAAGTCTGGACAAGTAAGGAGTGCGGCGGCATAAAGGTCATTAAGTATTACGGGATCTGACGTTAGTCCTAAAATACTTTTTGAGTCCAGTTTGTCCCAACCTAAAAATGAAGACAAAGAAATATCAGCTAAGAGATGTTTTTTTAATGTTTCGTAGACAAGAGTAGCATCAGACTCTATCTCTGGTGTATAAAGTTCAAACTTGAGTGCTTCCTCTTCAAAAGGCTCAACAATCTCTCCAAAACCTGAAACATTGGCAGAGGTGTAGTCATAGATAAAAAAAGGCACATCAGCACCTATAGTGCTTCCTATTTTTGCGAGTTCATCACTGCTTAGTACGAGGTTACACACCTCTTTAACCATTCTCATAAAAGCTGCCGCATCAGAAGAACTTCCTCCTAGACCAGCCGAGGAAGGAATACGTTTGGTCAAGATGACTTTGTGATCCTTAAAGAAATCTACGATGTCTGAGTCTGCAGTATAGTCAATAAGTGCTTGATAGGCTTTATAAATGGTGTTTGACTCTATGGGGATGTCCTTACACCCCTCAATGGTAAAGGCCTCACACGTGCAAGGTACAAAGCTTATCGTGTCATATAATTCTTCTACACGTACATAACGGGAAAGTAGGGTGTGGAACTTGTCTTTATGTCCAGTGATCTTTAAAAATATATTTACTTTTGCGTGGGCTTTGATACTGTAGCCTGAATCACTGGTCTCTATATATGATTTTGCTTTATTTGTATGTTTGGATCTTTTATTGGGGGTAGGAAGCGTATCTGTGTCCCAGAACCCAGCCTCATCTCCGCCTTCAAAACCACCCATCACTCAAACCTTATTAAATTGCGAAAACTCTTATATTATTAGTTTCAAGTTGTCCATTTAAAATTCTTTGGATTGATACCAGGGTTCCACCTGAACTCTCGCATGAACCACAAGCTCCTACATATGAGATATAAATATCAGTTAACCCACTTGTCTCTTTAAGTTCAATGAAATCCAAATCCCCACCATCTGCATGTAAAAACTCTCTGATCTTATCATCTATGATTTTATCAACAGCATTGATTTTTTGAACAATGCTCAAGTTGTCAAACCCCAATTCATTGGCTTCTTTTATAATATCTTTTTCCATTTCAGTGTTTTCCATAATAATATCCTTGTTTTTTAGATCTATAGTATCTCTAAGTTTTTAATTGACAGAATTGTACACTATCGATATTCTATCTCTACCATAGTATTTTTGTTTACTTTAATATATAATCTTAAATTAAATAAAGTATATGATGGTCGCAAAAACACTGGAGTAGAAAGTAATGAATAATGAAGAACTTTTATATATTGAAGATGCTAAGAAGCGAAAACTGTATTATCGTTTTACTCCTGCCGCTTTAATCTCAAACTTTGTGCCTTTAGTCGTCATCTTGCAGGATGAAGGAAGAATTACAACACCGCACTTCGAGTATAAGATGTGGAACGTGCTCACGCCTATAGATAATTCTGAAGATGAAAACGAAGACTATTCTTTTTGGTTGGGTGAAAAGGGAGACTACTTTGTCAAAGATCTATTACAAGATCTCATACATCAAATTTCTGAAGAGTATGAATGTGAAGATCATATCTATCTGTATGGAAGTGGTATAGGAGGATACGGAGCTATTCTACATGGTATCTTATGCAAGGCGAATGCTGTCTATGCCCATGCCCCACAGATAAGGTTGAAAGATATAGGCCCTAAAGAAAATGACCTAAGTAATTTTCTAAACACAACAGACACTTTTCCTATCTTCTATCTGTGCGGCAATTCAAACCCTGATGAAAGTAGTACAAAAGATGAAACAGCTTATTTCGCAGAGGCTTGTAGAAAAAATAATATAAAGGTTGATCTAGACCACTGTCCAAAAGTCAGGGATAATGAACAGCAGGCTTTACAAGAGGTCTTAGACTTCCTAGAGCGTGTTATCTCACAAGTATAAACTTTATAGGTCTAACAGTCGCATAAAGTTGTTTGCAATCGTCTGGCTGCGGATTTTAAAGATATCAGATGCTTCTTTGGCATAAAGCTTGTCAACCGTCTCAAAAAATAGTTCTAACCAACGCTCAAACGTCTCTCTTTGAAGACCCTGCATGTGCATATGAGGTTTGACTGGTTGACCGTTATAGGCACTGTCACCTAAGGTGATTGACGCCCAGAAATCAGTTAAGAGCTTTAAATGTCTTTGCCATTCATCAGTGATCATCTCATCACCAAGTTTTTCGATAAAAAAGTCAGCGAGCAGTTCATCTTTAAGTATCTTGCTATAAAAGCGATCAACTAAGGTTTTGATATTTTCTCTTGTGATTGTTTGATGTTGCATAGATCTCTTTCTAAATGGATTATACTCTCTTAAACTTGATGAGTCCATAGACCTTTGAAAGGAGATCTTTATAACAAGAATAAGGGAAAGTGTGTACCTTAATACATACAGGTGCATTTATGATATCATGAGTCCAAGAAATAAAATTTTAAATTATTAAGTATGTTGCAAAGGTTAGATTATGATAAGTAGAAATAACATATCAGGAGATATTTTTGGGGGTCTTACTGCTGCTGTAGTGGCTCTACCATTGGCCTTGGCATTTGGAGTACAATCAGGAATGGGTGCGATTGCAGGTCTATATGGTGCAATTGCTTTAGGGGTCTTTGCAGCGATTTTCGGTGGGACAAATACACAAATAAGTGGACCTACGGGCCCTATGGCAGTGGTTGCTGCGGCTGTTGTAGCCGGAGAGGTTGCACTGTACGGCTCTTTAGAGGCGGCACTGGGAACGATAGTCGCTACCTTTGTGTTAGCAGGAATCTTTCAGATTATTATGGGTATCTCTCGTGTAGGACAATATATTCGCTATATGCCTTATCCCGTCATTTCAGGTTTTATGAGTGGTATTGGACTGATCATTATTTTTATGCAGATCTTTCCATTTCTCGGCTTGTCTTCTCCAAGGACTATTGTTGATATATTTAAAGAGCTGCCAACTGTTGCCGATAAGGTTAATTATCAAGCTGTAGGTTTAACACTTGTAACGATTGCCATTATCTATCTTTTTCCAAAGGTGACAAAAAAAGTGCCTGCTGCATTGGTTGCACTGATAGTGTTGACATTAGTCTCTTTTCTTATGAGCTTAAATGTTTCAGTTATTGGAAATATTCCTAACGGGCTACCTGATGTTCATTTTGGCACCTTGTCCTTTGTGGACTGGCGTCACCCCATGGTGATTGTTATTCCTGCCTTGACGCTTGCTGCCCTGGGAGCTATTGATTCACTGCTTACTTCTGTTGTTGCAGATAATATGACGAAGACACAGCATGACTCTAACAAAGAACTCATTGGACAGGGTATTGGAAATATGGTGGCTGGTTTAATAGGTGGACTGCCTGGTGCAGGTGCAACGATGCGGACAGTAGTAAATATCAATGCTGGTGGTACAGGTAACTTGTCGGGTGTAGTGCATGGTTTTGTACTTTTAGCTGTGCTGTTAGGGGCAGGAGAGTATGCGAAAATGATTCCATTACCTGTATTGGCAGGAATTTTGATAACCGTTGGCATAGGTATCATAGACTATAAAGGTATTAAGCACCTCTTTAGAGTTCCTCGTGCAGATGCTGTTGTGATGGTAATCGTGTTAGTCTTAACAGTATTTGTAGATCTTTTACAAGCAGTTGCTGTAGGTCTAGTCATGGCTGCACTTCTATTTATGAAACAGATGGGTGATGTAGCTGAGTCTAAAGCTCTTAGTGCTTCTTTAGATGACTTTAATTGTAACTTTTTAAAAGAGGATGAAAAAGTAATCTCTGAAGCTATGAAACATCAAATATATATACAACACTTTGATGGTCCAATCTTTTTCGGTTTTACAGCACACTTCAAAAAAATGATGCAAACACTGCCTGATGTTACTGTAGTGATTTTTAGAATGCCTAATGTTCCAACGATTGATCAAAGTGGTATGTACGCTATTGAAGATTCCATTTTAGAACTGCATAAAAAGAAAATGACAGTGCTTATTACTGGTATTCAAAAGCAGCCATTAGATATGTTAAAGAATATTCAACTTATTCCCAGTCTTATCCCCGAAGAAAATCTCTTTAAAGATTTTCCAAGTGCAGTTGCTGCGTTAGAAGAAGAAAAGCTAGACTCGCATATTCCTCTGGAAGGGAAAAAAAATAAAATACTTTGGAAGTATTAAGAACTATAGCGAGAACTTTGATATACCAATATGCTAAAATTCACTCATATTAATATATCGAGGACTTATGCAGTTAGATGCGAAGATGATAGAGAAGATTGAAGTGTTGGCTGAGTTGCTAAAACGTTCACCTAAAAAGGTGGTAGATGAAGCCTTGGACCTTTATCTTAAAGTTGAACGTGAAAAACAGCTTGAAATCGAGTTGGATGAACATAAAAAAGAGACAAATCTCTCTTATGATGAGTTTTGGGATGATCTGGACTTTGATTAGATATTTATAAGGTTTTAACTTTTGGAAATGCTGGCATAACTCTTGGAAGATGTATTAGATCATCCGAAAAGCTATCATGATTAGGCGATCTTAAAATATGATTTTGCGGGGTAGTTTGTAATGATCTTGCGCGACTTATACCTTCAGACAGCATAAGGTTAATGGTCTCAGGATAGGTGATACTGTTATGGATTTCACATGATTTTGGAAAATAGCTTGAACCCATGGTCATACCTGGAACAAGGTTTGCCTCCATGAAAAAGCACTCTCCTTCATTGTTTGTCTTAATGTCAATACGACCAAAGTCTCTTACTCCTAATCCTCTAAAAGCATCTGACGCCAGGTCTATAAGTTTGTTTTTTAAAGTTATGTTTGTGACTTTCTTCAGCGCTTCTGTATCTTCTGTTTTTGCTTTATGACCTAAAATCCTTAGCCCTTTTGTAGAAAGTATAGGTACGATCTCAATAGGTGATAGGATTAACTTTTTCTCTTTTGTCTCTATGATAGCAACGGTAAACTCTCTACCGTTTAAATACTCTTCAACCAGTACAGGTAGATTAAATGTTTGATACAAGGAAAGAACTTTACTTTGAAACTCTTCAAAGCTATTTACAAAAGATTGATCATCTATACCATTTCCATTAGCAGCATCTATTGGTTTTAAAAACAAAGGGAAGCGTATTGGTAAATCTTTTTCATACTTGTATTCACCAGGAACTGCCGTGAAGTATTGGGCAGTTTTAATGCCTTTATAATTTAAATGTGATTTTGCTAGTACTTTATCTGAGTCAAACTTTAGAACTTCTCTGGTTGAGCCGGTGAAATTTATATTTGCTTGTTTAAAATATTCTGATAGCCAAATGTCATTTTCATTTTTAAATGAGAGGTATTTAACTGCTAGGATAACTAAGTCTGGTTTTCTTTTTACAGTTTCATGTAGATTTTCTTTAGTTTCACATACATTTAGCAGAACATTATGCCCCATGTGAATGATTGCATCAAAGACACTTTCACAAGACTTGAGGGCTCCAAAACCACTCTCTTTTAACGCTTCATTGGGTGTTGTTATTATTTCGATATTCATTGGTAGATATTCCTATATGGGGAATGCATCAGGTTTTGAAAAGGTGCATTGTTAACAAGCCTAACTAAAATCTGTTAATGTTGATTTGAGTAGATCTAGGCTTTATTGCAGGTTGTTTTAGGTCTTTGCAGGATTACAAAAAAAAAGTCATATACAGATCAAGCAGTATGATATTGGATGCAGTATAGCGTAATAACTTGAGGTAAAAAAAAGAAATACGGATTATGTAATTATCGGCGTTTTTAATACAAATAAACTTTTATAAGAGAGGTGTGAAAATGAATATATAGTTTAATAGATAAAGAGGGTTAAAAAGAAAGTTTTAAGAACATATAAGTGGAAAAATCCACTTATGTAAAAACGGTTACAGACCTGTAACGTTTTCTGCTTGAGGGCCTTTTTGACCTTCACCGATTTCGAAAGTTACTTTCTGACCTTCGTTAAGTGAAACACGGTCGTAACCATTGCTGTTGATTTGACGGTAATGTACGAATACATCTTTACCACCATCTTCTTGTTCGATAAATCCGAAACCTTTTTCGCTATTGAACCATTTAACTGTTCCGTTTGATAATGTTGCCATTGTAATACCTTTTTGTTTTAATACACCTCATTGCAAAGGTGGTTGAAAATATAATTTAAAGCTTTATTTTTAGGTGAATCTTACTGGAAACTAGAAGTCGTCAATGCAAAGCAGTCTAAAGATGTGACTCGAATCATCTTTCATTAGCAGCAGTATAACTGAATATTATAAAAATAGGAAGTTTTTATAATAAATATTAGATATTTCAAAGAAGTGTTAAAGTGAATAGAGGGGTTTGAATAAGCCTTTTTAGACTTTATTCAGGTCGATAGACTCTGATATTTTCACACTTCTTGTCATCTCGTAGGTATTGAGCGTGCAGTTGGCTCATGATGCCTTTTTCACAGTAGAGCAGGTACTGTTTGTCTTTAGGAAGTTTTTCAAACTCAGTTTTTAATTGATGAAAAGGGATTTTGAGACATTCACATGAAGTCTCTATAGGTTTACCCTCGGTGCGGATGTCAATGACTGTATACTCATCGCTACTTAGATCATGTACTACCTCGACAGCGGCCATGTCATTAATATCAGCTACTATCTCATCCACATAGATATGTTGGGCCTCTTCAACGGCTTTATCAAGTACTTCATAGTTAAAACGTGTAGCTTCTTTTTCCATGCGTTTATAAGAGCCATGCGTGATAGGGTTTTGTGAGATAACACCACAATACTCAGGCATACTTTCTGCAAAATGGCGTGTACCTATTTGGTTGGCTATGGAGATGATTTCCGGTTTATTCATTGTTGATAGCGGACGCAGTATAAGTTTGTTACAGACTTGATCGATGAGTGCCAGGTTTCGAAGTGTTTGACTTGAGACCTGTGCCACACTTTCACCTGTGAGCAGAGCGTCTATCTCAAGCTCGTTGGCTATCTTCTCAGATGCCATAAGCATCAGACGCTTAAGTGTCACACCCATGTATGTTGGTGCAGTCGAGCGAAATATCTCTGTGAGAACATCATCAAAAGGTACAGAGATAAACTTCACTCTGTGAGATGAGCCAAACTTGGACCATAGATATAGAGCTACTTGCTTGACTCCAATCTCATGTGCATTACCTCCAAGGTTAAAAAACACGAAGTGAGTCTTAATACCTCTTTTCATCGTCAAGTAAGAAGCTACCGTTGAGTCAAATCCGCCCGACATCAAAGAGAGGATATCGCCTTGTGTCCCAATAGGAAAACCACTCAGGCCTTTATACTTAGAAGTGATGACATTGAGTTGGTTGTGGATAAGCTCTATTCGGATAGTGACTTCGGCATTACGAAGATCAACGCCCTTTGCTTCAGAGTGCGCAAGCATATAACCACCAACTGTCTGCTCAAGCTCTGTAGATTTAAATGGATGCGTACCCGTACGTTTTGCTCTGACAACAAAGGTTTTGTCCTTTATGGACTCACTCATCAGCTCACCCACTTTTACTTTTATCTTATCAAGGGTGTCCATATCATCAAACTGCAAGGCTTCAAGTATCTGCTCGATTCCAGAGGTGTCTAAAAGCGCTTGTCTAACTTCAGCTAAGACACTTGTAGGTGCGAGTACTTCAATCTTGTCAGAGAACTTTCTGACGGCTATTTCTGGGTCGATGCGTTCTAAAATAGTTTGGAGATTGACATACAGTTGTCCGACCATTTGTCGTTTGGCGGAAGAGCCTTTGATCATGATCTCAGGAAAAAGTTTTAAGATAAATTTTTGAGTATTACTTGATGTGTTGTGCACCGGGGTTGCCTTGTTTTATATAGATGCAATTATAGCATAAGCAGGCTATAGCATGAGACTTTTTGAGATAGAGTATACTTCAAATGTCTTCAATACATCTAAGTAAATAACGTAATTTTACGTCCTGTTTTCTTTCTATTTGTTTT
>Ga0316204_10012660_pt1 | contig 10237 bp, 10 predicted proteins | sample 6monrhotite_MG_2_FD_205661 | JGI IMG/M metagenome (GOLD analysis project Ga0316204, IMG submission 205661) | Microbial mat bacterial communities from mineral coupon in-situ incubated in ocean water Damariscotta River, Maine, United States -... | ecosystem: Environmental > Aquatic > Marine >... | reverse complement strand
AAATTGAGATCGGCGGCTTTCCCTAGGTGGCTAGGATAACAAGCCATCGCTTTCAGTCCGTTAATTTGTTCTTCTATAGTGAAACCCAAAAGTGGTGGATTGGCGGTGCCGGTTAATACCGGATCAGCGGGAATAAGATCGCCGATAGGCAAGGCCATTGTTTGGCTGATGAGCTTGAACCGTTCGGCATTGCCGTAGCGTTCGTTCACCGGAAAGCGCGGAAGAGCAAATTGATTTTGCCAGGGCGCGACGGGCCCGGAATATTGTGCAAATGCGATATCAAATCCTTCAGCGCGCACAGCGGCTGCCATGTCTGTGCTATATTCTCCATACGGATAGGCAAACATCTTGGGCACAGCACCAAGCTCGGCCTCGAAACGGACACTTGCCCGGCGAATATCCTTAAGCGAGGCCTCAACGCCGGCCGCGACCATGTGAAGGTGCGAAGCCGTATGGTGCCCAATTTCTACGCCTTCGTCCTGCAGCCTGCGGATATCATCCCAGCTCATATAATTGCTGTTAGCCTGGTCTACCGGGTCGGTGGAGACAAACAGTGTGGCCGGTATTCCGGCAGCTTTTAACAACGGCCAACCAACTTCTGCAAAAGATTTATAAGCGTCATCGACCGTAAAAATGACAGTGCGCGTGGGGAATTTCTTGTCGTTTCTCAAGGCCTCGGTTGCGGCGCTAAGCCCCATAAAATGATAGCCGCCAGATTTCAGCAGCGCTATTTGGGCTTTAAGTTGTTCGACGCGGATATTGGTGCTTGGATAACCTTCTTCGCCAAACCGGTGATAGATCAATACTACCGCAGAGCTATCTTCGGCCACAGCGGGCGGTGCCCACAAAATACTGACAGCCAAAAGGCTATGGATGACGATCGCGACCCTGGTTAGAAACTGCATATGCATGTCCGCTTTCGATTAACACAAGCTGTGCATAGTCTTGCCTTGCCAGGTACAAAATGGCAAGACAGTCCATAGATCATGAAAATATGACGAACGATAGTCAAGGGAAGGCACAATCATGAAACCACTGTTTGGCGAAGCAGAGTTAGATCAGCTTTTTAATAGCGCACGTACCATAAATGTATGGTCCGGAAAGCCTGTGTCGGATCAGCAATTACATGCGCTTTATGACCTGCTAAAAATGGCCCCGACAAGCGCTAATTGTAGCCCGGCGCGCTTTCATTTTGTTAAAAGTGACGCCGCAAAAGCCCGGCTGAAACCATTTGTGATGGAAGGTAATGACATCAAGGTTATGCAGGCGCCGGTTACGGTGATTATTGCCAATGACTTGGATTTTGCCGAAAAGCTGCCAGAATTATTTCCTCATAATCTGGACGCTAAAAACTGGTTTTCTGACCCTGAGGTCGCCGCGATTACGGCAATGCGTAACGGCACGTTACAGGGCGCCTATTTGATGATGGCGGCACGAAGCCTTGGGCTGGATTGTGGCCCGATGAGCGGCTTCGATAATGCCGCTGTTGACCAGGAGTTTTTTGCAGGTACCAATATCAAATCAAACTTTATCTGTTCCCTCGGATACGGCACCGAAGAAAATATCTTCCCGCGCAGTCCGCGTTTAGCGTTTGCTGACGCGGCGGCAATTCTTTAGGGCGGTGCTGGGTGACTGTTCTCGCCATTGATACATCTGAGGCCAACTGTAGCGCGGCACTGTGGACCGAGGGCGGGCAAAGTTTTGCCGCCAGCGACCCTATCGGCCGCGGACACGCAGAGCGCCTGTTGCCGATGATCGAAGAGCTGCTTTCAGAAGCTTGTATCGCCTACCGGGACATAAGCCGCATTGCAGTTACAACGGGCCCCGGCACCTTTACCGGTTTGCGGGTCGGTTTGTCAGTTGCGCGTGGGTTAGCGCTTTCTCTGGGCGTGCCCTGTACCGGACTGTCCGGTCTGGAGGTGTTGGCGGCGCAGGCGAAGAAAAATGAAGGCATTGTCCACAGCGTAATCAAAGGTCGGGGTGGCCAGGTGTTTTACCAGGTGTTTGAGGCCGAGGGCGGCGCAAAACCAGCGAAGGCACTGCACAAGGCCGTAAATATAGATGCTGACGACGCGCGCGCAGCAATCGAAACCCGGTCTGGTTATGTTATTGGTTCGGCCGTACCTTTGGTTTTGGGCCGCGAAGCGGGGCCAGAGGATGTTATTGATCCTATAGTTTTGGCAAAGGCGGCTTTTCCCCTTGACCCTGATGACTACCCGCCAGAACCGTTTTATCTCCGTGAAGCAGATGCAATCGCCGCCAAGCCGATCATCAACATTAGTGATCAATGAGCAAGCATCCGTTAGACCAGATTACTATTCATTGCAGGAACCTACCCGGCCTAGCATTGTTGGCCGAGCTGCATCATGCAGCCTTTTCGCCGCAAGGTGAGCGTTCTTGGGGTTCTGAAGAATTTGCAGATATTCTGGCAATAGCCGGCACCAGCGCAACATTGTACCGGTCGGATGATAAACCCGTTGGTTTTGTGATTGTACGAACCGTTTTGGATGAGGCTGAATTGATTTCGATTGCCGTTGACCCCGCTTATCAAAGCAAGGGTTTCGCCAAAAAAATGTTGGATGACACCATCCGTCAGGTGAAGACATCGAAGATTAGCCGATTTTTTCTGGAAGTTCGCGAAGACAATAGCAAAGCATTGAAACTATACCGAGCAACTAACTTTAAGAAAATTAGTGAAAGAAAAGACTATTATAAAACATTGAACGGGCAAAGGCTCAATGCTCATGTGTTTTTGCTCGATATGAATTAACATACAATTTCACTATAAATGTAACTGAATGTTTTCTTTACTTCTTTACTAGAACAAAAATGCTCTTTAACAGTATTGTACTTGACTGTGTTTGGACTGGCTTATGAGCAGTTTGCTGTAGAGACATGTCGTCCGTAGATCTAACAGGCCTATTGGAAACTTCATGGCCCAGTGCCAGGATAGACCGGTGCAAAGGCTCGTTTGCGGCGGTATTCTGGTATAAGATCTCAACAGTTTCACCAGCTTTGCGCTGGTCCAGAAACAGCCGTGATTTGACAAATGCCATTGGGCAGGTGGCATCGGCAAGGTCAAGCAAAGCTATAGTGGGGTCCGGTCGCAATGTTGGTGTTGTGGTCATAGGCTCTTTGTAATTCGATCAAACTATAAAAGTTTGTACTGCAGTTTAGGGCGATTTGTAAAATACAGGCCTTGTTTTTTTACCAAACCGATAATGGTAAAGCTGCGCAACGATGGTGAACTAAAATGGATAAATCTCCGCTGCAGGTGAATGAAATCTTGGCGCTGACCACAGATATTGTTGCGGCTCATGTCGCGAATAATAGTGTCGCGCCGGATGAGCTGCCGGGGCTTATCGAGAATGTATTTGTTACATTGAACCGGCTTCATAGTGATCCGGGTGCAAGCACTGAGGCGCCAAAGCCTGCGGTGCCCATAAAAAAATCTATTACGCCGGATTTCATCATATGCCTGGAAGACGGTAAAAAACTAAAAATGCTCAAGCGGCACCTTAGGTCGCAATATGATATGTCGCCCGAGGAATACCGTGACCGGTGGGGACTAGGTGCCGACTACCCAATGGTGGCGCCCAATTATGCAGATCAGCGCCGCCTGTTGGCCAAGAAAATAGGGCTGGGACGCGGCCGTAAAAAAGAAAACTGATAGACTACCATTATTGTCTGAATTTAACTGAAGGTGGCTTGCGGTAGCGCGCTAGCTGTGCCATCTTTAGGGCGTTATTTTTTCATGACCATATGGCTATCAGGAGCGCTCTTTATAATGTCCGAAACAGTTTCTTCAATCGAAGATCTTTGTATGCAAAAGGGCATGCGCATGACCGACCAACGGCGGGTCATTGCAAAGGTGCTATCTGAGGCAAACGATCACCCTGACGTGGAAGAGGTATACCGCAGATCAACAGCTATCGATAATGGCATCAGCATCGCCACCGTATACCGGACGGTGCGCTTGTTTGAAGATGCAGGTATTCTCGAGCGTCATGATTTCCGCGATGGGCGGTCTCGGTATGAAACTGTTGCTGAGCAACACCATGATCATCTGATCAATGTTGAAACCGGAGAAGTGCTGGAATTTCATAGCGATGAAATTGAAGAGCTTCAGGAAAAAATAGCCAACAAGTTAGGGTTCAGTTTGGTAGACCACCGTATGGAACTTTATGGTGTCCCCATTAAAAAGGACGATTAAGGTGCGCCAAACGGAGAGCAGAGCATGGCTGTTGAGTATGGCGGGCTAAAGTCCAATTTCAAAACCGAAGGCTGGACTGCGTTGGGCGTGTTCCGCATGGGCGGTATATTTATTGCGTCTGTTCCTCTTTTGATTTTACAGGCGGGGATGATTAAATTCTCCCCCAAACACTGGTGGCCGGGTGCCGCTTTGTGGCACCGTACAATGTGTAGGATCCTTGGTGTTGAGATTCGTGTTTTGGGGTCCGTTGAACATCAGGGCCCCATTTTATATGCGAGCAACCATGTTAGTTGGCTTGATATTATCATCCTTGGCGGCATTCTGGAGAACGCTAGCTTCATTGCGAAATCTGAGATGGCCCAATGGGGCTTTCTTGGCACAATGTGTAATTTGCACAAAACCATTTTTGTCAATCGGGCGCGCCGGACTGATACAAAAAACCAAGCCGACCGATTAACCAGTCGGATCAAGGAAGGTGACAGCCTGATATTGTTTCCGGAAGGCACTTCCACCGATGGTGGGCGGGTTGTACCATTTAAATCTTCTCTGTTTTCAGTGGCGGAACGCGCTGACGAAGCCAGTGACCACAAGCTTCTCATTCAGCCCCTTACGCTTGCCTTCACTGAAATGAATGGCATACCGCTTGTTCGAAGCCAGCGCCCATTGGTGGCCTGGCTTGGCGATGTAGAATTATTTGACCATTTGCGCCAGTTTTTGAGCTTGGCGCGCACGGTAGTGACCATAGAATATCATAAACCCATTACCCTTCATGAGGCGGGCTGTAGAAAATCCCTGGCAATTTACTGTGAAGGTCAGGTTCGCGCCGGGCTGGAGCGAGCTGGGCGAATGGAATTGCAGATGGGGCGCCGCACCACACGGGTTTTAGGGCAGGCAGAAGACGCCTAACCAGAGCGTGACCAAAACAGTTTATCAGCCCGCCTTGACTCCTGATAATCCGGTGGTAGTCTCCGGCACCTTTTTTGGCTTCGATGCTATGGTTTCAGCGCGGGTTAGGCTGGCACCAAATCGACCATTAGTATGCAGGCAGGAGCAGGCCCTTGAGTAAAAAAGTTTTCATCAAAACATATGGTTGTCAGATGAATGTCTATGACAGCAACCGTATGGCCAATGTGCTGAAACCACACGGCTATGAAGAAGCTCTGTCGTCTGATGATGCTGACCTTGTGATTCTCAATACCTGCCATATCCGCGAGAAGGCTGCCGAAAAAGTCTATTCCGAAATTGGCCGGCTCAGGCAGCATAAATTAGCCAAAGCGGCTGACGGCAAAGACATGTTCATAGCTATTGCAGGGTGTGTGGCGCAGGCGGAAGGCGCTGAAATGATGAAGCGCGCACCAGCCGTTGATCTGGTGCTTGGGCCCCAAACCTACCACCGGCTTCCTGACATGCTGAAAGAAGCACAGGCGCAGCGCGACGCGGGCAGAAAAAGCAGCCGGGTTATGGATACGGAATTCCCCGCTGATACAAAATTTGACCATTTGCCGGCAGATGCCGATTTTGACAGCCCAGCCCAGTTTCTGACAATTCAGGAAGGGTGCGATAAATTTTGTGCTTTCTGCGTGGTGCCTTATACGCGCGGTGCGGAATATAGCCGGTCTGTGGCGGATGTTGTCGGCGAAGCCGAACGCATGGCGGCTAAAGGGGTGGTTGAGATCACCTTGCTCGGCCAGAATGTAAATGCTTATCACGGCGAACAAGCCGAAGGTGAGACCACAAATTTGGCGTCGCTAATTCGTGCGGTCGGGGATGTAGAAGGCATAAGCCGCATTCGCTACACCACATCGCACCCGCGCGACATGGATGATGACCTTATCAATGTACACAGCGAATTAGATGCTTGCATGCCCTATTTGCACCTGCCAGTGCAAAGCGGGTCAGACAATATTTTGGCGGCAATGAACCGTCAGCATACACGCGAAGACTATTTTGTTACCGTGGATAAATTGCGTGCGGCGCGCCCTGATTTGGCATTGTCAGGCGATTTTATCGTCGGGTTTCCTGGTGAAACCGATCAGGATTTCGAAGATACGCTCGATCTGGTGCGCCGGGTTAAATATGCGCAAGCTTACAGCTTTAAATATAGCCCGCGCCCCGGCACGCCGGCGTCTGTGCACACCGAACAGGTTCCCGAAGATGTAAAAGCAGTCCGCCTTGCCCGCCTTCAAGACCTGCTTGAAGAACAACAGCAAGAATTCAATGATGGTTCTGTAGGCATGGAGATGGATATTCTTCTCGAACGGGAAGGCAAGCAAACCGGGCAGTTGATTGGCCGCAGCCCTTATTTGCAGGCCGTGCATGTTGACCTGTCAAGCGCCGATAATGGGCTGGACGAAGGGCGGGATACGCCATACACTGAATTTATGGGCAAGCTGGTGCGTGTTAAAATTGTTGAAGCTGGCCAACGCAGCCTAAAAGGGGAACTTGTTGGTGCTGTTCCGCAAATTTGAAAAGCTGAATGAGCGCTAACATAACAGGAGCCAAAAACCGTATAATATGGATGCCAAAAGCAGCTCACCGAACGCCGCGGGGCCAGCGCCCCAAAGCGAAAAATCAAACGAGTATCGCCGCATGGTGGTAGAGTTTGAAGATAATCGACTGGCAGCCATTGTCTTTGGTCAGCATGATCACAATCTTGCCCGAATAGAGCAAAAGTTGGGCGTGACCTTGATTAACCGGGGCAACCGGGTGGCAATTGAAGGCGGTGCTGATAATTCAGAGATGGCGAAGCGCGTTTTGGGGGATCTTTATGATCTCGCGAAAAAAGGCCACGAAATCGCCGTGGGCGATGTGGACGGTGTATTGCGAATGAATGAAGGCACGGTTCTTTCCGGCGAGGCAACACCGACAAAACCGGCTACAGCAGACAGTAAAAAGGCCGGGTTCTTAACCGAACAATTGAAAATTACTACGCGTAACTGTGTTGTTGTGCCGCGCTCGCCTGGTCAGGCTGACTATGTGGCAAAACTCAAGAATAATCTGATGGTTTTTGGCGTAGGTCCTGCGGGTACAGGCAAAACGTATCTGGCGGTGGCCATGGCGGTTTCTCGCATGCTGGCAGGCGAGGTAGACCGTATTATACTGTCGCGCCCTGCCGTTGAAGCCGGTGAAAGCCTTGGTTTCCTGCCGGGAGACTTGAAAGACAAGGTCGACCCCTATATGCGGCCGCTTTATGATGCGCTTTATGATATGATGCCCGCCGAGCAGGTAGAGAAACGTATAGCCAGTGGCCAAATTGAGATCGCCCCTCTTGCCTATATGCGTGGGCGCACGCTCTCTAATGCGTTCATTATTTTGGATGAGGCGCAAAATACCACGTCGATGCAAATGAAAATGTTTCTAACCCGCTTTGGCGAAAATGCCCGCATGGTGGTTTGCGGCGATCCTAGCCAGGTTGACCTGCCGCGCGGCACACGGTCGGGGCTCCGGCACGCGTTGGATATATTGCGCGGTGTGGATAATATCGCCGTCACTCGATTTAACCACCGCGACGTGGTACGCCATCCGCTTGTAGCAAAAATTGTAGATGCATACGGCGATGATGATGGGCGGTAAAGCATGACGACCACCAGTGATGATCCGGGATCAAGTATGCCCGACCGGGAAGCGCAGAGTGCGCCTGCCGGTCTGTCTCTCGATATTGAAATAGACGAAACGTGCCTCGGTGAAGGCGATTGGACGCCAACAATAGAATGCGCAGTTTCTGCTGCCCTGCGCCGCGGTTTGTCCGGCCCATTGCCGGAAGCTGAGCTTTATGTGGGCCTGGTGCCGAATGAGCAGAGCCAACAGCTAAACGCCCAATACCGTGATAAAGATTATGCCACTAACGTGTTGTCATTTCCCGCAACAGACCCGGAAGAACTGCCGGACGCGCTAAAAGCATCGGCGCGAGGTGGGCCACCGGTAATGCTCGGTGATCTAATTATTGCTGGCAAGGTGGTGGCCGATGAAGCGGCAGCGCAGCAGAAGTCAATATCCGCACATTTATCACATCTGGTGGTGCACGGGGTTTTACATTTGCTCGGTTATGACCATATGGAAGATAATGAAGCAGTTGAGATGGAAGCGCTGGAGCGAGAAATCTTGAAATCTTTGGGGTTTAGTGACCCGTACGAGGCAAATGAAGAATGAGTGATCAGCAGGACAGTGCTCAAAGTCAGGGCCAATCCCAGGCAAAGCACGGCGGGTTTTGGCGCGGGATTAAATCTGTTTTTGGCTTCAAGTCAACGGAAGTGAGCTTGCGCGAAAGTCTTGAAGAAGCACTAGAAGAGCATGAAGAAGAAAATGACGCGCCGGCTCTCGGCGCTGACGAGCGCGAAATGCTGTTCAATGTGCTGGAATATGGCGTCTTGAAGGTTGACGATGTAATGGTGCCGCGCGGCGATATTGTTGCGGTTCCAACAGATATTTCTTACAGCGAAATGGTGAAAATATTTGCCGATGCGGCCCATTCGCGTATGCCCGTGTACCGAGGCTCGCTTGATGATGTGCAAGGCATGATCCATGTGAAAGATGCACTGAAAATATTGGCGGATGGTGGCGATACAAAAGAATTCTCGGTGTCGCTGATCCAGCGTCCAGTGCTTTTTGTGCCGCCCTCAATGAAGGTTACTGACCTGATGGCGAAGATGCGTCAGGGGCGAACCCATATGGCCATCGTTGTTGATGAATACGGCGGAACAGACGGGCTTGTTACAGTTGAAGATATTGTGGAAGAGGTGATCGGCGAAATAGATGACGAGCACGACGAAATCGAGGCACCCGATATTGTATCGCTGCAAAACGGAGGCTTTGATGCGGACGCTCGTGCAGAAGTCGAAGAGCTGGACGCTTTGTTGGGTGTAGATCTTTTGCCTGACGATCAGGATGAAGATGTGGGCACGCTTGGTGGGCTGGTATTTTCACTTGCGGGTTGTGTGCCAGAGATTGGCGAGGTAATTCTGCATAAAAGCGGATATAAATTTGAGGTCGTGGACGCAGATCCGCGCCGTATTCGTAAAGTAAGAATTCATCCGCCGGCCAAGGAGCAACCAGCCGACAATGGTTAATTTACCGGAGGATTGGTCCATGCGCGCTTTTGTGGTGCGCTTTTCAAGCTGGCTTGAAGCCAAAAATAACACCCGTGTACCTATTGTCGCCTTCTTGTTTGGTGCACTGCTTTCGCGCGCATTTGCACCGACCAACTTTTTCCCGGCCCTGTTTATTGCGCTGCCTTTTTTCCTGTTTCTCATAACAAGCTCAAACAGTGGCAAAGACGCGTTTCGGCGCGGCTGGTGGGCAGGTTTTGGCTTTTTCTCAATTGGCCTTTTTTGGATGGGCCATTCCTTCACCCAGCAGGATCATGTGCCAGTTATTTTGGCGCCCTTTGCCACCTTTGCGCTTAGCGCAGTGATGGCGCTGTATGTGGCAGCTACTTTCTGGATAACCTGGCGGCTGAGAGTAAGCGGGTTTTTGCGCGTACTGGTTTTCGCCGCCAGCTGGACGTTGATGGAAATTGCGCGAGGCACTTGGTTTACAGGTTTCCCCTGGCATCTGGTTGGCTCTGCGTGGGCCGAATGGAACTATATGGCGCAGGGGGCTTATTGGGTCAGCGTTTATGGGCTTTCGTTTTTAACTGTGCTGGCTGGGGGCCTGGTTGGAAATTTGCTTACGGAAACGCGCGGCCGGAGGGCGGTTTCCGGCGTTCTCGGCGCCGCTGCCATTATGCTCGCAGTAACAGCGTTTGGCTACGGCAGGGTCGCTGGTAAAATCACAGAATACCACTTAAGCACCAGCCTGAAAATGGTTCAGGCCAATGTGAAACAACGGGAAAAATGGTTATCACACCTTGTAGATGATCATTTTGAAAATCATGTACGCCTATCGCGAGGTAAGAACGCAAAGGCTGAGGGCACCAAGCTGTTGATCTGGCCAGAAACAGCGGTTCAGCGCCAAACATTTGATCGTAAGGATAGCCTGCTCCGCTGGCGGGTTTCGCGGCTGCTTGAGTATAATAGCTATGCCATT
>Ga0316204_10012659_pt1 | contig 10238 bp, 5 predicted proteins | sample 6monrhotite_MG_2_FD_205661 | JGI IMG/M metagenome (GOLD analysis project Ga0316204, IMG submission 205661) | Microbial mat bacterial communities from mineral coupon in-situ incubated in ocean water Damariscotta River, Maine, United States -... | ecosystem: Environmental > Aquatic > Marine >... | reverse complement strand
AGGGCGATACGCGCGGTAAATCAATGCTGTGGATATTGCCTTTGATGCGGGTCAGCGCATCACCCAGCCGGCGAATGTCCAACAACCCTGTCGCGGCATCACGCCAGGCCGCCTGCAGCAGGATGTGGTCCGGATCATGTTCGCGCAGAACATCATAAATCAGATCTGCCGAGAAGGTGACCTGCCGGCTGGTTTTCTCATGCCCCGGCAAGCGCCGCTCGATCAGACCGGAAATGATGGCGCATTGTTTGAATGTCCGCTTCATCAAAGGGCTTTCCGCCAGCCACGCATCGAGATCATCCCCCAGCATGTCATCGGAGAACAGCGCATCCAAATCCACACCGGAAAGATCGCGCAGCCCCCAGACTGCCAAGGCATATTCATTCGCAACAAAGCCGGTGGGGCGCATCCGCAGGCGTTCCAGCCGACGCGTCAGCAACATGCCCAGTGATTGGTGCGCCAGCCGTCCTTCGAACAGATAACAGACCAGGTAATGCTTGCCGCCACGCGGAAAGGTCTCGACCAGCAAATCATCCGGTTGTGGCAGGCGGGATTTTTCCTGCTGAAGGAACAGCCAGTCACGAACCTGTTCGGGGAAAACTGCCCATTGCGCCGGATCATGCGCAATCTCGCGCACCCGCCGCGCCAGATAGGTCGACAGTGGAAATTTCCCGCCATTATAGGACGGTACTTTCGGCTCCCGGTCCGCCGAACGCACGACCAGCGCCGCATTCTCGTTGATGCCAATGAATTCGAGCACTTCGCCGGCGAATACAAATGTATCGCCCGGCACCAATTGCTCGATAAACCCTTCCTCGACCTCGCCGAGTGACCGGCCCCCGCGCGGCCCCTTGCCTTTCAGGCGAACGCTCAGCATTTCCGCTTCGATAATCGTCCCGACATTCATGCGATGGCGTTGAGCGACACGGGTATTGCGGGCCTGCCAGCGTCCTTTCCGGTCCCGAATAAGCCGCCGGAAACGCTCATAATTATCGAGCGCATATCCTCCGGTGGAACAAAATTCCAGCACAAGGTCGAATTCCGCGCGCGTCAGAGCGGCATAGGGCGCTGCCCGGATCACTTCGGCATACAGATCGTCGGCCAGAATCGCTTCGCCGCAGGCCCGGCCAGTCATGTGCTGGGCCAGAACATCCAACGCGCCGGCCCGCAAGGTTTCACCATCCAGCACCCCGTCAGACACAGCTGATCGAGCCGCTTCGCATTCCAGATATTCAAATCGATTGGCCGGGGCGAGCAGGGCACGCGACGGTTCGTCCAGTCGGTGATTGGACCGGCCCAGTCGCTGGATCAGGCGTGCCGATCCTTTGGGCGCGCCCATCTGGACGACCAGATCGACCTCGCCCCAGTCAATGCCGAGATCCAGCGTCGAGGTGCAAACCACCGCTTTCAACAGGCCCGACGCCATCGCCGCTTCAACTTTGCGCCGCTGTTCCACCGCCAACGAACCGTGATGCAGCGCAATCGCCAGCCCGTCATCATTGCGCCGCCACAATTCCTGGAAGGTCGCTTCCGCCTGGGCGCGCGTATTGACGAAGATCAGCGACAGGCGCGCCGCCTTGATCGCCGCATAAACCTCGCCCATCGCGTGCCGGCCGGAATGGCCCGACCAGGGAATGTGTTCCGCACTGGAAAGAATATCGATCTGCGGTTTCGGCCCGTCACCGCCGCGCACGATTTTCGCGAAAGCCGGTGTGTCGCCCTGCGGTGTGAGCCAGCGCGCCAGTCCGCCTTCGTCAGATACGGTTGCAGACAGGCCTGCCCGCTGCGCATTCGGCGCCCAAGCCGCCAGGGTCGCCAGACCGAGGCTCAGCAAATCCCCGCGTTTCTGCGGTGCCAGCGCATGGATTTCATCAATGATGATCCGCTTCAGATCCGCAAAATAGGCGCGGGCATTCGGCGAGGCGCAGAACAGCGCCAATTGCTCCGGTGTCGTCAACAGAATGTCGGGCGGCTTGTCGCGTTGACGCTGGCGCTTGCCCGCGGGCGTATCTCCCGTCCGCGTCTCGATCCGGATATCCAGACCCATTTCCGCTACAGGCGTCATCAGATTGCGCGCCACATCCACCGACAACGCCTTCAGCGGCGAAATGTAGAGTGTGTGCAGACAATGCGGGCGTTTCGGGCCGGCCTTCGCCGTTTCCGTCAATTCAATCAGGCTGGGCAAAAATCCGCCGAGTGTCTTGCCGCCACCCGTTGGCGCAATCAACAAGGCATCTTCGCCCTTCTGGGCCGCTGTGATCATGTCGAGCTGGTGCGGGCGCACCGCCCATCCGCGCGTCGCAAACCAGTCGGCAAATATCGGAGGCAATACGGTCGCGTTCATCGCTGCAAATCCTAGCCCACGGCATGCGCGGCGCACAGGCCCGCAACCATGACGAGGGACGATGTGAATCCTGTTCCCCCTGCTTTTATCCCGACCATCTGCTAGACAGGCCCGGCTCGGGGGAGCGAAGACTTGTGAGGGACAGCCATGGCTCACGAAGCCATTGAACACTATCGCACGCTTGAAGCCGCCTTTTTTGAAGCCACAAAACGATCCGAACGCGCCCAAGCCCGCTTTTCGGTTGCCGCCTGTCTGGATGCCGACGATCCGGCAGAAACGCTGGTGCGGCGCACGCTGCGCGAACGCGATGCCATCAATATTCTGAGAACCGGCTGGCGCAGTCCGCCAACGGCCATTCGCCTGGTGTATGGTGCCGCATTGGCCGCCTCCCACCGCGATGGCGGCGGGTTGATCAAGATGATGGAAACGCTGAACGCCGAACGCAAAAGACGCGGTGGCCGGAGCCTGTCATCCGCCGGCGGTCCTGCTGCTCTCGTCATGGTGTGTGCGGGTGGTAACTTCGCGCAGGCCAGCATGTTTTACGACATTCTCGAAGAAATCGCTTCACCCTGGTGGCGTCGCAACCCGGCGGCCGAAGAAACCTATGCCGCCCTGATGGCGGCAACCGGCGAAACCCCGCTGACCGCGGCATCCCGCCTTGAAAAAGCACGAAAATCGCTGGCAGCCGCCGGCGTGCCCAAAAGTGCACGCGACAAATGCGAATTCGAAATCGCCGTCGCCAATCCGCGCTCGGATGATTTTGCGTCTGCCTGGACGGCTTTGAATATCGCGGTCCAACAGGTGCGCGGTTTGCGCCAGCGCGCCGGATGGAGCGGGCTCGCCGTTCTGGCCGCGCAGGTCGAGGACGGTTCGGATGCCGGTGATGCATTGATCGAGGCCGATGATTTTGTCCGGTCTCTGCGTCCACGCGTTTCCGGTATTGCCAGCGGCCGCCTCGCCATGCGGCTGGCGGCAAACATGACGGGTCTGAAAACCCCCGCCGGTGCCGCATCAGACTATGCGGCCATTCTGGCCGCGCAGACTGCCATGATTGCTGCGACAACGGCCGCAACCGTGGCCGTTGTGGCCGCGACCTAGTCCGTCCGTACCGCGACACTGGTCGAGCCGCGGACAGTACCGCCCGCATCTTCGGCAATCAGCCGGATGCGGGTATTGGCGGGTGAGAAGCCGACGGCTTCGCCCTGCGCGCGCGCGAACACCGCAAAACTGGCGGTTTCCAGGCTGGCAAAGGCACGACTGATTGTTTCCGACGCTTGTGCCAGACACGCCCCCGTCCCCGGATCGGTCTCGCAAATGCGCAGCCGCATGGACGCTGCTTCGCCCCTGGCGACGGGGCGTACGGTCAGCGTTCCGGCAGCGCCGACATTCGACACGGCGGTCGCAAAAGCTGAGGCTGAATTTTCATCCGCAACCCGCAATATGCCATCACCGGACGGCGTGATGGCGATGGCGATGATGTCGGGCACAGGCGTCGGACCAAATGATAACAGGATAGAATTCACCCCGGAAATCATGTTGGCGGCATCGCCATTGTCGCACTTGTACCGGAGCGGCAGATCATAGCTTTCCGCCACAGCCGAAGCCGCAGGTGTCAGGCTCAAAACAAAGCTGCGCACGCCGCCCGCGGGGATATCGAAAATGACATTCTCTTCGGCAATCGGAACATTCGTTGCCGGATCGGTCTGCCGATAGCGAAACTGGCCGTCAAACGGCGCACCAGGCCCTATCCAGCAGCCTTCAGCAGCCACATTTGAACTATTCACAACGGTGGCAAAAACCGTCGCCGGATTTCCTGCCTGCACAGAGCGGCTGCCCGGCAAAACCGCTGCCGCCGCGCGCGCACCGGGCTCCGGTTCGCGGGCAACATAAAACGCCCGTTCGCGAATATCGCCCGCAAATGTCGTGCGGATACGCCATGTCCCGCCGGGCGCATTGCCCGGCAGCGTGTAGGAAAACACCGAGCGCGCGCTCGCGATGACCGGATAGGTGGAGCCATTGAGCGTGTCCGTGGCAACTGAATTGCCCGCCGGATCAAGGATCACGGTGCTGACAACGCCATCGGGATCGAGATCACGCACGAATATGCTGGCAAACACCTCCGCACCCGGCTCGAAAGCCTGCTCGAAATTTGGAGATTCCGGTGAACCATATTGATTAGGCCGGACAGGCGCCGCATCATGGCTGAAAATCCCGGTGATGGCCGGATCGGCATAGCTATGCTGGTGCTGCCAGATTGTATCCGGTCCATTCGAACAGGGCCCGCCATAGGGGTCGACAATCCGCTGGAATAGCGCCGGGTGGTGCATCTGGAAATGCAAATGCGGTTCGCTGGATGTCCCTGAGCTGGCCGCGCGACCCAGATACTCGCCCGCTTCGACACGGTCGCCGATTTCCCGCTGGAGAACGCTGTTCAGGGCGAGGTGATAATAGAACACCTCCATCCCGTCATCATGGCGGATTATCACATAATTGGACGCCAGCGACCCACTCCGGCCGGGCGCATTCCGATCGGGCTCGCCATCATGGCGATCAATGATAACGCCGCCCGCCGCAGCGACGACCTCCATCCACCCCTCTTCCGTCGACAATTCCTGAAACGTTGAGGCGACGTAATCCGTGCCGGCATGATCGTATCCGCTGGCAAAATCATAGGTCCGCTGACCGCATTGATAGTCCCGCAACAGTCCGGGCCCATAGGCATCGTGATCAACATAATTTGTCACGACATGCCCGCGAAAGGTCGGAGCATTTCGAGCCTCCGTGAGCGGAAAACGAATTTGTTCGAAATCGCTGCGTTCGGGTTCGGCTGTTGCCCGGTCCAGGCCCAGCCTTGCCATATTCGCAACAATGCGTGCTTCGATCAGGTCATATGGTATGGGCGGATGGAGCGGTTGAGGCCCATTGGGGCGGTCACGTATTGCCGGATCTTGCCCCTCGGCTATTGCTGCAGCGAACAGACACAGGATTGAACACACAACCGGCCGCATGATAGCCCTCCCCAAGGCCACAATTTTCATGAGTGGCCTGACTGCCAAACCGGTTTCATAACAATACAGCCAGTTCAAGTCTTGCCGCTAATTCGTGATGAAAGTTTAATATTCAATTTTGTGGTTTAGGCAGATCAATTCGTCCGCACCGCGACGCTGGTCGAGCCACGTATGACACCGCCCGCGTCCTCGGCAATCAACTGAATGCGGGTACTGGCGGGCGCAAAACTGACGACCTCTCCCTGCGCCCTGGCAAAGATGGCAAAACTCGCAGATTCATTGGCTGCAAAGGCGCGACTGAGGGTGTCTGCTGCGGCAGCAAGACAGGCGCCCGTTCCCGGGTCGGTTTCACAAATTCGAAGGCGCATGGACGACGCACTGCCTCTGGCGGCGGGACGCACCGTCAGCGTCCCGGCAGAGCCCACATTCGCGACAGCGGTCGCAAACGCCGCGGCCGAATTTTCATCCGCCACACGCAATATCCCGTCACCGGATGGGGTAATGGCGATAGCCACGATATCCGGAACCGGCGTCGGCCCGAATGACAGCAGAATGGAATTCACGCCCGAAATCATGTTCGCGGCATCCGAATTGTCGCATTTGTAGCGAAGCAGCAGATCATAGCTGTCGGCCAGATTGCCCGCGCCCGGTGTGAAGGCGAGAACAAAACTGCGCGAACCGCCGGCGGGGATATCGAACAAGGCGTTCACATCGCCGGTGATGGCATTCGTTGCCGGATTCGTCTCGCGATATTCAAATGCCCCGGAAAACGGTGTCGCGGGCGAAACCCAGCAACCCGAAGCCGTGACGCCTGAAGGGTTCAAAACCGTAGCAAATGCGGTGGCAGGGTTTCCAGCCTGAACAGAACGGCTTGCCGGCAATACCGCGGCGGCAAGCCTGGCGCCTGCTGCCGGGTCTCCGCCAACATAAAAGGCCCGCTCACGTACATCACCCTGAAAGGTTGCTCGGATTGTCCACCGACCCGTTGCGGCGTTGGCCGGCAGGGCATAGCTTGTCTGAAAGGAAGTTGACGCCGAGAATGCCGTCGCCGCATCGAAATCTCGATTGTACATCACTGCGCCGGATGGATCTTGCAACTCCACGGTCGACGCCGCACCGATGCCCTGATCCCGGACATATACGCCAAGATAAACAGTATCACCCGGCGAGAAATCTGTTCGGAATCGGGGATATTCAGGTTGGCAGAAAGACGCCGGAATCGCGGGCGTGAAATTATGGGTGAAAATGCCGGTTATTGCAGGGTCCAGATAATCGTGTTGATGACGCCACAATGGTGTAGATTCACCGCATGCACCTGCATAGGGATCGACAACAAATCCCGGAATGTCCGGATGGCGAAGTTCAAAATGAAGATGGGGAGCGGTAGATATCCCGGAGCTACCAACACGCCCCAAAAAGTCACCTGCTTCTACTCTATCGCCCACTTCCTGGTCGGTGAGGGAATCACGCGCCATATGCCAGTAATAGGCTGTCAGGCCATCGTCTTGCAGTATAGAAACATAGTTCGCGGCTGAACTTGACCCCAATCCACCACAGTTTCGATCATCCGCGTCGTGATTGCGCGCAATAATGACCCCGGGCGAGGCGGCTACAATATCGACCCATCGCTGATTCATGCCATGGGCCGGAAATGGACCCGCCGATATGTCGGTCCCGGCGTGGTCATAGCCCGAATTCAGATCATAGGTTCGCGTCCCACAAGACCAGTCACGCAAGGAACCGGGACCCGCCGGATCAAGATCCACGAAATTGCCGATGAACTGAGGCAGAAAGACGTCCGCTCCAGCCGAAGCGCGAACCGGAAAAATCATCCTGTCAAAATCATCTCGCAACGCCTGGATAGAATCAACAGGCGCTCTTTCGAGTCCGAGCCTCTCGATATTCGCCTCGATCTCGGCGTCGACCAACGTGTAATCAATTGGGGCATGGAGCGGTTGTAGAAAGAACTGGTCCTCTACATCTTGTGCATCGGCAAAAGCAGATGTTGCGATCAATCCAAACACCGTAAAAATGGCCCGAATCTGCATTGAGTCTCTCCACGCCGTATCAATAAATACGGTCACTGTTGCAAATCCTGAGCCCGAAGCCATCTAGACACCGATAAAGACAATCATCAAGCCCCCGCGAGTTTACGTAAGGTCAGAAGCAAATCTGCAAATATACGGCAGTTCAGGTGCGGAGCATTTTCGCTCCACACCCGAAGAGCACCTATCCCCCCGCAGCGGGGACGATGTATTCCACACCGGCACCCGGCCCCAGCGGCCAGCCGAGATAGACCCAGCCCAGCATCATCAGGAAGCCGACAACCATCATCAGAATGGAATATGGCACCATGATCGCCGTCAGACTGCCCAGTCCAAAGCCCGGCAGCCAGCGGCGCGCAAAGACCAGGATGAGCGGGAAATACACCATCAGCGGCGTGATGATGTTGGTCGCGGAATCGCCCACGCGATAAGCCGCCGTCGTGGCTTCAGGTGAAACCCCCAGCAGCATGAACATCGGCACGAATACCGGCGCCAGGAGGGCCCATTTTGCACTCGCTGAACCGACAAACAGATTGATGAATCCCGTCAGCAGCACCAGTGACGCCAGAATGAGCGGCAAGGGAAGCCCGGAGGATTCGATCGCACCCGCACCGGTAACAGCGGTGATGAGACCAAGATTGGACCAACCGAACATCGCCACGAAATGCGCTGCCGCATAGGCCAGCACCAGATAATAGGCCATGTCGCCCATCGCCTTGGCCATCATGTCGACGAGGTCGCGATGATTCTTGATGGTCCCGGCACAGACGCCATAGGCCGTGCCAGCCGCCAGGAAGAGAATGAAGAAGCCGGCCACCAGCGACCTGAAGAAGGGCGACAGCCCCGCAACCACATCCGGTGCGCTTTCATCATATAGCGCCGTGCCCGGTCCGATGGTGAGGAAAGTCCAGGCGATCACAACGCCCAGCGTCGCGATCCCGGCCCACATCAGCCCCTTGCTTTGGCCCTTGGTTAGCGGCGCATTCGGATCATCATCTTCACCATCCGTCGCACCACCCGGTGCTGCACCGCCAGTCCATTTGCCCAGTCGCGGTTCGATAATCTTGTCAGTGACAAACCAGATAATCGGAAGATAGAGCACCAGCAAACCGATGATAAAATAGGTATTACCCGCAATATTTACTTCATAGCTTGGATTGATGAGATCAACGCCCGCCTGGGTGATACCGAAGAGCAGAGCATCCAGCTGTCCCGGTGCAATATTGGCCGAAAATCCGCCGGAAACACCTGCAAAGGCGGCGGCAATACCGGCAATCGGATGACGCCCGGCCGCCGCGAACAACACGCCCGCCAACGGAATCAGCACTACATAACCGGCATCTGCCGCGTGATTGCCGATCATCGCGATGATCGCCACAACCGGCGTCAGAAGGAAGGTCGGCGCCTTGCGGACACCGGCACGCATCGCGGTGCCGAAAAGACCGGCCCGTTCTGCCACGCCTGCGCCCAGCATCACGACCAGCACATAACCGAGCGGGTGGAAGTGGGTGAAGGTCGTGGGCATTTGCGTCAGTAATTGTTGCAAATTCGCCGGACTGAGCAGACTGGCCACGGAAATGACGCCGTCCTCTCCGATTCCGAACCGCGCCCGGCCGGATTCGCCCAGCCCTGTCAGGATTTCCGGACTCAGGGACACCGCCACGCCTAGCATGGACAGCACCACGCTGATCACCACCAACGCGGCGATCAGATAGAAGAAGATGAAAACCGGGTCCGGAAGCGCATTTCCGGTCCGTTCGATCCAGCCCAGAAACCCTTTTTGTGCATCCGGCTGTGCAGGTGTTGATTCAGTCACCATTCGTCTCCCCAAATTTGACGTCGCACAAGCGTTAGCAGGACAGGTCGAAAAGGCAATGTATCGCGCGCAAAGGCTTGCACCCTCGAATAACCATGCTAGGGAAGCGGAAATTCAATCTACCGATAAAGCGGAGCGCATCGTGGAACAATTTATCGCAGACAATCAGGCCCTGGTGGATCAGGCAATATCGATCGTCATGGACGGCGGCGTCAACCTTGTGCTGGCACTCGGAATCCTCATCGTGGGTTACATTGTCGCCGGCGGCGTCAAGCGCGCTGTCGTGCGGATGGCATCCAAAAATCCACGTATCGACCGCACGCTTGCCACCTTCTTTGCCTCGATGGCCCGCTACGCCATTCTTGTTGTTGTCTTTATCGCCGTCCTCAACCGTTTCGGCGTCGAAACCACTTCTCTGGTTGCGGCCATCGGTGCGGCCGCCTTCGCCGTCGGTCTGGCTCTGCAAGGCACGCTCGGCAATATTGCTTCCGGTGTCATGCTCGTTTTTTTCCGTCCCTATTCGCTGGGTGATTATGTCGAAGTGGGCGGGGTTGCCGGCACGGTGGCTGACATCAATCTCTTCACGACCGAGCTCAACACGCCCGACAACAAGACCATCATCGTTCCAAACGGACAGGCCTGGGGTAATGTGATCACCAATTACTCGACCAAACCCACACGCCGCGTCGATATCACATTCGGCATTTCCTATAATGACGATATCAACAAGGCGATGGATGTTATTCGCGCCCATTACGATGCGGACGAACGCGTCCTGAAAGATCCGGAATTCTTTCTGGGTGTGATCAAGCACAATGCCTCATCCGTCGACATTGTGACGCGTGCCTGGGTCAAGACACCTGATTATTGGGCGGTCTATTTCGACGCCATGAAAGGGATTAAGGAAGCCTTCGATGCCAATGACATTGAAATTCCATACCCGCATCAGGTCGAAATCCAGAAGCAGGGCTAGGCCTCAATCGCGCCCCAATTTGGCGCAAGGATAATCTGATGAACGAGACCCG
>Ga0316204_10012658_pt1 | contig 10238 bp, 11 predicted proteins | sample 6monrhotite_MG_2_FD_205661 | JGI IMG/M metagenome (GOLD analysis project Ga0316204, IMG submission 205661) | Microbial mat bacterial communities from mineral coupon in-situ incubated in ocean water Damariscotta River, Maine, United States -... | ecosystem: Environmental > Aquatic > Marine >... | reverse complement strand
CGTAGTCATGTTGATACTTAAAGCGGCTAAACATTTGTTAGCCACAGACCAACTGCTATACGCTGCTACTTCCGCATCTAGAATCCGTGATACCTAACAAAATCTTTATTATTGGCGCGCACGGAACGAACGTTATTTGCGGCAAAGTCGTCGTCTGGATACCCCATCGCAATACAAATCATAATCGCTTCGTTATCGGGTATTTGTGCATGTTTGTGCACCACATCTGATTGCATAATTCCTTGGCCGTTAATGACACAGCCCAAGCCAAGATCCCAAGCAGCGAGCACAATCCCATAAGCTAAAGACCCCAAACCAAATTGGGTAATACCGGCAGGCTCTAAGGTTTTGTCATAGGTAAGGACAAGGGATACTGGCGCGTCAAATTGGCGAAAACCTCGCATCATCCATTCCATGCGCTTTTCCTTGTCTTCTCTGGCAATGCCCATCACTTCAAATAGTTGAATCGCTACGTCGATCTGACATTGTCTATGCACCCCTTCATAATCTTCCTTATATGGAAAGTCGCGAACATGTGGTTTACCAGCAAGGGTGTTTTTAGTATTATCTTCACGTATTTTATCAAGTACTTCACCCGTTACCGCATGTACACGCCAAGTCTGAGTATTGTAGGAAGAGGGAGCCCATTTTGCTGCGTTGATAACGGCATCGACAAGTTCCTTCGATACTACTTGGTCTTTGAACCCTCTTACGCTCTTTCGTGATGCTGCAAATTCTGCAAAATTCATATAAACCTATATTGTTGGAATGGTATGGCTGATGAGCAACAATATAACCTAAGCTTGTAATAGGTTGAAATCAAACAAACTTATTGTCGAGCTAAGGTCTTATTTATTGGGAATGGTATAAATGAATGAACTAGATACAATACAGGGCATGATAATCCGTTGATCCTATAAGTGATTGAATATGTCCAAAACCTTGAATATCGCATTTTTTCTTTTTTCGCTGTTGTACCTGCTAGCTCAGGCTTATGTAGTGGACTTTTTATGGCTGCTAAAAATTATCCCTATCGCCATATTAATGGGAGCAGTGCTAAAAACGGAAGCTAGCTCAATTCGCACTATTTTACTGTTCGCATTGTTTTTTAGTGGTTGCGGTGACTTGTTACTGGCGTTCGATGTGTTTATTTTTGGAGTCGCTGCATTTCTAATAGCACAGCTTAGTTATGCCGTGCTGTTTAGGCAGTATTGGAAAGGTTTATTCCAGCGCTGGCCGCTAAGTTTTGTGTTGTTAATTTGTATAATTGCCATGTTGTGGTTGTTGTTACCCAAGCTTGGAAATTTGCAGTTACCAGTATTGGCCTATCTAGTGGCAATATCGGCTATGGGGTTGTTAGCGGTGCAATCGTCTTTATCAATGCGCTGGGCGGTGTTAGGGGCTTTGATCTTTATTGTCTCGGATTCGTTAATTGCCATTAACAAATTTGTTTACCCGTTGCCGTTTGAAGGTCTTTTGATCATGAGTACCTATTACGCAGCGCAATTTATGTTGATTACTAGTTTGGTTAAATTGGCCAAGCATAATGAAAGCGTTTGATTTTTAGCTATTTCTAGAACAATGAATAAAGTGAGGTTGTCGGTAAAAAGGGGCTATTGAAAAAGTGAAAAATTAAACTGTGTCTTTCCTAAAAGCAATTGTTATTACCGCAGGTTCCGATAATACATAGATTCTACCCCTTTGATTTTGTGATATTTTTAAGGGGCTGCATGTATGTAATTTATACAGCAAATAATATAAAGCCTAGTAAAAAAAACGCCGCATGAATTGCGGCGTTTTTTAACTTTATAAGTAAACTTAATCTACATCACAATCTACTTTGCATTCACCATACAGATATAAGCTATGATGGGTAAGTTTGATATTATGTCGTTCGGCTACTTCTTCTTGGCGCTTCTCGATAACTTCATCTTCAAATTCTATGACTTTACCGCATTTTAAACAAACCAGATGATCATGATGCTTTTTATGGCTAATTTCGAAAACAGATTTACCCCCTTCAAAGTGATGCCGATTTAAAATTCCAGCATCATCAAATTGGTTGAGTACTCGGTAAACTGTGGCTAAACCAATATCTTCATCATGCTCAATTAGAATTTTATATACGTCTTCGGCACTGATATGTTGATTTTCAGGGAGCTGTAATATTTCTAGGATTTTTAAGCGTGGAAGGGTGATTTTTAATCCCGCTTTTTTTAATTCTTTATTTTGATCCATTATCTTACTTTCATAAAAAAGTGTGAGGTCATTATAGGGTACCTATTTGGATTTAAAAGCTATTTACTAGATTCAATGATAAATGGAGCTGAGCCTCCTTTTATCATTTTAACTTAATTCAGCTAAACAAAGTTCGTCATGGATTTGTTTACACCAAGCTTTCACTCGTTGTTCAGTGAGTTCCGGTTGCCGGTCTTCATCTATGCCTAAACCTACAAAATGGTTTTCATCAGCCATTCCCTTGGATGCTTCAAAATCGTAACTATCTGTCGGCCATTGGCCTACCAAAATCGCACCTTTGGCTTCGACAATATCTCTTACCATGCCCATGGCATCTAAGAAATATTCTGCGTAATCTTCTTGATCACCACAGCCAAAAATCGCAACCAATTTATCTTCAAAATCAATTTGCTCGAGCTCAGGAAAAAAGTCATCCCAATCACATTGTGCTTCACCATAATACCAAGTCGGAATACCGAAAAGTAACAGGTCAAATTCAGCGATATCTTCTTTGCTGCTTTTGGCAATGTCTTTTACCTCTATTAGGTTTTTGCCTAATTCTTTTTGGATCATCTTAGCAATATGTTCTGTATTGCCAGTGTCGCTGCCGAAAAATAGCCCCACACTTGCCATTATTACTTTTTCCTCAACTTAAATATAAATTCAATCAGGTTTCAATCAAGCCTAGATTTTCAAAAAAATCAGCTTTCGATAACCCATTGCATAATGCCTTTAAATATAAATCCTGCGGCACCTAAAAACAGTACAAAATACACTACAACTTTACCAATAAGTGGTACGTTATTTTTTTTAAGTACATCATGAACAACATAAGTCATCAGTAGAAATAGCCCTATAATCGCAACGTTTAAACCTATTGCTTCAATTTGCTCATAATGGTCACTTAACATCTATATTGATCAACTGCCTTAAAAATCTGGCGCATATTAACATACACAAGCGCGCTTGAGAATTGCGTGGATTGGTAATAATTACTTTTCAATTATCCTTTGGATATTATTTGCATTGACGTGGTAGTTAATAGACTCATCAAGCTTGCCATTACTTTTCATCTGCAACACAACTGAGTCAATGTACTTAGTTGCTGGAAAAAAAACTGCGAATTATTTTTACACAAAGTTGTGGTTTTTCTGCATGTAGCCAATGGCCGGTGCCTCTTATCATCTTAGACTGACTATTGGGAAACAGTTGCAGAACAGCTTGTTTGTGCTCTAACAGTATATAATCTGAATGTTCTCCTTTGATGAATAACACAGGACCCATATAAGGATCAACCGATGTTATCGCTGCCGATATTTTAGCATAATCTTTTTGCAGCAACGCTAAGTTAAAGCGCCAATTCCACATATCGTTTTCGTTGTACAAACTCTTAAGTAAAAATTGCCGAGTTGCACTATCTTCGATGTGTGCTGACAATGCTGTTTCAGCTTCTTTACGGCTGCTAATATCTGCTAACACAACATTGTTTAGACCCTGAAACACAATTGAGTGACGGGGAGTATAGGCAACGGGTGCGATATCCAAAACTATTAAGTGACTAATCAGTGACTGTTGCTTAAGCGCAAGTTGCATGGCTACTTTACCACCCAAAGAATGTCCGACTATGCTGAGTTGTTTAATCTCGAGACTGTCAAGCAGTTCAGAAATTAGATTAGCATACTGCTCAAAACTAAAGGTCTGCGTAAAAGCAGATTTTCCATGATCAGGTAAGTCTATCGACAATACCTGAAACGATTTGGTAAATTGCCTACGTAATGCTGACAAATTATCCATACTGCCAAATAAACCGTGAATTAACATAATCCAAGGTTTATCTGCTGAGTCTGAATGTATTTGGTAATTAACTGGGGTCATATATACCCGTCTCCCTTGAAGCTGCAGCGTTGTTGGCTGCTCTCACTCACCCCAATCACTTAGTACGCCTAAGCTCATGGGGCTGAGTTCCTTTGCCGCCTAGCTGCAACTCCAATGGCTTTGGGTATATCACTTTATTATTGCTTGCTAAAAACGCCGCTAAAAGTGAGGTTTCCCTCACTAGTCCGTGACTACATATTTGGATAGTTTGGTCCACCAGCGCCTTCAGGTACTACCCAAGTAATATTTTGGGTAGGATCTTTAATATCACATGTCTTACAGTGTACGCAGTTTTGGCCATTTATCTGCAACTGCTTTTCACCTTGTTCGGTTTCGATGATTTCATAAACCCCGGCAGGACAATAGCGCTGCGCAGGCTCATCATATTGTGCCAAATTAACCGTGATAGGCACTGCGTTGTCTTTTAATTTTAGGTGACATGGCTGAGCTTCTTCATGATTAGTATTGGATAAAAATACTGAAGATAATTTATCAAAACTTAAAACACCATCGGGTTTTGGGTAAGCAATCTTGACACAGTCGTCTGTTTTTTTAAGTTGAACATGGTCGGGTATGTCATCTTTAAAATTAAAAGGTAGGTTACCTTTAAACCAGTTTTGTTCAAGGGTGTTATACGCGCCGCCCATAAAGGTCCCGAATTTATGTAGGGCAGGGCCAAAATTACGAGATCTGAACAATTCATCATACAACCAAGAATCTTTAAATTTCTGGGTATAACTACTTAATTCTTGTGAAGCAGTTGCATCGTTTTGACTTAACACTTCCATAAGTGATTCTGCGGCTAATAACCCAGACTTCATTGCAGTGTGATTACCTTTGATTTTGGCAAAGTTTAGGGTGCCAGCATCACAGCCAACCAATAAACCTCCAGGAAAGGTCATTTTTGGTAAAGAATTAAAGCCACCTTTGGCAATAGCTCTTGCGCCGTAAGACACACGTTTACCGCCTTCAAGATACTGCTTGAAAACGGGGTGGTGTTTCAATCGTTGAAATTCATCAAATGGACTTAAATGTGTATTGCTATAGTTTAAATCTAATATCAGCCCCACTAATACTTGGTTATTTTCTGCGTGGTAAAGGTAAGAGCCACCTGTAGCATCGGTAATTGGCCACCCAGCAGTATGCACCACTAAGCCTTCTTGATGTTTAGCTGGATCTATATCCCAAATTTCTTTAAAACCAATACCGTAATGTTGCGGAGATTGTCCTTTATCTAACTCAAATTTTTCAATGAGCTGTTTACCTAGATGCCCACGGCAACCTTCAGCAAACACAGTATATTTTGCTTTTAATTCCATACCGGGCATAAATGAATCTTTTGGCTGGCCTTGTTCATCCAACCCCATATCGCCGGTAATGACACCACCGACACTGCCATCCTCGTTATACAACACCTCAGATGCAGCAAAACCAGGAAATATTTCGACTCCAAGGGCTTCCGCTTGTTCAGCCAACCAACGACATACATTACCCATACTAACAATATAGTTACCATGGTTATGCATGGTTTTAGGTGTCATGAAGCCAGGGATTTTAGTGCCTTTATTTTCATTGTTGAGCCAATAAATATCGTCTGCGGTGACTGGCGTATTAAGAGGCGCACCTTTTTCTTTCCAGTCTGGGAATAACTCATCCAATGCACGGGTTTCAAACACTGCTCCAGACAAAATGTGCGCGCCCACCTCTGAACCTTTTTCAACCACACACACCATTAATTCTTGGTCTTTTTCCTGGGCAATTTGCATCAACCGACACGCAGTTGACAGACCAGCAGGGCCAGCACCGACTATAACAACATCAAACTCCATCGATTCTCGTTCCACTTGTATGTCCTCTTTTAAGTTTTCAACTATTCATAAAAATGTATTTAACTATTCATAAAAAAAATACTTATGAACCTTATTCATAACCATTTTTTAGTCGGCCTATGCCTACTTTTGTATCAGAAAAAGCCTCTAATAGCATCAATATTATGTTCACTGGAAGCCAAGCATAAAGTAGGTGAAGACTTGGCGAAAATAAAAAATATTTAAATATAACAATGAGTTAAATTATTTTATTGGGTTAATGTTAGGTGTTCTAAGGCTCATTCTAACGCATATACTATGACATATAATACCCGTTAAAAGCGCTACTCAATACAACAGACAACAAAATGACATCTAAGTTGACGTTAACGTCAACACAAAGTAAATTGTCGCCAACCAGATTTGAGCCATTAGTTAACTCAAATTATAAACTTGATACCTGTAAGTAGAGGTGAGAATGAAAATACTCGTGCCAGTAAAACGTGCCATTGATTACAATGTAAAAGTCAGAGTTAAGGCAGACAACAGTGCAGTTGATTTAACTAACGCTAAGATGTCGATTAATCCTTTTTGTGAAATTGCGGTTGAAGAAGCAGTACGTCTAAAGGAAAAAGGCGTGGCTACAGAGATTGTGGTGGTCTCAATCGGCAATAAAAGCTGTCAGGAGCAAATTCGTACTTCGTTGGCATTAGGTGCTGATCGTGGTATTCAAATAGATACAGACTTAACGCTTGATTCATTGCAAATTGCTAAGTTACTGCAAAAGGTGGTTGAGCAAGAGGCCCCTGACCTTGTTATTTTGGGCAAACAATCTATCGATTCAGATAACAACCAGACTGGTCAAATGCTCGCTGCACTGACAGGAATGCCTCAAGGCACTTTTGCTTCTGAAGTATTAGTTGATGCCGGTAAAGTTAAAGTTACTCGTGAAATTGACGGTGGTTTACAAACTATAGAATTGACTTTACCAGCCGTAGTAACCACTGATTTAAGGTTAAACGAACCTCGCTATGCGTCATTACCTAATATCATGAAGGCTAAGCGCAAACCTTTAGAAGTTAAATCTGCTGCTGATTTTGGTGTTGAGCTAACATCAGGGGTGCAGGTATTAAAAGTTGAGGCGCCAGCACAACGTAAAGGTGGGATTATAGTGGCAAATGTCGCTGAACTAGTCGATAAATTAAGAAATGAAGCGAAGGTGATCTAATGGCTATTTTAGTATATGCAGAACATGATAACGAACAGCTAAAAACTGAAACTCACAAACTTATGCATGCAGCATCACAACTAGGTGGTGAAATACATTTATTAGTGGCTGGCTCAGGTTGCGAAGCTGTCGCTCAGCAAGCCGCTAAAATAGATGGTGTGAGTAAAGTATTATTGGCTGACAATGCCGAATATGCACAGCAAATGGCTGAAAATATCGCTGATTTAGTAACTGAGCTAGGCAAAGATGCCAGCCACGTATTGGCAGCAGCCACCACTACAGGCAAAAACTTTATGCCAAGAGTGGCTGCTTTATTAGACGTTGCGCAAATTTCAGACATTATAGAAGTTGAAAGTGCTGATACCTTTGTGCGTCCAATATACGCAGGTAACGCGATTGCGACTGTACAATCTAGCGACAACATCAAAGTTATTACCGTTAGAACCGCTGCATTTGATGCCGCAGGTGAAAGTAATTCAGCGCCCATTGAAGCCTGCACTGTGGTGAAAGCATTGGATAAATCAGCTTTTGTATCAGCTGAATTAACAGAGTCTGAAAGACCTGAATTAACCGCCGCCGACATTATTATCTCAGGTGGTCGTGGCATGCAAAATGGCGAGAACTTTAAACTTCTTGACGGCATTGCAGACAAACTTGGTGCAGCCATGGGGGCTTCAAGAGCGGCTGTTGACGCAGGTTTTGTTCCCAACGATATGCAAGTAGGGCAAACAGGTAAAATTGTTGCACCAAACTTATATATAGCGGTGGGTATTTCTGGGGCAATTCAACATTTAGCCGGGATGAAAGATTCTAAAGTGATTGTTGCTATCAACAAAGACGAAGAAGCACCCATCTTCCAAGTGGCTGATTATGGGCTAGTAGGCGATTTGTTTGATATCTTGCCCGAGTTAGAAGCTGCTTTATAAGTTACACTAGTAAAGTTTTGTAAAAGCCATGGTTATTTACGCCATGGCTTTTTTGTATACGTCTGCTGATTTTTATGAGTAATATCAAGGATAAGAATCGAGTACAGTTTGTTGGAAATTACATGAGAATCAACTCACCTTACTTGATGTTTATGCCTCTTTAAAAATCTAGCTTGCCAAGCTAGCGTTAAAATGAGCACAAAATACACAGCATTAGCTGGCGCTTGTAAATTAAAATCAACCGAAATGTGGATCAGCATACCTATAATCGCCATCATGCAGCCAAAAGCTGTACCTTTCATTAAGTAATTTTTTCGGTGGCGCATGGTATAAATAGCTTGCCACAAACTCGAGAATACTAAAGTCCCAAGTAGTAATATCATAAGCAAACCGTATTCTATTGAAAACTGCAAATAATCGTTGTGTGCATGATCATAAAAAAGCCTAATATCTTCGCCTTTTACCATAGGAAAAACAGTATAAAAACTGCCAGCCCCCGTGCCGGTCAATGGATAGTTTTTGATGAGTTCAAGGCCATAAATATTTACTTCATCACGGGTTTCCTGACTAAACGATGTCTGTTCAATTCGATTTTTTATCTTGTCTAAACCAAACCACGAACCGAGGATAAAAGTATCAATAATAAACAAACTAATGAGCAGAATAGTTAGACTTCTTGTTCGTTTTTTAAAATAAATGAATGCAAATATGCCTGTTATTGTCAGTGAGATAAAAAATGCAGCGTTACCCATACGAGAACGGGACATTACAAGGCCGATCACCATTAACGCAAGCGCGATCCGTATAACGGCTTTTCCACCAATTAATGTAGAAACTATGTTTCTTAGTTTCTCTTTTGTTGAGGTGGGTGAATGTTGGGCGAGGTTTGCTACTAACAATCCTATACCCATTGAAAGACAAAGCAGTAGAAAATTTGCGAAGTGGTTTTTATAAATAAACCCACCAGTAGCGATGGTCGAGTTATAAACTTCAAATATCCACGAAAGCTCATTGTTTGACATTGCTTGTAGACTGCCATACACGGCTTGAAAGGTACCGGACAAAACAATAACAGTAAGCAATTGTTTTAACCTAGCCTCACTGGTGATCAGTAATATAGAAAGAATCATTATGCAAAAATAGGCAAGCCCTTTAAATGAGGCAACACGTGTTTCACTTGGATCTAAAGATAAAGTACGCCATTCATTGGGAAAGGACTGGTAAACATCGGATAAATTAGGACTCAAACTATATAAAATAGTACTTGGGAGTGGAATGTACTGCAATATCAACCAACATTGTACGATTAGGAAACCAATCAATAAGTACTTATAGGGTGAGAGTTTTTCAAAAATGTCATTTTTGTGTTTAAAAGCAAAAAATAAATGAATAGCTAAAAGAAAGAATACTACTATTTCAATTATGCCCCATGCCCAAGGACGATTTGAACCCAATGGGATAGGTACCCAAAATATTAAGGTAAGGAAGGTATAATATTGAAATCTATTTTTTTGATCCATTTATTTGAAATGAGTCTAATGAATATTAATTATTTAACAATATAGGAAATAAAGAGTGCTTCAAAGAGAGGCAAGTATCAAAGATCTTAGAAGATCCTTGATACCATAATAACCTTTATCTTCGAGTGAAATTAGTTATTGGAAGCGGGTGTGCCTAAGCCTGCGCCACCGTTACGACCACCAATAACTGGAGGAACTGTAGCTGACGAAGGAGGGACAATATTTAAGTTACCGCCCGCTGTTGGCTCAGATAATAACGCAGGATCTCCACCACCAGCAATCGCCGCTAAAAGCACATCTGCAGGTGCCAACAAACTAGAATCAGCAACAATTTGCATGATTTGCTGGTGATCGGTAGATGGTGCAAGTGATACCGCAGTTTCAACAATTTGATCTGCAATAGCTGGGCAATTAATTGCTAATAACGTGACGGTATTAAGTAAGTTAGTCGCAGATGCAGTGGACAAAACCGAGGAAAACTCAGCACAATTAATATTTGTAGCATCGGTTGGTGCAGATTGCTCTACAGCTGATACCATACTGGTAATGCCAAAACTTAGGGCAAAGCCTAATACAACTTTTTTCATATTCCTTCTCCAGTAGACGTTCAATATGAAGAACATAGAAATTCAATTCTAAATCC
>Ga0316204_10012656_pt1 | contig 10239 bp, 10 predicted proteins | sample 6monrhotite_MG_2_FD_205661 | JGI IMG/M metagenome (GOLD analysis project Ga0316204, IMG submission 205661) | Microbial mat bacterial communities from mineral coupon in-situ incubated in ocean water Damariscotta River, Maine, United States -... | ecosystem: Environmental > Aquatic > Marine >... | reverse complement strand
CTGGAGCACCGCATCGGCGGGCTCGAGAAGCAGGAGCTCACCGGCAACGTCTCCTACGATCCCGCCAACCACGAGCGGATGAGCGAGGTCCGGCGCGACCGGGTCGAGATCATCGTCCAGGACATCCCGGACCTCGTGCCCTACGGCGACGACGAGGGCCTGCTGGTCATCGGCTGGGGCTCCCCCTTCGGCGCCATCCGCCAGGCCGTGCGCAACGCCCGCGCCGAGGGCACCAAGTGCGCCCACGTGCACCTGCGGCACCTGAACCCCTTCCCCGCCAACCTCGGCGCGCTGCTTGAGCGGTACGACAGGGTGCTCGTCCCCGAGCTCAACCTCGGCCAGCTCTGCGTGGTGCTGCGCGCCAAGTACGGTCTGGAAATTCTCTCTCTGCCCAAGATTCAGGGACAACCCTTCAAGGTGTCCGAGATCAAGGCCAAGATCGATCAGCTGACCAGGGAGTCCTGAGCCATGTCCTCTTTCAACGAGCTGCCCCCCGAGGCTGAAGAGAACGAGACCCCGCAGTACAAGAAGAAGGACTTCATGTCCGACCAGGTCATCCGGTGGTGTCCTGGCTGCGGTGACTACTCCATCCTCTCGCAGGTCCAGACGGTCATGGCCGGCCTGGGTCGCAAGCGCGAGGAGTTCGCGGTGATCAGCGGCATCGGCTGTTCGTCGCGCTTCCCGTACTACATGAACACCTACGGGTTCCACACGATCCACGGCCGCGCCCCCGCCTTCGCCACCGGGCTGAAGGCGACGCGCCCCGAGCTGAGCGTGTGGCTGGTGACCGGCGACGGCGACGGCCTGTCCATCGGCGGCAACCACCTCGCCCACGTCCTCCGCCGGGACGTCGACATCCAGATCATGCTGTTCAACAACCGGATCTACGGGCTCACCAAGGGCCAGTACTCCCCGACCTCCGAGGTGGGCAAGAAGACCAAGTCCACTCCGCTGGGGAGCCTGGACAACCCCTTCAACCCCGCCCGCTTCGCCCTGGGCTGCGGCGCGACCTTCATCGCCCGCAGCGCGGACATCCTGACGAAGGATCTGCGCCGCGCGCTGGTGGCCAGCTACGAGCACAAGGGCACGAGCTTCCTGGAGATCTACCAGAACTGCAACATCTTCAATGACCTGGCCTTCGAGCCGGTGATTCAGACGAAGTCCAAGAAGATGCGGGGCAACAGCCTGATCTTCCTGGAGCACGGCCAGCCGATGGTCTTCGGCACCCCCGACGAGCCCAAGGGCCTGCGCCTGAAGGGTCTCGGTCTGGAGGTCGTGGCGCTGAGTGATGAGGTCACCGAGGCCGACCTGATGGTCCACGATGAGACCGACCCCATGCTGGCGGCCATCCTCGTGCAGCTGGACTTCCCGGACTACCCGGTGCCCATGGGCGTCATCTACCGGAACCCGAACCCCACCACCTACGATCAGGCCTTCCAGAACCAGGTGGAGGCGGCGAAGGAGACCTTCGGAGAGCAGTCGCTCCAGGACATCATCTACGCCGGCACCACCTGGACCGTCGAGTAGCGGGAGCCCCGTGACCCGAGCGACGCCCCCCGCCCTCGCCGCGTCCCCCGCTGAGGTGGGGCGCGGCTTGCGCGGGGTCTTCTGCGACATCGACGACACCCTGACCCACGACGGCCGGATCGTGCCGGAGGCCTTCGCGGCCCTGGCGCGGCTCAAGGCCGAGGGGCTCAGGGTGGTGCCGATCACCGGCCGCCCCGGCGGCTGGGTGGATCACATCGCGCGCATGTGGCCCGTGGACGGCGTCGTCGGTGAGAACGGCGGCCTCTGGTTCTACCACCGCGACGGCCGCCTGCATCGCCGCTTCCTCCAGGACGCCGACACCCGCCGGGCCAACAAGGCACGGCTCGTCGCCCTCGGGGAGCACATCCTCCAGGCCGTGCCCGGCACCGCCCTCGCCAGCGACCAGCCCTATCGGGAGCTGGATCTCGCCATCGACTTCTGCGAGGACGTGCCGGCGCTGGGTGACGACAGCATCGACGCCATCGTGGCGGAGTTCGAGGCCGCGGGCGCGACCTGCAAGGTCTCCTCCATCCACGTCAACGGCTGGTTTGGGGCCTTCAACAAGCTGGACGGCTGCCGCAGGCTGCTGGACGAGCTGTGGGGCGAAGATCTCGACGAGGTCATCGGCGACTACGCCTTCTTCGGCGACTCCGCCAACGACGAGCCCATGTTCAGCGCCTTCCCGCTCAGCGTCGGCGTCGCCAACGTCGAGCGCTTCCTGCCGCGCATGACCGGCTGGCCCAGCTGGATCACCGCCGGCGAGGGCGGCCACGGCTTCGCGGAAGCCATCGAGCTGCTGCTACACCGCCGCTGAGAGCCCCTTTCACAGCTCCTCCCGTCGGCCACATCCCGTCAGGTCGCCCTCGGTCCTGATTCATGAAAGGGGCTCTCAGCGGTAGACTGCGCGCATGCTCACCATCCGCGCCGCGACCGCGCAAGACGCCGAGACGATCCACCGCTTCATCGTGGAGCTGGCCATCTACGAGAAGGAGCCGGACGCGGTCGAGGTGAGCCCGGCCGAGCTCGCGGCGCAGCTGCGAGAGGAGCGCCCGCCCTTTGAGGCGCTGGTGGCGGAGGCGACGCTCGACGGACAGCGCGCGCCGGTGGGCTTCGCCCTGTACTTCCACAACTACTCGACCTGGCGCGGCCGGCACGGGCTCTACCTGGAGGATCTCTACGTGACCCCCGCCGCTCGGGGGCGCGGCTACGGCAAGGCGCTGCTGGCCCGGCTGGCGGCTGTCGCGGTGGACCGCGGCTGCGCGCGCATGGAGTGGAGCGTGCTCGACTGGAACACCCCGGCGATCGCGTTCTACGAATCCCTGGGCGCGACCCCCATGAGCGAATGGACCACCTTCCGCCTGACAAACGAAGCGCTGACCGCGATGGCCGCCGAGGGCGGCGATCCGACCCGATAAAGAGAGCGCATGAATCAGACAGTCACTCCGGTCGCGGGGCTGATCTCGCTCGTGGCGCTCTCGGTCATCTGTGTGTGGGTCAAGGGCCCTGTCATCGAGCAGGATCTGGGCTCCCGCAGCCGCTCTGCGCTGCAGATCGGCGGCTACGACGCGGCGAGGGTCTCCGTGGAGGGGCGGACCATCACCCTCTCGGGCGCCATCGCCAGCGACAGCGAGCGTGAGCAGGCTGTCGGTATCGTCCAGGCGGTCTGGGGTGTGCGCGGCGTCGAGGACGACCTGACCATCACCGCACCTCCCGCCGTGTCCGCGCCCGCGCCCGCGCCCGCGCCGAAGGATGACTCGCTGTCTCTCCAGGACTGCCAGGACAGGGTGAACGATCTGCTCGCCGCGCAGACGATCCAGTTCGCCTCCTACAGCGCCGTCATCGACGAGAGCAGCCACCCGCTGCTGACGTCCATCGTCCAGGCGCTGGGCCGATGCCCCGAGGTCACCGTGCGGATCGGGGGACACACTGACGCCACCGGCTCCGACGATCTCAATCAGGAGATCAGTCAGGCGCGGGCGGATTCGGTGCGAGCGCACCTGATCGGACTGAAGATGTCGCCGGATCGGGTAGAGGCGGTGGGATACGGTGAGAGCGCCCCCATCGCGGACAACAAGAAAGCCGAGGGCCGAGCCGCAAATCGACGGATCGAGCTCACGCTGAGAGAGAAGCCGTAGATGTCCTATCTGTTCACTGAGATGTCCCTCTTCCTGCTGCTGGCCGCGGTGGTCGGCGCCGTCGTCGGCTGGGTAGTGCGCGGCAGCCGCCAGGACGACAGCTCGGATGCGCTCGCCCGCCAGCACCAGTCCCTCAAGCAGGAGCACGCCCGCTGCGCCGATGTGGAGATGCGGCTGACGGCCCTGCAGGCGACCCACGCCCGCTGCGTCGACGCCGAAGGGCGGGTGTCGGACCTGAAGAGCCGCCTGGACAGCCTCCGGAGCAAGTACGCCGACTACGAGGTGGTCAAGGCCGAGAACAACTCCCTGAAGGCCGACCGGGCCAACGGCGCCGTGGCCGCGCTGGCGGTGGATGTCCGGGGCGCGTCCGACAAGCGGGCCGCCGACCTGGAGGCGCAGGTCTCGCGCGCCAACGACCTCCGCAAGGAGGAGGCCGGTGTGCTGGAGGCGCTGCGTCGGTCGCTGGATGAGGCCCTCTCCGAGCGCGACTCCCTCCTGCTGAGCGTCGAGCAGTACGAGGCGCAGCTGAGCGCCAACGCCCGGCGCTTCCACGAGCTGGAGACCGCCCTGGAGGCGAGCCACACCGAGCCCGCGCCGCACACGCCCGCGCCGGTCGACGCCAACATCGCCTACGAAGCCGACGTCTACGACGAGTCCCAGGCCGCCCCGGCCCCCGAGCCCGATGAGCCGAGCGCCGTCGAGCCGAGCCCCGTCGAGCCGAGCCCCGTCGAGTCTCCCGAGCCTCCCGAGCCTCCCGACGACGGCCCCCCTCGCGGGCTGCTCGCCGAGCGTCCGGATGACGCGGATGATCTCAAGCGCCTGAAGGGCGTGGGGCCGGCCATCGAGCGCAAGCTCAACGCCGCGGGCCTCTACACCTTCCGCCAGCTGGCGGCTCTCTCCGAGGCCGACGTGAGCTGGCTCGCCCAGCAGATCCGCACGTCCTCCAGCCGCATCGCCAGGGACCGATGGATCGAGCAGGCCGAGGCGCTCATCCAGGAGTCCTGAGCGAGGGCGTACGCCCCCTCAAGCGACAAAGCGATCCAACAGGAAGCCGGGCGGGCCGATGAGCCCCCTATGCGAGCCATACTCCTGTTCCTCACCGCGTCGGTCCTCAGCGGATGCGCCCTCAAGGGCCGCGTCATCACCGATCCCATCCGCCTCCACGCCCGCTGCGACCGCGGCGAGGGCAACCACTGCAACAACCTGGGCGTGCTCTATGCGCGCGGTCAGGGGGTCGAGCTGGACGCCCGAATGGCCAGCGCCCTCTACGGTCGCGCCTGTACGCTCGGCGATCCCACCGGCTGCAAGAACCTCGGCGCCTCCTACCTCAACGGAGAGGGCGTGCCGCAGGATCTGGAGGCCGCCGCGGGGCTCTTCGAGCTCGCCTGCCGCGCCGGTGAGGCCGGCGGCTGCAACAACCTCGGCGGCATGTACTACGAGGGCTCGGGGGTCACCCACGAGCCCGAGGTCGCGGCGCTGCTCTACGACGCCGCCTGCGCCGCCGACAACGCCCCGGCCTGCCACAACCTGGCCATCCTCCACACACAGGGGGTCGGCGTCGACCGCGACGACGCCCGCGCCGCCGAGCTGCTCGAGCGCTCCTGTGATCTCGGCAGCGACGAAGCCTGCGTCCAGTACGACGCCTTCAACGTGGACGGGGTCGGCTACGCCGAGTAGCGGGAGCGCGCGAGCGCGGTCACACGATCAGAACCGCTGGCGCACCTGAGCGATGAGCTGGAAGGTCTCCAGGCGGGTGGTGTACTCAGTCACGGGGATCTGGACGCCCAGATCCATGGCAAAGCCCGCCTCCTCGTAGCGTCCCAGCGCGCGAGCGCTGACCGGCGTCCAGTCCGTGATGACCTCGAACTCCGCCACCGCCGAGAACTCCTCGGTGATGTGGAAGACCTTGGCCATCGCCAGCTCCAGGCTCGGCACAATCGGGACGAAGAAGTCGAAGTGCTCCGAGCCCCAGAGCCCCGCCGACAGGCGCAGCGTCAACGGACCGGTCAGCGGGTCGGTCCAGGTGGTCTCCCAGACGAAGAGGCCGGTGCCGCCGGGCAGCGTCTCCCGGGCGAGGCTGCCCCAGCCTTCAACCCTCAGCCCATCGACCATCAGCGGGACGTACAGCTCCAGTCCGATCTGATGGTAGCGGCCGGGCTTCTTCGTGAAGTGGACGTGCGTGCCCAGCTTGACCTGCCCCAGCCCCAGATCCCACCAGTCCGTGTCGGGCTCCCACAGGTAGGCGACCGGCAGGCCGAAGTCGAAGAGCAGCCGCTCCCCGACCGCGGCGCGGCCGGCGACAGTGCTCTGAGTCAGCCAGGTCTCGCCCGGATTCATCACGAGCACCTGCTTCAAGGCGACCTCGCTCACCGGCGCCGAGGGGCCCACCCGGAAGCCGCCAGGGGTCGCCGCGACAGCGGCCCCGATCATCATCAGCGCGCCGATCATCGCGTCACCTCCAGCGCGCTGCTGGAGCCGGCGTAATCGCCCGTGTAGTAGCCCGTGTCATCGCCGTAGTAGCCCGTGTCATCGCAGCTGTTGTACTCGCAGCCCTCGGAGCTCACGTCGTGCTCCATGGTCGCGCAGTCCTCCTCGCTCTCGATGACCGGGGCGTCGGAGGAGGCGGAGGTGGTGAAGGTTCGCGCCCCCGTGTGCTCGTAGTAGGCCGGCCCCAGCACGTTGGAGGCGTCGCCGAAGGGGCCGACGCTCCAGGTGTAGGTGGTCTCGCGCTCCAGGCCGCCGATGACGCAGAAGAACATCGAGTTGTGCTGCCACCCCGTGACAAACGGGACCGCCTCGCCGCGCTCATCCACCAGGGAGACACGGCTCAAGAAGCCGGGCGTATCCGAGCGGGGCGCGGCCACGCCGTTGTCCCAGTGCAGAAACAGCGGGCGGTTGTAGTCCCAGGCAGTCTCCTCGTCGCAGGGGAGCCGGCGGTCCTCATCGCAGAGGTAGGAGGTCGCCACGCACGCGCAGGCGGACAGGGGCAGCGCCCAGACCCGCGGGCGCGGCGGCCGGCGCCAGCAGAGCGGCGCCAGCGCCAGGGCGGGCAGCATGAAGAGATCGGTGAGGTCCGGGGTGTGGCCGCCGCCGAAGAGGGCCGTCCATGCGTCGCCCAGCGGGGGCCAGGTCTGCAGGGCGACGAAGGCGGCGGCGACGCCGACGAGGGCGAGGCGCTTCGCGGCGCGTCCGGACAACCGCAGGAGGCTGAGCACGGCCGCGACCACGACGGGGGCCACGATGAGCCAGGCGACGTCCGAGAGCTTGCCGGTCAGGGCGTTGGCGTACGCCTCCTTCAAGACGTGATCGTTGAGGAGGAGCAGGCCGGTCGCGGCGATGCACAGCGGATGTGAGGGACCGCTCCGCGCGTGTTCTGTCATATCTATCCCCACCTGATCTGCCTGACCTGGAGGGGAGTTTAGCGTCCCCCGACCGGATGTGGAAGCCCCTCCCCCGAGATCCACGCCCGCACCGTCTCGACGACCTCTCGGGCGACGGCCTCCCCCAGCCCCTCGTGGTAGCCCGCGGCGTGCGGCAGGATCAGCGTGTTCTCGCGCCCAGCCAGCCCCGCCAGCCCCGGCGGCGGCTCCTGCGGGAACACGTCCAGCCCCACCCCGCCCAGGTGGGTGCACGTCGCCAGCGCCTCCAGCTCGACCAGCCCACCCCGGGCCGTGTTCAGCAGGATGGCCCCCGGCCGCATCGCCGCCAGCGCCGCCGCGTCCACCATCCCCCGGGAGCTCTTCGTCAGCGAGCAGTGCAGGGTGATCAGCTCGCTCTCCGCTCGCAGCCTCTCCCAGGACAGACCGCCGGGCTCGTCCACCGCTGGATCGCTCCAGGAGACCGACGCCCCCAGCGCGGACCACGCCGCGACCGCCGCGCGCCCGATCACCCCGTAGCCGACGACGCCGACCTTCAGCCCCCGGATGAGCCGCATCCTGCGGGCCGGCAGCTCCGCCCGGGCCCAGAAGCCCGCCTCCGCCCGACGCTGGAGCCCGGGCACCCCGCGCAGGAGCGACAGCCCCATGGCCAGCGCCGTGTCCACCACCGCGTCCCGCCGCGCCAGCGGGCTGCGCGCCAGCGCCACCCCCCTCGCCTTCGCCGCCGCGCCGTCCAGGTGCTCGTGTCCCGAGGTCGTGGTCAACACCAGCGCCAGGTTCGGCGCCCGGGAGAGCGCCGCCGCGTCCACCTGGACCTTGCTCGTCGTCACCAGCACCTGAGCATCCGTCTCGGGCAGCGTCCGCCCCGCGTGGTGCGCGACCTCGCAGCCCAGCGCGCTGAGCCCCGCGACCTCCAGCGCCAGCGCCTCGTCCGTCTCGTAGGCCGATCGGCCCCACCTGAGCACCTTCATACGCTCGTCTCCACGTCGCCGCCCCGGGCCAGCCAGTCGCTCCAGCTGCCGGGGTAGAGGGGCGGAATGTGGCCCTCGTGCGCGGCCAGCGCCAGCGCCACCACACAGGCCGTCACGCCAGACCCGCAGTACAGCGCCGCGCCCTCGGGCACCTCCGGCGCGCGGATCAGGCGCTGCTCCCCGTCGAGCTGGTCCCTCCAGAAGCGGTTGACCGCCCCGGGGATGTGCCCGGCGATTGGATCCAGCGGCTCCACCTCCCCCCGGAACCGCGCGGGCGACCGGCAGTCCACCAGCCGCCCCTCCGCGCCCAGACGTCCCGCCGCCGCCGCGTCCACCGTCCACCCCGGCTGCGGACGCGCCGTCCAGTCCCCCGCCGCCGGCGTCCGCGCGACGCCGCTCTCCAGCGGACGCCCCGCCGCCGTCCAGGCTGCAAAGCCGCCATCCAGCACGTAGGTCGCCTCGTGCCCCAGCCAGCGCAGCATCCACCACAGGCGCGCGGCGTAGGGGTTGCCCACGTCGTCACAGGCCACCACCGGGCGGCCACCGGTCAGGCCGTGCCGCCGCATCAGCGCCTGGAGATCGTCGGGGTGCGGCAGCGGGTGGCGGCCCCCCAGCACGCCCTCATCGAGCGGGGCGGAGAGATCATCGTCCAGGTGAAGGTGGAAGGCGCCCGGGATGCGGCCGGCGAGGAAGGCCAGCGCGCCCCGCTCGTCGTCGGCCGTGCCGCGCCGACAGTCGAACACCAGCGGCTCCAGCAGCCCATCGAACCCAACCAGATCAATCAGCGCTCCACCCATGAAGACACCTCCTGTCGCGAACCCACCATAGCCCGTGTTAGGAAATGAATGAGCCTTCATTCAAAGACGGAGTGACCGTGAGCGCGACCGAATACACCATCGACATGCGGGACGTCGAGTTCGTCCTCTTCGAGCAGCTGAAGATGCAGGAGCAGTACGCCGGCGTCGAGGCCTTCGAGGACTACGACGAGGCCACCTGCCGCACCATGCTGTCCGAGGCCTCCAAGCTCGCGCGCGAGGTCATCGCCCCCGTCAACGGCCCGGGCGACCGCCAGGGCTGCTCGCTGGACTCCGAGGGCAACGTCACCACCCCCGAGGGCTACGGCGCCGCGTTCGAGGCCCTGCGCGACGGCGGCTGGACCGCGCTGCACGCCTCCCCCGAGTACGGCGGCATGGGCGCCCCGGCGCTCCTGAACATCGCCATCACCGAGATGTTCATCGGCGCCTGCCCGGCCATCATGACCTACCCCGGCCTCGCCACCGCGGCGGCCGAGCTGCTGGAGGTCTACGGCAGCGGCTTCCTGAAGGAGACCTGCCTGGAGAAGATGTACACCGGCTACTGGGGCGGCACCATGTGCCTGACCGAGGCCGGCGCGGGCTCCAGCGTGGGCGACAACATCTGCAAGGCCGAGCCCGTCGACGCCGAGGCCGGCGCCTTCAACCTGACCGGCGAGAAGATCTTCATCACCGCCGGCGACAGCGACCTGGTGCCCGAGAACATCGTGCACCTCGTCCTGGCCCGCACCCCCGGCGCACCCGCCGGCACCCGCGGCCTCTCCCTCTTCGCCGTGCCCAAGTACGACTTCCACAGCGGCGCCCGCAACGACGCCATGGTGGTGCAGATCGAGCACAAGATGGGCCTGAACGGCTCCGCCACCTGCGTGCTGGCCCTGGGCGCGAACACGCCCTGCAAGGGCTGGCTCATCGGCGAGGAAGGCGACGGCATGCGCATCATGTTCCACATGATGAACCACGCCCGCATCGGCGTCGGCGCCCAGGGCCTCGGCACCGGCGCCGCGGCCTGGCTGAACGCGCTGAGCTACGCCAAGGAGCGCGTCCAGGGCACCAAGGTCACCGACTTCAAGAACGCCGACGCGACCCGCGTGCCCATCGTGGTGCACCCCGACGTGCGCCGCATGCTGCACACCATGAAGGTCTACGTGGAGCTCTCCCGCTCCCTGCTGTACCGGGCCGGCCTGCTCTCCGATCGCACCGAGCACGGCCTGACCGACACCCCGGACATCGACAAGGCCCTCCTCGGCCTCATCACCCCGGTCGTCAAGGCCCACCTGACCGACATCTCCTTCGAGACCTGCCGCCTCGCGGTGCAGGTGTACGGCGGCTACGGCTACATCCAGGAGTACCCGGTCGAGCAGCACCTCCGGGACAACAAGATCTACTCCATCTACGAGGGCACCAACGGCATCCAGGC
>Ga0316204_10012654_pt1 | contig 10240 bp, 8 predicted proteins | sample 6monrhotite_MG_2_FD_205661 | JGI IMG/M metagenome (GOLD analysis project Ga0316204, IMG submission 205661) | Microbial mat bacterial communities from mineral coupon in-situ incubated in ocean water Damariscotta River, Maine, United States -... | ecosystem: Environmental > Aquatic > Marine >... | reverse complement strand
CAACCCGGATATGGCAGCACAGCGCATGAAAGCGCTACTGGCAGTTCACGGAATTGAAGGTTAATTGATGCGGGATTTATCCAACGACACACTGTTTCTATCGCTGAACGCAGCGACGGTTCGCAAAAAATGGAATCTCAGTCAAATCATAGAGGGCTGTGTTCGTCATGAAATCCGCGGTATTGCCCCTTGGCGAGATCAGGTTGCGGAATGCGGTTTGACGACCGCCGCGCAACACATCAGGGATGCAGGTTTGCAAGTCTCTGGTTATTGCCGGGGAGGCATGTTCCCGGCAACGGATGCGGCAACCCGGAAAAGTAATATAGAGGATAATATCCGCGCCATCGATGAAGCAGCGGAAATTGGTGCGGATTGTCTGGTCTTGGTTGTTGGTGGATTGCCTGAAGGTTCCAAAGATTTGAGCGGTGCCCATAGCCAGGTTGAAGAGGGTATTTCAGAGATACTTGAATATGCCTCTGACAACCAGATGCCACTTGCCATTGAACCCCTCCATCCCATGTATGCGGCGGACCGGGCTTGTGTGAATACCCTTAAGCACGCTCTTGATATCTGCGATCGGATGGGGCCGGGAATTGGCGTCGCGGTTGATGTCTACCATGTGTGGTGGGATCCAGAGCTGGAAGGACAGATTGCACGAGCAGGTCAGAATGACCAAATTTTGGCTTTTCATGTCTGTGACTGGCTCGTACCAACCAATGATATGTTGACGGATCGGGGCATGATGGGAGACGGCATCATAGATATACCCAAGATCAGAGATTGGGTTGAGCGAGCCGGCTTTCGCGGTCAGTGCGAAGTTGAAATTTTTTCGTCAGAAAACTGGTGGAAGAAAGACCCAGATGAAGTGCTCAAGGTTTGTATCGAACGCCATCAAAGCGTGGTTTGAACCGCTGCACCTGCAAATGATATTCTACCCCCATTGATTTGAGAAAGATGGACGGTACAATTCAATTACTAGGATTGGATTCAATAGGTGACGCCGGATGCAAGAAAATGAAAAATCTCAGCTTCGCGAAGAGCTCGAAAGAGATGGCTACTGCATAGCCAAAAACCGCCTGCCCGAACCTTTGATTTCTGCCCTTCAGTCAGACGCGTCGGCCGTCCTGTTTAATGTTGATGCCGCCCATCGCGAGCGCAACCGATCACAGGGTAGTCTGGTGCAGTTAGCCGATTATCCATCGTTTGCCAAAATTATCGGCGCACCGGAAATTCGTCTTGTCATGCAGGAAATGGATTTTCCTGATCCGCGATTTAGTTCCGGCTATCTTATTAGCAAACCGGCTCAAAGCCCGGCGCTATTCTGGCATCAGGATTGGTGGGCCTGGGACGACGCGATTTCATACACGGCGAAAATCGCCCAGGTTTTTGTGATGATCTATTTGACCGATACAACGCAAACAAATGGTTGCCTTCGTGTTATTCCCGGCAGCCATCGCACCGAACATCCGTTGCATGCGGCTTTGCAGGCACACGATGAGAGCCTTTCGCGGGTGGTTGACCCCAATCATCCGCTTTATCAGATGCACGACGATGCGGTTGCGGTTCCCATACATGCAGGTGATATTTTGTTTGGCGATGCGCGGCTGCTGCACAGTACGTATCCAAACAACAGCGAGCAGGAACGAAGCCTGTTAACCCTCTGGTTTCATCCAAATTTCTCTGATTTACCTGCACCTATAAAAGCAACGCTCCGGAAAATTTACGACCGGACCGTCGGTGATACGGATCCAGCCGGCGCAGACGCCGTGACCCTTGACGACTGGCCGGAACCAGAGCTGCGTTACATTTCCGATCTACTCGTACCGAAAACGTTAGGTGTGAAGCCCCGTGACTGGAACCGGGGACCAAACTGGACGGCTTCCTAACGTCGTATTCCTATCTTACGCCAGCATTGATAAAAACTAAACTGTGCACTTAGTTGCAGTCTTGCAATCACCTCTGTCGTACCTTAATTGCTGAATTTTATTTGACGAGGATGTCTGGACGCGAGCCTAAGCTTCGTACAAGATATCGCCGTTACATAGATTAAAAGTCATCAATCAGGGAGACATATGATGAAAAGACGTGATTTTATTAAAAAGGCGGGCACAGCCGCTGCCGTTGGCGGCATTGCCGCTTCGACAACCTTAGCCGCACCGGCAATTGCACAAAAACGCACAGACATGGTGATTGTCGCAACTTGGGGACGTGATTTCCCAGGTTTGGGCACAGGTGCCCAGCGCTTTGCAAAGCGCGTTTCAGATCTGACGGAAGGCCGCATCGCGGTTCAGTATTTCGCAGCCGGAGAGCGCGTAGGCGCCTTTGATGTTTTTGACGAAGTTGCGTCTGGAAATGCACAAGCTTATCACGCAGCTGACTATTATTGGAAAGGCAAGAACCCGGCTTGGGCTTACTTTACTTCTGTTCCATTTGGGTTGACCTATACGGAGATGTCCGCATGGATCCATCACATGGGTGGACAAGAGCTTTGGGACGAAACGGCTGACGGATTTGGTCTTAAGTGCTTGGCTTGTGGTAACTCTGGTGTCCAGATGGGCGGCTGGTTCAACAAAGAAATTGAAACGGCTGACGACCTCAAAGGCCTGAAGATGCGTATTCCAGGGCTTGGTGGGGATGTCATGGCGAAGCTTGGTGCTTCTCCAGTGTCGCTTCCCGGGGGTCAAATTTACGAAAATCTCGTTTCCGGTGCCATCGAAGCGACCGAGTGGGTTGGCCCCTGGAATGATTATTTCATGAAGTTCTATGAGGCTGCCAAATACTACTACTATCCTGGTATGCACGAGCCCGGCGGGTTCCTGTCTTTAGGCATGAACAAATCTTGGTGGTCCAGCCTTTCGAAAACCGATCAGCTGATTATTGAAGCGGCTGCAGGACAGGAAAATGACTATTTGATGGCTGAATACAACGCCAACAACGGCTTGTACCTGACCAAGATGATCGAAGAAAATGGCGTTGAATTGCGCCAGTTCAGCGATGAAATCTATGACAGCTTCGGTGAAGCTGCTGAGGAAGTGTTTGAAGAAACACGCGGACATAGTGATTTGGTTGCTCGTGTTCACGACAGTTTCGTTGCTGCTCGTAAAGATGTCGGCGGCTGGAAGAACCTTTCTGAAGCGACCTACTACTCGCAGCGTAACCGCGTGTTGGGCGTTTAATCGGTTACAGACGATTAACACAGGGGAACGGGGTGTAAAGCCCCGTTCCTTTGTTTCGGGGAGCATGCATTGCCAATAGTTCTCATTCGTATCTTCGCATGGTCGGTTTTGACCATCCTAGTTGTGTTTCTTGTTAATAACTACCTGATGATCTGGCGCGACTGGCCGGGGGTTTTGGCCGTTTTTGCGCACCATCAGTTATTTGGTGTCGATGCGCGAACTGCGTTGCCATCTGGTGCTCTTGGTTTGGCCTGGGGGCAGTTGTCTGCCTACATTGCAGCCATTGCGGCGGCGGTCCTGATGGTGGGGCGACGCAAGGGGCAATCTTTGCGCGACGATGCGGATGTCTTTACTGCTGTTGCAACCTACATCATCCGTGCGGCTTTCTGGATGGTCTTACTGGTGGGCATCGCCGACGCCGCCATTTCGTTTTTGCGGGTCGAAAATTTATTGCCGATTTTATTTAGCGATGACATGGTAAACGAACTGGGGCGGCCTCAATATCGTGCGCCGATGGTTCACTTGCCGCTAATTATTTTGTCCATGATCATTGCTGCCTTCTCGCGCTCACTGGGGTTCACCTGGCTGGCACTTTTGGTCGTTATTGCCGAACTGTTAATTGTCTTTTCCCGGTTCATTTTTTCATACGAACAAGCGTTTATGGGCGATTTGGTTCGGTTTTGGTATGCGGCACTCTTTTTGTTCGCCAGCGCCTATACATTGCTGGAAGAAGGCCATGTGCGCGTTGATGTTTTGTACGCAAGTTTCAGTCAACGGACCAAAGGCTTGGTAAATGCTCTTGGCTCATTGGTGCTTGGTATGTCTTTGTGCGCCATAATTTTGACGCTTGGTATGGGTGGGAAAGCCAACATCATCAACAGTCCAATATTGGCCTACGAAGTCTCGCAATCGGGATTTGGTATGTATGTCAAATATCTGATGGCCGGTTTTTTGGCGATTTTCGCAATTTCCATGCTCATCCAGTTTACTGGTTATTTGTTGTCTGGCATTGCCGACTATCGGGGAGACCCCGGTGGGCGCGAGGCTACGGACGGCCCAGCTCACTAAATTCAAAAGGTACTAAAGCCCAATGGAACTCGTATTTCTTGTCGTTCTGATCGTGTTAATGGTAGGTGCCTTGGGCTCCGGGTTTCCGGTTGCCTTTGCGTTACCGGGATCAGCTATTCTATCGATCGGATTGGCTGCGGGTTGTGGTTACCTGTTTGCTGGCGATGCCAGTGCCTATTTTGCACAGGGTGGCCCGATACAGTGGCTAAGTGCAGGCGTGACCAATTTCCGGGGCGTCTATTGGGAGGTCGAACGTGATACTTTGATCGCGATTCCGCTGTTTGTATTTATGGGTATTATGCTGCAGCGTTCGAAAATCGCTGAAGACCTGTTGGTTACCATGGCTCAGCTATTTGGCCCGATCCCCGGTGGCCTGGGCATTTCCGTTGTATTTGTGGGCGCTCTCCTGGCAGCAACAACGGGCATCGTTGGTGCCACGGTGGTTGCCATGGGCTTGATTTCGCTTCCTGCCATGCTCCGGAACAATTATTCCAAGGCGCTGGCAACGGGCACAATCGCGGCATCCGGGACGCTCGGGCAAATCATCCCGCCATCCATTGTTCTGATTATCCTTGCTGATCAGCTGACCAGTGCCGTTGATCAGGCAGGTACGGCCCGCAAAGCCCTTTATAAGGCGTCGACCGGCGAAATCTCCATGCCTTCAGAATTTGCAGTTGTCTCCACGAGCGCAGGCGACATGTTCTTAGGTGCCTTTATTCCGGGCATTCTACTGGTTCTGCTGTACATGTCCTTTATTCAGGTTCTTGCCTTGTTGCGACCGAAGCTGGCACCAGCTGTCCCATTCGAAGGTGAGCTTGATAGAAAATTCTTGGGCCGGGTTCTTTTGGTTCTGGTTCCCCCATTGGCGCTGATCTTTGTTGTCCTGGGTTCAATCATAATGGGCGTGGCAACTGTCAACCAGGCGGGCGCAATCGGTGCTGTAGGTGCTATGATGATGGCCGGTTATCGCTTGCGTGAGGGCCACAAACGTCAGTACATCCCGGCGATCATGGGCGTTGTTTCGATGGTTGCAATTGTCTTCATCACCAGCAATTTCGATACCAATATCAAAAACATCAAATCCTCTGATGATCTGTTGGGCGTCGTGTTGGCAGGAATTTCTGTAGCCGTATTGATCGCGGCCATCGTTTGGAGTGGATGGCGAACCTACAAGATTGAAGACACCCTTCGTGGCGTCATGGTGGAAACGGCCAAAACCACTTCATTGGTTTTTATTATCCTTCTGGGCGCGGCGATGCTGACGTCGGCATTCCGCGGCTTTGGCGGTGAAGAATTGGTTCGCGAGTTTTTAACCGGGCTTCCCGGTGGTTTTTGGGCACAATTCGTCATTGTTATGGCAGTAATTTTTGTGCTCGGATTTTTCCTCGATTTCATTGAAATCGCGGTGGTTGTTGTGCCGATTGTTGCCCCCATTTTGTTAATGGATCCATCTGCCAATGTGACGGCGGTTTGGTTGGGCGTAATGATTGGCCTTAATATCCAAACCTCCTTTTTAACCCCGCCCTTTGGCTTCGCCTTGTTTTACTTGCGTGGAGTCGCCCCGGCGGTTGTTAAAACAGTTCAAATGTACAAGGGCGTTGTTGCTTTCATTGGCCTACAATTGGTAGCGCTGACGATTGTTGCCCTGTTCCCGCCATTGGTCAACTATCTGCCCAACCGGGTTTCATTGACATCGGATACGGCGCCACCGCCGATCAATCCACGATTGCAGTATTGTATTGAACAAATTACCTTCGCCCAACTGGCGACCAATAAAGATAAACTGATGGGCGCCATATCTCAGGCCAGCAAGCTTGATTTCAGTTACCTCCCGAATAGCTATAGAAAGTCCACAGCTGCCAGTTTCGAATTGGCCGCTTCGGTTTATGACAAACGTGATCTTGTTCTGAGCACCCAGGAAACGATGGAGGCCGTGGCACCTGCTTACCGCCCGCTGCATCGTGAAGTCCGTTCTATTGAGAAAAAAATCCGAAAGATAGACATAAAACTAGAAGACTTCGCGACAGATATCAGCCGCCTCGATGCGGGTGACGAAACGAGCAAACGGTTGATGGAGGCCAAGGCGTCGGCACTGCATGCGGAGAAACAACAATTGCTCACCACTGTGCCCGGAAACTGGGAAATGGAAAATGCCAAATTTGTAGGTATACAAAAAGACAACGACAAAGCACGCGCGGCATATCGCAAGGCGATGGACGGTGGTTATACCCCCATTCAGGAACTGCTAAGAACCGTTGAGGATACAGCGGCACTTGTACGTTTGCGCGGCGACATTGCGGGTCTAGCTGAGAACCTATCCGGTTTGTCGCCCGACGAAGCCGCCGATAAGATTTCCGACGTTTCTAAAAATGTTCGCCGTGTTGAGGGAACGCGCGCAATCGGGTCCGGGTTGACGAAAGTTCGGCGGGCCATTAAAAGCAAAACCCCCGATCCAGAAAAGGCGATTCGGGAGCTGAATAAAACGTTGGCAACCTTCGACAAGGAGGTGCAGTGGCGTGAGCGGGCGTCAACTGAGCTGTTACCAGCGCTCAAGACCTATGAAAGCACAATCCGACACACAATCGGATTGCGTCAACAAAGGAAGCTGCCGGAACAGCAAGCCCTTGCTGTCGCCAGCTGTAATGCCAACCACAGAGATATTTCATTGAGTTTCTAAAGAACTCGACTTCCGATTCTCAAGCGTTAGGAGATGCTGGGGTGCAAATCAGGCAGATAACCCGCCCTCAGCACTTCAACCGTCGAAGGCGGCGTTAGCACGCTAACCGGCCCGGATTTCGGACGTCTTACTGGGCCGCCATAATGGGTTCCCTTAAACGCATAGAGGGCATCGTCTTGGACCAAATAGGCCGGTTGATGCTCAGATAAGCGAATGAATACACCGCTTGGTAACCTCTCTATCGGCGATGTTGTGGTGCGTTGAGTTTTGAGTTTCTGATCGATCCGCTCCCCGTGCAGCTTGTTATCCATGTCTGACGCACGGCAAGCGGCAACCCCTTGCGATTTTAACCATTTCGATTTGAATGAATTGTAAACCTGGCGTCGGCATTCTGCACAGGGGCGATGCCCGGCTGAGAGAGCAACCGCTTCGTCCAAAAAAAACAGCCTGGTATAACGATTTAGCGGCATCACCTCGGAATGCCGTCCTTTGAATTTGAGGAGGCAGATAATCCAGGCTTTATGTCGCCATCGTGCGTGGCTTAATGTTTGGTTTGCAGTGTGAAGAATACCGCGGTTTCCCATATAGGTTCCGCGCGCTGGGTGGGCGACGATTTCTCCTGTCGGGATCACTCTGTTTTGCAGGGGCATTATGTGTCCGAATATGTGATCATCGCTAATCTAGTTAATAATCATAGAGACCAAAGGAGTAAAAATGAAAGGGCGAAAAGTCGGCGTTATTGGGCTCGGAAACATGGGCGGTGGAATCGCAAGGTGTTTGCAACAGGCCGGAGTATCCGTCGCCGTTTGGGATTTAGACGAAACCACACGTAATTCGCTAGCGGAAATTGACGGGATCATTACGGCTGCGCCTGGCGAAATGGCGCGCGACTGTGAAGCGATATTTTTTGTTGTTCCCGGGAGTGAGGAAATTCGAACCTGTCTGAATGGGTCCAAGGGTATTTTGGCAAACGCGCGAAAGCGGCTGGTGGTTTGCGATTTAACGACATCAGATCCGGTCGTTACCAAAAAGTTGGCGAAACGGGCTGCAAGCAAAGGGGTGGATTATCTGGATGCGGGAATGAGTGGGGGAGCCACAGGTGCTGATGCGGGAACATTAACACTCATGATGGGGGGCCGTAAGCAGGCTTTTAAGCGGCTAAGTAAATATTTCGAAATCATCGCAAAAAACATCTTTTATCTGGGCGACAGTGGCAGCGGCCATACCATGAAACTGGTTCACAATATGGTTTGTCACAGCATTTTTTTAGCGACGTCTGAAGGTGCTCGCCTGGCGGAGAAATCGGGCATCAAATTGGCGGATGCAGTAGCTGTTATGAATGCAGGGAACGCCCGCAGCTTTATTAGCGAACGACGGTTCCCGGATCACATCATCTCCAACACCTGGGATGCGCGATCATTCGTTTATAATTTACATAAGGATTTGGAAATGGCGGTGGCATTAAGTCAAAAATCAGGCCAGGAACCTAAAATCGGACAGCAAACACTGGCGTTCCTGAGTGCCGCGGTCGCACTCGACATGTCGGACCTGGATTTTTCAAACCTCTATAAGCATTTCGACAAAATCACAAATAGACAAAAATAGGCGCCTACAATGATGCACTCTAGATACTCCTCAGCATCGTATATTGATGCCAGGTTATGGGTTTTGCGATAAGGAGATTGATCTCGTAATCGATTGAACGATCCCGTTTATGCCAGCGCATGACTTGATTATCTGGTTGCAGCGTGGTTTTTATCACCAACCAAATCTAGGGGGTGATTGAGTTTGAACGACTACCATTTTTTTGTGTCGCATTTGAAATTTGTCACGAACCGTACGGAACGATCCACAAAGGATGTCACCGTAATGATGGATGCCCTGTTGCGCATTGCGGGGCAGATTGAAAGGAATCAGACCTTATCTGTAGCTTATGACGATGCCCGAACGACAGGGCGTGCGTTGGCGGGAGTGGCTGGGTTCCTGCAGCAGCACATCCTGCCGGAAGTTGTCATCGCAAAAAACCAAACAGCGGAAGTTCAAATCCGCTGGGTCATTGACACCTGTATGTCCTTGATGTCAGCTCTGATGGTCCACTTGGAAACCCATACAGAGGGCGAGGATTGTAATCTATGCCTACCCGACCCGCCTCCATAAAAAGGCCATGCAAGCGGGTCTACAGGGAGCGCGCTATGCGGCTTTCATGTCGGCCAGGAAGGCATCTACTCCGGTCCTCAGCGACTCTGCTTCGCTCGCCAGAGTCCGTGCCGATGTCAATACATCAATGGATAGGGTGCCGGTTTTCTCAGCTGCTTTGGTGACTTCGGCGATATTCACTGTGACTTGTTGGGTGCCCGTCGCGGCTTGCTCAACATTGCGGGCAATTTCCTGGGTCGCCGCGCCTTGTTCTTCAACAGCCGCAGCGATGGCCTGTGCGTTGCCGCTAATCTGATTGATTGTCTCAACAATTTGATCAATAGCGCTAACGGCATTGTCGGTTTCACCTTGGATTTGCCCAATCTGCTTTTCGATTTCTTCAGTTGCTCTAGCGGTTTGATTAGCCAGGTTTTTGACTTCCGACGCAACGACGGCAAACCCCTTACCTGCATCGCCGGCGCGTGCCGCTTCGATGGTCGCGTTCAGAGCCAGCAAATTGGTTTGTTCAGCAATATCGGTTATCATCGCGACAACCTGACCAACTGTAGCGGCCGAACTGGCCAATCCCTTAATCTGAGTATTGGCACCTGCTGCGTCCTGAACCGCTTGTGTGGCGATATCCGATGATTGTGATACCTGGCGCGAGATTTCCGCGATCGAACTGGCAAGTTCTTCAGCTGCTGACGCCACGGTCTGTACATTTACAGAGGCTTCTTCAGCTGCCGAGGCGACGACAACGGATTGAGTGTTCGTTTGTTCCGCCGTTGCCGACATGGTTTCAGAATTGGACTGCATTTGTGTTGACGCGCTTGCCACAGTAGACAGGGCCTGGGAAACAACAGCATCAAACTCAACGGTCCTTCGCTCAATGAGCTCTGTGCGCTCGATCCGTGCCTGCATATTAGCTTCCATTTCGGATTCCATTTGTTTATTCCGAATCAGATTATCTTTGAAGATTTGAACCGCCTGGGCCATGTCACCAATTTCGTCTGTATTCTCTAATGCTGGAACATCGACGTTCACATTTTCGTTTGCGAGTTCGTCCATCGCCAATGTCATCTTGCCGACCGGATTTACAATTGAACGCACCGTAAACAGGCTAATGACAAGACCGAACGAAAGTCCGACAGCCAAAAGAACCCATTGCGCAAGTTTAAGGGAA
>Ga0316204_10012653_pt1 | contig 10240 bp, 11 predicted proteins | sample 6monrhotite_MG_2_FD_205661 | JGI IMG/M metagenome (GOLD analysis project Ga0316204, IMG submission 205661) | Microbial mat bacterial communities from mineral coupon in-situ incubated in ocean water Damariscotta River, Maine, United States -... | ecosystem: Environmental > Aquatic > Marine >... | reverse complement strand
AAGCAATATCGAGAAGTGCACTGATTTATGACTTAAAATCAGGCACCTAACAAAATCCATTTCGTGAGAAATGGCGCGAGTGACGGGCGTCGAAATCAAACTACTTTTGCTTTAATTACAATCCTTTAGATGCCCCGCCAGAACTGATTTGTATCCCATTTTGTATCCATTTTGTATCCCATTTAGGACAGACGTGCGTCGAACCTGAAAACCATTGCGCGATCTCCTATCCGAGGTCAAGTCGAGACGGTTGCAGACGTGCGGACAATCCGATGGACAGAATAGTTTAGCCGCTCCGGTCACGTCCCAGCATGCACGAAACAGCGTTTGAGAAAATACGCATTGTTCGCCCAACCGTCACAACATCAAGCGATAGATCGATCCGGAACGAACGACGCTTATGTCAGAGCGCCGCCGCCGCACAAGGCACCGGATAAAGTATCATCAAGGACGACAAGAACGTCCGACCTAGGTACCTTGCACGCCAGCTAACCACGCTCTGACACCCGCGACCTTTGCCGCCCCGGATCGCCTATCGCGATACCGATTTCAGGCGGGTCAGGAGTCGCAAATGGCACATCACGTCCAACCCTCATCCATATCCGCTGCGCGCAGGAACGCCTCGAGCCGAAAATCCAGTTCGCACCTAAACGCCAGTGCAGAAATTACTGACGCAGATATTGAACGAGCACTAGGAACCGTCGCAAGAGTCATCGAACTTTATGGCGATGTGTACTTCCCCATACTCCGGAGGTTGGAAGCGGAACTGCACGAACGGCGAGCCAAACGAACCACTTTAGAGAAATATCTTACAACATATTGGAGGCGCAAAAATCAATCAGACAGATAGGATATCTGCCGATATGGTGTTGCGAATTCGGGCCCGATGCCAAACCATTAGCTCAGCGCGCTCAAACCCATTATGCGTGAGTCAAAATACTCAAGTTATTAATATTATTCAATGACTTATAGTTTTATCAGTGCGAGAGTGCATCCCACTTTTTTGGTGGTTTTACCCAGCCCATCCGGGGCCAATGGGAAAGGACCCGCCCGCCGAACCCGAGGTCGGCGACGATATGATGGGTCACGGTCACGGCGAGCATGATGGCATGACACATGGAGAGAATAGCTGATGCGCAAACGAACAAAGCCACTTTGCCTGATCATCGCCGCCTCGTTTGCGATTATGCCGGCATTTACTGAAGAAGACGACACCTCATCACCACCCTGGTCGCAGGCCGACGAATATTATGGTCGCGAAGCGATGAGCAAAGCCCGGGCTGATGTGCAGCACGAAGCAGGCGGCCAAACCAACTGGTTTGTGATGGCCGACCGGTTCGAGACGCAGGTTTTTGAGGATGAAGAGGCCGTGGTGTTTGACGGCCAGGGTTGGTATGGCGGCGACATTAACAAACTCTGGATTAAGGCCGAAGCCGAATACAGTTTTGCGGAGGAAGAGCTTGAAAACGCCGAGATACAAGCTCTCTGGTCGCGAGCGATTGCTCCTTACTTCGATGTTCAAGCGGGTCTGCGGTATGACCTGGAACCTAAGGGGCGAACCCATGCCGTGATTGGAGTTCAGGGGTTAGCGCCCTATTGGTTTGAGGTTGAAGCTGCCGTTTTGTCAGCACCGAAGGCGACGTTACAGCTCGGATCGAAGCGGAATATGAGCTCTTATTGACCCAGCGCTTGATCCTTCAACCGCGTCTCGAGGCGAACCTTTCAGCGCAGGAGATCGCCTAGCTGCAAATCGGTTCGGGTCAGACCAATGTGGATGTGGTCTGCCCCACTGAGGTGGTCCACCGGTTTTGTTAGTCCGGCGGTTTCCAGAGAACGGTTCTGTATACCCATAGCAGCTCTAGGTACGCAGGAGCCAGGAGCAGATTTCATACGCGCTTTGCATCAGCAGCGGTGCGGCTTAGAGAAGTATTTTGGCAAAGATGAAGTCGGCCACCCCCGATTCTGACGGCATGCTATTTTCCGCCCAACTCGGTATTTGATATGACACGGCCGATTTTGTGGTCAGCGCTAATCTTATTAGGTGTTTTCAATGGCTCCTTGACGCAAGAGCCTGAATTCGAACTGAAATTTGGTTGAATTTGCGACCGAATACGCATGCGTTTCCTTAAGAGAGTTTCATGTAAAATTCAGGCTCGTTTCAGTTCCAGCAGGCAACAAATCCTCAAAACAATGGGAGACCTGCCATGTCAGGCACAAAAATTTCGCGCCGACTTTCTGCGGCCAAACGCTCTTTCGTCACCCGGCGTATTGATCTTAGCCGCGCAGCGTCCCTTACGAATACGGTCCCAAGTGCCGGCGATCTCTGCCTGGCACGAATTGATCGTCTCGGGCATCACAGCCGGCTGGAACTTCCGACGGGGCGGCGCGCTTATTTAAATCCTGGCGATGAAGTATTGCTCGCCTTTGGGGCCCGTTACGCCACAGATCAATTTCATTCTATTGTGCCAAGCTCATTGGAACCTTGCCAGATGGTCGCGGCGGGCGGGATAGCGTCAAAAATGATCACGCGGCACGCCAAAACGCGCGTACCGACTCAAATCACACCCATTGGATTACTCACAGATCCCGTCGGCGGCATTCTGAATTTGGGCGATTTTTCAATAAAGCCTGCACAAGTACTGCATCAAAAAGACCCGCACATTATTTGCGTGGTCGGATCAAGCATGAATGCCGGAAAAACGACAACCGTTGCCGAGTTGGGGCGGATGGCGCTTCGCGGCGGCCTGCGTCCCTGCGCGATAAAACTGACGGGCACAGGGTCCGGCGGCGATCTCTGGAAATATATAGATAGCGGGATCGATCCTGTTTTCGACTTTACCGATGGTGGATATGCCACAACGGTAGATGTAGCTGTTTCTGATCTTGAAGACCTGTTGACCAAACTCATCAGCGCGGCTGGATCAGAGGTTGACTTGGTGATCATCGAAATCGCCGATGGACTGTATCAAAAGGAGACCGCAGGGCTATTGGCGTCGCCAGGTTTTCGGGCAAGATTGGATAGTGTTGTGTTTGCCGCGTCTGATCCCATGTCCGGCATGGCCGGCGTGCAGTATCTCCGCGATCTTGGTCTTGAACCGAGCGCGGTATCCGGCGCTGTGACGGCGTCACCTCTAGCTGCGCAAGAACTTGCTCAAACCTCAGGGGTTGAAGTCTTCTCACTCGAGCGCATGCTCAAGGATGACAACGGCCTGAACATTTGCCTGCGCAGCGCGCATAAAACGGAAAGCCTCGGTTTTGCGAAATCTGCCTAAGCTCTTCACGCGTGAGCGTAAGTGGCGCCTGGCTGCTTTGATACTCAATGGATTTGTTCAGGCGGCAGCCATGGTTGCGATTGCCTCTGTCATGCAGATCATGATCGACGGGCTGATGACCGCTGATCAGGCTCCGCAAGTTTGGCGAAATGCGCTGATTATGACGGCCGCATCACTCGCTATTGGCTGGCTTAAACGCCGCGAGCGGATTGATGCCGAAACGATGGGGCAGGATTATGTAGCCGATATTCGTCTGGACGTCTTCCAGCATGTCAGCCAGCTGTCGGCCCGCGCGCTCGGCGAAACCCGCAAAGGTTTTGTACTGCTCAGATTTGTCAATGATCTGACCGCCCTTCGACAATGGGTCACGCTTGGCATTGCCCGGCTTGCCGTTTCGGGGGTTGTTCTGATCGGCGCCATGTCAGCGCTGACGATTATGAATCCCGTGCTTGGCGGCTTGCTCTTTGCGCTGATTGGTTTGGGAACGATTGGCGCCATGCTGATGGGTCGGTCGATTGATCATACTATGCGGGAATCGCGCAGACGCCGCGCTAATATCGCGGCCAATCTCACAGAAAAACTCGAACATATGATCCTCGTCCAAGCCTTCGCCCAGCGCAATAATGAGCACAAAAAAGTTAAACGCCAAACCAAAAGTCTCAAGCGCGCTATGATTGCGCGCGCAAGCGCGATCGGAACTTTTCGCGCGATGATCTACGTCGTGGTCGGTCTGGCACTGACGGTCTCGGTGATTGCAGGCACCCTGCTTGTTCAAAACCAAATGGCGACAACCGGTCAAATCATGGCGGCCCTCGGTATCTTGTCTCTGATTACGCCGAGCCTTTTTGATTTTGGCCGGGTTTATGAATACCGAAAGAGCTACGCGATTTCGCTGGAGAAGACCGAAAACCTCCTGCGCAAAGGCCCCATTATCAAAACCGCCGAAACGCCAAAGTCACTCAAGCAGGTTGAAGGCCGATTGACCTACGATCAAGTCAGTGTGGCAGGCTCACTGGACAATTTCTCTGGAGAGGCCCCAGCGGGAAGCCGGGTTCTGATCACGGGGCCAAATGGAGCCGGAAAATCCACCTTGCTGTTACTGGCGCTGCGTTTAATCGAGCCCAATCGCGGACGGATTTCGATTGATGGACGCGATGTCAGGCAGGTCAAGACAGGCCAGCTCAGGCGGTCTATTTCAATTGCCTCTCCGACCCTGCCGCTTTTGCGAGGGTCTATCGGGTCAAATATTTCCTACGGCTCGAAAACAGCGAGCGAGGATGATGTTTATGAGGCGGCTGCGCGGTGCGGGATGGACGGGCTTAACCCTGAATCGCCCTATTGGCTCGACACGCCCGTCATGGAAGGCGGCTCCAATTTGAGCACCGGACAGCGCATGCGGATTATTCTGGCCCGCGCCTTACTCGGGAATCCGCCCGTTCTTCTCCTGGATGAGCCTGATAGCCATCTTGATGAAGACGGACTTGAGATCCTGAACAACATTATTCGTGAATATGAAGGCACGCTTCTGATCACGACCCATAACCCGGCCTTGTTAAAACATTCCACGCTTCACTGGCGTCTTGATGATGGACATGCCGAACTCACGGAGACGGCCGCATGACATACTCAACACCTGCGAGTGAAATCGCACGTATCGCTGAACCACTTGAAGGCATGGCAGACGCGGCCCAATGGAAGGGGCGTATCATCTCTGTCTATGACGCTTCGTCCGGACGCTTGCCCTATTTCATATTTCAGCCGGCCGTGGCTGCGCCCGGCGTCGCCCCGGTCCTGGCGATCCATGGCTGGACACGCAATGCAGCCGAGCATGCCTTCCGGCTTGCCAGCTACGCAGAAGAGAAAGGCGCTGTGCTCATTGCTCCGCTCTTTTCCAAATCTGCTCACAAACATTATCAACGTCTTGAGTTGCGCGAGGGTGAAACCTGCCCGGCGGACGCTCTGGACCGTATGCTGATCGATGTCAGTCACCGCTTTGGTATCGACACCAGCCAAATCAATCTTTTCGGATTTTCTGGCGGCGCGCAATTTGCCCACCGCTATAGCCTGATGCGGCCTTCCCGCGTGAACCGGTTGGTCTTGATGGCCGCAGGCTGGTTCACCATGCCTGATCTGAAGGCGGCTTACCCACTTGGACTGGCTCCTTCCAAAATCTTAGCTGACCGAACTTTGGATATTGACGGACTTCTCACCTGTCCGACGCGCGTGCTGGTGGGCGGCCGTGACCTTGACCGCGACGCATCCCTGAAAACGGGTAAGCGGATCGACAAGGTGCAGGGCCATACGCGCGTCGAGCGCGCGCGAAACTGGGCCTCAGCAATGCAAGACGCGGCGAAAACGCGCGGCATTGAGGCCGACATCGATTTTCACATCATCAAAGAGGCCAAGCATGATTTTGGCCGGTGTGTTCAGAAATACCAATTGGGGGATTTGGTCTTCGATTGGCTCATTCCAAATCAAGAAGGAGCGGAATAATGAGAACAATACTTTGCCTAGGCGTTGCAGGGGCAGCCCTGCTTTCCCCTATGGCGCATGCACAGGATGTTAGAGCCGATAAGGACGGCGTCACATTCGAGGGTGACAATTTCGAACTCGTGTTTGGCGGACGGCTTCATGCCGACACCGTCAGCGTCAATGATGACATCACGCCCATACTGAGCAAATCGGATATCAGGCGGTTTCGGATCAATGCGACGCTTACCGTGGCAGATGATTTTCGCGTCAAACTTGATCACGATGTTGGCGGATTGAGTACAGGCTGGAAGAATGCCTGGGTGGAGTATCGCGGCGTTGATCATGTCTCGATCAAGGCCGGACAAATGATCGTTCCATTTAACGGCGAAGACATGATGAGTTCAAATAATTTGAAACTCATGGAACGCGGCCTGCCATCCGCCCTTGCTCCCAATTTTGCCGTCGGCGGACAGGTCAGCTACCGCGGTGACAATTGGTCTGTTACGGGCGGCTATTTCGGTGACCCAATTGATCAGGACCCGATCCGCGCAACAGATGAAGGCGAAAGTGTTGTCGGGCGTGTTGTTTATGCGCCGATTAAGGAACGCCGCCGCGCCGTTCACCTGGCGGGCGCGATAGAGCACCGGCAACTCAAAGATCTTGAACCCTCAAGAGTGAGCGCCCAACCGGAATTTGGATTGTCCGGCGTGACGCTGATCCGCACTGGAACGCAGCCAGATGTCCAAGCCTACACAAATTACAATGCTGAGGCCGGCTATATGCAGGGGCCGTTTATGGTGAAAGGGCAATATATTGCCCGCCAGAACGACGCGCCCGCCATTGGTGATCCGAGCTATAGCGGGGCGTCAATCGAAACCGCCTATGTCGTGACGGGTGAGCGCCAGCGATATAGTTCAAATAGCGGAACTTTTGGGGCCATCCGGCCGCGCGGAAAATATGGCGCCGTCGAGGTCGCGGCCCGTGTTAGCACATTGGACTTAAGCGATGCATTGGTAACGGGCGGCAAGCAAGCCAATTATTCCGTCGGGGTGAATTGGTACATCAATGAGAATGTTCGCCTTATGGGTAATTATATCAAAGCCGACGCTAAGCCGAACAGAAACGGCGTCGATGAAAGTGCAGACGCATTGATGGGACGTCTCCAGATTGCATATTAGCGCCATTTGCGAAGCGGGCCAGTCGCCTGCTTCGCCAACTGCCTAACATCTTTGGTGGTACTGTCAGACTAAATCCGCTTGAGACCGCCCTGCCCTGACTTTAGTCTCGGTGGTATGTCCTAAAATCCATTTCGCTCCGTCGACACCTCACTTGAAATCATCCGACTGGCGGTGATGATGTACGTCAGATTCCCGCTTTCGCTTCGCAATTTTGAAGACCTTCTCCACGACCTCGGGCGGTGTCTTCTGCGGATGGTTGTGAGGAACTGACCGGGCACTTATGAGGCCGGTTTCACCTTCATCGGCGTACTTTTGCGCCATCGATAAAAGCTCGCTCGACCAATCCCGAAGTACCGGCAGGTCTTGCTATCATCGCCGATCTTGTCGGCATGTTCGAGTATCCGAAGTTTGCGTCGAATCTCGTGTTGATCTCTGGTCATTGAAAACACCTTTCTTTCCCCAATCGGAGATTAAGCAAGGTGTCTCGCTCAATGCTACATATGTACAATGGGGACTAATTCAATTCTAAGGCCTAATTTCAGCAATGGACACGTGGCAATTCCATCGAGCCCAATAGCGAAGCGAATCTTCAAACTTGCGTTGGCGGTTTCGGCAGTTGCGGCAACATTTTATCTAGCATTGCCAAAATTGGCCTCACTTGACTCATCCGAAATCGTCACTGCGTTGTCACTGTTCAACTCCTGGCAAATCGGGGCCGCATGCATCGCCGCGATCGCCAGCTTTGCAGCAATTGCGACATACGACCGAATGGCGATAGCTTATTCTGGTATCGAGCTGAGTTGGCGGCGATCCGCGCTCGCGTCGACAACGGCGTATGCCACATCTAATATGCTCGGATTTCCCACCATCACTGCGAACCTGATCCGCATTCAATATTATCGACAATGGGGCCTCGGGCTACGCCATGTTGTGATAGCCAGCGTGGCGACATCAATCGTCACGAACGTGGTATTGGCATTGATTGTGGGCGTAACCGCCATCGTCTTTCGCAATTCTATTGCGGAAGTGTTTCAACTAAACGCCAGCTTGCTGGCAGCGGGAGGCCTGTTGGCAACAATCCTCTCTGTATCTGCAATCGTTTATGAATTGCGCCGCACACAAACTGTAACACTTTATCGCTTGCAGCTTGGAGCGAGGCCCCGCATCCAAACCCTCCTTCACCTTTTAGGAGCGTTTATAGATTATATAGCAACGACCACGGTTCTTTACGTCCTACTCGCTGAGTTTGTGACAGTTTCTTTCCCTTCGTTTCTTGTAATCTTTGCCTGCGCGAGCCTCCTGGCAATTGCGAGCAATGTGCCAGCTGGATTGGGTGTACTTGAAATCGCCCTATTGGCTTTGGCGCAGACGGGACACGAAAACGAACTAATCGCTGCGATGCTTCTCTTTCGATTGTTCTATTACGTAGTACCATTCATTGTTACTGCCGTGGTGCTTGGAGTCACCGAGCCAGGAAGACTGATAAGAAAAATCCAAAAGCCCTGGTGAACAGCGCCGTGGAACGGCACAGTTGTGCAGGCGTTTGACCCTGCGAGTCTATTCAGAATTGGTATTCATCATGCAAAACAAAGATTCGCCATTTCGAGACAGCGCCATCGCCGAGGACCTTGGCTTATTCATATCCCACCCTGCATTCCCTTGCGTGGGTGCCAAGAGCGTCAGGTCTTTGGGCACGTTGAGAACATTCGAGGCCGGAGAGTTTGGCTGCGCGCACAATACTCTGCCGGTTTACGAACAGCTGAGCTGTTTTGATAAATTGTTGCAAAAAGACAATAGCCCGCTTCGTTCTTTCGTTTGTGTCTTCGAACACGCGACACCGTTTTCGGAATATGAGTTTGAACGAGTGCTCTGGCGACACTTAAGCTGGCTGCACGCTGAAGACGCCCACCGTGGAATCAGCTGGGCGAAAGGAAGCTCTTCGAATCCTCGATCCGAGGCGTTTGGAATGAGTATTGCCGGGCATAGTTATTTTATTGTTGGACTGCATCCAAATGCGTCACGTACGGCCCGCCGGTTTGGCAGGCCAGCCATCGTTTTCAATTCTCAAGCACAATTTTCCGGTTTGCGCGCCGACGGTCGCTACAGTGCGATGCAGTCAATTATTCGCGCGCGGGACACTGCGCTGGAGGGGTCAATCAATCCAATGCTGGGAGAACACGGACAAGCGCTGCAAGCCCCTCAGTATAGTGGGCGGCGAGTTGGGGCCGATTGGAAATGTCCGTTTTCGGCAGTTGTCGTCAATGACTGAGAAGATTATTGATCCTCGAGCCGGCACGGCGTTCAAACTCGCCGCTGGTCAGATGTTGACCGTCATCGACCCTGAAGGACAGCAAGTATCCGATCTTGTTGCGTATAATGCGGCTGACCTGAATGAGGTCATTTCATCAGGGCGTTCTATCGACTATGCGAGCCGATTGTTTCTGACTACGGGCGATATTCTGTACTCTAATCGAAGCAACCCGATGCTGACGATCGGGCGCGATGATGTGGGCCGACACGATTTCACGCTGACGCCGTGCTCGTCAGATACGTTCCGAATTATCTATAACGACGAGACGCCCCATCACGGTTGTCAGGGCAACCTCGAAAAAGCACTCGCACCCTATGGCGTCACCCCTGACCAGATACCCATTGCCTTTAATGTATTTATGCACGTTTCGATTGATAGTGAAACGGGTGAGATCGAGGTGCTCCCTCCATTGAGCAAAGCTGGCGACCAGACTCTTTTTAAGGCGGATATGGACCTGATCATAGGCCTAACAGCTTGCTCTGCTGGTCAATCAAATAATTTCCGTTACAAGCCAATTCACTACCGGGTCACAGGATGACGGATCGTCGTCCGAAAGCAACATTCCGGCCTGACCCGATTGGCAGGTCTGCCGCAACGCGCAAATCGCACTGGTTCGCTGACCTGAAGCTGACCCGAACCGGGCTGTATGTCAGACAGACTGGACGCCGGATCGGGCTAAATGAAATTGCTCCTGCCGAGTTTGCGAAGTTTTGCAGCTATTTAGCTATCGTATTGGTCAGAAGCTCTTGGATAAGACTGACGAAGCCGCATGCGGGTTGTGTTCATTTCACACCCGACAGACCGCGGCCTTGGTACATAATCTGGTCTGCGATGGCGCTATCCGGTATGCGGTTCGAGTCTGACGCTGAAAAGGCCGACGCCGTATTTTATTTTGAGGATGCAACGTTCGGCACTCTGCCAGAGGGTACGTCCAAAATACTCTTGAATAGTGGTTGTCTCGACATATCAAAATCAAACGTCGCAGGCGTGTTCGAAGAAGTCTTTGG
>Ga0316204_10012652_pt1 | contig 10240 bp, 9 predicted proteins | sample 6monrhotite_MG_2_FD_205661 | JGI IMG/M metagenome (GOLD analysis project Ga0316204, IMG submission 205661) | Microbial mat bacterial communities from mineral coupon in-situ incubated in ocean water Damariscotta River, Maine, United States -... | ecosystem: Environmental > Aquatic > Marine >... | reverse complement strand
TCGCCCAGGCGATGGCGGTCAAGAACGCGGGCGGCGTTGTGATCGTACAGGTTGAACGGCTTGCACAGGCCCGCACCCTGCCAGCACGCAAAGTGCAGATCCCAAGCATTTTTGTTGATGCCGTGGTTGTCGCCGACCCTGTGAACCACCTGCAGACCTATCATACCGCCTTCAATCATGGGTTTACCAACCGCATTCGGTCACCGCAGGGGGAAATCCCACCAATGCGGTTGGATGCGCGCAAAGTGATCGCGCGGCGCTGTGCATTCGAGTTGCCCGTCAACGGCGTGGTCAATCTGGGCATCGGAATGCCGGAGGGTGTTGCTGCCGTCGCCGCAGAGGAAGGGTTGCTGGATCATGTCACCTTAACGGCGGAGCCGGGCGTGATCGGTGGGCAGCCAGCCTCGGGGCTGGATTTCGGCGCGGCAATCAACACCGATGCGGTGATCCCCCAAAACAACCAGTTTGATTTCTATGACGGGGGCGGGCTGGACATGGCGTGTCTTGGCTTGGCCCAAGTAGACCGCATGGGCAATGTCAACGTGTCGCGCTTTGGCCCGCGTCTTGCCGGGGCGGGTGGATTCATCAATATTAGCCAGAACGCCCGCCGCGTTGTATTCGCTGGTACTTTCACCGCAACGGGGCTTGATGTGGCCATCAGGGATGCGTCTCTGGTGATCAGAAAAGAAGGATCAGCACGTAAGTTTTTGGAAGAGGTGGAACAGATCACTTTTTCAGGCGCCCGCGCCGCGCGCCAGGGTCAACCGGTGCTCTGCGTCACCGAGCGCGGGGTGTTCGAGCTGGACAATGAAGGTCTAAAGCTGGTCGAGATTGCGCCAGGCGTGGATCTTGAGCGCGATATTATCTCCCAGATGGATGTCGCCCCGATCATCGACGAATTGCGCGAAATGGATGGCCGCCTCTTCCGCGACGAAGAAATGGGGCTGTCCACGGATCTGTTGCACCTCGATCTGCCCGACCGGATCGCGCTGGACGGCACGTCCGGCAGGCTTTTCCTGAATTTCGAAAAGATGCGCATTCGAACAGCCGAAGAGATCGAACGGGTCCGTTTGCAGGTGACCAAAACATGCGCAATGTTGGATACGGAAAGACTTACATCCAAATAGAAACCAGTTCCGTCGTCGACGTCGCGACTGCCGCGTAAGTCGAATTCGAAATTGTCTAGCGCCTCAAAAAGGAGTGTTACGACCGTACCGTCGAAAGATACGAGCCCTACATCAGAAAAAAAATGATCTAAACGGTTGAATCCGTAAAAAAATTCTATTTCGAAGTCATTCTCGGACAAAGCCAAAAAACTGAAGGCGTCCAGCGAAGGCTTTCTCCAGTCAAGCGTTCCGGGCGTCCCGACCTCATCAAGCAGCCCTCTTGCCTCCATCACCTCCGCGAGATCAAGCTTTACTTGATATATTTGTCCTTCTTCCAGATCGACCAGTGGCGCATCCGGCCTCTGGTCCCAGGAAGCATAAAAAGGAACAAAGCCCAAGTCGACAACTTGCTGCATAGGCGGGTAATCCTTCGATAGAATTTTAGCAAAAGCGTAACTCGATAAAGTGCTCATTTTCAATGATTTTTTACCCTATCTCCGTAAAGAAGCATCTACACCAAAGCAGCCTCGTTTCATAAATAGGTAGAAGGGTGAGCTCCCTCCCCACGAATTTCGGACATTTAAATAGGCTACGACTTTCAGGCTGCGGATCTTCAGCGAAAAGGAGATCCGCGATGTCGAAACGCAAGCCTGTGGAGTTGTACCGATGTAATGACCGTTATTGGTTTCCAGCATGGCTAGCGCGCAGTCGTAGCGAACGTCTGGTTTCCGCCCTCCCTGTCGAACGCTGCAAACGCGAAGGCCGGGCCAGCCAGCGTCCGCTTTGGGCTGTGATTTCAACTGATCGCTGCAAGCAGCCTTTGAAAGCGTGGCACTCTGTTCAAGTGTTTCCAGATATTGTGAGCGTCCTCTCCGTAAAGTCCTTCTAGGGAACCCAACCGAATTTGAAATTTACCATGCGTGGTAAAATCACCGGCCGTAAAGTCAGAAGTAACCAAATTTATCCTGTGTGATAAACTGATGCTGTGATAGTGATCAGACCTGCATTCTCCCCCTGCATGAAAAGGAATTTCCGTGTCGGACCTTACTCACACCCTCCACTGGGCAGAAATCATAGGCCGCAAACTGAAAGAACGGCGCAAGAGCTGCGGGCTGAGCCTCGAAGAACTATCTCGGATTTCAGGTTCTACGGTGCCAACCCTGTCGCACCTTGAGAGAGGAACAAGGGATGTGAAACTGTCCACGCTTGTCTCTCTGGCCGGGGCCCTCAGGATCGAGCTTCCTGAGCTTTTCAATGAAACCCGCAAGCCAAATGATGATTTGAAAGCTGAAGGCAGCCCAATTGGCTATGATCTGGATGACGCCTGATGGCTTTTAAAGGCGAAACCTCTGTCTACTATGAGGGCTTCCTTGTCGGCCGTACTGCAATTGATACCAAGCAGAGCATCGAATTTACCTACGACCCTCGATGGTTGGCGACAAACGGCAGTTTTCCATTATCTGTGACCCTTCCTCTTGAAACGAGACCCTATGAGGGGGCCGCTCTGCTCACATGGCTGGCAAACCTGCTACCTGAGGGTCCAAACCTGACCGGGGTTTCTCGGGTTCTTGGTATCTCCACCTCGGATGCCTTGGAGATCTTGAAAGTTATTGGAGGGGATATCGCTGGCGCCTTTTCAATCGGTCTTCCGAGTATCAGAGATGGTTGGCGGTATACACCGCTCACTGCGCAATACGATATAGGTTGCGAGGTGGCAGCCTTAGGAATGCATTTTGCGGATCTCGGCAAACGACCGTTCCTCGTGGGTGAAGAAGGGGTGCGAATTTCTCTGGTTGGCGCGCAAAGGAAGACAGCATTGGCTGTGCTCAACGAAGATGGATGTCCAAAGTTGGGCCTGCCAGGACCCAGAGATCGCCTGGCTATTCCAAAAAATGGCGCACCGTCAACTGTTATTCTCAAGCCTGATAATCCAGCCCTTCCTGGGGTCCTTGAAAACGAAGCCTACTGCCTCCGCCTCGCCAAGCTGGTTGGCCTAGAAGCCGTGGATTGCACGATCACAGAAACGACAGAGGGAAAAGCCCTGGTGGTGGCCCGCTATGATCGCCAGATGGGCAGTGCAGGGTCAATCAATCGACTTCACCAAGAAGATTTTGCGCAGGCAAACGGAATTCTTCTAGGACGAAAGTATGAACACGGCAAGGTGGCAGGCCTTAGTCTGAACAGCATCTTGCAAACCGGTACTCATCTGCCGCCTGGGGAAGCCCTGAAGCTGGTAGATCAAGTGATTTTCAATATTCTCATTGCCAACACTGATGCGCATGCAAAGAACTATTCGATGATCCTGAGTGCTGGACGCAGGGTCGCCCCATTGTACGATGCCTGCTCCTCTTTGCTTTGGGAATATATGAACCAATAAAGCTGTCGGCAATTGGACATCTACGAACGAAAACTGATCTGGACGGGCAACCGTTCCTCAGGGGGATTAAAGTTGCCAACGCTCATCAGTCCAATGGACTATGACGACCTTTTCTTACAAATGTTCGACTGATAACGTGAACTCTCCGCTAAGTTTGTCGGAAGGGTAGTTACATGATGAGGCTTGGCACACAAAGCGCAGGGGCGCGCAGAGGGGCAAATGTGTATCAGGCGCCGTCTTTCATCAGACTTTGGAATGCGACCCGGCGGTGGCTTTCGATTGGCGCCGGTCGGTGGGTTTTGCGATTGACATAGACATGGACAAAAAAACCCTCGGCGGTGGCGGTGATCTCGTCATTGCGGAATAGGGCGACTTCGTATTTGATTGAGCTGGAGCCCAGCCGGGCCACCCGCAGACCGGCTGTTACCTTATCGGGAAACCCCATTTCTGAATAGTACTTACAGCCTGTTTCAACCACCAGGCCATAGGTTTCAGAATTGCGCGGGTCCAACAGACCGCGTTCGATGAGCCATCCATTCACCGCAGTGTCAAAGAGAGAATAATGGACCACATTGTTCATGTGGCCATAGACGTCATTATCCATCCAGCGGGTTTGCAGCGGATAGAACGCGGGGTAATCCGCGCGGGTGGTGATCGGTGCCTTCTCTCCCATCACCAGGCTGCCTCGTAGATGTTGTATGCTTCCCTTTCGGTGACCTCGCGGGGGTTATTGACCAGAAGACGCTGCTGGACCATCGAATCCGATGCCATTTTGGCGATGGCCTCTTTGGGGATATCCACGTCCCGCAGGCGGGTTTTCATGCCCAGATGTTTGGACAGATCTGCCAGCGCGTCAATGAAGGCGGCACAGCGTGCCTGGCTGCCTTCGATCTCGGCGATCTGTGGAAAGGCGTCTGCGGCAATCTCAGCATAGAGCATATGGGCGTCGGGCGCGTTAAAGCGCAGCACATGGGGCAGAACCAGGGCGTTCGACAACCCATGCGGGATGTGGAAGGTGCCGCCGATGGGATAGGCCAGCGCGTGTACCGCAGCCACCGGCGAGTTGGCAAAGGCCTGACCTGCCAGCATCGAGCCCAGCAACATGGCGCCGCGTGCATCTTTGTCCTGACCATTGAATACGGCGGTTTCGATGTTGGCGCCAAGCAGGCGCAGGGCTTCGCGCGCCAGCATTTTGGACAGAGGGTTGTTGTTGGCCGATTTTGACGCATAGGCTTCGATCGCGTGTACCATCGCGTCGACACCGGTGGCGGCGGTAATATGGGCGGGCAGACCCACAGTCAGGTCAGCATCCAGCACCGCAATATCCGGCAGGATGACCGGTGAAGAGACGCCGCGCTTTTCCTCGGCCCCCACCGTGATGATTGAGACCGGGGTAACCTCTGACCCGGTTCCAGCGGTGGTGGGCACCAGAACCAGCGGCAGGCGTGGGCCCTTGGCCTGGGCAACACCCCAGGCTTCGTCCAGATCCTCACCCGACCCCAGCAACAGCGCCACCAGTTTCGCCACATCAAGGGATGAACCACCGCCAAAGCCCAAGACACCGGTCGCCCCGGCTTCGCGTCCAAACTCCACCGTCTGCAGTAGCGTGTCACGCGACGGGTCGGCCTCTACTTTGTCAAAAACCGCAACGCTGTGTCCGGCGGCTTCAAGTGAGGCGATGGCGGGATCCGCAAGCCCCAGCTGGCGCAGTCCGGGATCTGTCACCAGCAAGACCGATTTACCCAGCGTTTGTCCTGCCACCTCAGAAAGGCGTGCCGATGCGCCGGTTTCAAAAACCAGAGATTTGGTGGTGTTGAAAATGAATGGTGTCATTTTGGTGTCCTTGAGTGCTGTGTCACGCCTCTTCCTTGTCGCTATCACGCCGTTTGAGCCGCATGACCTTGCCCGCCCCCTGGGCAGAATTACTGGGACTGTTGGTATTACAGTTGTAGGTTTTTAGGAGCAAAGCCGGTCTCCACAATAGGCACGAATTGCTCCAAGATCGGGTTACGTTCCGTCATCTGATAGCACAAAGGCCACTGAGACGCCTGCTGGCGCTGCATCTGCGCGATGCGTTGCCTCCCCCGCGAACGCGCCCACTTGCTGAAGCGCCGCGTTTGGAAAAGTGCTCAACTGCGGCTTCGCTGGTTTAGTATAGGCTATTAAATGCCTAGCCCAAAGGTCGTGCTTTGGGGGATGGGCGCATAAATGACCCCCTTTCGTGAGGCCAGGAAACAGGCTCGTTCCCTTGGCTCCTGACCCAAAGGAACGACATGGTGTCCCCAAGCCCCCTCGCAACCCAAGCAGAGTGGCCGAGCCCCGGGCGAGGAGCGCACCGCAAGAAAACCACTGGCCGTGGCGTGGTTGTCATTCGCGAAGGTACCGAAGCGACGTAAGGAGGGTGACTAGCAACTGTATTTCTCAGTCGGTAAAGACCATGCGGAAGGTGAAGCTGTAATTTCCTGGAGAAATCGCTTTGGGAGAACGCGGTAAGCGGGCTTTTCGAACCGCCCCCAATGCTGCCTGGTCTATTGCAGCGTGGCCAGAGCTTTGGGCGAGGGAAACCGCAATCAGACGTCCCTTGGTTGAAACCGAGATATTTAAGCGGACTGTGCCCCGTCCGCCCCCGCGCGGAGGGCGTTTCTGCCGCTGAATGTGTGCAATGATGGCAGCCCCCCAGCGGTTTTTTAGATTGGTGGTGGCTCGGCTCGGATCACCGGTTGTGGTGGCCTGCGCCCCTGCATCTCCCTTGATCTCTTGCTGCTGTTTGCCTGTAGCTTGCTCTTGCTGGCGGGCAGCTGAAGCTGTGACCGCAGGTTTTTCTGGCGCGACGGGCTTTGCTGGCGGCGATGGAGACGCCGGAGACGCCGGGCTTGCATCTGCGAAGGGTGCTGCCGGACGCGGGGGCGAAGGGGGGGCAAGATGGGATACGGGAAAGGGCACCTCAGGGCGCGCATGGGGCGTTGCAAACTGGGGTTGGCTTGCCACTTCAGGAGTGGCAATTGCCGGGAAAACATCCGGGACATCCGGCGGGCGGTTCCATTGCTTGGCTTGTTGCACGAGTTGCTGAGAGGCGGCAGCCAATGTGACCTGCCTTGCGCATAGTTCAATTCCTCCCGGCCTGGTGTCAAAGCACAGGCCAAGCAGCTGCCCATAGCGGACAGCTCGTTCAAAATGAGAGCCTTTGAGAGGACGTGCCTCCGCAGACGGTGAAAACGCCACCACTACGGAAAACCGTTATCTACAGCGCGCCCCGCACCGGGATAGGGTGATCATTCTGGCAGGTCTCCTGACTTGCGGGTCGAGGCTTTGCCGCGCCTTCCCGCCCTATTGGGGCAGTGGCATTTTGCAGCATTGCTCTCCGCTCACAGTTGCGGGGGCAGTCACGGATTAGGCGCCTATTGGCTACACCTCACCGTGTTCCCTATTATCCGGGTGGTCTCCCAGCCGGACCAGAATGCTCACGACTTAGTCCGGCATTGTCCGCTCTGTCAAGAAGCGAGTTCACAGCGGATCGCTTGAGAACAGTCGCATGGTGAGGTTTGGGTGCGCGGCACTGCAGGTGGCGGACTGGGCGACTTCGTTGCACCAGAGCAGGGTTATTGATGTGCTTATTTGTTCCCTTTATGTTCACACCCATGCGAGTCGAGTTCCACAATGTTTTTCCCCTGCGCCGTGCCCGCGTCCATGAGGTCTGCGGGGCTGGAGCCATGGGGTTTGCGGTGCTGGCCGCACGGGGGCCTGTGCTTTGGATTCGGCAAGCGTGGCTGTCCGAGACCTTGACGCCACAGGGGATGCTGCCGCTCTTTGATCCGGGGCAGATGTTGCTGGCCCGCCCCAAGGATCAGCTGGACGCGCTTGCGGTGGCCGAAGAGGGTCTCAAAGATGGGGCGCTGCCCCATGTGGTTCTTGAAATAACCCGTCCGCTTGATCTGCGCGAGGGGCGGCGGTTGCAATTGGCGGCCAAGGCGGGGGGCACGACGGGGCTGTGCATTATCCCGGAAGGCATGGGGTCGAATGCTGCGGAAACCCGCTGGCACGCCCGTCCGGTTTTTGATTTTGAACAAGAAGACTCGACTCTGAAGCGCTGGGAAATTACCAAGAACAAATCAGGAACATTGGGAGCCTGGCATGTGCGATGGGATCAGCAAACGAGTCGTCTCGATGTGGTTTCCCCGGTTGGCGAGCGACCGGGTTCTGCGGGCGCGCCCGGTTGACGGGGCTTTTGCGCTGACGCTGAAGGCCAAGAATACCGAACGAATTTATTGCCTCAACCGGGCGGCGGAACAGGCCGGCCTGGGCCGCGGGATGAGCTTTGCTGATGCGCGCGCCTTTTGCCCCGATCTGATCAGCCCGCCCGCCCGTCCTGATCTCGACAGGGCTTTCCTTGCCAGCCTGCGCCGCTGGGCGACGCGCTATTGTCCCTGGGTGGGCTATGAGGGGATGGATGGTCTGGTGCTTGATGTCAGCGGCGCGACCCATCTTTGGGGCGGTGAGCCTATGATGCTGGCTGATATGCGGGCGCGGGCCAGCCGTGCGGGATTGGAGCTGCGCCTTGGGCTGGGGGAGAGCCGTGGCGCGGCCTGGGCGCGGGCACATTACGGCGAGGCACAGAGCACGCTCACCGATTTGCCCGTTGCTGCGTTGCGGATTGACGATCAGATGGTCACGGCGCTGCAACGTCTTGGTCTGCGTTGTATCGGCGATCTCACTGTGGCGGCCCGTGCTCCGCTGGCCCGTCGGTTTGGCCCCGACCTGATGCTGCGGCTGGATCAGGCGATGGGGCATGTCTCTGAGCCGATCATGCCCGAAAGCGTGGCGCCGCAGTTTGCCACACGGATGAGCCTGCCTGACCCGATTGGCCTGACCGAGGACGTGATGGGCATCACCGCACGGCTGCTCAGACCGCTGTGCGACAAGCTCAAAGCCCAGGAAATGGGCGCGCGCCGCCTTTGTCTCACCCTGCGGCGGGTTGATCAGGGGCACCAGCAGGTCGAGCTGCGCCTAGCTGCGCCAATGCGCGACCCGAGCCGTATTTTGCCGCTGTTTGAGCGCGGCGTGGGCGAGGTCGACGCCGGGTTCGGGATCGACCAAATGCGGATTGAGGCGACGCTGATCGAGCCGCTCCCCGCCCAACAGATTGGCAGCGGCCAGAGCTCTCCCGACCAACTCAACGATCTGATCACCCGCATCGGCACCCGGATTGGGTTGGAGAATATCCAGCGCTTCCTGCCCGCCGACAGCCATATCCCCGAACGCGCCTTTTCCATTGCGCCCGCTGCCTTTAGCAAGCCCGAGACTGGTTGGGTCGCACCGCGTCCGCGCCCGCTGTGCCTGTTCCCCCCCGAGCCGATCGCGGCCCGTGGACCACAGCCCCCGGTTCAGTTTCGCTGGCGGCGGATGCGGCTCACAACGGGCCGTGCCATCGGTCCCGAACGGATCGCGCCGGAATGGTGGCTCTCGGATGACACCTGGCGCACGGGCCTGCGTGATTATTGGCAAGTGGACACCCGCGAAGGGCGGCGGCTCTGGCTGTTTTATACCCCGCAGAACCCGGGCTGGTTTGCACAGGGTGAATTCACATGACCCGGGGGGGGCGTGACAAGGGGCAGGAGGAGGCCCGCCGCTTTGACCCCATGCTCTGGCACCGTGACAAGGCGGGCTATGCGGAGCTGTGTGTGACAACAAATTTCACCTTTCTCACCGGAGCCTCGCATCCGGAGGAATTGGTGCTGCGCGCGGCGGAGCTGGGTCTGGAAGCCATCGCCATCACTGACCGCAACACGCTGGCTGGCGTGGTGCGGGCCTATTCAGCGTTGAAAACCCTGCGCGACGAGACGAGTCAGAGCTTGCGGGTGCGCTCGTCGCATCAGGTGGATGCCTGTTCGCGCCAACAGGTCGGGCAGCCGCAGGATTTGCCCTTGCCTCAGGTAGCCCATACATCCCAAGCACCGCATCTGCCGAAACTGATCGTCGGCAGCCGTCTGGTGCTGCGGGATTGCCCGGTGGACTGGCTGGCTCTGCCCACAGACCGCGCCGCCTACCGCCGCCTGTCGCGGCTTTTGACCCTTGGCAAGCGGCGGGCCGACAAGGCGGAGTGTCACCTGGATCTGCAAGACTTGGAGGACGGCTGCCTGGGGATGATCCTCATTGCCCTGCCGCCTGCGGATCTGAGCCGCGCGCAGGAGCCGGTGCAGCGACTGGGGCGGCGGTTTCCCGGCGCGGTCTTTTTTGCTGCGCCGCCGCGCTATGACGGCTCCGATCAGGCCTGGTTCGATGCTTGTGCTGCCATGGCGCTACGCTGTTCTGCGCCGATGGTGGCGGTGGGGGATGTGCTGATGCATCACGGCAAACGCCGACAGCTCGCGGATGTGCTCACCTGCCTGCGCGACGGCGTCCCGATTGACCAGATCGGCACCAAGGCCCTGCCCAATGCCGAGCGCCGTCTCAAAGGTGCTGGCGACATGGCGCGGCTCTATCAGCGGCATCCGGCGGCGCTGAAACGGACGCTGGAAATTGCCGCGCGCTGTGGGTTTGATTTGTCGGACCTGAGCTATGAATACCCCGACGAGATGTCCGAAGGTGAATCCGCGCAGGCCCGGCTCACGCGCCTGGCCCAGGAAGGGCTGCGCCGGCGCTATCCGGAGGGTACCTCGGCGCGGGTGCACCAGTTGATGCAAAAGGAGCTGTCGGTGATTGGTGAGCTGGGGTACGCGCCCTATTTCCTGACGGTGCATGATATCGTGCAGGAAGCCCG
>Ga0316204_10012651_pt1 | contig 10241 bp, 8 predicted proteins | sample 6monrhotite_MG_2_FD_205661 | JGI IMG/M metagenome (GOLD analysis project Ga0316204, IMG submission 205661) | Microbial mat bacterial communities from mineral coupon in-situ incubated in ocean water Damariscotta River, Maine, United States -... | ecosystem: Environmental > Aquatic > Marine >... | reverse complement strand
AAATTTCATCGTGATAGACAAAGAAAATGATTTGGTCGTGGTAACACGCTGGTTAGAGCCACGTAAGGTTAGCGAGTTCATGACCAAGGTAAATGCTGCAATGCGCTAAAGTTGATTAAGAATGTCAACAGCTTCGGCTAAGGTTTCTTGTTTTTTCGCAAAACAAAAACGTAGGACTTTATCATCCCTATTGTTAACGTTGAAGGATGAAATGGGAATACTAGCCAATTTGTAGTCAAGAATTAATCTTTTGGCAAAATCAGTATCTGATTCGACCGTAATTTTACGGTAGTCTAATAATTGAAAATACGTACCTGAAGAAGGGATAAACTCAAATTTTGAATTTTCTAAGCCCTTTAAAAAAAAATCCCTTTTATCCTGATAAAAAGTATTGAGATTGGCATAGTTCGCTTTGGTCTTGAGATATTCGGCCATTGCCCTTTGAGTAGGGTGGTCTACACTAAAAACATTAAACTGGTGCACTTTCCTAAATTCTTTCATTAGCGGTTTGGGAGCTGCACAATAGCCTAATTTCCATCCGGTTACATGAAAGGTCTTTCCGAAGGACGCACAAATAAAACTGCGCGAGGCCAAATCCGTAAATCGAGAGGCGCTTTCGTGTTCTTTTCCATCAAAAATAATGTGCTCATACACCTCATCGCTTATTAAAAGGATATCGGTACCACGCAATAACTCCTGCAGTTGTAACATGTCTTCTTTTGAGAAGATATGCCCACTAGGATTGTGTGGTGTATTTATGATTACCATTTTCGTCTTATGGGTAATCAAGCGTTTAAAAACGGTCCAGTCCACAACATATGCAGGAGCTTCGAGGTCCAGATAAATGGGAACGCCACCGTTTAGGTTTATGGCAGGCTCATAGCAATCATAAGCTGGTTTTAGAACAATAACCTCGTCACCAGAATGAACGAATGCCGTAATGGCTGTAAAAATAGCTTGGGTAGCGCCAACGGTTACTGTAATATCAGTTTCGGGATGATAGAATGTTCCGTGCAAATTCTCAATTTTATGCGAGATAATTTCACGTAGACCGTAATAACCGGGCATGGGGGCATACTGGTTATGACCGGAGCGCATTGCTATGGAAACCAAGTCGATAAGTTTTTTATCTGCCTCAAAATTTGGAAAACCTTGAGAAAGATCAATAGCATCATGTTTTCTTGCCAAGTTGCCTATTGTAGTAAAAATCGTGGTTTCAATATTCGGTAATTTCGAAATATGCTCCATGTTGTGCATTAATTTGTTTTAAAGATAGCTCAGATATTTTGATTGTTGAACATTGTATAATATAGAGAATGATGATTCTAAGATTGGTGTAAAAATAAAATCCCATACTTCTCAGTATGGGATTTTATTTTTACTATATGTTGTTTATGATTATCCTTTAAGAGTAGCACTAAGATATTCGCGGTTCATGCGCGCAATGTTCTCTAAAGAAATTCCTTTAGGACATTCTACCTCACAAGCGCCTGTATTCGTACAGTTTCCAAAACCTTCTAGATCCATTTGCCGTACCATGTTTTGAACACGGTCTACAGCTTCTACCTTACCTTGTGGTAATAACGCATATTGAGAGACTTTAGCTGAGGTAAAAAGCATAGCACTTGCGTTTTTACAAGCGGCTACACAGGCCCCACAGCCAATACAAGCAGCAGAATAAAAAGCGTCATCTGCATCATGTTTGTCAATAGGAATAGAGTTGGCATCTTGGGTATTACCGGACGTATTTACGGAAATATAACCTCCTGCTTGCTGTATTCTATCAAATGCGGTACGGTCTACAATCAAATCTTTGATGACTGGAAAAGCTTTTGCTCTAAAAGGCTCTATAGTAATCGTATCACCATCACTAAATTTACGCATGTGTAATTGACAGGTCGTTACCAATCTATCAGGACCATGTGGCTCACCATTAATTTGCAATGAGCAAGATCCACAAATACCTTCACGGCAATCATGATCAAATTCTACCGGCTCCTCACCCTTGTTGATTAAATCTTCATTAAGAACATCCATCATTTCCAAAAAGGACATATCACCATCTATACCGTCTATGGTATAGTCCATCATTTTTCCTTTGGAATTGGCATCTTTTTGGCGCCAGATTTTCAATGTTAGTTTCATAGCTTTTATTTTGTAGTTCGTTGAGCGTTAGGCTTCTATCGGTTCAACACTAAACTATTTATAACTTCTTGTTTTCAATTCGATATTCTCGTACTTTAATTCTTCTTTATGAAGCACAGCATCTTTTGGTTCCCCTTTGTATTCCCATGAGGATACGAACTTAAAGTTCTCGTCATCTCTTAAAGCTTCCCCTTCTGGAGTTTGGTATTCTTCACGGAAGTGACCGCCACAAGATTCATTTCTTGTTAACGCATCTTTTGCGAATAATTCTCCTAGCTCCAAGAAATCGGCAACGCGGCCCGCTTTCTCCAACTCTTGATTTTTAGTGTCAGCAGAACCTGGTACACGCACGTTTTCCCAGAAATCTGCTCTTAAAGCTGAGATTTCATCTATCGCTTCTTGCAGTTCCTTTTCGTTACGGGACATTCCACATTTATTCCACATGATTTTACCAAGTATTTTATGGTAGTAATCTACAGAATGGGTTCCTTTCCCGTTCATTAACTTCTCTATTCTATCACGCACTTCTTTTTCTGAAGCATCAAACTCGGGAGAATCCGTTGGTATTTTTCCAGTTCTAATGTCATTAGATAAGTAATCACCAATCGTGTACGGAAGTACAAAATAACCATCGGCCAAACCTTGCATTAAGGCCGAAGCTCCAAGTCTGTTAGCACCGTGATCACTAAAATTAGCTTCACCGGCTGCATAGCAACCTTCTACAGTTGTTTGCAGATTATAATCTACCCATAGGCCTCCCATTGTGTAGTGTACCGCAGGATATATCATCATTGGAGTTTTGTATGGATTCTCATCTACGATTTTCTCGTACATCTGAAATAGATTTCCATATTTATTCTCTATAACTTCTTCACCTAGTGTACGGATAGTTTTGTCATCTGCATCCTTCATTCCAGAGGTCAGCGCTTTTTCTTTACCATAACGCATAATAGCTGCGTCAAAATCTAAGTAAACCGCTTCTCCTGTTTTATTAATACCAAAGCCTTCATCACAACGTTCCTTTGCTGCTCTAGAAGCAACATCTCTAGGCACTAAGTTTCCAAAAGCAGGATACCTTCTTTCCAAATAATAATCTCTATCTTCTTCCTTAAGCTGGGTAGGTTTTAATTTACCTTCTCTAATAGCTTGTGCATCCTCTAACTTAGCAGGCACCCAAATACGACCATCGTTTCTTAAGGATTCTGACATCAGCGTTAATTTTGATTGATGATCTCCAGAAACCGGTATACAAGTAGGGTGTATTTGTGTAAAGCATGGATTTGCAAAATGAGCACCTCTGCGGTGCGCTCTCCAAGCTGCCATAACATTACTTCCCATTGCGTTCGTAGAAAGGAAAAATACGTTTCCGTAACCACCGGTTGCCAAAACTACGGCATGGGCGGAATGTCTTTCGATTTCTCCAGTGATTAGGTTCCGTGCTATAATTCCACGGGCCTTACCATCTACTTTTACCAAATCCATCATTTCATGACGGTTAAAAGGTTGAATTTTACCTCTATTAATTTGGCGGTTCATAGCGGAGTATGCACCCAATAATAATTGTTGTCCTGTTTGACCTTTCGCATAAAATGTTCTCGAAACCAAAACACCACCAAAAGAACGGTTGTCTAATAGACCTCCATATTCACGTGCAAAAGGGACTCCTTGTGCTACACATTGATCAATAATCTGTCCCGATACTTCTGCCAAACGATACACATTTGCCTCTCGTGAGCGGTAATCGCCACCTTTTACGGTATCGTAGAACAAACGGTAATTGCTATCCCCATCACCTTGATAATTCTTGGCAGCGTTTATACCACCTTGTGCAGCAATGGAATGCGCACGTCTTGGGGAATCTTGATAGCAAAACGTTTTCACATTATAGCCTAGTTCTGCTAAGGTAGCAGCGGCGGAACCTCCTGCTAATCCTGTACCTACAACGATAATATCTATATTACGCTTGTTTGCAGGGTTAACTAGGTCAATTTCATTTTTATGTTTAGTCCATTTATCGGCCAACGGCCCTGAAGGAACTTTAGAATCCAATATGCCCATATTTAATGTGTTATTGGGTTAAGGTGATGATATATAGCGATTAAAGCGAATCCTAATGGAATAGCGATTGCGTATACTTTTGTAAATGTTTTTATAGCTGGCGTGTATTTGTTGTTTAGACCCATACTCTGAAAAGAAGATGCAAAACCATGCAGCAAATGCAAGGCTAAAAGCCCAAAAGAAATAACATAAAGCACTGTTCTCAAAAGAGGTTCAAACTTTTCTACCGTTTCCGCGTAATAGCGTGTTGGGTCCTCAGGTCTTACCTCAATGTATTTGTAGGCCATTTCATGTATCCAGAAATCATACATGTGTAATCCTAAGAATGCCAATACCACTAGTCCTGTGATAATCATGTTTCTAGATATCCAGGAAGCGTTTGCACCACCTTTGTACTTAGCGTACTTCACAGACCTTGCACCGTTATTTTGAATTTCTAAAGCAATTCCCATCACAAAATGCACGATAACACCGGCAATTAATATGGGTTGAAGAATGTACTGAACTAACGGATTGTATCCCATAAAATGGGACCAGGTATTAAACGTATCCGGAGCAATAACGGACATGATGTTGATGACAAAATGTTGACCTAAGAAGAAGACCAGGAAAAGACCGGAAAGCGCCATCACTACTTTTCGGGCTATTGAAGATGTTAACAATCCACTCATCTGTTGATTTTTTTAGCACATCAAATTTACGGTACGGTTTAGTTATTAACAACTTTTATACGGCTTTAGTATATTATTTAGACCCATTTTAATCTTAGTGAAAAACCTGTTTAGATTATACCCTTTAAATGGCTTATTTTAGAATAATTTATTAAACAGAAATTAAAACGGTCAGCCCCAGAAATTTTAAGAAAGAGGATTTTTGAAACGCACAAATTACACACAGGAATTAAAATTACCTTGGTGGCACGATACAATACGCGATACTACTATTTATGGATATCAAAAGAGAGAATAAAAGTATAACCATAGGGGGCGAGTCAGTTTCCCCAGGCAAGTCTAAATTTGTGAAAATCACTATTGATAGATTACCTACGGGAACATTGATAGATATCCCCGTTTATGTTTTCAATGCTAAAAAACCTGGTCCCGTGGTCTTGGTGCAGGCGGGTTTGCATGGCGATGAGGTAAATGGTATAGAAATAGTGAGACGCATGCTCAGGGATGGAGATTTTAAGGTGGAAGCTGGTGCCGTGATTGCGGTTCCCATACTCAACATATTTGGATTTATACACTATTCCAGGGATGTCCCAGATGGTAAGGACGTGAATAGAAGTTTTCCTGGAACAAAGTCGGGTTCAATGGCTAGCAGAATTGCGTATCATCATTTAAGGGAAATATTGCCGCAAATAGATATGGCGATAGATTTACATACTGGCGGCGGGCAGCGGCATAATTATCCGCAGATTAGGTATACAAAAGATGATGTAAATAGTGCAATATTGGCACGGATATTCAACGCACCAATAACCTTCTCTTCAGGCCTTATCAAAGGCTCCTTTAGAAGTGCATCATATCGTTTAAATAAACCTGTAATAGTTTATGAAGCGGGAGAAAGTATGCGTTTTGATGATTATGCTATTGCAGAAGGTATAGGTGGAATTCTAAGAGTTTTTCAATATTTAAAAATGAGTGAGCCGGCAGAGCGTGCCCAAAGTAACCGTAAAGAATCCGTTTATTTAGACCGTAGACAATGGCTTAGAGCTCCTACTGCCGGAATTTTTGCACCTAAGGTTTTAAACGGAAGCAGGGTCAAAAAAGGAGATGTAATAGCGCGAGTTTCAGACACCTACGCAATTAAAATTAAGCAGATAAAAGCTCCTTTTGATGGGTATGTGATTTGTATGAATCATCAAGCGGTAGTAAATCAAGGTGACGCGTTAATACATATAGGGGCCTTGGAACTTTCCTAAGAAGAGAAGTGGTTCAATAGTTTTTATCTAAGTAGAAAGAGTAATAACACGTATAGGATCCTATTCTTTTTTGGATAAACTCTTGGCGCTTTCTATTTTTTCCAAGCTCCAGGCAATTGCTTTTTCCAAGTCATCGAATTGCTGCAAAGAACCTTTAAAAAATAGTTTTTCCAATACGGTACTTGATAGGCTACCTGTTGTGTTTCCTACCACAGAGTAATAGGCCAATTGGTGCCTGTTGCTATAAAACTTCAGCCAATCTGCAGGAGTTACTGTGTAGTTGTTTATTCGGTTAGAAATGTAAACAATGGGTTGATTTTCTCCATAAAACTCCTTTGAGGCTTTTACCGCTTTTTTAGCCATTTTCCATTCAAAAAAAACACCACTGTTAATTTCAGAAATGACTAAGGCGTCGAAAAAATAAAAAACTCCAAATTCGAACTCTCTTACTTCTCTTATGTTGCTGAAGTAGCTGAGATCCTTTACACGTTTCATAACTAAACTTTAAGTTTGGCTTGGTCTTAAATATAAGAATAATAGTGATTTAGGCGCTCTGTAAAGGAAAAAACGTACAAAAATATAATGTTTTTCACATGTTGATGGCCATTTCTGTAGTTTCAAATGCTGCCCACACATAATTGAAACCTTTAAAGAATGGCTTGTAATTGGGGAATCCTGAGATATTATTCCATGTCCTTAAGCTGAATAGAAAGGGCCTTCGTTGATAATTGAACTTCTATTAAACTAAGTATCAAGGAAATCATTAAGGCTAGAAGGCTTATGCCAAAAATTACTTTGGCCATTGTAGCATATTCTAAATAAATTAAGGCCATGGTAATAACGGCCAATAAAAAACTGAATATAGCCGTAGCTTGCATATTCTTTATAATGGTTAACCGCTTACTCAATTTTTTAACTTGTAGCCTTACCGATTCTGATGCAGTCTCTTGGAATTTTTGATGTAATTGACGGATTAGCGCCGCAATGGCCAGATATCGCGCGTTATACGCCAACATAGTCAACGATATCGCCGGAAATAATAAAGCCGGAATACTTAAGGTTAGTTCCATCTTCTATTCTGTAAGGTCTCTTGAACTAGAGGTTCGGGCAGTTGGAAAGTTTACAGGAATTTCTTGCATAACTTTTCCTGTGGCAGCCCATTCCGTGCCACGCAGCATCGTTGTGATAAAACCAACACAGGCAACAGAATAATCGGCGTGGCCCATTATATTATGGAAAACGCGTCCTTTCCCGTAGGTAAGAGTCATAAGTGCGGGTTCATGTCTTCCAGTTCCTTTATTGTTAGGGTCGGCATATGCCGTAGCTAAAACCTCCATATTTTTAGCAGGGCCTCTCAATTCGTGATATAGTTCATCTTTTGTATGCATCCACAAGGTTGGCATTCCTTTGGTAATCGGATGTTCCGTATTTCTAAGCTGTATTTGATATTCGCTTTGCGGGCCATGTCCGCCCCCACTTCCCGGAGAGGTGTCGTAAATTAATTCATCATTATCGTTATAGTAAACATAGGGTCCATCTTTTTCGTTGCGGTCGCCCCATCCACCAAGGCCTATCATTTGGTTGTAGGCTTCCCATTCAGGAAAAGAGTTGTCTGCTGCGTGAAAAACTACGAGTCCGCCGCCATTTTCTATGTAAGATTCAAATGCTTTTTGGGTAGCTGCTGGCCACATAGCTGCATTCCAACCAAAATTGGAGATAATCACATCGTAATCGGAGAAATTAGGACTAAAATCCGAATCGGGTTTGGGTTCTTCCAAGGCTATTGTCGTCGGTAGGCCAGAAATAGGAAAATCAGCAATGAATTCTGCTCCTTGCCACGTGTAAGTAGACCTATATACATCCACTTTAAAAAGTTCACTTTCCTCTAAATAGCCCTTTAGCATATAGGTAGTTTTTGGCCATTGGACATGATTGTTCTGACCATCTACGATTAGCACGTTTATTACATGTTGCGAAGCCTGCGCTGAACCGAAAAGTACGGTTAGTCCACAAAGAACGACTAGTATTATTTTGGATTCATTCATTATGTTTTACTCTATCGTGAAAGATTTAATTTCTGTTTTTCCGTTTCCTATGAGCTCAATGGTATACGTGCCTATTGGAAGATATGTTTTACCGTCTTTTGCTTGTTCCAGTATCGTTTTATGCTTTTTAAGATAGGCCATTTTCCCAGCCTTAGAGAAGGCCACATCATAAGAAAGCACATTAAGGCCTTTGTCACCTTTTAGTTCTGTGGCACTTACTATAATGGCATCATCAGTTTTTACGGTAGCCGTAAATGTATCTGTCTTGGAAGAATAAAAGGTAAGGTCCAGTCCTGGAGTATTAGCTTTCATCCAAGAACTCCAAGAACTTCCCCATCGGCTAGAATGCTTTATATTTTCCAAATCAAACGCGTAAAGGTCTTTTACCATTATTTCTGGAGTCATTAACTGCAGTTGGGAAATATCTGCTTTATAGATGCCACGGCCATGGGAGCCAACAATTAGATGCTTGGCCTCGGGTTGTATCACCAAATCATGAACCGCTACAGCGGGCATTCCATTTTGGAAAGCCTCCCAGGAAGTTCCTTGATTTATGCTTGCGTAAAGTCCGTTATCCGTTCCAGCAAATAAAAGTTGTTCATTTAGGGCATCTTCAATGATAACGTTCATTGGTGAATTGGGTATGTTTGAGGAGATTGATTTCCAGGTTTTACCATAGTTATCGCTTTGATAGAGATACGTGGTAAAATCATCATAACGATATCCACTTAATGCTGCATAAACACGTTCCTTTTTATGTTTGGATGCGAGTACTTGAGCTACCCAAAGTGCTTGGTCTGTTTTAAGGCCAGAAAGGTCTATGTTTTGACCAATTTCCTCCCAGGTGCTACCCCCATTTTTTGAAACTTGGATTAAACCGTCATCACTACCGGAATATAGCAGTCCAAATTGGAAAGGTGATTCGGAAATTGTGGTTAGTGTACCATAAGGAACGTTACCTTTTTTGCCACCGGCAGTAAGATCTTGAGAAATAGCCTCCCACGTATCTCCCTGATCCATAGAACGCATAAATTTATTGGTTCCAAAATACAGAATATCTTGGTTATGCGAAGAAAGTAGGATAGGAGATTCCCAATTAAACCTGTATGGTGATTCGCCTAACTTGTGCGATGGTTTTATGAAAGTCCGCTTGTCGTTTTTTATATCTATTCGTGAATAATAACCAAATTGTGAGCCGGTAAAAATGATATTCGGGTTTCTACGGTCTATTTGAATTTGCATACCGTCGCCTCCTGCAATCCCTTTCCAAGGATGATGTCCGCTCTGTAACCACTCAAAGTTGCTGTCCGCGTTATGGGGACCCATCCAAACGCCATTGTCTTGTAAACCTCCATAGACATTATACGGTTCTTGATGATCGATGTTCACGGCAAAGAAGGTGCCAACGGACTCTGAATTATTTTTGGTCCAATTTTCGCCATCGTCATAAGAAATATTCAAACCGCCATCGTTACCGTTGATTAGATGTCCAGGGCGTTTAGGGTTTACCCAAAGTGAATGATGGTCTACGTGTACATTTTCCTTTTGGATAGAAGTATAGGTTTTCCCCGCATCGTCCGACTTGATAATGGGTACGCCCAAGAGGTAAATTTTATCTTTATTGGAGGCATCTACACGCACTTGTGCAAATACGTAGCCATAACTATAGAACAAATCATCTATATAGTCTTCGTTTTGCTTGTGCCATGTTTTTCCGCCGTCATCACTTCGGTATACTTCTGCTCCAATTACGGGAGTATCCGGAGCATCCGGGTCGTCTTCACCTAAATAGCGTGAAATATCAGTTGGTTGGATTTCGTTTTTGATAACCATTTCCTTTACTGTGGCTGCGGTATATGTTTTAGGAAATCGATTCTCTTTTAAAAAGGCATCCAAATCTTTATTATCCAATTTTTGAAAGTCTGCCTTGGACATGCTTGTAAAATCACTTTTTGTGAGTACTTCTGATTTACTTTTTTTATCTGATTTCTTAGGTCTTCTAGACTGATTGTCATGAACGGCATACACGGTATTTTCATCGTAAACGGCAAATCCTATTCGTCCAACGC
>Ga0316204_10012649_pt1 | contig 10242 bp, 15 predicted proteins | sample 6monrhotite_MG_2_FD_205661 | JGI IMG/M metagenome (GOLD analysis project Ga0316204, IMG submission 205661) | Microbial mat bacterial communities from mineral coupon in-situ incubated in ocean water Damariscotta River, Maine, United States -... | ecosystem: Environmental > Aquatic > Marine >... | reverse complement strand
TTGGAGTTTCAGCTAGGCGGCAAAGGAACTCAGCCCCATGAGCTTAGGCGTACTAAGTGATTGGGGTGAGTGAGAGCAGCCAACAACGCTGCAGCTTCAAGGGAGACGGGTATATAACCAATAGGCTCCTACCATAAGGGCCTATTGGTACGGTTCATTCATAAATGAGATAGCACCACCAACTGAGTCAAATACCACATCAAAACCAGCGCCATCTGTATGTTTAGCAACATAATCTTCAACTGCTTCAGTTTTGTAATTAATACCTTTCGCACCAAGCTTTTCAATTAAAGTAAGTTGTTTATTACCACCACCTGTAGCAAAAACATTTGCACCCAAGTAGTTAGCCAGTTTAATTGCGCGAAAATTAGCACCTGATAATCGAATTTTGTGTGCATCACCAAATTATTTGAAAAAACACGGGGAGCCAGCCTCACCCCAAGAGTTACATTCCCATCAATGTATTACATTAATAGGACTTGATGATTGGGCATTTCAAACTCCAAAAGGGCAAGTAAACATTAAAGCTAAAGGTAACTTCAGAACCGACAATGGGGAAGCCGTGCGTGATGCATGTATTATTGGGATGGGTATTACCATCAGCTCTCGGTGGAGTATTTATAAACACTTGCACAATGGAGAGCTTATCCAAATTCTTAAAGATTACCCACTGGTAAGTGATACGGCCATTTGGGCTGTTTACCCTAGCTCTAGGTTACTTGCCCCTAAAGTGAGAGCTTTTATCGATTATTTTACTGAACAATTTGGGGATACACCCTACTGGGAATGAAAATACTATCGAGCATAAAATAGGGTAATTTATAATAATTTACAAAGTTATCAATATTCACGTTTTGAACTTTGGCTGTTTAGATTGCCACCTCACTTTGCTTTATTTGTTACCAATGCTTTATTAGCAATTTTATTAGTCCACAGCGCGCCCAGCATCGCGAGAATAAATCCAGGAATGGCAATTAATTTTGGTACTTCACCATTAACCATCCAAGCTATAATCGCCCCTACCGCAGGCACCATAAACATTATAGAAGCCACCTTTGCGATAGATCCTTGCCGAACCATGCTGAACATTAATAGAATTCCTATAATCGAATTGCCGAATACTAAAAAAGCAATGGTTCCCCAGAAAGGCCATGTATTTTCAAAAAGCAATCCTTCAAACGATAAAGCAAAGGGAATAGAAACTACGGAAGCAAACGCATATTGCACCCAAGTGGCAACAATGGGATGAACCCCTAACTTACGCTGCTTTTCAATTACCTGGCCAATTGATAACCCGACAACTGCAGTAAAACCAAGAATTGCACCTAACAGGTAGCCTTCGTTTCCTTGCATATTAACCCCAACAATAAGAGCCGCACCTAGCAGTCCTAAGGTCAAGCTAGCCCATATGTTCCAAGCCGGTACTTTTCGAGCTAGTAACGCGCTTGCTATGATCACCAGTACTGGTTGTGATGCCGCAAACAAGGCCATAATACTTGCACTTGCCCCTAACTTCATACCCACATAAATACTGCCAAAATGACCTATATGTAAAAATAATCCAGTTCCAATTAAAGCATAAGACAGTCGAAAGTTAGGAATAGGCAAACGCCACAAAATGACCAAAGGAGTGAGCGCTAAAAAAGCACCTGCAAACCGAAAAGCCAGTAAATTTAACGGCTGGGTATATACTAAGGCAAGTTTGGCCATAGCATAACCAGCGCTCCAAACGAGCAAAAAAATAAGGGGAAAGAAAGGTCTGAGTGTTGAAAGCACGGGCACTGTTAAATGTGATTTTGGTGGAGTGATGCTAGCATGCAAACAAATATCATTAAATAGGACTGAAGTCGCACAAGGTCGTGGCCAGCAAACTACATTAATATATGACTCACCTATTACCAATACAAAAATGCAATTTACCTATAGTGAGCTACTCGAAAAAGTGGCTTGTTTTGCCGGCCTATTACAAGCCAATGGTGTTGTTAAGGGCGACAGAGTGGTTATTTATATGCCGATGATTAGCGAAGCTGTAATTGCAATGCTAGCCTCTGCTAGGATCGGTGCCATACATTCGGTAGTGTTTGGTGGTTTTTCTGCCAACGAGCTTGCTGTGCGTATTAATGATGCGCAACCTAAACTACTGATAACTGCGTCATGTGGGATCGAGGTTAACCGCATTATTGAATACAAACCTATGATTGATCAGGCTATTGCGCTTGCAGAACACAAGCCCGCACAAGTAATCTTATTCCAACGTGAGCAGTGTCTTGCAAACATGCAAGAAGGTCGCGACATTGACTGAGCAACTGCCGTTGAATCCGCGCAACCTGCAAATTGTGTAAGCGTAAGCGGAACCGATCCTCTGTATATTCTGTATACATCTGGCACAACTGGCAAACCTAAAGGCGTAGTTCGTGATAATGGCGGGCATGCCGTTGCCTTAAAATATTCCATGTCGGCAGTCTACAATATGCAACAGGGTGATGTGTTTTGGGCAGCATCAGATATTGGTTGGGTTGTGGGGCATTCTTATATTGTTTACGCGCCACTGTTACATGGATGCACTACCGTAGTTTATGAAGGTAAACCGGTAAAAACACCAGATGCCAGCGCATTTTGGCGAGTGATTGAAGAGTACAAAGTAAAAGCCATTTTTGCCGCACCTACAGCATTTAGAGCTATTCGCAAAGAAGATCCTGAAGCCAAATTACTGGCGAAGCACGACCTATCCTGCTTAGAAAGTGTGTTTATGGCGGGTGAGCGACTTGACCCACCAACCTATGAATGGACCCAGCAAGTATCGACGAAATTACGACGATAATGCGAAAAAATGGCTTGGTAAAACCAACCGCCTAAACGTCAGGTTAGTACAGTAACACTGAACATCAGTGTGAGTAATGCTAGGCGCTTCAATTGCATTATTCGAATAGAGAAAGAATAAATGTACCAAAACAGTGATACCCCCATTGAAGAAACAGTGCTCGTCATGCACAACTTAGTTCAGCAAGGTAAAGTGCTGTATTGGGGTACGTCAGAGTGGTCGGCACAGCAGATTACCCAAGCCCACGCTATAGCGCGGCAAGAGCATTTAACCCCACCCACTATGGAGCAACCTCAATACAATTTATTGCACCGCGATAAAGTTGATGGTGAGTTTACTCCACTGTATGAACAACATGGCATGGGCACCACAATCTGGTCACCATTGGCTAGCGGATTATTAACGGGTAAGTACAACGATGGCATTCCAGATGACAGTCGCTTAGCACTCCCAGACTATGAATGGTTACGAGATTTATGGACTAGCGAAGATGGAAACAACAAACTCAATAAAATTAGGTAACTGAGCCCTGTAGCTAAAGAGTTAAGTATCAGCCTAACGCATTTATCCATTGCTTGGTGTTTAAACCTAGATTCCGCAGTTAAACCACGAGAAATAGCGGCATCCACTGATGCGCCTGACTATGGGAAAAAAGTTCTCATCACCAATAAGGTGACTACGAATTTTTTCCCTACGCCAATCACACCATTGGCTACCACTCTTTCCACGAGTTCAACTGCGGATTCTAGGTTAAAGAATCCAAATGTCAGTACGGTTATTTTAGGGGCATCTCGATTGTCTCAATTAGAAGATAACTTAGGCGCGGTAAATGTCCTTGAAAAGTTAACCCCAGAAGTTTTGAAACGCATAGCAAGTATTTTTGACAACAAACCTGCAGCTGCGGAGCGTTTTGGTCAGTAACTTGGCTTAAAAACATAGCAGTTAAATACGCTATGTTTTTCCTATTGCTTATTACTCACCAGCGCGAGCTTTGCGGAAACCTTTTTTAAACCCAGATTTAAACGCCTTATTAAGTAAATCCACATAATGTTCAGCTGTCGCAGCATTGGAAGTTTCCAGCCAAGTGCGATCACTGCCGTCTACCACCTGATACTGTCCCTCGTTTGTGTTTACCCAGAAAGGGGCTAACTCCTCATCACTCATAAAACTCCTCCTTGCCTATCACGCCTGCCCTGCAGGGTTTTTATCTATTAGATCTAACACCTTACACTGATAATTTTGCATAAACACAAACATCAAAATCCGTTGTGAACTGTTGCAAGTTATCCACTAAATTTTGCTTTTTCTCTGCAGTGGCCGACCAATAATAAGGGGTCATCATCAACAAGTTTTCCCGCTGCTGAGGCTCAATGAGCGTGATAACAAAACTTAGATCTAACTGCTGCGCTAAAATGAACCCTTCAGGCGTCACTTGCTCCGCTTTGTGCTCAGTAGGTTTATCGTACAAGGCCTGCTTAAACTCAAATAAATGATTAGCCGCTGGGTTAACTGTTATCCATATGCCGTTGGATTTTAACACGCGATAAATTTCGGATTCGCTGCTGGGTGCAAAGATTTGTAATATCACGTCTTGGCTGTCATTTTCTAATGGCAATTGGAATGTACTGGCTACTGCAAAGTGATTTGAAGGATACTTCTTGGCTGCTTTTTGCACCGCGAATTTCGAAATATCCAAGCCACTAAACTGAATTTGAATGTTAGCTTGATTGCATGACTGATTCACTTGGTCCATGTAATACCCTTCACCACAGCCAGCATCAAAAAAACTCACCTCAGCTTGGTCTTTGAGTGTTGCAAGATGTTGATTAAAAATTTCAGAAATGACATCCGCCAATGGCTGATAAAATCCCTGCTCTAAAAACGCCCTGCGCCCATTAACCATCTGTTTGTTGTCGCCAGGCTGCTTGCTGTTTTTATGCTGGGCCAGCAACAGATTGACATACCCTTCCTTCGCAAGATCATAACTATGCTTGTTTTCGCAGCCCCATGTTTGACCATTAAGCGTTAATACATGCTGACATGAGGGACAAATCCATGGTGATGATGGAAGGGTTATCATATTGATTTACTAATTAAAAACGTTAGTAATAATTGTAACACCTTCGCATATATACCCAAAGCCATTGGAGTTGCAGCTAGGCGGCAAAGAAACTCAACCCCATGAGCTTAGGCGTACTAAGTGATTGGGGTGAGTGAGAGCAGCCAACAACGCTGCAGCTTCAAGGGAGACGGGTATAGCTGGGCTTCAATAATAATTGGGTGTTTTCTTTAGCATAAACACTGCGACACGCTATGATATCTCCTAATGTTATTTTATTAGCTTCTCAGGAAGTCTGTAATGTTAAAAATATTCTGCACATTATTAAGTATTTTGTTGTCCACTCATACCAATGCTAATCTGTGTAAAAATGATCAAGTAAAGTTACAAGTTTTGGGCTCTGGCGGCCCAGAACTTGACGATGGGCGTAACTCCAGCGGTTATTTAATTTGGTATCAAGATAAAGCCCGAGTGCTCATAGATGCTGGTGCAGGCACAAGTGTTGAATATGGGCGAAGTGGTGCAAAGTTTGAAGACTTAGACGCTATTTTGCTTACTCATCTGCATGTAGATCACAGTGCAGATCTAGCGGCATTTATCAAAGGTAGTTATTTTACTTCAAGAAGCGTCAACCTTCCCTTATATGGCCCAGCTGCAAACGATCTTATGCCAGCTACTAGCAACTATCTGCAACGATTAATGGGCGACAAAGGCGCTTTTGCGTATCTAAATGGCTATGCTAACAAACGCGCAGACGCTGACTACAAGGTTTTCGCAACCGATGTCCCGTTGCTAAAGGGACAGACTTTTAAGTACTCACTGACAAAAGACATTACGGCCAAGGCAACCTTCGTGCACCATGGTCCAGTAGCCGCCATTGCTTGGCGAGTGGAACTGGCCGGTTGTAGTATTGTGTTTTCTGGCGATATGAATAATCAATTTGATGTGCTGAGCTCTTTTGCTAGTGAGGCCGACATTTTAGTCGCGACTAATGCCGTTCCTGATAATGCATCTGGTGCAGCAGTTAACTTACATATGACACCTTCCTCAATCGCCAAAATAGCTCAGCAGGCCCAAGTCAAACAACTAGTGTTATCACATTTTATGAAACGTACCTTGAACATTCAAAAAGAAACATTAGGCATTATTCGCGCTAAATATAGAGGGCCAATTATTCTTGCTAGCGATGGTTTGGTTGTGAGTTTATAAGTTACTTCATTTTTGCGCAATGAGTCTATCGGTAATGGCCTTTAATCCTTTGCCTTTGTTATTGATTTTCCATGCTAAAAAGGACTCTGAGCTTGCTTTTTGTTGTATTCCTAGAAATATAAGTGAGCCGTCATCAAGATAACTTTGGATCCGATGCTTTGGTAGATTACCAATACCTATTCCGGCTAATATGGCATGTATTTTTTGATCCATGTTTTGCACATAAAACATGTGACCATCGCTGCTTAACCCTTCGCTTCGTGTTATGCCACTGAACGACGTATCGTGAATTACGATGCGTCTTAGTTGCCCCATTACACTGTCTATGTTTGGCATATTATGCAACTGCTTGGCTAAAGGGTGTTTAGCTGCAATAACAGGTACTAACTCACCACGATAAATAGCAACCGATCTGTAACCTTTTAGCGCAGGTACGGGACCTGGCGAACCTACCAACAAGTCAACTCTACCTTGCTCTAACGCTTCCCAACCACCGTTTAATACACATTCAGATATATCAATTTCAACCGTTGGAAAGTCCAGCAAAAACGCATTTATCACTTGAAAAAAATCAACATAAGACTGCAGTGATTCAATACCGATACTGATCCGAGGCTCCCAGCCCGTTGCAACCTCTTTGGCTTTGTCAGCTAACCTGCGGGTAGTCTGTAAAATATCTCTGCCTTCGGCTAAGATCAAACGCCCTGCAGGCGTTAACACCGAACGGCGACCCAAACGCTGAAACAATGCGATATCAAGTTGCTCTTCAAGTTTCTGTACTGCGTAAGAAACTGCAGAGGTTGCTTTGTTTAGCTCTTCTGCTGCTTTTGCAAAACTTCCACGTCGTTCGATAGCATCAAGTGTTTCAAGCACCTCGATACTAATTGGATTCCTAGCCATTACGTCATTATCCTATTGTTCTAATAATTAGAACATATTAAACATATTTACCCCCTTATTCCAAATATTCAACTCAGTACAATAGCTCTATCAGTTACCTAAACACTATATTGGAGCAACAAAATGAAAACATTTATCAATACATTAATCACCACAAAATTGGGTCTAGATACCTTACCCGTTCGTATAGGTGCAGGGGTAATCTTTACCGCTCACGGCGCTCAAAAGCTATTTGGTTGGTTTGGCGGCTATGGTTTAGAAGGCACCGCAGGTTGGATGGAATCCATTGGCCTTGCACCGGGCACATTAATGGCAGCTTTGGCTGGTGGCGCTGAATTTTTTGGTGGTTTGTTATTAATTGCAGGTTTATTAGTGCGCCCAACCGCAGTTGTTTTAGCGGTGACTATGTTGGTGGCAATCATCACTGTGCATTTACAAAACGGCCTATTCATGTCCAATGGCGGTTACGAATTTGGTTTGGCTTTGTTAGTCATAAGTGTGGGTTTATCTATTAGAGGCGCTGGAAGTCTAAGCATAGACAATCTATTACAAAACAAATTTACTAATCAATAATCGTAACTTATTTAGGAGAGAACAATGAGCATATTACATATAGATAGCAGCGCCCGTTTAACAGGCTCTAATACCCGCATTATTGGGCAATACCTTGTTAATGCCTTAAACACTAAAGTGGCGCATCGCGATCTTGCTGTTAACCCCTTGCCTCCAATTAGTGCGCAAGATCTAATGGGAGTTCATGGTTCATCTGATGACAAACGCGACAGCTTGCACAATCATTTGGCGATATCGGAACAATTGATACAAGAACTCAGAGATGCTGATACCTTGGTTATTGGTGCTCCCATGTATAACTTTGGTATTGCTGCATCGTTAAAACAATGGATTGACGCTATATGTCGTGCTGGTGTGAGTTTTAAATATACCGAGCAAGGGCCAGTTGGGTTATTGAATATTAAACGCGTATTTATTATTACCGGTTCTGGTGGCACACCTGTGGGCAGCAATATGGACTTTGCCAGTGGTTATTTAGCGCATATCTTTGGCTTTTTAGGTGTTAAAGAGATATTGCAAATTGATGCAAGTGGTTCGAAAGGAACACCTGAAGTGATCATTGAGTCGGGTAAAAAACAAGTTGATTATCTATTATCCGGTGCGCAAATAACTGAAGACTTAGTGGTCGCGTAATGGGCTTAATTCAACAAGGACAATGGGTCGACAAGTGGTACGACACTAAAAACAGCGACGGCGAATTTCGCCGTCAAGACAGTCGTTTTAGAAGTTGGCTAACCGCAAATGGTGACGTTGGCCCTAACGGTGAGCAAGGTTTCAAAGCTGAAAAAGGTCGTTATCATTTATATGTCTCTTTGGCTTGTCCTTGGGCACACAGAACATTGATTTTCAGAGCGTTAAAGGGTTTACAAGAATACGTCGATGTCACGGCTGTCGAACCCATAATGTTAGAAAATGGTTGGGAGCTTAGGGATCCATTGTATGGCGTTGATTATGCCTACCTACTGTATCTAAAAGCTGACCCGAGTTATGAGGGTAGAGTCACGGTACCCATTTTATGGGATAAACACACCCAAACGATTGTTAGCAACGAATCATCTGAGATTATTCGCATGTTTAATACCGCCTTTAATCATTTAACCGGTAATCAAACTGATTATTACCCTGAAAGTTTACGGGGCCAAATAGACGCGATTAACACACGCGTGTACGACACAATCAATAACGGCGTGTATCTCTCGGGTTTTGCCACCACTCAACAAGCCTACGAAAAAGCCTTCAAGGCGTTATTTTCGTCACTCGATTGGGTTGAAGATATTTTATCTAAACAACGTTATCTGGCAGGCGATCAACTAACAGAAGCCGACTGGCGTTTATTTACTACATTGATTAGATTTGATGCTGTCTACTTCGGGCATTTTAAAACCAATCGCCAGCAAATTACCGATTATCCGGCCATGAGCAACTACCTGCGAGAGTTGTATCAAATTCAAGGCATAGCCGAAACAGTGAATTTTGAACATATAAAAACACATTACTATGCCAGTCACCTCACTATTAATCCCACTGGAGTAATACCTGTAGGTCCACTACAAGATTTTACCAAAGAACATAACAGAGAAGAGGTCTGAAATAAAATGAGATTATTGCAGTCATTACTTTCTTAGAGCCTGACTGCATATTTTTTAATGACAACCTAAATTAGACACCCAAAGTAATAAAGTACCCAATCGCAGCGTGATCAACGAGTACGAAGTGATGGAGGTATTCTCATTCTTTGGTTTGAAAATGAGCAATTCGCGTTTGTTTAGGGGTGGGCGAGATAAATGCAGTTAAATGGGTCGCCTAGCTCAAATTGCAGGCAGCATGATTAAGCCAAGTTGTGTTGGAAGCATTGAAGGTAAGTCTGGTCGTGATTCAAGCAGATTGAAGCAAGGCTCTGGCCTTTGCCATCCCTCGTATGCGCCTATGGTCTGTGTGCTGTTTGAATTGTTGTAGCATGTGTTCGCTACCTACGGCGGTACTGAAGTGTTGTTCGAACTCTGTGGTTAAGGTTAACCATTGCTCTGAGTTGAGGCCAAGACGTTCTAAAATTGGACTGTTGTGATGCTCTATATAGCCTGCTTTATCGTCCCGAATACAGCGGCCCGTGCAATCGACTAATTCACAGTAATCTATCAAGCTGTAAGCAATACCTTTGGGCATGTCTTGTCTGTGATTACCCACAAAACGCATGAGTTTTCTGGGCTGCTCTCCTTTGATGAGGGAGTGAATTCGTTGCTGGATACTGGTGTGCTTCGACGTTTCTGGTGTGGTGTCCATCTTGGCGCGAATAGGATTTAAGTCAACATAGGCCATACACGCTAAAACCGCACTTTCATCTAACAAAGCTTGAGATTTGAATCGACCTTCCCACTAATTTATCGGGAATAAATTAGAACAGCTTTAGCTGGCCCGAAGGGTGAGCGCCAAGGATGGTGGCGAATAAAATCTGCCTGTGCATTTATCTTCTTTGTTGGCTTCTCTGGCTATATATTCATTGAGGTTACGCATAAGCCAACTGATGTCATACAAACGTTGACGGTAAATCGTCACTGTTTCTTCTAAGCTGGTAAGCTCACCTTTACTGAGTGTATCCCCTCTTTGGTATTTTTGACTCAACAGCGTGCCTTGGTATAGCCGGTGCCAACGCCTTACCACTTCTTCCGTCGACCAGCTTTCA
>Ga0316204_10012648_pt1 | contig 10243 bp, 5 predicted proteins | sample 6monrhotite_MG_2_FD_205661 | JGI IMG/M metagenome (GOLD analysis project Ga0316204, IMG submission 205661) | Microbial mat bacterial communities from mineral coupon in-situ incubated in ocean water Damariscotta River, Maine, United States -... | ecosystem: Environmental > Aquatic > Marine >... | reverse complement strand
GTTGATGATGCGCATGGTTTCGGAACATTAGGAGAAGGTGGTAGAGGTACAGGTTTCGAACAGGGAGTTCAAGATGAGATAGATGTGTATTTTGCAACTTTTGCAAAATCCATGGCTGGTATTGGAGCCTTTTTTGCTGCCGATAAAGATATTATTCAATATCTTCAATATAACATGCGATCACAAATGTTCGCAAAATCACTTCCCATGGCAATGGTAAAAGGAGCTTTGAAGCGTTTAGATATGATTCGTACCATGCCTGAGTTAAAGGATAAATTATGGGAGAATACAAACGCATTACAAAGTGGTTTGCGTAAGGCCGGATTTGATTTGGGAACTACTCAAACATGTATTACGCCCGTTTTCTTAAAAGGAGATATTCCTGAAGCAATGGCTATGGTGAACGATTTAAGAGAAAATTACGGTGTATTTTGTTCAATAGTGGTATATCCAGTGATACCTAAAGGGTTAATTATTTTGAGATTGATTCCTACTGCTACACATACATTAGAAGATGTAGACGAAACAATTGAAGCATTTTCTGGTATACGAAGTAAACTAGAAGGTGGTGTTTATAAGCGTATTGCCGCAGCTATGGTACAATAATAAAGTTCAAATAATTTATGTAGAATCCGTTACTTCTAAGAGTAACGGATTTTTTATTCTAAGACGGTCATTCTCGCTTTTGCGGAAACTGCACTAGTCTCAAAATCACCTATGATATATTTGTAATAACCAGTAATGCCGATCATAGCAGCGTTATCAGTTGTGTATTCGAATTTAGGAATATGGGTGTCCCATTGGTATTTTTTTTCTGCTTCAATGAGTATTTTTCTAACACCTGAATTTGCAGAAACACCTCCAGCTATGGCAACTGTTGTGATACTAGTTTTTTTTACCGCTTTTTTAAGCTTTGTGAGTAGAATATCAATAATGGTAGACTGAATAGAAGCACAGATATCATGCAAATTTTCTTTGATAAAATCAGGATTTTCTTTTTCCTTCTTTTGAATAAAATATAGAATGGCTGTTTTTAAGCCACTAAAGCTAAAATCCAATTCATTTTTAGTTTTTGGTTTAGGAAAATCAAAAGCTTTAGGATCCCCTAACTGAGCATATTTATCAATAAAGGGACCTCCTGGATACGGTAAGCCTAGAATTTTCGCTGATTTATCAAAAGCTTCTCCAACAGCATCATCAATAGTTTCACCTAAAATTTCCATTGTAAAATAGTCATTTACACGAATCAATTGTGTATGACCACCACTAATGGTTAAACAAATAAAAGGGAATGTTGGTTTTTTCTGTTCAGGATCTTTTATGAAATGTGCTAAAATATGCGCTTGCATATGATTCACTGCAATCAACGGTATATTTAATGCTAGTGCCATAGATTTAGCAAAAGAAGTACCAACAAGTAAAGACCCCATCAATCCAGGACCTTGAGTAAAAGCAATGGCACTAAGATCTTTCTTATCAATATTCGCCTGCACTAGTGCTTGTTGAACAACCGGCACTATATTTTGCTGATGTGCTCTAGATGCCAATTCTGGTACAACACCTCCATACTTTGAATGTATTTCTTGGTTCGCTACAACATTTGATAAAATAACATCGTTTTCTAAGATAGCGACACTTGTATCGTCACATGAAGACTCGATGGATAAAATATATGTAGCTTTTTTGTTCATTAAATATGAAAAAAGGCACAAAAATTGTGCTTATAAAATGTGTACTTTTAAGGTTGCAAATTTATAATAAAAAAAACTATCAAAAGATTTAAAAAAATAACAAAGAGAGTAGTGCTATTTATAGCGCTATTTCTACTTATAAGTGTTGTTTTATTACGCCTTTCTGTTGTACAGACTTATTTTGGTAAAATTGCTACAAATCAGTTAAACAAAACCTATGATACCAACGTCGTTGTCAAGAAGGTCGATTTATCGTTTTTAGGAAGTGTTAAATTGAAACAAATAGATATTAAAGATCATCACAAAGATTCTTTGATTTTTATTGAGAGCTTAACAACTTCTGTGTTTAGCTATAAAAACATTATGGATAATAAATTGGAATTAGGTACCGTCGATATGGATGGAGTGATTCTAAACATGGTAACGCATGAAGGAGAAAGTAACGATAATTTAAGTGTTTTTGTATCTAAGTTTGATTCAGAAAAAGAAAGAGATCCAAGTATACCTCCATTTTTATTAACTTCTTCACAACTTAACTTGTCGAACTCTAAATTTGTTTTATACGATAAGAATAAAAATAATACTCCCATAGTATTTTATGAAAATATGAACGGGGCAATAGAAGATTTTAAAATTGAAGGACCTAAGGTGTATGCAAAAGTTAGAGGTTTAGGGTTTTATGAAAACCATGGTATTACTGTCATCGATTTAACAACTGATTTTTCTTATACCAAAGAAAATATGACTTTGAGTGCTACTAAATTGAAAACAAAAGGTTCTCAAATTGTGGGTGATATAGTTTTTAAATACTCAAATGGTAAACTATCTGATTTCAATAATAAGGTTCAAATAGTAGCAAATTTCGATAAATCGTCGATCACTTTAAATGACCTTAGTAAATTTTATAGTGAGTTTGGTAAGAATGATATAATACATTTTACAAGCAAATTAACTGGGACATTAAACGATTTCAAGTTACATCAATTAAAACTGCGATCGAATAGAAATTCAATCATTAATGGAAATTTTCATTTTAAAAATGCAATTAACAATGAGAATGGATTTTCTTTAAATGCTCAAATAAGTAACCTAGCATCGAATTATCAGAATTTAAAATTATTACTCCCAAATATACTTGGCAAAACATTGCCGTCATCATTTGATAAATTCGGAAGATTTTCTATTAAAGGTACTTCATTTGTTACAAGTGAAATGGTTGATGCAAAGTTAGAGATGAATAGTGTTTGGGGTACAACATTAACGGATTTACAATTGACAAATATTGACGATATCGATAACGCAAATTATAAAGGCAATGTAGAGTTTATTGATTTAGACCTTGGTAGAATGATTAATGATAGTCTTGTCGGAAAATTGTCACTAATCGCCGATGTTGAAGGTAAAGGCTTTACATTAGAAACACTGAAGACAAAGGTCAAAGGAAATGTCTCAAAACATCAGTATAAAGGGTATACATATAGTAATATCGATGTAAATGGAATATTCGAAAACCAGCTTTTCAATGGAGAACTCAATGCGAATGATGAGAACTTAAAAATGAAGTTTAAAGGACTGGCAGATTTATCTTCAGCAATCTATAAATTTAACTTTGTCGCCGATGTTTCATATGCAGAATTTAATAAACTAGACTTATTTAAAAGAGATGAAAAAGCAATCCTTAAAGGAAAAATGAACATCAATCTTGTAGGGAATTCCTTAGATAACATGTCAGGCGCTATAGTCTTTAGAAACGCATCTTATGAAAATCAAAACGACAACTATTACTTCAGAGATTTTAATATAAATTCTAGATTCATTGATACCACAAGAGTTATCAAAATAAACTCACCGGATATTATCAATGGAACTTTAAAAGGAAGATTTAAATTTGAAGAGTTGGAGAAATTAGCTAAAAATTCTTTAGGGAGTATATATACCGATTTTGAGCCCAAAAATGTGACGCCAGGGCAATTTTTAGATTTTAATTTTAAGATTAATAATAAAATTATCGAGGTCTTTTTTCCAGAGGTAAAATTAGGATCCAATACTTCCATTAAAGGAAAAATAATAGCTGATAAGGAGAAGTTTGAATTAACATTTAGATCTCCGGAAGTAGAAGCGTACAAAAATATAGCAAAGAATATTCGACTACAGATTGATAATAAAAATCCTTTATATAATACCTTATTAAGTATTGATGAAGTAAACACGAAATATTACAACATTTCAGATATGAATCTGGTAAATGTGACCTTAAATGATACACTTTTCTTTAGAACCGATTTTTTCGGAGGTAGAAATATGGATGAAAAATTTGACCTAAGTTTCTATCATACTCTTAACGAAAACAACAAATCGGTTGTTGGTTTAAAGAAGTCAGACATTAAATTCAAGGATAATGATTGGTTAGTAAACCCAACAAATAATAGACAAAATAAGGTGGTGTTTGATGAGAAGTTTCAAACATTCGCTTTTGACAAGATTAATATTATCTCGAAAAATCAAGAAATAGACTTTGCAGGAGTTTTTACTGGAAAAAATGATAAAGACGTTACCTTAAATTTAAAAAATGTAAAACTGGAAGGGATAACACCAAAGGTGGATAGCCTCGATATAAAAGGCTTGGTGAATGGGTATATAAATTATAAACAAATTAAAGGAACTCCATTACCACTTGCTGATTTAATAGTGAATGATTTGCATTTTAATGATGTTAATCAAGGCGATTTAATCGTCAATGCTTTAGGTGATAATTCATTGAGGAAATATATTATAGATGTCTCTCTAGAAAATGAAAGGGTAAAAAGTATTGAAGCAAGAGGTGAAATTGATTTTGAAGCGAAAAATCCCACGGTATTTGCGAATTTCAGTTTAAATAAATATTCGTTAGAACCTTTCAATCCTCTTGGTAAAGGAGTCATAGATAACATTAGAGGTGATATTTCGGGTAAGGGAGTTATAACTGGTTTGTTGAGCAACCCTGATTTTGATGGTGATTTGCAACTCATAAATGCCGGTATTGCAATACCTTATTTGAACGTAGACTATGATTTTATTGGTGTTTCAAAAATTGCACTCAGCAAACAACGATTTCGATTTTTGCCAACCGCATTAGTAGATGTAGTACATGATACTGAAGCTACATTATTAGGTGACATTTCTCATACTAGATTTACTGATTGGTATTTAGATCTAAAAATAAATACAGATAATTTCTTGGTTTTAAACACCACAGAAAATGAAGAGATACCCTATTATGGAAATATTTTTATTGGTAGCGATGTAAATGGAGAAAAAGCAAATGCAAGTATCAAGGGATATACAGATGCTTTAGTAATTGATGCAACAGCAACAACAAAAAAAGGTACTGAATTTATCATTCCGTTAAGTGATGTAAATACAGTGGGGAACTCTAAATTGATCAATTTTATTTCGAAAACTAAAAAAGGAGTTGATGAAAACATAGTCGATGAAATTATTTTTGATCAGGTGAAAGGTTTGACTTTGAACTTTTTCCTTGAAGTAACAAATGACGCTGAGGTAGAAATAGTAGTCGATAAAAATACAGGTAGTATTTTACGAGGTAGAGGGGCTGCATTTCTTGATATTGCGATCAATACAAACGGTAGATTCGAAATAGAAGGAACTTATGTGGTTACAGATGGTATTTATGAATTTAGAAATATAGTAAACAAAGATTTTATTGTGCAGCCTGGAGGTACCGTTTCTTGGGAAGGAAGTCCCTTTGATGCATATTTAAATAATATAACAGCAATTTATAGAACCAAGGCCAACCCGGCCACCTTATTGGATAATGTAACTTCTCGAGAGATTGATATTGATTTAGTGGCGAAAATTTCTGGACAATTATTAAATTCCGAAATTGAATTTGATTTGGAAATCCCTAATTCAAATTCACTCGTGAACTCTGAACTGGCTTTTAAATTAAGCGATGAGGATAAAAAAATGACCCAATTCTTTTCTTTATTGACAACTGGATCTTTTATTAATTTGGATGAAGGAAATTTAAACTTTGATGGAAATGCAGCTTTAACAGGTACGATATCTGAGAAAATATCTGATATTCTTTCAAGTATTTTAAAGAGTAAAGGAGATATTTTTGATGTTGGTGTTACCTATGCCCCAGGTCAGCGAGGCAATAGCTTTAATACAAGTCTTGTAACTGATGATCAATTGGGGTTGACTTTTAAAGGACGTATTGGTAAAAAAGTAATATATAACGGAAAAGTTGGTGTACCTGTAGGTGGTAATACCCAGGCAAGTGTTATAGGGGAAGTAGAGTTAGAATTACCATTAAATGAGGCCGAGACTTTTAGAGCAAAAGTGTATAATAAACAAAATGAAATTCAATTTACTGTTGCGAACGAAGAAGGGTATACGCAAGGAATTGGACTCTCATATCGCGTAGATTTTGATAGTGGTAAAGAATTGAAGGAAAAAATATTTGGTAATAAGAAATTAAAAAAGAAGAAGATATCTAAAGATTCTCTTAAAGAAAAGAACAGCCTTGTAAATTTCACCAAAATAGAAAAAGGTAATGCAACAAGTAGCTTAACAGTTGGCAATACCCAAACGGGAGGCCCAAGTTCAGTTACCATGACCGGTGATGTGTTGGATTATACAATTGTGATTACCAATACAGGTACGAAGAATCAGAACAATGCAGTAACAACGATTACTTTACCGGATGGTAGTGTAGGTGTATTGAATAAAGTTACAGAAAGTATAACTGCAAATAATGTTTTAGAAGTTGGAGAGACGTGGACTTATACAATTAGTTATAGTGTGACTAAGGTACAGATTGAGGCGGGTAAGGACTTAATTAATAAGGTAAGTGTGGTAACTGCAGAGGTTCCAGGGCCTACCGTTGATACAGTTATTACTCCAATTATTGGAAAAAATACCAAACCATAAAAACACTGCTAAATTCATGTTTTTTTAGTTCAATTTGTACGATAACGTTTTCGTATATAAATAGTGTTTTGAATTACATTTGTTAGAATAATAATTAATTTTACCAGGCATATTTTAGTATGAAAAAACCAATAAAAAAAGTAGGGTTAATTACCTCGGGAGGAGACGCTCCAGGAATGAATGCAGCGATAAGAGCTGTTGTTCGAGCATGTTCTTATTACAAAGTTAAATGTGTCGGCTTTTACAGAGGTTACCAAGGTATGATAGAGGGAGATTATACCGACCTTGATGCGCGTAGTGTTAAAAACATTATTAGTAGAGGAGGTACCATTTTAAAATCTGCAAGATCTGCTGAATTTAGAACAAAGGAAGGTAGAAAGAAAGCATATGAAAGTTTGCAGAAGGCTGAAATTGATGGATTGATTTTAATTGGTGGTGACGGTACTTTTACAGGAGGTGTTGTTTTTGGAAAAGAATACAAGATTCCTTTTATCGGAGTGCCTGGTACAATCGATAATGATATAGCTGGAACAAATTTTACAATAGGCTATGACACCGCGTTAAATACAGTTGTTGAGGCCATCGATAAAATTAGAGATACAGCAAGTTCACATAATCGATTGTTTTTTATTGAAGTTATGGGGCGTGATGCTGGTTTTATTGCATTAAATGCCGGTGTAGGAGCGGGTGCTGAAGAAATCTTAATTCCAGAAGAAGATTTAGGACTTGATAGATTACTAGAATCTCTTAAAAAGAGTAAACGAAGTGGTAAAACCTCAAGTATCGTTGTTGTTTCTGAAGGAGATAAAATAGGTAAAAATGTATTTCAATTGGCTGAATATGTAAGCGATAATTTACCTGATTACGAAGCTAGAGTATCAGTATTAGGGCACATGCAGCGAGGAGGCTCCCCAAGTTGCTTTGATCGAGTCTTAGCGAGTAGATTGGGCGTAAAAGCAGTTGAAGAACTTCTTGACGGAAAATCAAATGAAATGGTAGGTTTAGTATGTAATAAAGTGGTGACGAGTGATATCGAAAACGCAATTAAAACGTCGCATGATATCAATAGAGAATTATTAAGAATATCTGATATATTATCAGTTTAAAATAAAAATTATGATAAAAATAGGAATTAACGGATTTGGTAGAATAGGAAGAATAGCTTTTAGACAAGCGATGACCCGGAGTAATGTACAAATTGTTGCGATTAATGATTTGTTAGAGGTAGATTACTTAGCCTATTTGTTGAAGTATGACTCTGTTCATGGAAAATTTGATGGTGACGTTTCTGTTAACAATGGAAAATTAGTGGTAAATGGTAAAGAGATTCGTGTATCTGCAGAACGAAATCCAGAAAACTTAAAATGGGATGAAGTAGGTGCTGAATATATTATTGAATCTACAGGTTTCTTTACGGCAAAAGATAAAGCAGCATTACATATTAAAGGAGGAGCTAAAAAAGTTATTATTTCTGCGCCTTCACCCGATGCACCGATGTATGTAATGGGTGTAAATCATAAAGAACTAACCGATGATGTCGCTATATTTTCGAATGCATCATGTACAACCAATTGTTTAGCTCCAATTGCTAAAGTGTTAAATGATACATATGGAATTACGGAAGGATTAATGACAACGGTACATGCTTCAACGGCAACCCAAAAAACGGTTGATTCTCCTTCTACAAAGAATTGGAGATTGGGTAGGTCGGCAATAGGAAATGTAATTCCTTCTTCTACAGGTGCTGCAAAAGCAGTTGGAAAGGTAATACCAGAATTGAATGGTAAGTTGACAGGGATGGCTTTCAGAGTACCAACGATGGATGTTTCGGTAGTTGATTTAACCGTGAACTTGAAAAATGGTGCATCATATGAGGATATCTGTAAGACAATGAAGAAAGCTTCTGAAGGTGAATTAAAAGGAATACTAGGATATACAGAAGAGGCTGTAGTTTCTCAAGATTTTGTAGGCGAAACGTGTACTTCCGTATTTGATGCTGCCGCTGGTTTAGCGATTACAGATAATTTTGTAAAAGTGATTTCTTGGTATGATAATGAATATGGCTATTCAACAAAGATTGTTGATTTATTAGAATATTCTGCATCTTTATAAAAACAATTTAGATTTACTATATTTAAATCCTGTCTTTGGCAGGATTTTTTTGTTAAAAACAATCTTTTGGATACAACTATTTTGCTTTCATTTATAGGGGCTACATTACTTCTCTCAATTTCTCCAGGACCGGATAATATCTTTGTACTTATTCAAAGTATTACAAATGGTGTAAAATATGGAATTGCTACCGTGTTGGGCTTAATCTCTGGGTGTATCGTGCATACGTCATTAGTAGCATTTGGAGCATCTGCAATTATAAAATCTAATGAGAATTTATATACTGCGTTGAAGATTTTTGGGGCAGCTTATTTATTCTTTTTAGCTTATAAAGTGTTTAAAAGTGAAACTGCTATTTCTGTGGAAGCAGAAACAACAGAATCTAAGAAAAGTTTGAGTCAATTATTTAGACAAGGATTTATTATGAATATTCTCAATCCGAAGGTATCTATTTTCTTTCTAGCATTGTTTCCTGGATTTTTGTTTAGCGATTCAATGTCAACAGTAAGTCAGTTTTTCGTTCTGGGATTCATATTTATGGGTGTTTCATTAGTAGTTTTTTCAGCAATTGCATTATTAGCAGGTACTATTTCTACTAAATTAAGACAAAGTTCGGCAATTGGAGATGTATTAAAATGGCTTCAAGTAACCGTGTTTATTGGGATTGGAATTTTTATATTGTTTTCAGATTAAATAGTGCGTTCAAATTGTATCTTTGAACTTCAATGGGTACGGTTAAAATAATAGAATGTCCTAGAGATGCCATGCAAGGTATTAAACCTTTTATTTCAACAGAAATAAAAGCGAATTATATCAATCAATTATTAAAAGTTGGTTTTGATACTATTGATTTCGGGAGTTTTGTTTCTCCTAAAGCAATTCCTCAAATGAAAGATACTGCAGAAGTACTTTCGAGATTAGAACTGTCGACCTCTAAAAGTAAATTACTTGCAATCATTGCAAATATTCGCGGTGCCAATGACGCATCTCAATTTGACGAAATAGACTATTTAGGATATCCATTTTCTATTTCTGAAAACTTCCAAATGCGTAATACCAGTAAAACAATAGCTGAATCTATTGTGACCCTCGATGAAATTTTAAATATAGCTACCAAAACCAATAAGGAAGTGGTTGCCTATCTATCGATGGGTTTTGGAAATCCTTACGGAGATCCATGGAATGTTGATATTGTAGCTAGTTGGACGGAAAAATTAGCAAAAATGGGTGTAAAAATATTATCATTGTCCGACACCATCGGAAGTTCAACTCCCGATATCATTACCTATTTGTTTTCTAATTTAATTCCTCAATATCCTAGTATTGAGTTTGGAGCACATTTGCATACAACACCTACGACATGGAGAGAAAAGGTGAATGCTGCTTATAGGGCTGGTTGCTTGCGCTTTGATGGTGCTATTAAGGGGTATGGTGGTTGTCCAATGGCTAAAGATGAACTAACTGGTAATATGCCTACAGAAAAATTAATTGATTATTTTACTGAG